>JGI24728J21555_1000655_pt1 | contig 16931 bp, 11 predicted proteins | sample EPASupsiteSAE305_FD_21555 | JGI IMG/M metagenome (IMG submission 21555) | reverse complement strand
GTGCAGCCGCCCGGATGCTGATCAATCGGTTCCCTGCGTTTAAAAAGCCAGCTTTTGGCCGAAAAAAAACGCATCACCTCTGGGCCCGTTTTGCCCACATGCTGCCCAATGAAACTTCTGTGGAAAGCAAAGGTTTTTTTGACGGTTTTTCGGTGGAAGAACAGCGGATCGTGGGGCAACGTCTATCGGAAATCACTTTTTCCCAAGGCGAGCAAGTCTACCGTCGCGGTGAAACCGAAAAGTGGATAGGGGTGCTGGTTTCGGGAAGTCTCGGAGTTGAGGTCTCTGCTGGTGGGGCTCCCCGAATCATTAATGTCATTCAGGCTGGGGAATTGTTCGGGGAAATAAGCAGCCTGGGGGGAGGACGGCGGTCCGTTAATCTTGTTGCACTTGAAAGATCAGAGGCCTTTCTTATTCCTTTCGACGTGCTTGAACGTGTCGGGCGCGTCGATACCGCCCTTGGCTTTACGCTTGCTAAAAAATTGTTAAAAATACTTGCTACTCGTTTCGTACATTTTGCAGAAACAGTTGCATGCACTCCTGGCATTGTGGTTGATCCAGTGCGAATCAACCAGCCTATCTTGTTTCAGGCTCCAACTGCAACGATGATGAATAGTCGAATGGAATCGTACCGATTTGACAGCCTCGGTGACCGGGAGGGTGAATTCAAACGTTTGATAACGCAGGCAACGATTGGCGAAGAGATTGAATTTTCAGTCCTTGACAGCATCGGACTCCATGATGGAACGACAGTGCTTGATCTCGGTTCGGGACCGGGCATGACTTCTTTGCTCTTGGCTAAACGTCTGCCGTCAGCCGTAGTTATTGGTGTGGAGCCAGAGGATCAGTTACGAGTCAAAGCCGAAACGCTCGTTACCAGTCAGGGGTTTGCGGAACGCTGCTGTTTCCTCAAAGGAACGGGCGACCGGATTCCCCTTGATAGCGGCGTGGTGGACTTCAGCTACGCCCGGCTTCTCTTTCAGCATCTGCCCAATCCTCTTGAAGTTCTGGGGGAGATGCGACGGGTAACCCGTCAAGGAGGGCTTGTGGTTGTGTTAGATGTCGATGATCGAACAAATATTGTTTATCCGGCGCCAGCAGGGCTGGAAGATCTTGAAAAGCGTATTGCCGCTGCCCAGGCTGCTGCCGGTGGCGATCGCCATGTCGGCCGGAAACTTTATGGATACATGCATGAGATCGGTCTACAGGAAGTCAGCGTCAAGCATGTTCCAATAACGGCTTCAGCCCTTGGACGGCAAACATTTTTTTCGATTGTCTATAGTTTCAAGCGCCAAGTGCTGGAACGGGCTGGTGAATGCGACGCCCAAGCGACCGCGCTCTTCCATGCGCTGGAAGAAATCATTTCCAAGCCGACAACCTTTGCCATGACCACGGTTTTTGTTGCCTACGGCATTGTTCCTTAAATACCATTAAATATGGGAGAGGGTAAGATCTGCCAAGGCAAGGATATGCTTGAAAAACAATTTTATTCTATATGGAATTGCTTCTATGTTTATCTGATAGCTTACAGGGGAGTTCAATAACGGGTCTCTGGAAGAAGAAATTTGAAAGATCAATTTTCACATTTAAAACGGTATCCTACTCCCGATTCGGTGAGAATATAACGCGGTCGCGAGGCATCGTTTTCGAGTTTATGACGAAGATTGCTGATGTTGACCCGCAGAACGTGCGGCTGTTCCAGATAAGCGGCGCCCCATATCTGCTTGAGAATCTGGCGATGGGTGAGCACCTTGCCGGCATTGGTGACCATCAGACGGAGCAGTTCGTACTCCGTGGGAGTCAGGGCAACGGCATCGCCGCGCAGCAGTACCAGTCGACGGGCAAGATCGACCTCCAACTCGCCGATGCTGATCACCGGTTCAGGCGTCTGTTGCAGGGAACGGCGTAACATGACCCGGATGCGGGCGAGCAATTCGCCGACGCCGAAGGGTTTGGTGAGATAGTCGTCGGCGCCCGAATCAAGGGCCTTGACCTTATCAGCCTCGCGGTCGCGGACCGAAAGGACGATGATGGGCACCTGCGACCACTGCCGGATTCTTTTGATCACCTCAACGCCATCCATGTCCGGCAGGCCCAGATCCAGCAAAATAACATCCGGTTTCACGGTCACAGTGGCAGAGAGGGCCGCATGACCATTGTCCGCCAGAAAGAGGGTGAATTCACCGTCCATCAGCGCTGTTTGTAAAAAACGGCGTATCGCCGGTTCGTCATCGACAATCAATATCCGCTGTGGATGTGTTTCCGTTGCCATTTCCTTCCTCGTTACAAAGGGAGCCGACAGGTGACGCACAATCCGCCGCCCACCCGATTTTCCGCACTAATTGTTCCCTGATGCGCCTCAATAATGCCCTTGCAAATGGACAATCCCAGCCCTGTTCCACTGACCCCCTCCGGAACCGGGAGACGGTAGAATTTTTCAAAAACCCGCTGCAGATCGCTCTCGGGCACCCCCGGACCACGGTCGAGCACTTCCAGGATCAGATAGCCGGGATCGATGCGGGCGGTAATGAACAGGGTGCTGTCCGGCGGCGAATATTTCAACCCGTTGTCCAGCAGATTGACCAGCACCTGAGTCATCAGGACCATATCCATGCTGACCGCGGGCAATCCTTCGGCAAGCTGCACACTCACGTCGCGTCCGGCCAATTTCTGGTCAAGGATGGTCAGGGCGCTGCCGATCAGATCCTGGACATCACACGGTTCCTTGTTGATTCGCAGTTCTCCCGCCTCGAGCCGGGTCATGTCCAGCAGGTTGCCGACAAACCGGTTCAACCGCTCGGCCTCGTCCCAGGCGCCATTCAACAACGCCTGTTTTTTCCGGTCAGAGAGCTGAAGGATATCCCCACGAAGACTGCTCAGCGCCCCGATGATGGTGACCAGGGGGGTCCGCAGATCGTGGGAGATGGAATTGAGCAGCGCCCGTTCCAGCGACTCCCGCGCTTCCAGAACCTGGGCCTGTTCCGCCTGCCGGGCGAGATGCACCCGCTCCATGGCCAGGGAAATCTGGGCGACAAAAGCGTCCAGAAGGCGTCGATGGGGGGGAGAAAAATACTCCGAGGCGCCTTGCAGCGAAACTCCCAGCGTCCCAAAGGTGTGGCTTGCTGTAAGCAGGGGCAGGTAGAGGAGTTTGGCCGAACTGAGCGTTTCCGTGCCACTGCCCGCTGGCCGCCGGTTGCGAAAGGCCCAATCCGCCACGGCCAGCTCCTTCTCGTCGAGCGTCAAGCCCTCACTGACGGCGGCAATATGGATATGCTCATCGTGCGGGAGCAACACCGCCAATCGGGCATGCAGGGATTCACCAATGTTCTTGATCACCGCCGCCAAAATGGAGGGCAGATCGATGGCCGCGGCTAGGTCGCGGCTCAGGTAATAGAGACTCTCAGTTTGTAATTCGCGATCCCGCAGGGCCTCGGCCCGTCCCTTGGCTTTGGCTACCAGGGTGCTGATGACCACGCCAACAATAAACAAGCCGAAAAAGGTGAACAGATATTCGGTGTCGGCGACGGTAAAACTCCATCGGGGCATGACAAAAAAGAAATCAAAGGCCAGCACCCCGAGCGCGGCGGTGAGAATAGCCGGTTTTAAGCCGAAGCGGCTAGCGGCCAGCACCACCGCCAACAGGTAGACCATGACCAGGTTGATCGGCGACACATAGGGGCGCACCAGGAAGGACAGCAGCGTGGTCGCGGCAACCAAGGCCAGACTCACCAGATAATCCGACCAGGGACCGATCCGCGGCGGTTGCCAGGCCGGAGGCTTTTCCCCCGCCGCAACCTGTTTAAAACTGACGACATGGATGTGGATCGAACCGCTGAGACGGATGATCTGATCGACGATGGGGGGGCGGAGCAATTCCCGCCAACGGGGCTTGGTGGGCTTGCCAACCACGATGCGGGTGACGTTATGGCGGATGGCGTACTCGATGACCGCCTGCGGCACCGACGAGGCGGTGATGGTCGCGACCTCGGCGCCCAGGCTTTCAGCCAGACGGAGATCATGCCAGACCCGTTCGCGGTTCTCCTGCTGTTCCTTGGCCAGACCCGGGGTTTCGACGTAGACGGTGAACCATTGGGCCTTGAGTTCGTCGGCGAGACGCCGAGTGGTGCGGATAAGTTGCTCGCTGAACGGGCTGCCGCTGGCGCAAACCAGCAAACGCTCGGTCACGGGCCAGGGTCCGGCGATGGCTCGGGTCTCCATGTAGGTCCGCATCTCGTCGTCCACGCGGGCGGCGGTCCGCCGCAATGCCAGTTCCCGCAGGGCGATCAGGTTGCCGGGCCGGAAAAATTGTTTGGCCGCCAGGGAGGCCTGTTCCGGTATGTAGACCTTGCCTTGACGCAACCGTTGCAGCAGGGCCTCGGGCGGGATGTCAACCAGCATGATTTCCGCAGCCAGATCAAGGAGGCTGTCGGGAACGGTCTCCCGTACCGGAACACCGGTGATCTGGGCAACGATATCGTTGACACTCTCGAAATGCTGGACATTGACCGTGGTGTAAATGTCGATGCCGGCGGCCAGCAGTTCCTCGATATCCTGCCAGCGCTTCTCATGGCGGCAACCGGGCGCATTGGTATGTGCCAGTTCGTCGACCAGGGCCAGTTCCGGCTTCCTGGCCAAGGTGGCATCAAGGTCCAGCTCGGTGAGCGCCACTCCCTGGTATTCGCGGCGTGCCTTGGGCAGTACCTCCAGGTTTTCGAGCAGGGCATCGGTTTCCGCCCGGCCGTGGGATTCGACATAGGCGGCAACCACATCGCGGCCTACAGCCTTAAGCTGACGTGCAGCCTCCAGCATGGTGTAGGTTTTGCCGACACCGGCGGCATAGCCTAGAAAGATGTGCAACCGTCCGCGCCGGTTCCCCGATTCCTCCGCTTGCGCGGCTCGGAGCATGGCTTCCGGCGACGGACGCCTCTCTTCCTGCGTCGTGGTCATGGCGATAATCGCTCTAGCGCCATATTCAGCGCCAGGACGTTGATTCTTGGTTCGCCCAAGAGGCCGAATTGCCGGTCTTCAGTCATGGTTCCAACCAGCTGCTCCATGCTTTCCCTGGTCATATTTCTTGCTTTAGCTACACGGTCTGCCTGGAGGAGCGCCGCTGCTGGAGAAATATGGGGGTCAAGTCCACTGGCGGAAGCGGTGACGAGATCAGCCGAAATGTTCCCTGGAGCACCTGCCTCCCGCCATTGTCTGGTCCGTTTTTCTGCCGCACGGATCAGCTCAGGATGAGTAGCTCCGAAATTGGAACCACCTGATGCCAGTGGATTGTACTCGAATCCGGCAGTGGAGGAGGGCCGAGGCCAAAAGAAACGGTCCTCGGTAAATGGTTGGCCGAGAAGAAGCGAGCCGGCAACCTTGCCGTTGCGGTCCACGAGAAGACTGCCCTGCGACTTTTCCGGAAACAGCAAGTGAGCAGCCAGGGTGATCACCGCCGGATAGACCCCTCCCAGCAGGATAGTTAACCAGATGCAAAGGAGCACTGACGATTTTACATTGTTCATGGTCGCATCTCCTTATCTTTCAGACGAATAATCCTACAACAATATCGATGGCCTTGATACCGATAAAAGGCACGATCATCCCCCCCATGCCGTAGATCAACAAATTGAAGAGCAGGAGCCGTTCAGCCGGCATTGGCCGGTATTTGGTCCCCTTGAGTGCCAGGGGAATCAGCAGGGGGATGATAAGGGCATTGAACAGCACCGCTGAAAGAATGGCGCTCTGCGGACTTGCCAGATGCATGATGTTCAACACCTCCAGCTGAGGATACATGGAAACGAGGGCCGCCGGAATAATGGCAAAATATTTAGCCACATCGTTGGCAATACTGAAGGTGGTCAGGTTGCCGCGCGTCATTAGGATCTGTTTACCAATTTCGACGATATCGAGCAATTTGGTGGGGTTGCTGTCCAGGTCGATGATGTTGGCCGCTTCACGTGCCGGCTGGGTGCCGGTGTTCATGGCGACGGCCACATCCGCCTGCGCCAGGGCTGGGGCATCGTTGGTGCCATCACCGGTCATGGCCACCATGAACCCTTGCTCCTGATAATTCCGGATCATTTGCAGCTTGTCTTCCGGCCGGGCGTGGGCGAGAAAATCATCCACTTGGGCTTCCGCCGCGATCGCCGCAGCGGTCAGCGGGTTGTCGCCAGTGATCATTACGGTTTTGATCCCGATGCTCCGCAAGCGGGCAAAACGTTCCTGGATGCCCTGTTTGACGATATCCTTCAGATTAATTACCCCCAGGATATCCGCATCGCGGCAAACAACCAGCGGCGTCGAACCCGCATGGGCGATGGTGTTGACCAACTGATCGAGGTTTTTGGGAATGGTCCCGTTCTGCTGTTTGACAAAGGCGATCACACTGTCAGCCGCACCCTTGCGGTACCGGCTACCCGCCAGATCAACCCCCGAAAGGCGGGTGTCAGCATTGAAACCGATGATTTGGGCATCCGGGGGAAGCGGCTGCGCCTGCCTGCCATGGAGTTGCTCAACCAGCACAACAACGGATCGCCCTTCGGGCGTCTCATCCGCGATTGATGCCAGCAGGGCCGCTTCGCCTAATTCCCGTTCCGAATGGCGGCCTACGGCAATAATTTCCACGGCTTCTCTGTTGCCCAGGGTGATGGTGCCGGTCTTGTCCAAAAGCATGACGTTGACGTCACCGGCTGCTTCAATAGCTCTTCCGGAAAGGGCAATCACATTTTTCTGGAACAGACGGTTCATGCCGGCAATGCCGATCGCGGGGAGCAGGGCGGCAATGGTCGTGGGCGCCAGGCAGACGAAGAGAGCCACCAGGATGGTTAAGGAAATCGCTTCACCCTGGCCTGTTGCCTTGATGCTGTGGGTTGAGAGGGGGCTGATATTGACGCAGACCAGCAAGAAAACCAGGGTGAGTGCGATCAACAACGCCTCCAGGGCGACCTCGTTGGGGGTTTTTCGTCGTTTCGCGCCTTCGATCAGGGCAATCATCCGGTCAAGGAAGGTTTCACCGGGATCGGCGGTAATCCTGACGATGATGGCATTGGCAATCACAGTAGTGCCGCCAGTGACCGCGCTGCGATCGCCTCCCGATTCCCGGACAACTGGCGCCGATTCGCCGGTGATCGCCGATTCGTTCACCAGGGCGGCGCCGGCAACGACTTCGCCGTCACCGGCAATAAGCTCGTTGGTTTCCACCAGGATGTGCTCTCCTTTTCTCAGCCGGCTGGCTTCGACCAGCGTGTATCTACCGCCAAATTGCGGGGTGTCGAGGCGTTTCGCTATGATATTGGTCCTTGATTGCCGCAGTGACGCGGCCCGGGCCTTGCCCCGGCCCTCGGCCAAGGCCTCGGCAAAGGTGGCAAAAAGTACGGTGGCCCACAGGCTGAGCGAGACAAAACCGGTAAACCAGATCGGGTCGGCAGACCTACCGGTAAGCGACAGGAGAAAGGTAAGCAGCGTCATGACGCTGGCGATTTCCACGGCGAACATGACCGGATTGCGCCATAATGACCGCGGGTCAAGCTTTTTGCATGCTTCCTTCAGTGCTTGCCGCAACAATTGGGCGTCAAAAGCCGGTGTCGATGGAAAGGGGTGTTTTGACATGTGTCATTTGCCTCCCGTCATCAACAGGTGTTCCGCAACTGGTCCAAGGGCCAAAGCCGGGAAGAAAGTCAGGGCGCCCACGAGGATGATCACCAGAATAAGCCAAACGACAAAAGGTGCCCGGTCGGTTGGCAGGGTGCCTAGGCTGGGAGGGATGTTTTTTTTCCCCGCCAGGGAGCCAGCCATGGCCAGGACGGCGACTATCGGGACATAGCGACCAGTGAGCATGGCCACTGCGCCGAGCAGGTTGTAAAAGGGGATGTTGCCATTCAACCCAGCAAAGGCGCTGCCGTTGTTGTTCGCCATGGAGGCAAAGGCGTACAGGACCTCGGATAAGCCATGAGCGCCGGGATTGGATATCGAGGCCACTGCCGACGGCGTCACCACGGCCACTCCGGAAAAGATCAGCACCACAATTCCGGCAGTCAGGATTGTCAGCATCGAGAGCCAAATTTCGCGGGCCTCGATTTTTTTCCCCAGATATTCTGGTGTCCGGCCAATCATCAGCCCGGACACAAAAACCGCGATGATCGCAAAGGCCAGCATGGTGTACAAGCCGGAGCCGACCCCGCCGAAAATCACCTCGCCGGTGAGGATCAGGCCAAGAGGCACCAATCCGCCCAGCGGCGTCAGGGAATCATGCATCGCATTGACCGCGCCACAGGAAGTGGCGGTGGTTGCCACCGAAAAAAGGGTGCTGCCCGCCAGGCCGAAACGGACCTCCTTTCCTTCCATGTTGCCCCCTTGAACGCCGAGCGCGGCGATGGATGGATTGCCGCTGGATTCCGCCCACTGCAGGGCGGCAAAAGCGAGCATGAACAGGAATAGCATAGCCAGAAGGAGCCCCCAGCCCTGGCGGGTATTCTCCACCATCACCCCGAAGGTGTAGGTCAGTGCGGCGGGGAGGAGAAGTATGAGAAAAATTTGGAAAAAATTGGAAAAAGGGGTTGGATTTTCAAAGGGATGGGACGAGTTCGCATTAAAAAAGCCGCCGCCATTGGTGCCCAATTCCTTGATTGCCTCCTGGGAAGCGACCGGCCCCGTAGGAATCAACACTTCCTGGCCGGTTGCCTGAAAGAAGGACACCGGCTTGTAGGCATCGAAATTCTGGATCACGCCTTGGGAAGCAAGGAGAATGGCGGCAACACAGGAAATCGGCAGGAGGATGTACAGCGTGGTTCTGACCAGGTCAACCCAGAAGTTGCCTACCATGACTGTCTTGTGTCGAGCAAAGCCTCTGATTAAGACGATGACCACTGTCATGCCGGTGGCGGCGGAGACAAAGTTGTGCACCGTCATCCCTGCCATCTGCGTCAAGTGGCTGGCTGTCCATTCGCCCCCATAATTTTGCCAGTTGGTGTTGGTCACAAAACTGACGGCGGTGTTCAGCGCCAGTTGCCAGGGAAAGGCTGGAAAGTGCTGTGGATTCAGGGGCAAAAGGTGCTGCGTGAGCAGCAGGGTAAACAGTGTCGCAAAGCAGACCAGGTTAAAGAGCAGGAGGCACCCGGCGTATTGTTTCCAGTCCATTTCGTCGATTTCTCGGGTTCCCCCCAGGGTGTAGAGCAGATGTTCACACGGAAGAAGCAGTGGGGTCAAAAGGGTTCGGTCACCCCGATAGACCTTGGCCATATACAGTCCAAGCGGTTTGATGAGGACAAGCAGGGCCGCGCAAAGGAGCAGTGTTTGCTGCCAATCATAAGCGTTCATGGAGAGACTCCCGGCAGAGGGTAGAATCGGATTTCGTGCAGATTATTAACTTGGAGGAGGACAGACCGTGATGCCTTCTCTTGGTGACAAAGGTAATCCATTGTGCATCAAGAAAGGGTCAAGACATCAGGGATTGGTATCAAATTTTTATCAAGAGCCATTGACCAATACTAAACAGGGGTTCCCGTTTGGATCCATTAACCACCGGGCATCAACCTGATGGTTGTTGAGCTGAGCGGAATTGGACAAATGGTGCAATTGAACGTGATTTCCCGCGTCCAACCCCAAAGTGATCTACAAACGATCTTGCAGAAAAGCTGTCTACGGGAGTATGATGGCCGCCTTGCTTGCTGATTTGAAAAAAATCATCCCTAGGGGCAGCATGCCTCCGTCGTCGAAATCTTTTCATGCATCTGCGATCATTTGATTTGTAACCCTGCCGTCTGGTCACCTGTCCTGAGAGACCTATATCAGTGATTCCCTCAACCTCATCGCGATCATCGCTAGCCAATGTGGGCATCGAAGGCGTCCTGATGACACTCGTGCCCTTGCCTTTTTTGCTTGCCAGCGCCGGGATATTGGGTGAAGAACCAGCTGCCTGGAGAGTCCTCGCCTCCTCAGGCGCTTCCTTTTTCTGCCTGATGGCTTCGATACTCCTTTTAAGAAGACCCTTGCCGGGAAAAGTATTCGGTCACCTGGCTATTATTGGCTGCGGTATGGCGGGGCTTCCTTATTTTGCCACTGAACCGCTGGTTGCCCTGTTCGGTGGTGTCGCCCTGATTCAATCCGGTTATTTCCTCAGGGAATTCAGCATCCGCCAGCATCCGACTTTTGTCAATTCTCCCGTCGACAGGAGCCTGCAGCGGGCAAGAGGGGGTTTGTGGACCGTGCCGCCGATTGCACTCTCGAGCTTTTTTCTTGATTCCGCAGGACAGATCATGGGGGAGTATGCCCTTGTGGCGTCAATGCTGATCAGCCAGGGCATGGTTGCACATTGGATATGGAGGCGCCACAAGGGCCTATGGCGAATTGCCTGGGCGTGCCTGCTCCTTGTTGCCGCAGGTGGAGGGCTCTCCACCCTGTTAATCGGCCAGGCCAAGCTCGCGGCTCTTTCTCTGAGCCTGTTGACCCTCGTTCTTCTCCCCCGGCCACGCGCACCCCTTGAGTATCATGAACACTGGTGGGAACCTTTTCTCAATCACCCGGCTCGGGTGCTCATCAGCACCTTTCTCGGATTATGTATAGTGGGCACCCTGTTGTTGCAGCTTCCCTGGGCATCGGCCAAGGGAAGTATCGCTCTTGTCGACGCCGCGTTCACTGCGGTAAGCGCGGTGTGCGTCACCGGATTGACGGTCCTGGATACTCCCAACGATTTCACGCTGCTGGGACAATGGTTCATCCTGATCCTTATTCAGTTGGGCGGTTTCGGTATCATGACCATTTCCACGGTTGCACTGCATGTCATGGGCAAACGACTGAGCCTTCGCCAGGAACGCCTGCTGACTACATTGACCGAAACCAGTCACAGTGATCTGATCGGCTCGCTGGTGATGATTGTCCGATTTACCCTGCTGACAGAACTCGTGGGTGCAACCTTCCTGACAGGTTGCTTCCTGAGTGCTGGCGATTCCCTGCCACTCTCTGCGTGGAAAGGGCTCTTTACCTCCATTTCCGCCTTCTGCAACGCCGGCTTTGCACTGCAAAGCGATAATCTGGTTTCCTATCAAACCAGCCCTTTGGTCCTGCATGCTGTCGCGGCCTTGATCATCCTCGGCGGCCTGGCCCCGGCCACTTGTTTGCTGCTCCCGGCCTGGATCAGGGGCCGCGCCATCCCTCTGGCTCCGCGTATCGCGATGGTCACCACCGTAGCGCTTCTCCTTGCCGGAACCGTGTGCTTCCTTGTCTTTGAATGGAATAATGCTTTTGTAGCGCTATCCATTGTGGACAAGCTCCATAATGCCTGGTTCCAATCCGCCACCTTGCGGACCGCAGGCTTTAATTCAGTCGATATAAGCGGGGTGCTCGGACCGACGTTCCTGATCATGATCAGCTTCATGTTTATCGGGGGGAGTCCCGGCGGAACCGCTGGCGGGGTCAAGACCACAACCGTCGGTGTCCTGGCCATGACCTTCTGGTCGAGCATCACTGGCCGCAACGAGGTTATCGCCCAGAACAGGAGAATTCCGCAAAGCACCATCAATCGCGCCATAACCGTGGTGAGTTCCGGGGTGATGATCTGGTTCGTCGCCGTGCTGGCCTTGCAGATAACCCAACATCTTCCCGCCAGGGATCTGGTGTTTGAGGTGACTTCGGCCCTGGGCACGGTTGGGTTGTCATTGGGATCAACCCCGTATCTGGACGGGATTGGCAAGGTCGTTATCATGCTGACCATGTTCATCGGCCGCATCGGGCCGATGACCTTGTTTACCCTTTTGAGTTGGGACGTCGCTCCAGCCGATTCGCGCTGTCCCGATGCTCGTATTTCCTTAAACTGAGAGACGCATCATGCCCCAGCAAGTACTCATTATAGGCCTTGGGCAGTTTGGCATGTCGCTTGCCCGCACCTTATCCGAAAAGGGAGCTGAAGTACTGGCTGTCGATCGGCGGAAAAATCTAGTGGATGTGGCTTCGGCCTTTGTGACCGAGGCGATCATGATTGACGCCACCGACGAAACGGAACTGGCCCGGCTCCAGCCGGCACAGCGGGATTGTTCGGTCTGCGCTATCGGCGACGACTCCAAGGAGGCTTCGATCATCTGCACCTCCCTGCTCCGGCAAATGGGTTCGCCCTGGGTCATCGGCAGGGCCAACGATGCCATGCACCGCCGCATCCTGCAACTGGTCGGGGCGCATCTGGTGGTCAATCCGGAGGAGGAGTTCGGCAGGCGGTTTGCCAATCGCCTGATCAACCGGCATGTCATCTCCGATATGCCCCTGGGTGAAGATCTCCATCTCACCGAACTCTCCATTCTTCCCTCGATGATCGGTAAAAACTTGGTTGAACTTTCGTTGCCCAAGCATTTCGGCATCATGGTGGTGGCGATTCGCCGGGGTTCTCCCAGCAAGGTGCTCCAGCCTTCGCCGCACGATCCCTTGGAGGCGAATGACCGTCTTATCATCGTCTCCAGTGAGGCAGCGGTGACCAAGCTCACCAAGGGGGCCTGAGATGCGGCTTGCACAGGCTGTACGGGTTGGTTCCTGGTTCCTGGTCGGCCTCAATCTGCTGATGGCAGTCGGCACCATAGCCATCTTTTCCAGGATGGCACCAGCGATTGCAGTGATTATCGAGCGCAATGAACGTTCGCTCAAAGCCTGCGAGGACATGCTGGCCATCATGGCGGTTACCGGCAGCGGATCGGCTTTTTCGCACGAGCAGGCCCGGCTTTTTCAAGCAGCCTATGACCGGGCTAAGGCCAATGTGACCGAACCGCAGGAGCCGGAAATCCTGAGGCGGATGGAACCAAATCTTCCGCCATTGTTTCAAGGTGCCGCCACGGTCCGCAAGGAGGTTGTCGAAGCGGCTGTCCAACTGGGCAAGATCAATCGCGATGCCATGGCCATAGCGGACCATCGCGCGCAACAGCTTGGCCGCGCCGGAGCCTGGGGCGTTGTGTTCATGGCACTCTCGGTGTTCCTGGCCGGCGTCATTTTTATCAGAAACCTCACCGGGAGAGTGGTCAAACCTCTAGAGGAGATCCATGCTGTCATCATCGCGCATCGTAACGGGGACACCATGCGGCGCTGTACGGGGACGGATCTTTCTCAGGATGTAGTGGCTGTGTTTACCGGCATCAATGAACTCTTCGATCAGTGCCAGGCATTGGCGGCGGGAGGAGATAGGCGTCCTGAATTTGGATCAGGGCGGGAGAATGAGATGGGGCGGCGGTAATGGAGACCATGGGATATTCGCCTGCTCAACAACCGGCTCTTGAGAGGTCGGTTGTTGAGCTTTTGATGAATTTTCCCAGCTATCCCGATGCGGGTATCTTGGACGTGCAAGAGGACGGCCGTGCTCTGTTTATTGTTGCTGGTACATGTCCCAAATGAGATAGCAAGCGTACAAAACAGGGGGGATCATCATAAGCAGTCGCATCTCCCAGGCTTTTATCTTTCGTCCCTGGTTAGGTACCGGCGCTTGTTGTTGAGGTTTCTCCGCCAGTTTCCTTTCCCTTCTCGATTTCGCTTTATTCACACCCATAAGCCCTCTACTTATTTCCCGCTGAATTCTTGCCAAAGGAGATAGCAAATGCCAGCCACCGCAGCGGCAAAAATGATCCCCCGAATGATTAAACCTTTTGTGGTGAGAAGTTTTGGAGGTGGTTCAGGTCCGTATACCACCTTGTTTTCTCTTCTCAATTTGGATTTATTGAAGCTCATGTTTTCCTATTCTTCCCGCTAGTTTTAGGATCTTTCTGTGTCATGTACATTTGGTATTAAGGGCGTTGCCTGTCGTGGCGCCCTAATCCTCGGTAAGGTGCCCATCTTCTCTAACGATAAACCCCCATGTTCCCTGCCAAACCTGCGGGAATCGGTGACCGATCATGTGTTTGGTTTGTGCTAGAGGCGAACAGCTTTTTACCTCAAATAGAGTTCGTCAAGGGCCATGAAAAATTCTTCGCGTGCTTGTTCGAATTTGCGCATCAGTTCCTGGTCGCGATCTTTTTGCCCTTGCTGCATCAGTTCGGCGATCTGCTGAGCATACTGATGCACCAGGGCGTGCTGGTCGCCAACTTCTTTGAAATAGGGCCGGTCGCGCAGCGCCTGCCCCTCGGGGCCAAAATACCATTTGCCGAATTCGCATTCATGATCCGAGAATACTTCCTCGGGCCGCAGGGTCGCTTTGCCATTCAACACCGCCTCCAGCCGGGTGCGCCACTGCATATGCGCAGATTTGACCTTGCTGATATTAAACAGTGCCTCCTCCGTTCGGAATTTATTCACTACCTCGGATAACCGTTCCGATAGATTGAACAGGTCATGGGCTTGGGTGGTCAACTGAGCGCTGACGATGTTCATTTCTCCGGAGGCTTGACTGACTTCCCGGATATCCGCGGAGATATCGCTGGTCACCACCGAAACTTCGGCGACGTTTTGGTTAACTTCCTGGATGCCCAGGGAGGCTTGGTTGAGGTTTTGGGCAATTATATTGGTGGCCACCGACTGTTCTCCCACCGCCGTGGCGATGGTGGAGACGATGCCGTTGACATCCTGGATAATGACGGAGATTCGCTCGATTTCGCTGACCGTATCGCTGGTCGAATCCTGGATGGCCTTGATCTTGGCTTTGATCTCGCCGGTGGCCTCGGCGGTCTGTTTGGCCAGTTCTTTTATTTCGTTGGCGACTACCGCGAATCCCTTGCCGGATTCCCCGGCCCTAGCTGCCTCGATGGTGGCGTTAAGAGCCAGAAGATTGGTTTGTGCGGAGATTTCGGTGATGACCTCGGTCACCTTGCCAATCTCCTTGACGTCAGCCCCCAATCGGTTGACCTTCTCCGATGCCTTAGTGGCACCGGTGGCAGCATTATAGGCGATCTCCTGGGCGTTTATCGAGTTATCGGCGATCTCCTTAACGGTGGCGGCCATTTCCTCCACCGCCGAGGCCACTGCGTTTACGTTGGTAGCGGCCTGTTCGCTGGCGGCAGCCACCGTGGCCATGTTGGTGCTCATCGTTTCCGCTCCCTGAGCCACCCGTTGAGAACGCTCGTTGCTGCTCATCGTGCTTTCGGCCAGTTGCGTGGCAATACTGCTGAGGGTGTCGGAGGAAAGCTGGAGGCTGTGGGCCTTGGAACCAAAATCGCGCACAATTTTTTCCAGCCGGTCGAGGAAATGGTTGAACCAGGTGGCCAATTCCCCGATCTCATCATTTTTGAGAATCTGCATCCGCTTAGTGAGATCGCCTTCTCCCTGGGCAATGTCCTTGAGCATAGCCACGGTCCGCTTGATTGGAATGATGACCGCGCGGACACTGAAAAACAGCGGCACCAGGATAGCCAACAGCAAGGCCAGGCTCAATCCGAGAATGCCCTGTTTAATGGTGCGGAATTGTGCAAACAGTTCCCCGGCATTGTACACAAAGACCATCACCCCTACCTGTTTGCCAGAGAAATCGTTGATGGGAAAGAGGGTGACGAAATCATCACGGACCCGATCCATGCGCAGGCCGTTTTTACCCGCATTGAGCAATTCCGGTGTTACCACTGCATCGGTTATTTCTCGGCGCGAAGATGAGACAAAGACAAAGGCATCGCCTTGGACCGGATGTTTGCTTGCATCCTGAAGTTCGGTGGCTATGTTCAGCAAGGATTTATTCATGTAGACGGCGATATGTTCCTTGTCGTTGCTGACGCCGTACTGCACCAGGGGATCGTAGGATGAAAGCGCTTCCACCGAGCCCAGATATTTCCGCTCTGGCGTAAAGATAGGGGCAATACCGCGTATCTCAAAACCGCCGCGGCCTACCTCCACGCCAACGACCCGTTGATGGGTATTGCTGATGGTGAGGACGGTTTCACGAAAATCCCGCAGATCATCGCTTTTGTTCTGTTTGCTGTTCCATACCCGCAGCAGGCTTCTCGCCGGCGGCAGGTGGAAATGGAGTCGCAGTGGTTGGCCTTCGAGATTAGCTTTCAACCCGTTTTCAATCGAGGCAAAAAAATCTCGGAGTTGTTTGCGCGCCGCCTCCAGTTGGGGATCGGCGACGGCGTTGATATCGCCCTGATAGGCGGTGTCATAGGCGGCAAGCACCGCTTTCTGCTCGCTGAACAGAGCCGCTTGGGCCAGCATGGACTGGGAAATGCGTTTTTCGTTGGAGGTGATATCCGCCATCTTGGATTTGCCTAGGCGTTCCAGATTGTGCGTCATCATCTTCCCAATGGCATTTCCAGCCACCACATACAAGAGGGCGGAAAAGACGATAGTAGCCAGGACGATGGGGAGCATCAGGCGTGTGCTGATCTTTTGATATTTCTTCATACGGTTCAATCCTCCCAAAAAAGATGGTCAACAAGGCTAGTCATTTTTGAGGCGCGATTTTCTTGTCCGAAAAAAGGATAAAAGAGCCTGTCGCAAAGCCAATGGTATAGAAAATGATTGATTTTGCTCATGCACAGATTTGTGTGAAAAACCGTTTTATGTATCCCAACAAAATATTGGTTCGTTGAGTTTGAACCTGATTTATTTTCACAGATTTGGTCGTCACTGAATGCCTTGTGATCAATATACTTGTACATAGCATAATTCTTCTATTCGTCCACCTTATTCAAACTGCTGGCTGAATCTACCATCCTCGGTCAGCAACCGCCTGAGCAGCCGCAAAGAGGGATGCATCATGCACCGCCATTTGTCGTGGCGGCAGAGGTCCTCGCCGTCCCTGCCCACTACCTGGCCGAGCCATTGGAAATTTTGGGATCATTGCCATCGTCGTTCTACACCCACGATTTGTTGTTGGTGTTATCGGGCGGGTTGATGGAGATGCCGCGAACCCGGCCCTCGTTCTCAGGCGGCAGTGCCATGGGGCCTCCAGGTTTCTTCCTTGCGGTCGATAGGACTGCAATGGGCAGATCATGGCAGGGTAAGGTTTGGCGGATACGGGTTTCCTTACCCCGCCGCCAGCAGAATGAGCGCCA
>JGI24728J21555_1000642_pt1 | contig 17157 bp, 18 predicted proteins | sample EPASupsiteSAE305_FD_21555 | JGI IMG/M metagenome (IMG submission 21555) | reverse complement strand
GGGTGACGGGGCGGCAGGCGCCCCACACCTTCACCTCCGGCGGGGCTCAGGTTCTGGGGCTAAATATCAAAGATCTACCCACAAATTCTGCGGACGAGGCGTTAATTCATGAAGCCCAAACTCCTAGTCGTCACCTCCACCTTCCCCCGCTGGTCAAACGACACCGATCCACCGTTTGTCTACGAACTCTCCAGAAGGTTGACCGATTCTTTCGATGTCACGGTGCATACACCGCACTACCCTGGTTCAAAGACAAATGAACAGATAGGTGGAATGCACATTCACCGTTTTCGCTACTTCTTTGCTCCCTACGAACGACTGGCCGGGGGGCGGGGGATTGTTCCCAAGATGCGAAGGAACAAGCTGTATTCCCTGCTTCTTCCTTTTTTCCTTTTTTCCCAATTCTTTTCCCTCATCCTCCTGGTCGCCAAACTCCATCCTGACCTGATCCATGCTCACTGGCTGATTCCGCAAGGTTTTTGGGCGGTCGTGGCAAAGAAGTTGTTCAAGATTCCAGTAATCATTACAGCACACGGGGCCGATGTGTTCAGCCTGCGAACACCGGCTGTCATAAGGATCAAGCAATGGATTGTGAAAAACGCAGACCGGATCGTCACGGTCAGTTTGGCGTTAGCTGAAGTGCTGCGCAATGATACACAGAGTCCCCTGCAACCGTATATCATCCCCATGGGTGTTGACGCCTCCTTATTTTCCCCCGAAAAAAAGAGCAGATCCATCAGGGGGCAGTACGGTATCAATGGCCTGTTTTTGCTCTTTGTCGGTCGCTTGACCGAGAAAAAAGGGGTGCGCTACCTCATTGATGCCATGTCCATGGTTATCAAGGATTTCCCAAATGCCAAACTCCTTATAATTGGTCATGGGGAATTGGAGCAGGATTTGCTCGAGCAGGTAAAACTTCGTGATCTTGAAGATATTGTCCTCTTCGCTGGAGGCATTGCGAATGCACAACTGCCCTCCTACTACGCTACCGCCGATTTGTTTATCGGTCCTTCTGTGCAGGTAAAATTTGGAGACAGCGAAGGCTTTGGGCTGACTTTTGTTGAAGCGGCGATGAGTAGTTGTTTGGTCATCGGAACTACGGTGGGAGGTATTGAAGATATTATTAAAGATGGCGTAACAGGGTATTTAGTGCCTCCCGGTGATTCAAATGCCTTGGCCGCAAAGATTGTTGAAGTCCTTGCCGATCTAAATAATCATGAAAATATGAAGGCAGAAGCGAGAAACGAGGCTACTGTTAAATTTGACTGGAGCCTTATAGCTGCAAGGTATAGAGATGCGTATCTATCTTATTTGTAAAAGATACTACACCAACAAGGATTTAATAAAGGACCGGTTTGGGCGTCTTTATCATTTGCCGGAGCAATTGGTGAAAAATGGCGCTGAAGTTTGGGTGGATGCCATTGATTATCGCAATAAAGACTGCGATGCTCTGACAGCAGAAGGTGTTTACTTTCGAACTACTCCGGCATCACTACCTAATATATTGGCACTGCCGTATACGCTTTACCGTCATTGCCTTGCGGTAAAACCAGACATTATTCTTGCCAGCGGTGACAGCCATATCGGATTCATGGCGTTGCTTGTCGCCAAAAAATTACGCGTCCCTTTTGCCTTCGATGTTTACGATTATTACCCGGCATTTAAAGGCAATAGAATCCCAAGCATGAAAACCATGTTTCGATACGCGGTTCAAAAGGCGGATCTAGTCCTCTGTGCCAGTGAATCATTGCTGGATAAGCTTGCTCCTCTGAATGTAAGCCGGCTGTTGGTGGAGAATGGCGTGGACTCATCTCTTTTTACTCCCGCAGATATGGTGCAAGCCAGAAAAGCATTGGGCCTGCAACAAGATGCCATTTTTGTGGGCTATTTTGGCTCCATCAATTCTGCGCGTGGCCCTTTGTTGATTGAAGCATGCCGGATAGTACGAAAAGACTTCCCTGCTCTGCACTTGCTTCTGGCTGGCAAGGTCGATGGCGTGGATGTGAATGAATCGTGGATAAGGTATTTAGGTGACCTGCCGCAAAGGGATATCCCAACCTTAATCAACGCCTGTAATGTGGTCACAATACCGTATGCCGATACTCCTTTTAACCGAATGTGTGGGGCCTGCAAAATTGCCGAATACCTGGCTTGTGGCAAACCGGTTGTGGCAACTCGTGTTTCAAGTCAAGGGTCAGTATTTTACGGAACGGCGGCATCGGTTTGTGATGCAACCTCCCATGGGGTAGCAGATGCTCTGAGGAAACAATTGATATCCCCAGAGTTGATGCCCTTTCCAGCGCACTTGAGTTGGGAAAATATTGGCGAAACTGTGCTACAAAGACTGCACGGCATAATCCAAAAAATGATCGGTACAGTGAGTTTGTAATGGTTCCCAATTTATTTATAGTCATCACGGATTTTAACGGATTTCAGCAAGCGAGGAATTGCCTTGAAGCTTTGAGGAAAAATGTTTTTCAGGATTTCACCGTTGTGGTGGTTGACCATGGCACGACCAGTGAAACCCAGCAAGCGCTTGAGCGTGATTATCCAGATGTGGTTCGAATAGTCGGTACCCCTGAACTTTGGTGGACGGGGGCCACCAACCTCGGCATACGCCATGCACTGAGTTGTGGCGCCGAACTGGTCATGCTGCTCAATAACGATTGTTATGTGACCCCGGAAACGATTGGCGAGTTGATCGAGCTTTGGCGGGAGAATTCTCAATCTGTTATTGCTCCCGTGCAGCGGGACTGGAAAACAGGGGATATTTTATCGATCACTCCCCGCAGTTGTTTCTTGATGGGGTTCCCGACAATACCTGGCCCGAAGACATTAACTGAGGCTATGTATGCTCAACGCTTACTACCGACGCGACTCATTATCGGCGGAAGAGGGGTGCTAATCCCTGCCTCGATTTTTCAAGAGATAGGGTTGTTTGATGAGCGGAATTTACCGCATTACGGCGCTGACCATGATTTCTATCTGCGTGCAGCAACAAGGAAATGGCCATTTTATGTTGCGGCGAGAGCGATTGTGGACATTGACAATACAAGAACTTCTATAGCTGGAAACTTGAGCGAAATGTCATTCCGGGAGTGGTGGTTGTCTTTATTTAATCAACGCTCTCACCGGAGTGTAACGCATGCTATTGCATTATTTAAAAATCATTACCCGATAAAAAAGATATATTTGATAGGCGTCCTTTTTTATGCTACAAGATATTTAATTGTATTTTTTTGGCAAAAAATTAAACAATAAATCCTGTTGTTGAGTTTGCTCATTTTTTTATTTCTATGAGTGTTGATTTAAATATCTCGAAAAAATATAGCGTCTATTTGTAGTGTCCGTCCACTATCGATATTCGTAAATCCAGGTTGAATATTCCACAAAATAAAACCCTCGTTTTCTAACCTTTCCAGCAGTTCCATCCAGAGGTGTTGGCCCTGATAAAGTAAAACCAAAGAAAGTTCACAATGTATGCCTTTTAATTTAGGGATAATATTTAGTGCCCCATTAAGCACATTCCATTCGTAACCTTGCGTGTCAATTTTCAAGAATGCGTTTATATCATTTTCAAAATACGATGAAGTTACAGTATCTAGTTTGTGTATTGGTACAGTTTCACTTGTTACGAAATTTGATTTCTTCTCCGCTTCTTTATGTGTATCAAGCATAGGCAGTATCGATGATGAGACTGAGTTTTCTGAAACATTAATTACTATATCACCATCATAATCACCTATAGCGCAACGGGGGTAGGCAACCCATCGATTATCTTTAGAAGTGGATTTAATTAATGCATTGTATGCAGAACAAAGTGGTTCGAAACTTATAATATTTCCTTCAAATCCAAGTTTTCTAATTTTTGAGGAAAATTGTCCTGTGTTTGCACCGACATCGAATATGTGATCAATATTATGGTATTTAAGTCCGATTAATAGCTGATATTCTGGATTTGTGCGATGGGGATGTCTGCGGAGTTCAAAGCCAAAATAGTTAAATAATGAGCCAATCCAATTTTCCAGCAACATTATTTAAGACCTTTTGTAAATAATTTCATTTTTAGCCCATAAAATATAATTTAATATTTTTAAACGTGCTTGGTTGTATTTTTTTAATAAAACCGCCAACTATAGATGCTTCGAAAACGTTTGTCAATGGAACCTGATCATTTCCTTTCACATGAATAGATGTGGCAAAGTTCATTATTTTTCTAATGATATTATGTATTTTATTGTATTTTTTTGAAAAAAATCCTCGGCGACTAGACGATACAAGAGAAACATTTAATTGATGTTTCTTTATAAATTGTTCTGACCAATCAATTATTTCGTCGTGTTTCGGCCCGGATTGATCAAGTGCTATCGCAGCTTGTTTCTCTTTAGATACCATGATGTTTTTAAATTTATGGAACGCTTGTGCCTGTAAAAATGTTTCATAAACAATTACCGGTATTGAACGCACTGGCCTGCCATCATGAGATAAAGGCAATGAGGAATGAAAAGGGATGTTTGGCTCGCTCAAGAATTTTTCAGCCGGGTCGTAATCGCGCTTCCTTTTTGTTTTTTCAAAATTAGCTGTTCCTCCGCTGTGAGCGGACGCTCCGTTTATCGCTAACGGCTCGTAACAATATGCATACTCATCTGTCAAAAATGAAAAAACAATTCCGCTATATACATCAGGAGACATTGAGAGAAACATTTTGCCTGATATTTCTTTCACTTTATTTATTAAATCTGTAGAGATAAAACCACCATTATATAATACAGGTAGTTCTGTGTAATGCGATTTTCCATCTAATGTCTTCTGGAGCATTTCTGCGGAATTTTTTATCACAACACCCCTTTGCTTGCTAATACTCAAGGAACCATTGGGTTGGCCGATGAGATCAGGCCAAATGTATGAACACCCATTAGAGCGGATAGCTTTGACTTTTGTTTTCCGAATCAGTTGATCAACGTATCTCAAAGTCCCCGGCAAGATACCATCATCATCGCCAAGTACCGTGACCCAACCATTTGAAACGTGATTCAGAGCAAACTCCCAATTTTCACTCATGGAAACTCGACGACCTGTATTTATATATTTAATTCTAGAGTCTTCCTGGGACTCTACTTTATTTCTTGTATCATCGAGACTTGCGTTATCGGATATCAAAACCTCAAAATTTTCATAATTTTGAGTAATTGCTGTAGCGATAGCATGCATCAAAGTGTTAGATCGCTCTCGTGTGGGTATCACTATGGTGAAGAAAGTTTTTTCTGTGGCTAAATTCATAAAGATTTATCCTTTGAAACACTTTTTATGATCGGTGGTACAACGAATCCAAAAAGGTTTTATCGAATTTGCAAGTTGGTGGCGCAACAGGGTCGCGGCAAGCAGGGCGGCACTCGTAGTGAAGACTACTGCCAGGCTCAGCAGAAGGAATTCGCTAATTGGCGTGTCAGTCATCGGCCAGATGGCTTTGAGCGTCAGGGCAGCAGCGCCTCCAGCGCCCAAGGGAGCTAACAGGTCTCGTGTGTACCAGTGCAGCTTTTCTTCCATCAGTATTTTCCGATACATAAAATGTATGCCAATCAGAACATAACCCGCATTCAGGAACAACCATACCCACGCCGCGCCCACTGCGCCATAGCGTGGCGTGGCCCAAAAAATGGCCGGCACGATCAAGAGTACCGCGACGATGTTAATTCGCACGGCCAAGCTGGTCCAGCCGTGAGCGAGTTGCGTGTGGTAAGGAATCCACATCAGACCGTTCAGTAGATTGCCTAGCGCCAACAGGCTGAGCAACTCTGCAGAGCGAGCAGCGAGGGCATTATCTAATGTCCAGAGTCGCAGAAGGGACTCGGAGAAGACGATGATCACAATTGCCGCGCTGCCGGCGAGTACGCTGACCAGTTGTGCACCCATGTGGTAGGTCTTGACCAAGGCTGCCGTATCGTTTCGGGCATAAAGCTCGCACAGGCGCGGGTAAAACGCTTGGGTAATCGGTAAGATCAGCATGTAAAGTGCGCCTGCGACCACCGCGGCGAGCGTGTAGTACCCATATTCGCTCAGGTTGAGCAGTTTGGAGAGCAGGATCTTGTCCGCCTGTGTCAGCAGGAGCGCCAGGAAAGTGATGCCGACCATGCCCCCTGCAAATCGCCATACACCTCGTAGGGCCGAGAGCGAAAAGCGCGCCATGTGCCCTGAACTTGGCAGGCTGGCGTAGGTGATTGCTGCCAGGATGATCATCGTGAGGAGCGAGACGATCCCCTGCCAGATAAAAAAGGCTTTGATTGTTGGCGAGACCCAGGCGAGGACTACGACGGCGCCGAGTCCGCGCACCGTGGCCAAACCACTGTTGACGACATTGAACAGCACCTGACGTTGAAGACCGATAATGCAGCTTCGGTAGATGGTCTCAATGAAACGCAGCGCAATGACTAAGCCCATGATGGCAAAGGCTTGGGCGACTACTTCAACTGGCAGTGCTTCGGCCTTCAGCCAGGAGGTGGCGATCCAATTGGCGGCAAGCGCCACCCCGCCGGCGGTGATCAGAGCTATGCCGAAAGAGATGCACTCGATGGTGCGCAGCAAGTCGCGGATAGACCGTGCTGTGTGATGCCCGCCGGTAAAGCTAGCCATCTCGCGGCTGAGCGTTGGTGTCATGCCCATGTCCAGCAAGCTGAGCCAAGCCGTGAGCACGGCAAATAGCCCTATCAGGCCATAGGTCTCAATGCCAAGGTAGTTGATGTACAGTGGGATGAAGGCTAGGCCAATAACGGCGGTCCAGCCCTGGCCGAGGTAATTGGCGATGAGATTGCTTTTGAGCATTAGTCAGGATTCATCATGATCGTTTCAGATAACCATCCGGTGCAACGGTGATAAGGAGTTTGTGGTCAACCTGTTTGTCGATTGTGAACTCCGGATGGGTCTTGAGATATTGGTACACAGCGGTCTTTGGGTTGTTGCCCGGACCCCATGGGCGATCAGGGAACATTGATTTTGGCATATCCTCAACTACCGTGTCAAAAACTACGCAGTAGCTATCCCTACTTGTTAATGGAGCGTAGGCATGTAACTCGGCTAAGACATGATCATGTGTGTGGTTGCTGTCTAGACATACTAGAATTTTGGTGTAGCTGGATGCAATATCCTGAACCATTTGGATAACAATCGGGTCGATACTTGAACCCTCAATCATCTGAATTCGTGAACTCAGTGGGTGTGCTTCAATAGCAGAACGATTATGAGCTCGAATATCTATATCAATGCCAAGAACTTTGCGTGATGATTCCAAAGGATTTATGCATTTTTTTGCATTAACCGCATCGCAAAGATCTAGTAATGCCAGCATGGATGCGCTGAAGACCAGTGAACCACCGTGAGCGATTCCGGTTTCAATAATTAAGTCTGGCTTGACTGTCCAGATTATTTCTTGCATGGCCATAATATCTTGTGGGAATTGAATGATTGGGCGGCCTAGCCAATCAAAATGATAAGAATATTTATATTTGCATAAATGAATAAAGAATTCGTTGCCTTTGTTTTGAAGGGCAACGTCATTTGTCATTAAATTTATTGATTCTGATTCAATCATTTGTTTTTCCTAATTATTCTTGCAGGGCTTCCAGCAACAATTTCATTTGATTTTACATCACTAGTAACAACTGAACCTGCCCCTATGGTAGAATTGTCTCCAATTGAAATACGTGGGAGGATAACAGACCCAGCGCCAATCATTACATTTTTTCCGATGGTTATGCACCCGCACAATACTGCCCCTGGAGCAATGTGAACATTATCACCGATTATACACTCGTGATCTACGTTGCAGCTGTTGTTAAGAATGCATAAGTTGCCAATATTTACATCTGCCGCCACAACAGAATTTGCTAAAATTTGACACCCAAACCCAACGGATGAGGTTTGGGAAACTGATGCTGTTGGATGAATCAATGATATCATTTTTATCCCATAGTTTTGCATATAGGACGCAATAATTAAACGATCCTCCCTGGCAATCGTGCCGATAGCAATTACACCGAATATTTCGGCACCAGAGTTATGTCTTTCCAACCAAAAACTGAATCCTTCCGGTCCATGATAAATCGGCACACCCGGTAAACAAGAGCGAGCACCGGGATTATTATCAAACAGCGCTTCAATACGCCCTCTTCTTGACCGTATTAAATCGGCCAACACTTTTGCGTGTCCAGCACTCCCCCATAAAACGAACCGTTTTTCGTTCATGGCCTCTTTTCGCTAACAACTTTAATTATTCGATCTAACTCCTTGCAGGTCATTTCATGAAAACTTGGTAAATTCATTGCACGCATAGGGATGTCTCTCGCAAGCTTATTACCGGACTGCCCGCTGAACATTGGCAACGAGGAGAGCGGCCAAAAGAAAACTCGCGCATCAATATTTTCTGCTTCAAAAGCTTGTTGGAGAATTTCACGTGTAACACCGGTATCTTTTTCAAACACCACTGTCGGCATCCAGTAGCCATTAATGGTACCCTCCGGTTCAGGATTAAGAAAAGCGTTTTTCGTATTTTTCAATTCTTCTTTGTAGTAATGGAATATATCCCGCTTCCTTTCTATTAACGAACCAAGCCGTTCCATCTGGGCGCAGCCGATGGCAGCCTGGATGTTGGACATCTTGTACTTGAAGCCGACCATGTCCGGCCAGAATTGCTTGGTTTGCTTGCGGCTGCGGCCATGATTGCTCAGGGTGAGAACATGCTCATAAAGAGCAGCATCATTGGTGACGAATATGCCGCCTTCGCCAGTGGTGATGGTCTTGGTGCCGTGAAAGGAAAAGGCTCCGAATGCGCCCATAGATCCCGCCCGCTTACCATGGTAAACAGAGCCAATGGCCTCTGCGGCATCTTCGATAATTGGAATTCCATGCTTTTTGCCAATGGCCAATAATTCTTCCATTTTGCACAGATTCCCGTAGAGATGAACCGCAATAATTGCTTTGGTACGAGGGGTAATCGCTCTTTCAGCCAAGCCGGGGTCAATACACCAAGTGTCGGGTAAAATATCGACAAAAACAGGTGTGGCGCCTAGGTGCACAATCGGTGCAGCCGTTGCTATCCAATTGGTATCTGCAAGAATAACTTCATCGCCAGGGCCGATACCCAAAGCGGCCATCCCCATGTGTAGGGCGCCGGTACAGCTTGAGGTGGCTATGGCGTATTGAACACCCAGATGGGCTTTGAAGGCCTCTTCGAAGCGATAAATGTACTCATAGCAACGATCGCCCCAGCCATTTGCAGCAGCATCAGTTGCATAACCGATTTCCAATTCGGTGATTGATGGTTTGGTGTAATGAATTTTTGGTTTCATAATGTTTGTAAACTAGGCACGGCTGTTACGAATCGGGTGCCTTTTTCTATGAGTCCGTGATTTTGCTCCATTACTTCACTCGCTATATTCCAGGGTAAAACCAGAAGGTAATCAGGTCGTCGCACCTGCAATTCGGTAGGGGAGTAAATAGGAATGCGACTACCGGGCAAAAAATTGCCTTGCTTTGCGGGGGCGGCATCACAGGCAAATGGTAATAAATCTGGACGAATTCCCGCATAATTCAGCAAAGTGTTTCCTTTGGCCGCAGCACCGTAGGCGGCTACTTTTTTCCCGTCCCGTTGCTGTTGCAGTAGAAATAACAGCAGATTGTTTTTGATCTCATTTACCCTGGCCTGGAAGTCATTATACAATTCCCGCTGTTCAAGCCCAAACTCATCCTCTTCACGCAACAGACTTTCCACGGAGGGCTTGCCGGGGCGGTCGTCATAATCATGGCAGCCAAAAACCCGTAAACTGCCGCCATGCGTAGTGAGTTGCTGCACATCGAACACCCTTAACCCGGCCGAAACAAAAATGCGTTGAACCGTTTTCAGGGAAAGATAGGAGAAATGCTCATGGTAGATGGTGTCGAACTGGCAGTGTGTTAACAGCTCCATCACATGGGGGAATTCCAGACTGACGGTGCCACCCGGTTTGAGGAGCGCTTTGAGTCCGAGGGTGAAATCGTTGATGTCCGGGACGTGTGCATAGACATTGTTGCCTATGATTAAATCCGCCTGCTGGCCTTGTACTGCAAGTTGATGACCTAATTGCTTGCCAAAGAATTCCTGTAATACCGGTATGCCAAGCTGTTCTGCTGCAGCGGCTGTGCCTCTGGTTGGTTCGATCCCTAAACAGGGGATGGACGCTGCAACAAAATTTTTGAGCAGATAGCCATCATTACTGGCTATTTCGACCACAAAACTCTTGGCGGTTAACTGCAGGCGGCCAATTATTTCGGCGGAGAATTGGGCGGCGTGGTTGAGCCAGGTTTGTGAAGTGCTTGAATAGTAGGCATAATCGCCTTTAAACAATGCTTCTGCCTGTGTGAAATCCTCCGTTTGCACCAGCCAGCACTGTTCGCAGACCAGAACGCGCAATGGGAGCCAGATCTCGGGTTCATGGAGCGTTGCTGGCGTGAGATAGGCGTTGGATGGTGGCGAACTGCCCAAGTCTACCAATTGCAGATGCAACTCTGTGCCACAGTGCCGGCAGTTCATGGACAGCACACTATAAATTTGTCATCCACGTTGGGTAAAGTGGTATCACGGTTTGATATGGTTGAGATTGGTAGGGGCCATCGTATACTTATTGTCGGGTCGGTTGGATGAACGCCAAATTCTGCAGAAGGGGTGTAAAACTCAGTATGCAGATAGAGCAGTTCGCTCTCTGGAGATAATACTTGAAAGCCATGGGCAAAGCCTTCAGGAATTACCATCATTTGATTGTTAACCGATGTTAATTCCACGGCGTACCATTGAAGAAAGGTTGGGGAGGTTCTTCTACAGTCAATCGCCACATCTAAAACTCCACCGTGCAAACATTTTATTATCTTCATCTCGCCATGCGGCGGTAACTGCATGTGCATCCCTCTGACTGTGCCTGCCTGAAGTGTAATGGAATGATTGATTTGCTTGATTGTGCGTGATCCAAGTACGCTGCTTAGTTCATTGGCACAAAACAGACGTGAAAATCGGCCTCGCTGGTCGACGAAAGGGGTTGTTTCAACAACGACAAGCCCATCCAGCGGGGTGGTGGTGATCTTCATGATTGACACGCCCATGAACACTTGTTTGCACAGGCCCGCTGGACATACAATGCTATTTGCGCGGTTGTTGTGATGGTGCCGGTCTGATAAAAAAAACGGTACCAGTCAATCGTCTGGGTAACTGCCTGCTCTAAACCCCATACTGGTTGCCAGTTCAATAGACTGCGAGCTTTGGTGCTGTCAAGATAAAGACGGCTCATTTCATGGGGATGCACAGCTTGGCTGTAATGCCATTGTACAAGTGGCCATTGTGCATGCATCATCTCAAGGATTGACTCAACGCATTCGTTGCACTCGTAATCTGGGCCAAAATTCCAGGCGTCGGCAAAAAACCGTTCACCCGCTATTAGTTTTTGTCCTAATAGCAGGTACCCGGAAAGGCATTCCAGTACATGTTGCCAGGGGCGGGTTGAGCGTGGAGCACGAATTTCTATGGACTCGCCGGTTGCAACCGCGCGTATGACATCGGGTATGAGCCGGTCAACTGCCCAATCCCCGCCGCCAATGGCGTTCCCCGCCCTGGCTGAGGCTAGGAGGGGAGCAGCTGTTTGCGAAAAAAAGGATTGTCGATAGCTGTCGATTAAAATTTCACACGCACTCTTGGACGCGCTGTAGGGGTCATGGCCCCCCAATCGGTCATTTTCGCGGTAACCCCATACCCACTCTTGATTATGGTACACTTTGTCGGTGGTGATAATCACCATTGCCTTCACGCAGGCGCATTGTCTACATGCTTCAAGCAGGTTGGCGGTACCCATGACATTTGTGGACCAATTGCCCAAAGGGTCATCGTAGGAGCGGCGAACCAGGGGCTGCGCTGCAAGATGGAAGACGATTTCCGGCTTGGTGGTGGTGAACACATTGAGCAATTTTTGATAATCGCGAATATCAAAACGATTATCTGTGATTTCGAAACCTGATAACTCCCAATGATTCGGTTGGGTTACAGGATCAAGTGCAATGCCGATAACGTGTGCGCCAAGGCCTCGCAACCAGTGGGTCAACCAGCTTCCCTTGAACCCTGTATGGCCTGTAATAAGAACGGTTCGGCCTCGATAGTAGTCTGAAAATTGTATTATTCCCATATTTTCCATGGCGCCTTCCCGTTTTTCCAGAGATCCTCGAGCTGGTTCTTGTCGCGCAGTGTATCCATGGCCTGCCAAAATCCTTTATGCTGATAGGCCATTAATTCGTCTTGTTGTGCCAAACGAAAGAGAGGATCGCCTTCCCAACTGCTTTGGTCGCCTTCAATAAGGTCAATAACGGATGGATTCAAAACAAAAAAACCACCGTTTATCCATGCTCCGTCTCCGGCAGGTTTTTCCTGGAAGTTTTTAACTAGACCGGCTTGAAGGTTTAATGCGCCATATCTGCCTGGAGGTTGAATTGCTGTAACGGTGGCAGGCTTTCCGTGGGTTTTATGAAGTTTTATTAATGCGCTTATATCAATATCTGCAATACCATCGCCGTAGGTAAAGCAGAAAGGCTCGTTGGTAAGATGATGGCGGATTCTGAGCAATCGACCACCGGTGAGGGTGTTTTCACCTGTATCTACCAAGGTAACTCGCCAGGGTTCTGCATGGTTTTGGTGAACTACCCGTTCATTGCTGGTCATGTCAAAAGTAATGTCGGACATGTGCAAAAAGTAGTTCGCAAAATATTCTTTGATGACATATCCTTTGTATCCACAACAGATTATAAAGTCGTTGATTCCATAATAGGAATAAATCTTCATTATATGCCAGAGGATTGGTTTGCCACCTATTTCAATCATAGGTTTTGGCTTCAAATATGATTCCTCTGAAATCCTTGTGCCAAAACCACCAGCGAGTATGACTGCTTTCATAATTTTTCCTTGCTCACTCTGTTCCAATGCACTCCTGGTAACCATGCCGTTTAAACAGTGCCTGTCGCTTGGCCTGCGTGAGATCGTGCGCTACCATTTCTCGGCACATTTCCTGGGTGCTGATTTTCGGCGTCCAGCCCAATTTCCCCCTGGCCTTGCTGAAATCTCCCAATAATGTTTCCACTTCCGTCGGTCTGAAGTATTTCGGGTCAACCTTGATGATGGTTTGTCCTGGTTTCAGTGCGGGGGCCTGTTCTCCTTTGATGGCGTCGACCACCGCATGCTCACCAATCCCGCTTCCCTTGAATTGCAGGGTGATGCCCAGTTCTTCTGCGGCCCAGACAATGAACTGGCGCACGCTGTACTGTCGGCCGGTGGCAATCACGAAATCCTCCGGGCTGTCCTGTTGCAGCATCAGCCACTGCATCTCCACGTAATCCTGGGCATGGCCCCAGTCGCGGAGGGCATCGAGGTTGCCAAGGTAAGGCAATCCTCCAGGCCTTGCGCAATATTGGCCAGGCCCCGGGTTATCTTGCGAGTCACAAAAGTTTCCCCTCGCCGCGAACTTTCATGGTTAAACAAAATCCCGTTGCAGGCATATAGGCCATAGGCTTCCCGGTAGTTCACGGTGATCCAATAGGCGTACAGTTTAGCCACTGCATAAGGGCTGCGGGGGTAGAAAGGCGTGTTTTCGTTCTGGGGGACTTCCCGCACTTGGCCGAACAGCTCGCTGGTGCTGGCCTGATAATACCGGGTTTTTTTGTCCAGTCCAAGTACCCGGATTGCCTCCAAGATCCGCAAGGCGCCAAGCGCATCGACGTTGGCGGTGTATTCGGGGCTGTCAAAACTCACCGCAACATGGCTCTGCGCCGCCAGATTGTAGATCTCGTCGGGCTGGACTTCCTGGATGATGCGGATAAGGTTGCCGGTATCGGTGAGATCGCCGTAATGGAGGCGGAAACGGAGGTCTTCTGCGTGTGGATCCTGATAGAGGTGATCAATGCGCTCTGTGTATTGAAGGAGCTGGCCCTGCGTTTAATGCCATGAACAAAATACCCCTTTTCAAGGAGAAATTCTGCCAGATAGGAACCATCTTGGCCGGTGATGCCGGTGATGAGGGCAACTTTGGGGGAATCCTGCATGACCTTCACATCCTCTCTTTTTGAAAATTTTCGTAGGTCTGTCTGAGCCCCTGTTCCAAATCGATTGTTGCCTGCCAACCCATGGAGCGCAAAAGGCGAGAGTCCAGCAGTTTTTGAGGGGCGCCGTCAGGCCTGGACGCATCATAGGTGATATCGCCGGAATAGCCGACGATTTGGGTAATGGTTGCAGCCAGTTCCGCAATACTGATGTCGCTGCCGTACCCCACATTGATGTGGCCTTGCATGGGTTTGGTATGCTGGGCAAACACCTCCCCGGGCAGGCTCATGACATGGATGCAGGCCTTGGCCAGATCATCAACGTGGAGAAATTCGCGCCGTGGCGTACCGGTACCCCATATGACGATCGATGGTGAATTGTTCAATTTGGCTTCATGTAACCGGCGGATCAGCGCCGGAATGACATGGCTATGTTCGGGGTGGTAGTTATCGCCGGGGCCGTAAAGGTTGGTGGGCATCACGCTACGGTAATCAGTACCATGGCTTTCCCTGTATTGACGGTTGTAACTTTCGCACAACTTGATGCCGGCAATTTTGGCAATGGCATAGGGCTCATTGGTCGGCTCAAGAGGGCCGGTCAACAATGCATCTTCAGCCATCGGCTGTTGGGCCAGTTTGGGGTAAATGCAGCTTGATCCGAGAAAAAGCAGTTTTCGTGTGCCTGCGCGCCATGCTTCATGGATGACATTGGCTTCCATCATCAGGTTTTGATAGATGAATTCTGCCGGAAAGATGGAGTTGGCATGAATGCCGCCGACCCTTGCGGCCGCGAGATAGACCTGGTCTGGCCTGGTGGATTCAAAAAAATCGCGAATCGCCGATTGATTGGTTAAGTCGAGTTCGCTGTGGGTGCGGGCCACAATGTTGTCATGCCCACTGTTATGAAGCGCCCGGACGATGGCTGAGCCGACCATGCCACCGTGCCCCGCGACGTATATTTTAGGCGAATCATGCATGGGTAATCTGTCTCGGCGCAACCGCCGATCCTTGCGCGGTTGCAGTTAAACATTCGTCGTCAATTCTGTGTTTGTTGCCTACCCGGCCAATGCGTCGTAACTATGTGGGGGCGATTATCTATCTAACTTTTAGCGTTGAAGCTGGTAACGATGCTGACCCTGTTTCATCCTTCTGCTGCCAGAGCAGAAACTGCGGGTGTTTTTTCAACATGGCACCATGTTTTTCATATTCTTCCTGTGTCATGGTGAGCGTTCTGATTTTTCCCTGAATCAGTGAAGCCCTCAGCCGGATTTCCTCTTTCACTTCCGATGGAGGCTTTTGCGGGGGGCAGGCAGCCCGCAATCTGATTGTCAGCCGAACGCTACGGCGAAATTGGCGCTTTGTTCATTGAAATTTCCGTGATTTGACGAAGGATCGGCGCAGCTATCTCGCATTACCCTGTTTTATCATGGTTATTATGCTCAGCGCGCCGGCAGAAGCTGCGCGTACACCGCCGTGAAGGCGGCGAAAGCCGGACAATGCCGACGGAAACGCAGTCTCAGGCGGCGCCCGGTGCTGATCAACCGACCGGCCAGATAAATCAGCTCCTGGATCACAGTCTTGATCCGTCTGCGTTTAGCCGGATGCCTGATAGGCGCATGCTGGCCGAGCAGGCCCATTTGGCCAATGAGCCGCAGGATATTGTAGGCAAAGGCCCCCAGGGCCATGACCAGGGCATTGGTGGCAAATTTACCGCTGGGCAGCCGCTCCAGGTCAAGATCGGTCTTGAACTCGCTATGGAATTGTTCGGAAGTGGCATGCTGACGATACAACTCGATGACATCTTCCGCAGGCAGATCAAGGTCGGTCCACCAGCCCTCCAGAGAGATCTCCGGGACAAGGAGAAACTGGCCGTGCTTGTCTATGGTCCGCTCGGTCACTCTGACGATCCGCTTGAAGGTGTAGGAGCTGTCGCCCACTTTCTTTGTTTCGTGAACAATCAATGTGCCCATTTTCTTCCCGACCCGGGGCTCCACAACCTTGCCTTCGGCGAACACCCGGTTCCGCCAGGCAAGAGGGTCATTCTTCCGGGGATTCCACTTGACGATGGAACACACGTTCTTGGCCTCTTGCAGCGCAACCAGGGTTTCGACCGCATCGTGAGCCGCGTCGGTCCGCACCAGGATCTTCCGTTCGGTCAAGGTGGCGGCGTGGGCGATCATCCGCTGGATAAAGGCGACAAAACCCTTCTGGCCGTGCTGGCTTCCCGGTCGGAGTTCGACCTCCAAGCACCAGCCTTCCAGCCCTAGATAGGCGGCGATCGGAGCATACCCGTCGTAGTTCTTGTAGGTGCGGCCCACCCCTTCCTTGCTGGTGTTGGAGTTGTCCTGAGGAAACACATCGACATCCAGGGGGACAAAGCCGCTTTTGTAACCGGAAACCTTCACCTTGGCCCGCTTGAGCATGGTTCGGGAACACTTGACGATGACCGGGACAAGGCCCGTACCGTCGTCCAACCGCTGGCGCAGTCGCTCCGCCGAAGGAATCCTGCCGATCCCCAGGGCGTGCTTGAAATAGGGATCCTCGCGCTTGGCGGTGATGGCCTGATAGTCGCTCTTGCCCAGACAGAGCAGACCAAGATAGCTGCGAAGGATGTCGATCTCGGCGATCTGATCGTTGCCCCTGGCAGCCCTGCCGACATATCGGCCGAGTTCACTGTGCCGATTGATGCATGCGCCGACCAGGGCCAACCCGGAGTGACTGGTGTAGAATTCTTCGCTGCTCTGTTCCAGGATCATTCGCTTCATGTTTTCACCTGCCAAGTGAGTTTTAGGGACAGGTGAATACTGCAATATTTATACTTAAATTTCAATATGTTAATTGCTGATTAATGCTTTTTCTATTGATGATTTGTCACTGAACCAGGAAGACTGACAACTGCCAGATTGTCGTCAGTATGACGTATGTCGGCCAAGATATTGCCTGGCCCTATGTCATGGAACTGTTTGTTGGGTATTCCGGCGAAAACGGCCAGTGGCCCTGCCGCGAAAGCGGCCGCCTTTATGCTGTGAAAACAGCCACCATTCCGGTGAAAACGGCCAGGGT
>JGI24728J21555_1000622_pt1 | contig 17543 bp, 17 predicted proteins | sample EPASupsiteSAE305_FD_21555 | JGI IMG/M metagenome (IMG submission 21555) | reverse complement strand
GAAAAAGAAGGGCAAAACAAGAAAATCTACAACTAAAACCAGAGGAAAGCCTAAAAAAACTGTTAAAATGCAATCAAAAAAGCAGTAGCACAGGTTCGACCGTATTGAAGACCGTATTGAAGGATGCCATACAAACTCAATCAGGTGGGCAATTTCAAACAATCCGAACTGCTCAATATGGAGGCTGAATGAATCATCACAGGTCAAAATTTTCGTTCCGCTCGCTCCATCTCTCTCTGCGCTTTATCATTCCGCTGGCAATTGCGCTGGCACTATTGGCCTACGCCGTGGTGCCTCTGGTTGACCGGCTGGCCTTGAAATGGTTTTCACGCGACCTTGATATCCGTTCGAGCCTGGTCAGCAGCACCCTGCAGGATCCGCTTGCTGAACTGGTTGTTCTCAAGGAACGCACACGCATCACTGCCCTGCTGCAGAAAGCAACCCAGGACGAACGGTTGCTGGCCCTGGGGGTTTGCGATAATGACAGCAAACTTCTCTACCGTACCAGCGCCTTTCCCAAACAGATCTCCTGCAGCCCTGAACAGCCGGTTGCAACAACCAACGATCATATGATCAAACTGCCGCAAGGACCGGTACATGTAGTCAGGACACCTTTACACTTCGAAAATGCGGAAATCGGCTCCCTGGTGCTGGTGCACGACATGAGCTTTGTGGAGCGCCGCAGTGCCGACACACGCAAGTACGTGATCATCCTGTTTGTGGTGCTGGGAGTCGTGATCTCACTGATTACCGTTTTTGTGGCACATTTAAGCTGGCGCGGCTGGATGGAGGGGGTACGTGCCATGATGCGGGGAGAAGGTATCCTGCGTCCCTTCAGTAAGCCGACCAGTGAGGAACTGCAGCCGCTGGTGGTTGAAATGCGTGCCATGATGCGCAACCTGGAAACCGAACGACGCCATGCCGATGACATGACCTCAATCTGGAACCCGGCTGCCCTGCGCGGGCTGCTGAACAAACAACTGGCCGGGGATCAGGTGCTGGTGGTCTCCAACCGTGAACCCTACATCCATGTCAGGACCGATCAAGGGATTATGGTTCACCGCCCTGCCAGCGGCCTGGTCACGGCGGTGGAACCGGTGATGCGGGCCTGTTCCGGTACCTGGATCGCGCACGGCAGCGGCTCGGCTGACCGCGAGACCGTGGACCGCCACGACCGGGTGGGCGTGCCGCCAAAAAATCCGGAATACAACCTGCGCCGGATCTGGCTGACAGCTGAAGAGGAGCAGGGCTACTACTACGGCTTTGCCAACGAAGGGTTCTGGCCGCTCTGTCACAATGCCCATGTACGGCCGATCTTCCGCAGCAGTGACTGGCAGCAGTACCGGAAGATCAACCAGCGCTTTGCCGATGCCGTGGTCAAGGAGGCCCGCACCGATGACCCGGTGGTGCTGGTGCAGGATTACCACTTTGCCCTGCTGCCGAAGATGATCCGGCAGCGGCTGCCCAAGGCCACCATCATCACTTTCTGGCACATCCCCTGGCCAAACCCTGAATCATTCGGCATCTGCCCCTGGAGAGAGGAGCTACTACAGGGGATGCTGGGCAGTACTATCCTCGGTTTCCACACCCCGTTCCACTGCAAGAATTTTCTGGAAACCGTAGACCGCTACCTGGAGACCCGTATTGAGCATGAGTCCTCCACCATCTTCCACGGCGGCCAACTGACCATGGTGGAAAATTATCCAATCTCGATCCAGTGGCCCCCGGAGTGGCAGGGCACCCTGCCCCCGGTTGAGCAGACCAGGGCGGAGATTCTGGCTGAACTGGGCCTGCCGGACGATCACCTGCTGGGCATCGGCGTGGATCGGATGGATTACACCAAAGGAATCCTGGAGCGGTTCAGCGCAGTAGAACGGATGCTGGAGCAACACCCGGAACTGGTGGGCAGATTCAGCTTTATCCAGATCGCCGCCCCCAGCCGTTCAGTACTGGAAGAATACCATGCCTTTGAGCAGCGGGTACACCGGCTGACCGAGCGGATCAACCAGCGCTTCCCCGGAGCGGTTATACTCAAGGCTGAACACCATGAGCCGGATCAGGTCAACCGCTATTACCGGGCCAGCGACGTCTGTATGGTTACCAGCCTGCATGACGGCATGAATCTGGTTGCCAAGGAGTTTGTGGCGGCCCGGGATGATGAGCGCGGCGTGCTGGTGTTAAGCCAGTTTACCGGGGCAGCCAATGAGCTGCACGAGGCGCTGGTCGTCAACCCCTACCATGTTGAACAGACCGCCGAGGCACTCTATCAGGGTCTAACCATGCCGGAATATGAACAGCGTGAACGGATGCGCAGCATGCGGGCATTGGTGCAGGACTTCAACGTCTACCGCTGGGCAGGACGGATGCTGCTGGATGCGGCACGGGTGCGCCAACGGGAAAAACTGGCGGCACGGATCGGAAAAATGGTATGAAAGATATCCTCAGCACAGCGGGACTTGAGACGCTTTGTCACTTTATAACGCCCCGGACATTGCTGGCTTTTGATCTGGATGGCACGCTGGCTCCCATCAGTCCTGACCCGAACGAGATCAAGGTCGCAGATGAATTGCAGCAGGAACTACAGATTATTATGCAGCATCTGCCGGTTGCCGTCATAACCGGCAGAAACAGACGTGATGCAATGCGTTTTCTTGAAATTTCTCCCCATTACCTGATCGGCAATCACGGGGCCGAAGGGCTACCGTTGTGGAAGGAGGCGGAAACACGCTTTAGTAAGCTCAGCCAGGACTGGAAAATGCAGCTGTTGCAGAGTCTTGAGACATCTGATGCCGGGGTTCTGCTCGAAGACAAAGGCACAAGCCTGTCGGTTCACTATCGGCACACAGCCAGCCGGGAACAGGCATATCATCGCCTGATGCATATGATTAAAAAGCTGACGCCGGAACCTCGCGTGGTTGAGGGGAAATGTGTTATCAACCTGGTGCCCTACGATGCCCCTCACAAAGGCGACGCCTTACTTGAGCTGATGCACCTGGCAGGCATGGATTCAGCAGTTTTCATGGGTGATGATGAGACAGACGAAGATGTCTTTGCCCTGAAACAGGGCAATATCCTGACTGTACGGGTAGGGAAAAGTGCTACAAGCCAGGCGGACTGGTTTATACCGGAGCAGAATGATCTACTTAAAACAGTAACGGCAATACGCTTGCATCTGCAACGGGCACAAGCTCTTGCAAACCAACAGGAACTGCACCGTGGAGGACCGCAAGAGTCCCTTACGGAGCCTTGAGCCGAACAGTCAGCCACCTGATAACCGGGGGGGAGTATCTAATCTTTGTTAGTAATCCTGCTTTTTTCCTTGTCCAGCATGCCCAATGAAGTCACATCACAGCAGATGCAGCCAGTTGCTGGATTCTGACAGAAATGTCAGGATTCAGTAAGTTGCCAAGCTGCAGACAGCCTGCTACAACTGGAACATCAAGGAGAAAGTCATGCGTGTTCTGGTGGTTGAAGATGAGCGCAAGATTGCTGAAGCACTGAAGCTGGGGCTTGAGGCAGAAGGCTATCAGGTGGTCACCGCAGCCAGCGGTGAAGAGGGATTTTTTTGCCTGAATGCCGACTATTTTGATCTGATGCTGCTTGATCTGATGCTGCCGGGCCATGATGGTCTGGAAGTATTACAGACGTTGCGGGCCAAGGGTTTTACCCTGCCAGTACTGATTCTGACGGGGCGGGACACGGTTGAAGACCGGGTCTTGGGCCTGGACAGCGGTGCCGATGACTACCTGGTCAAGCCGTTTGCCTTTCCTGAGTTGCTGGCACGGATACGTCTATTATTGCGGCGCGGCAGACATGAAACGGCTAACGTGCTGACGCTGGCAGACCTTGAACTGAACCTGCCGACCCACCAGGCCCTCCGTGACGGGCAGCTGCTTGACCTGACCTCCCGTGAATTCGAACTGCTGGAATATCTGCTGCGGCATCAGGGACATGTGGTATCCCGCGAGATGCTGGCCCATGATGTCTGGAAGGTGCGAGAGCGCTCCACACCGCTTGACAATGTCATTGACGTCAATATCGCCCGTCTGCGCCGTAAGCTGGATGGCCCCTTCCCGCTGAAACTGATCCGCACCATCCGTGGTGTCGGTTTTATGGCAACTGCCGAGGATGATCATGCCGCGGCTCAGTAACATTCGCCTCCGCTTTACCTTCTTGTATGGCGCTGCCCTGATTGCAACGGTGCTGCTGTTCTCAAGCGGCATCTACTTTTTCGTCCAGCAGATGCTGATCGGGCAGATCAACAACCACCTGCGTAAAGATCTGCTGACCCTGACCGGCTATCTACATCAGGACCCGAACGGACTCCAAAAACTTGCCGTGATGGGACCGGTACATCTCTTCAGGGTGCGGGATGGCAATCGGCCTCTGGCAATATCACTGGAGTGGCAGAAGGCAGGGCTTGACGCCGTATTGAGTGACGGTAACCCGGCCCCAACACCGCTTACAATCAGCAATCAGGAAAAACAGTTGTACCGGATTCAAAGCCAGCTGGTCACCCGGGGCGAGCATCTCTACCAGATCGTGGTAGCCCATGAAAAGAGCAGCTACCGCCGCACCCTGAACACCCTGGCACTGATTATCCTGTTGATCATGCCGGTCTCAATTATCCTCTCCCTGGCGGTCGGTTATCTGATTGCAGGACGGGTACTGGCACCGGTGACAGCGATCACCTCAAAGGCACAGGAAATCAGCGCTGAAAACCTCTCGGCACGCCTTCCGGTCAGCACCGACAGCAATGAATTCAGTCAATTGGCAACGATTTTCAATCAGACCTTCAGCCGACTGGAAGGTTCATTTGAGCAAATGCGACGCTTTACCAGTGATGCCTCACATGAGCTACGCACGCCACTGACCGCCATACGCAGTATTGGCGAGACCGCCCTGCAGCAACAGTCTGGCGACCCGGCATGCCGCGAGACCATCGGCAGCATGCTGGAAGAGACCGACCGGCTGGTGCAGACCATTGAATCGCTGCTGCTGTTAAGCCGCACCGACGGTTCTACCCTACAAAAAGAACCGGCAGAAATCGGCGAACTGCTGGCAGATGTGGTTGAATTCCTCTCGGTACTGGCTGAGGAGAAGCAGCAGCAGATCCTGTTTGAACGGCGTACGGACTTCACGANCCCTGCCGACCGTTGCATGCTCAGACGNGCCTTCCTGAATCTGGTGGATAACGCCATCAAGTACTCTCCGGAGCAGACCACCATTCAGGTTGCCCTGTACCGTGACAGCCATGACAACACCGTGGTGGACGTGGCCGATAACGGCCCAGGTATTCCTGACGCCGAAAAGGAACGGATCTTTGGCCGCTTTTACCGCCTCGATAACGGCAGATCCCGTGAAATGGGGGGCACCGGCCTGGGGCTCTCCATCACCAAGGCCGCTGTCGAAGCCCATGGCGGCCTGGCCACCATCCTTGATAATCCTGGCGGCGGCGCCCTGTTCCGGGTTATTTTCCCCTCAGCAAAACAAGACAGTTGATTCCGCTGCTGATCATCATGGTATAACACCACCATGAGCGCTCTCCCTCCAGAACCCGCATCCGTACCATTACTGCAGCTTGAACAGATTGCAACGGCCAGAAAGGGACCGCAGGGCCAGATCACGCCGTTTCTGACCGGCATTACCTGCTCATGTCAGGCAGCTGCACTGACTGCGCTGATCGGACCATCGGGGGGCGGCAAAAGCTCTTTGATCCGCCTGATCAACCGGCTGGAAGAACCGCAGCAGGGCCGTATCCTGCTGGCCGGGACGGATATCAACGAGATCCCCCCACCCCTGTTGCGACAACGGGTCGGCATGATGCTGCAAAAGGCCCATATGTTTCAGGGCAGCGTACTCGACAACCTGCAGCAGCCGTTCCGGTATCGCAAAACGGCGCTGCCCGGGGCTGATGACCCGCACCTGCTGCAGTGCCTCAGCCTGGCCCGCCTTTCACCCGACTACCTGCAACGGGATGCCCGTACCCTTTCCGGTGGCGAACAACAGCGGGTCAACCTGGCCCGGGCCCTGATCAACCGGCCGGAGGTGCTGCTGCTGGATGAACCGACCAGCGCCCTTGACCGCCCCACCACCGACAGCCTGGGCCAGACCCTGCTGGAAATCTGCCGTTCCGAGAGGCTGGCCGTAATCATGGTCACCCACGATCTGCGCCTGGCGCGGAGGATCAGCGACCAGACCATCTATCTTGAGGCCGGACGGATTGTGGAGGCGGGCAGAACGGCAGAATTGTTTCACTCCCCGCAGAGTAAAGCACTGCAAGGATTCCTCGCTGAACCGGCAGAGGAGCAGTAACCTATGACAAAGAACTCCCTGATACATCTTGATCTGCTGCAACTGGTCTATGCCTACGCCCTGATCCTGCTCTCGGTCAGCCTGGCCCGCTTCAGGCAGATCGGTCAGGAGCAACAGATGCTCTGGGCCTCGCTGCGGATGGTGGTGCAGCTGCTGGCTGTCGGCTACCTGTTGCAACTGGTCTTTACGGTCCGTTCGCCGCTGCTGGTGATCCTGATCCTGCTGACCATGACCGGCTTCTCGCTGCAGGTGATCGGTTCCCGTATCAAACAGCGCATGCCCGGTTTCTACCGGATCATGGGCAGCTCCATTATCATCGGTTGCGGCGGAGTCACCTTTTACTTCTGTCTGCTGGTGGTGGGCTATTCTCCCTGGTATGACCCGCGCTACCTGATCCCCCTGGCCGGTATGATCATCGGCAACTCCATGAATGGCGCCAGTCTGGCAGCAGAACGGTTGACTGCCGAGATGCGGGAACGCCATGACGAGCTGGAGACGGCGCTCTGCCTTGGTGCCACCGCCCGACAGGCAGCGGAACCGGCCCTGCGTACCGCCTACCGGGCCGCCCTGATCCCCACCATGAACACCATGGCTGCCACCGGCATTGTGGCCCTGCCCGGCATGATGACCGGCCAGATCCTGTCCGGCACCGAACCGATGCTGGCCGTGCGCTACCAGATCGCCATCATGTGCGCTATTACCGCCAGCGTGGCCATCACCGCCTTCCTGATCCTGCTGCAGGGTTACCGCAGTTATTTCACTCCTGCTGACCAGTTGCGACAGCATAATCCCCTTTCTTGAGGATCTTTTTCACCGTCTGCTTTTCTGACAAACTTGTCAGAAAAGCGTCAGTTGTCCTTTTCGAAGCAACTTGTTACACAGTAGTTAACGATTTTTCAGCGTTCCGGGGAACCTTGATCAGGTGAAGGAGGACACTATGAAGAAGATGATGACACTGATGTTGGCAGGCTGCGTAACCCTGCTGGCGGCACAGGCGTTTGCCGCTGACCCCAAAAAGGAGTTTGTCGGCTCCGATACGTGTAAGAAATGCCATGCTGTCGAGTACAAGAGCTGGAAAGAGACCTACCACAGCAAGATGGTACGTCCCAAAAAAGAGGCAATTCTGAAGGAAGCCGTGGAACGCTGGGCAACTGACGGCACCAATGAAGGCCCCACCACCAGTAACGTAACCAAGAGCAAGTTCAGCCTTGATGATGTCCAGTATGTGGTCGGTTCACGCTGGAAACAGCGCTATCTGGTTAAAAACGAGCAGACCGGCGGACTGCAGTTCCTGAACAAGCAGTTCAACCGCTACACCGGCAAGTGGGAAAACTATGGCAACGCCAATGACTGGAACACCAACTGCGGCACCTGCCACACCACCGGCTACCGGATTATGGAGTATGACGAAAAATTCGGCAAGCATGGCCGGACGGTCAAGGATAGCTACAGCGAGATGAACGTCGGTTGCGAGGCCTGCCACGGTCCTGGCGCCAAGCATATCGCCGCCAAGGGTAAGGACAGGAAGAAGACCATCTTCAACCCGGCAAATGCCGACATCAAGGCCCAGTCCAAGGTCTGCGGCTACTGTCACATTCGCGTCGAAAACGAGAAGTTCATGACCGCCCAGGGCAAGCCCCGTGAAGACCTGCCGGCACCCAAGGTTGGAGACAGCTACAAGGCCGGCGACGACTGGACCACCTGGTATCCCCAACAGGCCATCATTCCCGGTGTGCATGCCGATCAGCCCGCCAACAAAGAGTATGCCGGCGACCTGAAGGGACTGTTCAAACTTGACGACCATGCCAAGGCCAATGGTATCTATGAAGAAGCCAAGCACCACCAGCAGTATCAAGGCTTCCTGCAGTCCAAGCACTACCAGAGCGGCACGGTTTCCTGCATCACCTGTCACTCCCCCCATGCCGGTAAAGGAAAGATCAAAAAGGTACAGAAGGATGCCTGCATCAAGTGCCATGACAAATCAGTAACTGTTGAGAAATACATGCCCAACACCGGTCAGACCGCCGGCAACCTGTTCGTCAGCTCCCACACCTTCCCGAAGAACCCGCGTAAGGGCGGTGCCGGCGCCGGCGATATGGCCCCACCAAACTACTACGAATAAACATCGAGCGTAGTAATGCAGTTCAAACAGCCGTTCCCGGAATCAGGGAGCGGCTGTTTTGTGCATTTCATCTTCACAATTCTTCATAATTGCGTCACAGCATATTCACGGTAGTCTGTTATACAGCTCCACCATCACCATTAGACAGATTGAAAGGAACTCCCCCTATGTCACTGGTCATAGCGGAACAGGTGCGTAAGCTCTATCGCAGCGGCGAAACGGAAGTTGAGGCACTGAAAGGTGTCAGCTTTCAGATCGGTGCCGGTTCTTTTGTCTCTTTTGTAGGACCATCAGGAAGTGGCAAGACCACCCTGCTGAACCTGATCGGCTGCCTGGATGCCCCCACCGCAGGCAGTCTGACTGTTGCCGGTACCGATGTTGCCACACTGAACCGCACCAGCGGCGCGGCCTTCAGAGGCAGCGAGATCGGTTTCATCTTTCAGGATTTCAACCTGTTGCCGGTCTTATCAGTCTATGAAAACATTGAATATCCGCTCTTGATGATCCAGCAGACTGCAGAGACAGAGCGCCGTAAACGTGTCATGGCGCTTCTGGAGGCAGTCGGGATGACTGACCAGGCCCTGAAACGTCCCGACCAGATTTCCGGTGGTCAGAAACAGCGGGTAGCCGTGGCGCGGGCCCTGGTAACCAATCCCAAGCTGGTACTGGCAGATGAACCGACCGCCAATCTTGACCACGCCACCGCCTTTATGGTGATCAATCTGATGAAGCAGATGCGTGACCAGTTTGGCACCACCTTTGTCTTTTCCACCCATGATCCCCGCATTGTTGGCGAGGCTGAGGTGATTCATCATCTGGAGGATGGCCTGTTGAAAGAAAGCGAGCAGAAGGGGGATGGCAGCCATGACTAGTGTCTTCAAGATTGCATTGCGCAACCTGTTGCGCTACAAGCGCCGCACCGCCCTGACCGCTACCCTGGTGACCCTGGGGGTGATCTTTGTACTGGTTTTCACCTCGATTGCCGGCTCATTCAAGCAGATGATGATCAGCCAGATCACCGACTCCATGCTGGGGCACCTGCAGATTCACCGCAAAGGCTATGTGGCGGCCATTGAGAGCCTGCCGCTCAACATGAACATGAAACAGGCCGGCTTTGACAAACTGGAAAAACTGCTCAAGCAGGAACAAGGGGTTGCCGCCTATTCCCCCCGGATCAAGTTCGGCGGCATGTTCAGCAACTTCATGGAAACCACCAATATCCGCCTGAACGGTATTGATCCGCAGAAAGAGTTCGCAACGGTCCCGCTTTTGCCGGACCGGATCATCAGCGGAGAAAAATCGCTCAAAAAAGGGGATATTCTGGTACCGGAGCTGCTGGCACGCGGCATGAACGTCAAAGTCGGCGATACCGTGGTGATTGTGGCCACCAACCAGAACGGCTCGGTCAACGGCAAACAGTTCCGGATCAGCGGCATCCTGGAAAGTGCCACCGGCCCGGGCGGTCGCGACGGCTATGTTCATTTTGATGATGCCATCGAACTGCTGCGCATGGAACAACCGGAGATCAGTGAAGTGGCAGTCAGGCTGAAGAAGTTCAGCGCACTGAACAAGGTTGCAAAGAGCTTGCGCCAGGTGGTGGCGGCAGAGAAGAATCCGATGGGCAAGCCGCTGTTTGAGCTGCACAGCTGGGAAGACCTTTCCCCCTTTGCCAAGGTTGCCAAGATGTTGAATCTGATGACCGTCTTCATCAAGGTGATGTTGATTGCGATCGTACTGGTCAGCATCATGAATGTCATGATCATGGCGGTCTTTGAGCGGATTCGCGAGATCGGCACCATTGCCGCCATCGGCACACCGCCCGCAACCATCCGCTCCCTGTTCCTGGTGGAAGGTCTCTGTCTGGGGCTGTTCGGCGCAGTACTGGGAAATCTGATCGGCATCATCATCATCGGGATCGTCAATCTGTCACAGATCACCTTCTCCTTTGGACAGCAGACCGGCCTGATCCTGAAGGCCTCCATTGCGCCGGCCGATATCCTGATGGTCTCGGTCATTGTCGTGATTGTTTCGGTGCTGGCAACCCTGCAGCCGGCCATCAAGGCCTCAAAGATGGAACCAATCGACGCACTGCGTCATGTATAGGAGCCAGCCATGCGTTTTATTGCCTTTTGCATCATTGCCCTGTTATCAGCCCTGCCCGCTTTCGCACTGGACGGCCAGCAGCTCCTGAAGCAGATCGACCGCAACCTGAATCCTGAAAGTTACGAATCGTACCGAAAGCTGATCAACATAGAGCCGGATGGCACTCGTAAAGAGTTTACGCTCTATACCATCAAAAAGGGGACTGACAAGGTGGCCTCGCTGTTTCTGGCTCCTGCCAGTGACAAAGGCCGCAGCACCCTGCGGCTGGGTGACAACCTCTGGTTGAATATCCCCAATGTGGGCAAGCCGGTGCGGATCACCTCACTGCAGTCGGTGGTGGGCGGCGTATTCAACAACGCCGATATCCTGCAGCTTGATTATGATGCGGAATACCGGGTGGAAAAGGTGGAGGAGAAAGGTGATGACTACCTGCTGCACCTGAAGGCCAAAAATAAAAGCGTGGCCTATGACCGGGTACGGATTCTCGCCGACAAAGCCAGAAAACTGCCATTACGGATTGAGTGCCTGACCGAGGCCGGCATGTTGATCAAGACGCTCCACTTCAAGGATATCAAAAATTTTGGCGGCATCAGCCGTCCTGCCACCGTGGAAACCGATTCCCCGCTCTACAAGGGGTACAAATCGGTCATGCTGTATGCCAAACTGAAAAAGCGCAGTTTCAGGGACGAGGTATTCACCCTGAATGCCATGACCTCCCTGGACTCGCTGAGATAGATGCTGCGTTTTTTCATCATAGCAGCTCTGCTCATCTTTGCTGGTCCGGCACCAGCTGAAGAGTTCACGTTTGCAGATGCTGAAATTGAAAAGAAGATCTGGCATCTGGGTGGCTATGTCGAGGCCCGTCCTGCTCTGAATCTGCTGGACCAGGATGCTGCCCAGACCAGGTTGCGCTACTATGGACGCCATGTTGATGACAATCTGACGGATTTTAATGGCAAGCTCTTGCTGGAAGGCAGCCTTGAAAAAAATTGGGCAAAATTATTTCTTCAGCCAAATCTGGATTATAGCAATACACGTTTAAACAATTACCTGAAGTTATCGTGGTATGAAGCCTGGTTTCAGGTTAAGCCTAGCGACGCGCTTAAGGTGCTGGCAGGAAAACGTTCATTACGCTGGGGCAAGGGCTACGCCTGGAACCCGGTGGCCTTTTTTGACCGCCCCAAAAACCCGGATGACCCGGAACTCTCCCTGGAAGGCTACTGGCTGGCAACAGCTGATGTTATCCAGAGCTTTGACGGACCGCTCAAAACATTGGCAGTCACACCGTTGTTGCTGCCGCAGGACCATGACCTGAACCGGGATTTCGGAAACGGCAACCAGATCAACTGGGGCGGCAAGCTGTACTTTTTGCTGTATGACACCGACATCGACCTGATCATGATGGGACGGGGCAGCCGCAATGCCGGCTACGGCCTTGATTTTTCCCGCAATCTGACCACTAACTTTGAACTGCATGGTGAACTGGCCTGGCTCGTCAACAGCACCAGACCGGTCATCACGTCAAACGGACAACCGTCGTTGACCCGTGGTGACAGCATCAGCTGGCTGCTGGGGCTGCGGTACCTGACAGAACAGGACACTACCTGGATTGCCGAATACTATCGCAATGGTAACGGCTACTACAGCGATGAAATGGACACCTATTTCCAGCAGGTTGAGCTGGCCTGGGCAACCTGGCAGCAGAACGGCAATGCCGCTCAGTTGCAGCGGCTGGGACAGGCTCAAAGCTATGGCCGGACAGCTCCCATGCGCGACTATCTCTATGCCAGGGTCAGCCAGAAGGAACCGTTTGATATTCTGTACTTCACTCCGGCCCTTACCACGATTGCCAACCTGCAGGATGCAAGTTTTTCTGTCACACCGGAGCTGCTCTACACCGGCATTACCAACCTTGAACTGCGTCTGAAAGGGACTGCGGTACTCGGAGCCCCCGGAAGCGAATACGGCGAAAAGCAGAATGATGCCCGGATTGAACTGCGGGTACGCTACTTTTTCTAATCAGAACAAATACCAACCGGGAAAGGAGTTGCCATGTCCAAGCGTATTGTTTTTTTGTTGTTTATGATTGTTGTTACTACTGCCCTGCCGGCCTTTGCCGGCTCTGTTGAGGAGGAGATTACTGCCCTGGACATCCAATGGGGTGAGGCCGCCGGTAAGGGTGATGTTGCCACCCTGAACAGGCTGCTGGCTGACAACCTCTACCATGTCCACGCCACCGGCCGGATTGAAGGCAAAAACGAGTATATCGACTCTTTGGAGAGCGGTCTGCGCAGGCATGACCCGATTACGCCGATGAAGGTACAGGTACGGGTCTACGGAGACACGGCTGTCAGCACCGGTAAATTCAGGATGGTGGCCTACCGTAAGGGGATGGAGAAACCGATGGTCAACCAGGTCAACCTCTACACCCATGTCTGGACCAGGACCAAAGAGGGCTGGAAGCTGACCGTACACCAGGCAACCGCCGATAGCGCTGCAATGCCGATGAACGGCCAGATGAAACCGGGCATGATGCCGGGGCATCAGCACTAGGAAATCAAAAAGGCCGCTTCCTCATCGGAAGCGGCCAGATCAAGCAACCATATCAGCTGGTTAAACTACCAATTCTCACCCAGTAGTTCAAAGTGAGCCATCGGATGGGCACAGGCCGGACACAGTTCCGGTGCTGATTTATTGCTGTGCAGGTAGCCACAGTTACGGCAGCGCCAGACCACAATCTCTTCCCGCTGGAAGACGCGGCCGGCCTCAATATTTGCCAACAGATCGCGATAGCGCTTTTCATGTTGTTTTTCTGCTACCGATATTGCGTTCCAGACGGCTGCAATCTCGGCAAACCCCTCTTCCTTGGCAACTGCAGCAAAGGCAGGATACAGCTCAGTGTGTTCTTCATGCTCACCATTGGCAGCTGCCAGCAGGTTCTCGGCTGTGGTACCGATCACACCGGCCGGAAAACAGGCGGTGATCTCCACCATGCCACCTTCCAGAAATTTGAAAAAGCGCTTGGCGTGTTCCTTTTCCTGGTTGGCGGTCTCCTCAAAGATATCAGCGATCTGCACGTAGCCTTCTTTTTTGGCAGCAGCGGAAAAGTAGGTATAGCGCATGCGTGCCTGACTCTCACCGGCAAATGATTTCAGCAGGTTCTGTTCGGTCTTGGTGCCTTTGACTGACTTGGACATCTAAAACTCTCCTTTCATATCAAGTTGTTTTTTTATAGCAAAATTATCAGAGCGATACCACCGCCAATAACCCCCAGGTTACCGGCAGCCGACAGACCGTGCAGCTTTTTGAACTGCTGCCGCAACGGATGATCTTTGGGCGTGCTAACAAAGGAAGGAATTTCCTTTTTAATAGCTGCTGCCTTTGGTTCGATCACAAAGGCCTGCAGCGAGGTAACCACCAGCATGGCAACAATAATCAGGGAAGATGCCATCCAGTGCTTGCCCCTGACAAACAACAGACACCCAATGGCAAGAATGCCGCAGATCAGGCCCCATTTGAAATAGCCGGGGAATAGTATCCCGACAATGTTACCGGCCATATCACGGTCAAAGCTCTTGAACAGGGTGGGCGTCAGGATAAAGGTGAAAAGAGCCGCCCCCCCTACCCAGAAGGCGATCAACAGACGATAGATAATGGAAAGATACGACACAGAATACCTCCTGACCTATAATGTAATTCTTCGACAACTTCATACCAGCTCAAAGCGATCCGCCTGCATAACCTTATCCCAGGCCGCTGCGAAGTCTTGCAGAAACTTCTCCTGTGAGTCCTCACAACCATAGACTTCCGCAATGGCCCGCAGCTGGGAGTTCGAGCCAAAGATCAGATCAACACGGGTAGCGGTCCACTTGAGTTCGCCGCTTGTACGATCACGTCCCTCAAACAGGTCCTGGTCTTCGGAGGTTGCCTTCCAGATGGTGGCCATGTCAAGCAGGTTCACAAAGAAGTCATTGGTAAGGGCCTCCGGGCGCTTGGTGAAAACGCCATGCCGGGCGTTGCCGAAATTCGCATTCAGGACACGCATGCCGCCAATCAGCACGGTCATCTCCGGGGCGGTCAGGGTCAGCAGCTGTGCCCGATCAACCAGCAGTTCCTCGGCCGATACAGCGTATTTGTCCTTCTGATAGTTGCGGAACCCATCGGCCTTTGGCTCAAGCACCTCAAAGGATGCCGTATCGGTCTGTTCCTGCGAGGCATCCGTGCGACCCGGCGTAAAGGGGACCGCTACGGTCTGCCCGGCGTTCCGGGCTGCCTGTTCAACGGCTGCACAGCCGCCCAGCACAATCAGGTCGGCCAGCGACACCCTCTTATTGCCGGACTGGGCAGCGTTAAACTCCTGCTGTACCGCTGCAAGGGTTTCAAGCACCTTGGCCAGCTGCCCGGGCTGGTTAACCTCCCAATCCTTTTGCGGAGCCAGACGGATGCGTGCCCCGTTTGCTCCTCCGCGCTTGTCAGAACCGCGGAAGGTGGATGCCGACGCCCAGGCGGTTGTGACGAGTTGAGAAATCGACAGGCCCGTGGCAAGGATCGTGACCTTAAGATCTGCGATATCACTGTTGTTGATCAGTTCATGTGTAGCAGCTGGCACCGGATCCTGCCAGATCAGCTCCTCGGCCGGCACCTCCGGCCCCAGGTAGCGTGAACGCGGTCCCATGTCACGGTGGGTCAGTTTAAACCAGGCCCGGGCAAAGGCATCGGCAAACTCGTCCGGATTCGCCAGGTAGCGCCGGGCAATTTTCTCATACGCAGGGTCAAAACGCAGCGACAGGTCCGCCGTGGTCATCATTGGCCGACGCTTTTTAGCGGGATCATGGGCATCAACCACCATGTCCTCGTCTGCAACATCTTTGGCCAACCACTGATGGGCACCAGCCGGGCTCTTAACCAGCTCCCATTCGTACTTGAACAACACCTTCAGATAGCCCATATCCCAGGTGGTGGGGTTCGGCTTCCAGGCGCCTTCAATGCCGCTGGAAATGGTATCGCCCCCCTTGCCGCTTTTGTAACTGCTGATCCATCCCAATCCCTGGGCTTCAAGCGGGGCTGCTTCAGGCTCAGGCCCCACATGATCAGCCGTACCGGCGCCGTGGCATTTGCCAAAAGTGTGACCACCGGCAACCAGAGCAACGGTTTCTTCATCATTCATGGCCATCCGGGCAAAGGTTTCACGGACATCGCGTCCCGAAGCAACCGGATCAGGGTTACCGTCCGGTCCCTCCGGGTTGACATAAATCAGTCCCATCTGAACAGCGGCCAAAGGATTATCCAGATCACGTTCACCGCTATAACGGCTGTATGGTTTGTCGCTGGTGGCCAGCCATTCTTTTTCACCGCCCCAGTAAACATCCTCTTGCGGTTCCCAGATATCTTCGCGCCCACCACCAAAACCGAACGTCTTGAACCCCATTGACTCCAGGGCGCAGTTTCCGGCCAGTATCATCAAGTCAGCCCAGGATATTTTTCTGCCGTATTTCTGCTTGACCGGCCAGAGCAGCCTGCGGGCCTTGTCCAGATTAACGTTGTCCGGCCAGCTGTTGAGCGGGGCCAGACGCTGGGAACCTGACCCTGCGCCACCACGTCCATCCCCCATCCGATAGGTACCGGCACTGTGCCAGGCCATCCGGATCATCAGACCGCCATAGTGACCCCAGTCCGCCGGCCACCAGTCCTGAGAGTCAGTCATTAGTGCGACGAGATCCTTCTTCACGGCAGCAAGGTCAAGCATCGTGAACTCTTGCCGGTAATTGAATCCTTCGCCCATAGGGTTGGACTTTGTAGATTGCTGATGCAGAATCTGGAGGTTCAATTGGTTGGGCCACCAATCCCGGTTCGAGGTACCACCACCTGCCACCTGTCTGCTGGACTTTCCGGTTACCGGACATTTGCTGTCACTCATGCGTTCTGATCCTTTCGTCGTAATGGTTGATGAAATGAAACGTACCAAACTGCCATGGACTGGATCTGGGCAGAGATATCCAACTACAGTTTTCCGTAGAATCTTCTAATGTCAATAGCACAATATTTTTTAGGTAATAATAATTACTACTAAAAGACAAAATCAAAGCGGGTGCATCTCTTGATGCAACCCGCTTCCCTAAAAAAATCTACTTAATCTGCACAAATACCGAACCGGCAGCTCCACAGACCTCGCACTTGTCCGGCGCACCCTTTTCTACCGTATGACCGCAGATCGGACAAACATAGTAATCAAACTGTTCACCAGTCTGGCCAAGGGTATCAAAGGCCTTTTGATACAGCTCGGCATGGGTCTTTTCCACAGTATTGGCATAGGTAAAGGAACGCAGGGCTTCAGCAGCGCCCTCTTCCTTGGCAGCTTCAATCATGGGTGGATACATCTCTTTAAACTCATGGGTCTCGCCGCCAATTGCCTCCACCAGGTTTTCCCTGGTGGTTTTGATCCCGCCAAGAGCCTTGAGGTGGTTATGGGCATGCACTGTCTCTGCTTCGGCAGCAGCACGGAACAGGCGGGCGACCTGAGGGAAACCTTCTTTATCAGCCTGCTTGGCAAATGCCAGATATTTACGGTTAGCCTGGGATTCTCCGGCAAAAGCATCCTGCAGATTTTTTTCAGATTTTGGTCCATTAGCCATTGTCATATCCTCCAGTTTGAGAGTAGTCGTACCGACCGGAATCGGCTAGTTAGTAATAATACCTATCTAGTAAAATGTCAACATCATTTTTTTACAGTGGGTCATCCGTAATATACGCAGCTATCGTGGCGGCAATTTTTTCAACGGAATTTCGATCATTATTGAAAAGCAACTCGTACAGAGCAGGGTTATGATCATCCTGATCCAGAAAATCCCTGGTAAAGGCATCGCGTTGCTTCTGCTGCTTGATCACCATTTTTTCCGCAGCCGCATACTCAATCTGAAGCCGCTGTGCTATGGCCCGCACCTTGAAATCCATTGATCCGTAGATCCTGAAATGCTTTGAATGTTCAAAATGCCTGGTGATGATT
>JGI24728J21555_1000596_pt1 | contig 17915 bp, 27 predicted proteins | sample EPASupsiteSAE305_FD_21555 | JGI IMG/M metagenome (IMG submission 21555) | reverse complement strand
TACGCCTTCTTTTTCAATCTCCGCTTGGCGATCCTTATTTCCTTCAGTTACACGATCACGACATTCACCTTCGTCGCATTTACCCGTGACATCGCGTTTCAACACTTCACTTGACATGATTTTTCTCCTTTTCTTGGGGTTGAATGATCACTGCACTACTTCTGTAGAGGGAAATAGTGGCGGACTGACCGCACGATTGCATCCCAGTATGTCCATTCTAGCGTTATCCGTGCCGATACGATGGGCGGTCTTGACTATCTGTATTTGTTCTTGCAGAACAGCATATTAGAACGATGGTCGGAAGGATTGCGGCCTGGGACAGGTCGGGCAGGGGTGTTGCGTGCTACGGAAGTGCTTGATACACCTGGCGGATCACGAGCAACGCTTCAATGATACCCTGGAAGGGTTTGCCAATGCCGCAGGTACAGTGCTCTCCTCTTCTTCAGTGGCCTCTTGTTGCCCTACAGAGGATAGAACAACGAACTGTTCATGACCCGGTAGCCGTACTTGATTTGACCGATTTGTTTTCCTTCCTTGTCGGTCATCTTGATTTCCTGAATCGCCTCGATCCCGAATGCACGCAAGCCTTCATTGATCGAATGGATCTGTTCCTGTAATGGTGCCATGGTATTGCCTCCTATGAATTAGGGGAGCACGGCATGGCTCCGCCGGGAGCATGACGTATAAGCTCCCGATGGATGGGTAAGGGGAAATTTAAAGACTAAAAGAAGTGGCAGAACTCTGAGGAGAATGTGAAAAGAGAAATAGTTCTTGAAAAAATAGAAGGAATTCCACCTGATCGGTGAAAAAAATAGAATTACTTTAGAAAGATAACGAATCGAACGATCCGTTTGGCTATTTGCGGAAGCGGTTTTCTCGCGTCAAAATGAAAGGAAGATCGCCTCCGCGATTAAACTCCTCGACGGGAAAAAACTGCGAAGCTGAAGTACCTGGAATGCGAGAACACGAAAACCGAGTTCACCTAAACCATGGAAAGGGATATCTCATTTAAAACGAGTCTTTATATTGACTTTTTTGTGGGCGTTACGCGGAAAAACGCGACCAGAAAAATGAATTCGCCAGATCCACCCAAAGGTAGAACTGACGAATTCATTGTTAATTTTTGTGCGAAGATCAGAGAAGCTCTTTTTCTATCGAGCAGCTCAACATAACTTATCTTTCGACGACCGCAGCTATCCCCATGCCGCCGCCGATGCACAGCGTTGCCAGGCCACTTTTAGCCTCTCGTTTTTCCATTTCATGAAGTAGGGAGACCAGGATACGTGCGCCGGAGGCCCCAATCGGATGTCCTAGAGCAATGGCGCCGCCGTTGACATTGACCTTTGCCATATCAAAGCCCAAGTCCTTGGCAACAGCGATACTTTGTGAGGCGAACGCTTCATTTGCCTCGATCAATTCGATCTCGTCAAGGTTCTTGCCAGCCTTTGCCAGAGCCTTGGGAGTGGCTGCCGCCGGTCCGATCCCCATGATCTCCGGTTTGACCCCTGCGGAAGCATATCCTGTCAGCCTTGCCATCGGTTTGATGCCCAATTCTGCCGCCTTTTCGGCGGCCATAACGATGATGACAGCCGCGCCATCATTGATACCGGAGGCATTGGCAGCGGTGACCATGCCTCCAGCCTTAAAGGGTGATTTAAGCTTGCTGACTTTTTCCAGGGTCGAATCCGGGGTAAAGTGCTCATCGGTATCAAAAATAAGCGGCTCTTTTTTCCTTCGCGGGATTGATACTGGAACGATTTCATTTTTAAACCGGCCGCTTTGAATGGCGACTTGCGCTTTTTTCTGCGACTCCACCGCAAAATGATCCAGCTCTTCCTTGGACAAGTTCCAGCACTCACAAATATTCTCAGCTGTTGTCCCCATGTGGCAGTTCTTCATCGCGCAATGGAGGCCGTCATGGACCATCATGTCGATCATGCCGTTATCAGGAACATTCATTCTGTAGCCGAATCGGGCCAGGGGTAGCGCATAGGCAGTGGCACTCATATTCTCGAATCCGCCGGCGACAATAATATCGGCGTCACCGCACTGTATCGCTTGCGCCGCCATGATGACGGATTTAAGACCGCTGCCGCAGACCTTATTGACGGTGACAGCGGGAACCTCCAAAGGGATGCCTGCTTTGAGCATTGCTTGACGGGCTGGATTCTGTCCGAGGGCACCTGTGAGCACGCAACCGAGAATGACCTCATCAACCAATTCCGGCTTGATGCACGCTCTTTCCAGGGCTTCCCTGATAACGATCGCGCCAAGTTCCACCGCTGGAATATCTTTCAGGGAACCACCAAATTTTCCAACAGCAGTGCGGCAGGCGCCGACGAGGACTACTTCACGCATTGTTTTTCTCCTTAGGTTAAATCAATTAAGTGACCGGTCACGGTACAAGCTCCGGCAAGCTTCATTCAAGTTGAAAAAATAGATTAAAGGCACTTGAGCCAGCCTATGCCCCACATGCAATGGCCGCAAGGAACGCGGCTGCCGTAACAATCATTTGCCCCCAAAAGATTGGCATTGACTAGATCGGCACAGGGTGCCGAGGTGCAGCTCCAGCAGGGGGCATAGTCGTTGAATCCCACCTCTGCTCTGAAGTTGGCATACTCGGTTTGTTGCCAGATCACCTCAAGCGGTTGTTCATCAATAGTACCGAACACCAGCTCTTCGATGTGGATCTGCTCCTGATTGACCATGCCGGGACAGGTATGCCACAAAAAATGACATGGCATAACCTTGCCGCTTTTGTTGATAAAGACGGCGTGTTCTTCAATAAACGGGCAAAAACGATGTCCGTTTGTCTGAGCATAAAGCGGCGGCAGGAAAAGCTCAATCTCTTGGTCAGCTGCAAGCGCCCTGGCCCGGTGAAATTGCTCCTCGATTGCGCCCATATCACGGCTGCTCTGCGCCACCAGTGCCGGAAAGTTTAAGGCAATATCCTTCTCCCTGGCTTCTTTATGCATCGCGGCACCAATATGCTGGACAAGGATATCCGCCGGGCTCTTGGCGAATTTAAGCTGCACGGAAGGGAGCGCCGCCAGATTGACTCCCTGAGCAACGGCTTCAGCGTTCCATTTAGCAAAGAGTTGGGTTGCCTCGTAACTATTCGGATTAAAAAGGATTTGTTCGGTCATCGTGCCATCGTAAGAAAAAAGATGGCTAGCGATGATGTAATCGACATCATGCCTGTGTGCCCATGCAACAAGTGCTGGCAATTGATGGAGTGTCTCTTTTTGCAGCACCACCTCAATGCCTATCCGCACCTCTCGATTCGCAGTCTTTCTTGCCTCCGAGAGGTTCGCAATCGCCTTTTCGACCGAAAAAAGCTGATGTCCCTCTTGGTTCGGTTTGTCGGCATTTTGCGCATTCAAATTGTCCAAAGACAAACAGATGGTGTTGAGCCCGGCCGTAACCAGTTGCAATGAGCGCTTCTGGTGCAAAAGAAGCCCGTTACTTTGAAAACCAATTCGTCCATCGGGCGGCATGGCAGCACGGGCGATAGTGATGATCTCTTCCAGGTCTGGGTGCAGTAACGGCTCGCCAATCCCGTTGAGGACCAAAAAGCGGGTGTGAGCCAGGGAAGGCGCCAGCTTTTTAAACAGCGCAAGCGGCATGTCGCTTTCGTCAATGCAACTCCCCTTGGCGAATTTAAGACACATGGGACAACGCAGGTTGCATCGGGTTGTCAGTTCAACATAAACCTTGTCTGGATACTGAATTGCCATAATGGAACAACAAAAAATTCAACGAACAGTGGATCTGTTCATATTGCCTGGTCGTCGCACCAGAGGAAGCATTATGCCGTAATTTGATTGTTCAGCTCGCGGGTTTGGCAGCCTCAATGGTGGCTGAGATGATGAAATCGGCAACCGAGGCCTCCGGGGTCCAGGTACGGATGAGCGCTTTGCTCTCTTCCTTGGGCGAGATTTGGATGTGTTCAAAACCTGCAGCCCGCAACATGGAATCCAGCTCTGAGATTTGCGACGCCCCGGCAACGCAAGCGGTATGAAGGGCGATGTCGCGCCTGATATGATCGGGCAGTTCGGCAGTGGCGACAATATCGGAGATGGCGAGTCTGCCGCCCGGTTTCAGAACGCGAAATGCTTCAACAAAGACCCGTGATTTATCCGGCGATAAATTGATAACGCAGTTGGACAGGATAACATCGATGGAGTTATCGGCCACCGGCAGATTTTCGATTTCGCCCAGACGGAATTCGACATTATGATAACCGTTGTTTGCCGCGTTGTTCCGAGCCTTGGAAAGCATTTCCGGAGTCATGTCCACCCCGATGACTTTACCGCTTTCGCCAACTTGACGAGCTGCGAGAAAAGAATCGAATCCAGCCCCACTGCCGAGATCGAGAACTACTTCACCAGTTTTCAGCGCTGCTATCGCTTGAGGATTCCCGCAGCCCAGTCCTAAATTGGCCCCATCCGGAACGGCGGCCAGTTCCTCAGCAGTGTATCCCATCGTGTGCGACAGATCGGGTGCCGGCCCACTGCAACAGGTCGAACTGCAACAGCCTGTCTCTGCCGCGCGGCCATAGACCTCTCGAACCGCTTGTCGTATCCCATCGTTTTTCAGCACACTCATATCTTCCTCCTTAATCGCCTTACTCTCTCATGCATGGTCAGGAAGAATCAGCCGATCCAGTCTTCTACTTCATTCTGCTTCGGTACTCGGCCAACACACTTGACCTGACCGTCGACAACAACCGCAGGGGTCGAAAAAATGCCGAGTTGGGCGATTTCCTGAAAATCCTTTACCTTGACAACCGCGGCATCGACTCCCTTCGCTGCGACAGCCGCCTCAACGATCTTCTGGGTTTTTTCACAGGAGGCACATCCCGGTCCACACACCTTGATTTCCATATTTCTCTCCATCTTTTTTATATTACACAATGATGTTGAACAGATAACCGGTAAACACAATGCCGCTGCCGACCACAAAAACAAAGACTGCGATTAACTTCGGCTTGAGCACTTTGCGGAGGATGATCATCTCGGGAAGAGAGAGCGCGATGACGCTCATCATGAACGCCAGCACGGTTCCCAGAGCTGCCCCCTTGCCAAGCAAGGCCTCGACGACCGGTACGATGCCAGCGGCATTGGAGTACATGGGAATGCCAACCACCACCGCTGCCGGGACCGACCACCAGGCATCTTTTCCCATGATCGATGCCATGAAAGCCTCAGGAACATAGCCATGGATGAAGGCACCAACTGCAATGCCAGCGACAACATACACCCAAACTTTGCCAACGATATCCCGCACTGCTTCCTTACCCTGGTCGATCCGATCGGGCCAGGTGAGTTTTCTTTCAAAGACAAGGGCTTCACCGGCACGCAACTCCTGCACCCAGTCCTCAATCCAGGTTTCAAGTTTCAAACGGCCGATAACCCAACCGGCAACCATGGCAATCAGCAGTCCGGTGACAAGATAGAGGGCCGCGACCTTCCAACCGAGCAGCCCATACAGAAGTACCAGAGCAATCTCGTTGACCATTGGGGCTGCGATAAGAAACGAGAAGGTGACTCCCAGGGGAACACCCGCCTGCACAAATCCGAGGAACAGCGGTACCGCTGAACACGAACAAAACGGGGTGACAATCCCCAGCATGGCAGCCATCACGTTCCCGGCCGATTCACGCTTCCCTGCCAGGTATTGGCGGGTGCGTTCCTGGGTGAAAAAGGAACGGAGAATGCCAATGACAAACACGATCAAAGTCAACAGCATCATGACTTTCGGTGTGTCGTAGAGGAAAAATTGGACCGCATCACCAAGCTGACTCCCTTTCTTGACTGCAAAGAGACTATAGGTCAAATAGGACGAAAAGGGTTCCAAGTGGTTGTAGATGACCAGCCAGAGACCAAAACTCAATAGGGTAAGGATACCCACCTTTCCCCAGTGCCCATTATTTTTGGTGAACGCCTGGCTTGCTGCGGGTTTGGTGCAGCCGCAGCCAGACGATTGAAGTGGTTCCATTGTTTGCCTCATTTTTTTAATAAAGTATACACACGCTGACAGGTGGTTTCCGGTAACGCTTTCTTCATTCGTTGCAGATCGGTATCTTCATTCAGCCAATCTTTCAGGGTGTGTAACATCGTGCTTGCATACACCGACTCCTGGCCCTCGGCCTGGCGGTATATCATCCAGGTTCCCTGTCGTTCTTTGTCCACCAGCCCAGCGTCCTCAAGTATTTTCATGTGGCTGGAAACGGTCGGTTGGGCGATGCCCAGAGCCTCTTGAATCTCACAGACACAGAGAGCGGTTTTTTCAAGAAGCTTCAGAATTCGGACCCGATTCGGATCCGACAGGGCTTTCATGACACGCAAAAATGTTTTCATTAAATTATCCTATTGAATATCTCTATATTTATATTTTTTAATATTTAAGGCGAGTCGACGCGATTGTCAACTCGTTTTTCGCGACGCAACGTAGGTAGAGATAACATCGCCTCAACACTAATCCGGCGAGCAGAATGAGCCAAACCGAGTTTTACTCGGCTAGCAGCTGCGCCTCTAACACGATACACGCCCCAAAAGATTGCCTGAAAAAAGAGGAGCCCTGCGATATTGAACAATAGGGGAGAGACTTCGGTCAGCTGATCGACGACTTGGCAGCCTTGGCTCAGGCATAACCCATCTTTGCCGAGCAGAAGAATAACGATCTGGACAGCGACCATCAAGCTGGCGAGCAATGCAGCCCATCCGACCCATCGCATTGATACAAGTTTTTTTGTGCGTGCATGATTGTGCGTGTGCGGTTGCGAGACATTTTCAATTACGCAACCGGTAAGGAAGAGTAAAGGTATCCAAGCGGAAAATTTCTTGACAAAGACGCGTGGTTGATTTACCAAATAACCCATGAAAAGACAGCCGCCGAATGCAAGAGAACTGGCCCTCATTGTGGCCAAGGCCAACATATTAAAGGCGTTAGGTCATCCCACCCGCTTGTGGATGGCAGAGCAACTTGCCGATGGAGAAAAATGTGTTTGCGAGTTGGCAGAATTTATTGACGCCGATTTTTCAACCATCTCCAAGCACTTGTCCGTCCTCAAGCAGGCCGGAGTCGTTGAAGATGAAAAACGGGGAAAACAGGTTTATTATCGGCTCAAAGTACCCTGCATCCTCAAGTATCTTCCCTGTGTTGAAGCGGTCATCAAGGCAAATGTGCAGGAACAGATTAAGATGCTGGCGTAATCCGTCAGTATTCTTGTGTCATTATATGGTTAATTTGCCAAACAAGCAATGGATCGGTCATGGAATGGAAAGCTGAGTGGAAATATCTTCTGCTGATCATTAGCGTTTTTCTCGCCTGTTTTTATCTGCCGGTGGGAACGGAGCGGTTTGACAATGCTATTCTGGAGGCCTTTCACCTCGTCAAATGGTACGCCCAGGAACATGTACTTCTTTGCCTGGTTCCGGCCTTTTTTATTGCCGGGGCGATTGGAGTTTTTGTCAGTCAGACCTCGGTGATGAAATATCTGGGCCCAGCAGCCAACAAAGTGTTGGCCTATGGCGTTGCTGCTGTATCCGGCACTATCCTTGCGGTTTGCTCTTGCACCATCCTCCCTCTCTTCAGTGGGATCTACAGGATGGGCGCGGGCCTTGGCCCGGCCTGCGCCTTCCTCTACTCCGGACCGGCAATCAACGTGCTGGCTATTGTGCTGACCGCCAGAGTTCTCGGCGCGGAAATGGGCATAGCTCGCGGTGTTGGGGCCATAGCGTTTAGCGTAATTATCGGCGCCTTGATGGCGATCATTTTCCGTAAAGAGGAAAAAGAAAAGGTTGCCATGCAGATGGCCATGCCGGAAGAGCCAGTCAAACATACGCTTTTACAAAACGGTCTGTATTTTGCTTCAATGGTGGGCATCCTGGTTTTTGCCAACTGGGGCAAGCCGCAGGAAGCCACCGGGGTGTGGGCCAGCATTTATGCGGTAAAATGGATTATCACGTCAGGCTTCGCGGTTGCCTTGGGCTTAATACTCATCTCCTGGTTCCAGATGCGCGCCTGGAAAATCGGCCTGATCGCCGTTGCCGCGGTGGGGTTGGCGCTGCTTTTTCCTGATCAGCCTATTATCGCCTTTACAGCCGGGTTTGTCGGCCTTTCCGTCTTTACCAGCACGGACAAAGGAGAAATGGGCGACTGGTTTTCCACTTCGTGGGATTTTGCCAAACAAATCCTACCGCTGTTGCTTTTTGGCGTACTCGTTGCGGGTGCCTTGCTCGGTCGGGTTGGTCATGAAGGCTTGATCCCCTCGGAATGGGTCGCCAAGGCCGTGGGTGGAAATTCCTTGCAAGCCAACTTTTTCGCCTCGTTTGCCGGCGCGTTCATGTATTTTGCCACCCTGACCGAGGTGCCGATTGTACAGGGGCTTTTGGGCAGCGGCATGGGCAAGGGCCCGGCCTTAGCCCTGCTCCTGGCCGGGCCAGCGCTAAGCCTGCCCAATATGCTCGTCATCAACAGTGTCCTGGGGGTGAAAAAAACAGTCACCTTTGTCAGCTTGGTAATTGTGATGGCAACATTCAGCGGTATGTTTTTTGGCACGGTATTTTAAACTCTTTAGAGTGAGGAAAAGGCAATGAAGATTCAAATTTTGGGACCAGGATGTGCTAAATGCACCAAACTCATGGACACGGCAGCGTCTGCCGCCAAGGAACTGGGCATTGCCTGTGAGTTCGAAAAGATTTCTGACATGAATCAGATCATGGCCTTTGGCGTCATGATGACTCCCGCCTTGGTGGTCAATGGAGAAGTGAAGAGTGTCGGTAAGGTGCCGTCGCTGGAAGATATGAAGAAAATGTTACAATAGAAAAAAGGAGAACAACAATGAGTGCAATGCAAAGCGGATGCGGCTGTTCCTGCGGAGGGAATGCGGGACCTAAAATCATTTTCGCTTGTTCGGGGTGTGCCGATGTCGGTGAACTGGCAGACCAGGCGGCACGCAAACTGACCCGAGACGGAGCTGGCAAGATGGCTTGCCTGGCCGGAATCAGCGGCCGGATCAGCGGTATCGTCAAGTCATCCCAGGCGGCCCAATCAATCCTGGCCATCGACGGTTGCCCTCTCGATTGTACCAGGAAAACACTGGAGATTGCAGGATTGGCCAAAGTCAACCATCTGCGGTTGAGCGATCTTGGCTTTGAGAAAGGAAAGACAGAGGTCTCGGCGTCATCCATCGCCTCGGTCATCAGCAAAGCAATGATCTATCTTTAAACCAAGGAGTTGTGAGTGAACAAAACTATTTTTAGGGGCTTGATTGTGCCCCTCATTTCTTGGGTTACCGCAGCATTCTTCCTGACGGGTAGCTCTCCGGCCCAGGCAGGGCAAATCCCTCAGGTTCCGGTCCCCGGTATGGTGACCATGGTCGATCTGGGGGCAAAAAAATGCATCCCCTGCAAAATGATGGCCCCTATCATCGAGGAACTGACCAAGGAGTACCAGGGGCGCGCCGGAATCGTCTTTATTGACGTCTGGGAGAATCCAGGTGCGGGACAACAATTCGGCATACGGGCAATCCCCACCCAGATTTTCTACGATGCTCAAGGGAAGGAGATTTCCCGGCATGAAGGATTTCTCGATAAGGAGTCGATTGTCGCTGTATTCAAGCAACAGGGGGTTAAGTAACCCGTGGATCATATTTATCTCACCATTAATTCCTGGATGAGCCAGGGTCTCCTTCTGGGTGGCCTTGGTTGTTTCCTCTGGGGAATGGTCAGTGTTCTGTTCAGCCCCTGTCATCTTGCCTCCATCCCGCTCATTGTCAGCTATGTAGCGGGACAAAATCAGATTGTGGCCGGAAGAAAAGCCGTGCTCTATGCCGTATTATTCACGATCGGCCTGTTCATCACCATTGCCACAATCGGCGTCATTTGTACCTTGCTCGGTCGCATGCTCGGAGATGTCGGTCCCTATATGAGCATCTTCGTGGGCGCTATTTTGATCTGGGTGTCACTCGACATTCTTGGGGTAGCCAAATGTTCGATGTCCAATGGCCTCATGGCGAAGATTAAAGTGAAGGGGTTGTTTGGGGCGCTCATTTTGGGGCTGGCGTATGGCATCCTCTCTGGTTCCTGTACCTTTGGATTTATAGCGCCGATTCTCGCCATCATTACCGTCCAGCAAAAAATAATGACCGGACTCGTCTTCATCCTTCTCTTCGGTTTAGGGCATTGTATCCCCATTGCCCTTGCTGGAAGTTCCACTGCCCTGCTCAAGCGTTTTCTGGCGAACAGCGCGTGGCAACAAGGGAGCGGGATATTTCGCAGGCTTGCGGGTGTTTGTATTGGAGCACTAGGCCTTTACTTTATCAGTCAACCAATTTTGGCAATCGTTCAGGCTTAATTTTCGAATTTTGCAGGGAGTGGAAGCTGTCTTTGATTAGCCGATTTATCGTCGCAACTGTTCCGATCGGCTTTGTAACCGCTGATGTAAAGAGAGCATCATGCCCGACCAAAAGCGGGGATGCCAATGAGCAAGAAGCCGAAGATTTCGACTAAGACATCGATGTCGCTGATGCGTGGCCATGAGTGTTCTGTCGCGAGCAAGGCCCCTAAACAGAAAAATGCGACCAAGAAGGAGACAGGTTGACGGAAACGGTTGACCCCTTCATGCAGAGCATGTTGGCCGGTGGGCGAAGAAGTAATGGCAACAATGCTAGACCTTGAAGAAAAGATTGTCGTAAATTGAAGCGGCTTTTTGCTGAACAATCCCGGTAAACAGTGCTGTCGAGATTCCCAACAGTAAGACGCCGGTGACGGTTTGTATGGCTCGCATGGTAAGTTTGTGCAGGTATCGTTTACCGATGATGATGCCGGCAAAGGCGGCTAGGCAACCGATGGTGATCATTGACCATTGATGACGATCAAAGCCACTGCCTGTTCCGGCCAGGAAAACGACCGAGCCATAAACCATGATCCGGGTCAGATCGACCAGAAAGCCAATGAGGGCATTGGTACCGCCAAAGGCTTGCGGTGAGATCCCCACCTTGGTGCGAAAGGCGGAGCGCAAGGTCCCCTGATGGCCGGAGAATCCGCCGAAAAAACCTGATAACACCCCGCCGAGAAGAGATATTTACGGTCAAAACGCAGGCCACGTAATGCCGGCACCAACTCGAATAGAGCAAAGGTGAACATCAACGCTCCCATGATCAGCTTTACCGGGGTGATAATTGCGATTCGCGAGCCGGGGGTGTAGTTGTACAACTCACCGAAAGGGGCGACTTAGCCGAGCATCGCAGCCCCTGCCAAGGCGGCGACAATGGCGGGAATGCCAAATCGGAGCACCAGATCTCTGTCAGCATGGCGGCCAACCATCGCTACCTTGAGAATATTGTTGGCGTCATGGACCAGGGCGGTAGCACCCACCGCCATCTCCACTGGGAAAAAGAACGCAAACATCGGCAACAGCAAGGTGCCAAGGCCGAACCCTGAGTAGAGCGTCAGCCCAGGGGCCAAGAAAGCGCAAAGGGCTACAACCAAGTAGTCCATCATTTTTTTCTTGTTGTTTTGATTGGTTATCCTTGTTTTGCAACCTAATTTCAAAGCGTAACTCGCCGAGGCAGCTGCGTACAACCTCAAAATTTCCCGCCCCTTCTCGGTCAGATAAAACGACCGTCTGGCCGTGCCCCTTTTTTCTGGATCGACTTCGCTGCGTACCCAACCTAGTATGTTGGGTGGCTGATCTGCTCAGCGATTTGATACATTTGCCGGAAAGTTTCAGGAGAGACCTTGCTCTGCCAATGGTCACTGAAGAGTGCCGTCGCCCAGAATGCAAAAAAGATCACCACGGTGAGCACGGGAAGCAACCAGACAACAACTTTCCTCCCGGCCGGTCCTTGTAAGGTCAGGCAATCCTTTTTGGGGCAAACGGCCACGCATTCAATACAGCCAATGCATTCCGGAGAGCGAACTGTCTGTTTTTGACTGACTTTGATCCCGCCAGGACACTGCCGATCACATTTTTGACAGCCGATACAGTTGTCGGGATCGCGGTTGACCCGCAGAGGGCTGAAATAGGCAAGAATGCCCAGTAGCGCACCGTAAGGGCAGAGAAATCGACACCAGAAATTGGCAAGCACAAAAGATATGGCCACCAAAAAGATCAGGATGGCCAGGGTGAGACTGGTGGGAGCAAGAAAAAACTGGAGCATCTTGGCGTCTGCCGCCAGGTTGTATGGTGTCTGCAAGAAGGAGGTGATTGCAGCCACGTCCATATTCCAAACGATAACGTAGAGAAAGAAGCCAAGGAGAAGATATTTAAGGCTGCTGAGGATAGAGGCCGACCAGGCCGGGATGTTCAATAGAATTTTCAACCTGCCGCCCAACCATTGCGCGAGATGGGAGGCGAATCCCACCGGGCAGATCCAGCCGCAAAACCCCTTTCTTGCCAACAAGCCAATAGTCAGAGCGGCCATTAATATGACTAAGCCAGCCGGATGGATGGGATCGAATGCACCGGTGAGGAAGAACCGTTTCAGGCTCAGTAGAGCGGAAATGGGCAGAAAACCCTCTACAGCCGGAGGCCTGGCAACATATTCACCTTGCCCTATACTCCATTGGTAGAAAAGAAAAAATTGGTACCCTGCATAAAGAGTAAAGAGAGCGAAAGATGCCTGAACCGCCCGTCTGACGACGGTGATGTTGTTCATAAAAAAATCGCTGAATGCCATGGAGCCTCCTGATAGTGTTTACGATGCGTCCAATCGTAACCAAGACAACCGGCAATTTCCTTGATCCAGATCAATTCTGATAGCACTTTCAACCCATTGACAAGTCAGGTAAAAATGTTCCTGCCAGGGTGATAAACTTATTGCTGAGGCTTGCACTGCTGGCGTTACAAGAGACACCTGATTATGTCACGTTTCGTGTGCAGATCCCTTGACGAACGGCCAGCGTTTACCTTCCAAGGCAAGAAAGTCGTTGAAGGGATCTACAAAGAGCAGTCCGGTTCTGGTGGAGTCGTAAATTGTCCGGGGCATGTCTTGCCTCCGGAACTAAGCAATTTTGGTTTGTTTAGTTTCCTTTGTAAATGCTACCATGACTTCGGCGGTGTTGCCGGCATCATGGTCTATATCAGCCTGGATGAGTTGCTGCGAACCAGCCGAGCCTGCGGCAAGGGTGGTCCGCCTGTTCTATCCATTAGGCGGCATGGCGGTCACGGCTTTGAGCTTGTAGTTAAACCAATACCAGGGCTGGCTGTATCTCGCCACCGGCCAGCTGCCAGCGGAGGTGATCGATGCCATCCTCTGTAATCTTCTGATCGACATAAGTTTTATCGACGCCGACGATAAAGTAGCCTATTATTCGGACAGCAGTCACCGCATTTTTCCCAGGAGTCTCGGGGGGCATTGGCCGGGATGTCAAGAACTGCCATCCTCCCAAATCACTGCACATGGCCACTGAGAAACTGGAGCCGTTTAAACGGCGAGCGGAACAAGGCGGAAATCTGGCTGGAATTGGGCGGGAAGTTCATCCGCATTCAATATCTGGCCCTGAGGAACAAACAAGGTACATATTTGGGATGCCTTGAAGTCGGCCAGGATGCGACCCCTTTCGCTCGCTGCAGGGGCAGCGTCGTTTGTTTGCGTGGGAATGATGGCGATGAGCGCCATTGCTGGAAAACAAGAAAGACAACCAAATCATGAGGAGAAAACCATGGCACAGCAAGTAGTGATTGATCAGGAAGAATGTTTGGGCTGCGAAGCATGTGTTGAAATCTGCCCGGCGGTGTTTGATTTTGACGGTGATTCGGGAAAGGCATTTGTGAAAGACGACGCCAACGCCGACGAGTCATGTGTCGATGAGGCCATAGGGTCGTGCCCGGCAGCGTGTATCAGCAAAGAATAAACGACATCTAAGATCGGTCTTGCCTGGCAGTCTCCCCTTGCTCAGGGACTGTCAGGCGAGATGGGTTCTAGCGGTGGAGCCAGCCAACCAGCCAGACATGGAAGGTTTCTCCAGGCTTATGGTCTACAGCAACAGCCCCCTGGACTGCAAAGCGGGGCAGCGGCCAAGGGGGCACCTCGAAGGAATTCAGCATCCTGGTCATTCCCCAGACAGTCAATCTCCCTGCCAGTTACATCGTAACAATGAGTCTGGCCGGTGTGCAGGATATGACGCATGGCATGCCGATACAGTTCATCGGCCATTGTCCTGCCTTGCTCCTTTGGTCTTCTGTATCAAGGACGACAGGTATTGTTGCAAGGCAATCGCCTGATTACAGTGAAGGTCACGGGCGGAAAAGAGCAGAACGAGCCCCTTTGCACGCGCCAATTCGAGCAGGAAATTGATGAGCTCAGGCTTAGCCTGCAACTCCTCGAAGTAGGGTTGTTTGAATCCATCCCATCGGTTGAGGTCATGACCGAACCATTGCCGCAACTGATCGCTGGGAGCGACCTCGCGCAGCCCGTGATCCGCCTTGATCGCTTGCTTGGAGACGCCCCGAGGCCAGAGGCGGTCTACCAGCACTCGCACTCCTTCGTTGTTGTCGATGGGGGCATAGACCCGCTTGGTGGTGATAAACGTCATGACTCAACCTTGCCGACGTCAGTTTAACAATTGTTCCTATTGAAAATCGTTTTCCCGGTGCTTCTGGGCAATGGCATCGGCTAACTGATCGAGGGCCGCTAAGGTGGCCTGATCGGGCATGCCTTTGCACAGGACCGGCTCCAACACCTCGATCTTGAGATTGGGGACCATCCCTGCCAGCGTTTCCACCGTCTTGCCGCCCCATCCATAGGAACCGACAATGGACAGAAACTGGGCCTTCGGACGCAAGGCATTGGCCAGAAAGGCGGCATGCGCCGCAAGAGGATGCGGTCCGGCTAGAACGGTTGGAGTGCCGACGACAATGGTGGCTGCGTCGACCAGGGCCATGGCCAGTTTGCCGATATCGGTGACCGCAAGGTTGAACAGTTCGACTCGAACGTCTCGCGCGACCAATGCTGCTGTCAGATGGTCGACCATCTTTCGAGTGCTGCCGTGCATGGAGACAAAAGGCAACACCACCAGGTTATGGGGCGGATGCAGCACCCAGTCGCGGTATGCCTCAAGAATCCAAGCTGGTTGGCTATAGATTTGGCCGTGACTCGGGGCAATCATATCCACAGTAAGGTTGGCGAGTTTGTCCAGGTTTTTAGCAATGATGGCGCGAAAAGGTAGCATGATCTCCCCAAAATAGCGTTTCGCTGCTTCGTACACTCGACCCTGATCGGTAACATACAAATCGCTGGCAGCAATGTGGGCGCCGAAGAAGTCGCAGCTGAACAAAATTCGATCTTCTTCCAGGTAGGTGACCATGGTTTCCGGCCAATGCACCCAGGGCGTATGGACAAAGCGCAATGTTTTGTCGCCAAGTGACAACGTTTCACCGTCCGCCACCGTGACCAGAACCTCATCGGCCAGATGGAGGTGCTCCATGAGCAGGGTCTTGCCCTTTGGGGTGGTAAGTACCTTGGCCTCGGGAAACCGTTCGAGGAGGAGAGGGATGGTTCCTGAGTGATCCTGCTCTGTATGATGGGAAACGATGAAGTCGATTCTGGGAGTGTCCCGCAGTTGGCTCAAAAGAAGATCAGCCATGGCTGGATCGACCGCATCGAGCAGGGCTATTTTGTCGCTGCCCTCGATGAGGTAGGCGTTGTACGAAGTACCGTCTGGCAGTGGAACAAGGGCATCAAAAAGCCGCCGATCCCAATCAACCGCACCCAGCCAATAAATGTTTTCTTTGATTTTTCTTTTTTCCACAGAAGCACCTCTCTTTGTGTCAGGGGGAATAGAAAATGATTGATCGTTCGCAAAATACGCGCCCCAATCCGGGATCGTATCGCCATGGCCGCAGTAAGGAGAATGCGGTCGAATCTGTCTTTTGAACAGTGTTAGGTGGACGAGCCGTGGAGTGTGCTTTCGCAGGCCGCCAGGCGTTCTTTCATTGCCTTCTCCCGTTGCCAGTGCGATGGCTCATCCCGCATGATCGAGGCAAACCCCTCGATTTCGCCGCCATCGTTAAGCAGCAGTACAATGCTGAACTCCAATGAAAGACGTGAGCCGTTCTTGTGAACACCTGGAGAGGTCAGCAGGTCAGAGATGTATTTGGTTTGCCCTGTGGCCATGATCCGGAAATAACCATTCCCAATGGCGGAATCGCAGGTTCTCCGGAATAATCAGATCAAGGGATTGTCCTACTGCCTCAACAGCGCTATAGCCAAACATTTGCTCTGCCCCGGTATTCCAATAACGAACTTGCCCCTGCCGATCGGCAACAAGAATCGCATCGACGGTACGTTCAAGCAATTGCTGGAGCAGTCTATCTATGCCAGTCTCCCCAATTGAGTCATGAGGACTAGAGAGCTGCAGCTTTCGGAAAGAGGATGTTGTTCTCCAGGTGGACATGCTTGTGGAGGTCGTCCTCAAACTCCTTGAGCTTTTGGTAGGTGACCATGAACGTATTGCAGACATCGCCAGGGATCGCATAGTCCTTGGCAAGATGACGGATCGAATGGACGGCGTCACCGATTTCCTCGTGCTCGCGATGTAGCCTGAGCAGGGACGCCCGGATCGTGTCCCGATCCTTCGCCTCCGGCGTGGTGCCGGATATCCTGGCCGCATCGGCTCGCTTGAGGGCCGGAAAGAAAACCTCTTCTTCCTCCCTCAGGTGGGCGGTCATATCGGTGACTATCTTGTCGAAGATTGCGGCAATCTCAATTACCTCAGGGTGATGAGCGCCATGAACGCCGGCAATCTTGCGGGCATAGGTAGCAATTTGGGCATCATTTTCTTTGAGATAGGCGTGATGGGTGTTGACTATATAGTCGGCAAGAAAGGGCAGGGTCCATGATGAATAATTCTGGCTCCGTTCGACCGGTGCGCTCTGCACCGCCTCCAATTCCTTTTTTAACGCATCAAGATTGAGTCCTTTTTCTGAGCAGATAGTCGAGAGTGCGACCTTGCCGCCACAGCAAAAATCGATTTCGTGCGCTTCGAATACCTTAGCGGTTCTGAAATCGGCGGCAACAATCTCGCCGATAGTTGTATTCTCTGGTGTTATTTGCTGCATAATCGTCTCATCTGCAATAATCATGGAGTTCTTGGGGAGGTGGCCCTAGCAGTCTTTGCAATGTCGATATGTTGAGCGTTGAGAATACCCCTCCACCGAACCATAAGGATTCGGTGGAGGGTGGTAGGCATTGAAACGAACGAAAACGGCTTATCCAAGAATCGCTTTCAGATCTTCCTCGGGATTGGCGGCGATGGGTTTAATGTTGAAGGTGTTGACCAGGAATTCGAGCACCGCCGGAGTGATGAAGGCCGGCAGCGACGGCCCGAGACGGATGTCCTTGATGCCGAGATACAGCAGGGTCAGGAGCACAGCCACCGCCTTCTGCTCATACCAGGAAATGATCATGGACAGCGGCAGATCGTTGACCCCGCAGTTAAAGGCTTTGGCCAAGGCCACCGCGATCTGGATCGCCGAATAGGAATCGTTGCACTGACCGACATCCAACAGGCGCGGGATGCCGCCGATATCGCCCAGTTGTTGGTCAAAGAAGCGGAACTTGCCGCAGGCGAGGGTCAGCACCACGCAGTCCTCGGGCACCTGCTCGACGAACTTGGTGAAGTAATCGCGGCCCGGCTTGGCCCCGTCGCAACCGCCCACCAGGAAGAAATGGCGGATCGCTTTCGATTTGACCGCCTCGATCACCTTGTCAGCCACCCCAAGTACGGCATTGCGGCCAAAACCAACCAGCACCTGGCCGTTGTCGACCGTATCGGTAAACCCAGGCATGGCCAGGGCCATGGTCACCACGGCGGAATAATCCTTGTCAGCGATATGTTTCACACCGGGCCAGCCCACCAGCCCGTTGGTGAAGACCCGGTCCTTGTAGTCGTCGCGCGGCTTCT
>JGI24728J21555_1000586_pt1 | contig 18126 bp, 15 predicted proteins | sample EPASupsiteSAE305_FD_21555 | JGI IMG/M metagenome (IMG submission 21555) | reverse complement strand
CCCGCCGCGACACCGGATCAACGCCCACGGTGGGCTCGTCGAGCAGGAGCAAACGCGGCGGGCGCACCAGGGTGCAAACCAGCCCCAGCTTCTGCTTCATGCCGCCGGAAAGCCGCCCGGCCAGACGGCCGCGAAACCCTTCCAAGCCGGCCATAGCCAGCAACTGCGCGTACCGCTCGGCCCGAGCCGCCGCCTCCACGCCCTGCAGATCGGCGTACAGATCCAGGTTTTCCAGCACGGTGAGATCTTCGTAGAGGCCGAAGCGCTGCGGCATGTAGCCGATGCTGGCCTGCACCTTGAGCGGCTCCCGCACCACGTCGATGTCCAGCGCCCGCAGGCTGCCCTGATCCGGGGTCAGCAGCCCGGCGCACAGCCGCATCAGGGTGGTCTTGCCCGCCCCGTCCGGACCGATCAGGCCGGTGACCATGCCGGGGCGAATGGCGCAACTCACCCTGTCCAGAGCGGTGATCTGTTTCTTTTCAATGGTGAAGGTCTTGCAAACCTGATCCAGGACAAGGGCTGCGGCGCTATCAGGCGCAGCGCCGGGCGGAGCGGCGGACGCAACGGCGGCGTGCGGGGGAGAATGGAAAGGTGAAGCGGCGGGCCGAGCCATGGTTGCTCCTGGAGGCGGTCGTGCAATGACGGAAAAATTGTCGCCATCATACACAAGTCCCCGATTATTCTCCATGCCTGCGCGAAAAAAGTGCGGCCCTTCAGCGGCCTGTCAAGGAGATCGGCGAATCCTGTCGGGTTAGAGCGTGTTTGGTTGATCCCCCTTCTCTGAAAGCCCCCGTATATTCAAGCAACACGATAGCTCAATTTTTCACCTGAAGAATGCTTCCAATTCTCCTGAATCCACCTGATCACCTCCTCTTGATTTTTTATTTCATCAGGGAGTCGATCATGGATCATTTTTTCCACCCTATTGCCAAAACCCTCCACGCTCCAAGCTACGTGGTCAGTTAACGAGCTGATAATATAAAGAACTTCCTGCCCCTCTTTACGATTGAACGGTGTGGCGTCAGGAACCCCTGAAACTCTGGGGTCGTCTTTTTCATACGGGGACCACGCGTACTCATACACCAGGTCTTCTTTTCTGAAGGTATCCATAATCCGCCTCATTTGTAGTGGGGGAAAAGATCAATCTGCCATCTTGCAGTTATTGTAAGCATCAATTTGACGCTGTCTCCTCGCGACATTTGCCACCCCTAAAATTTTGGCCTGATTCGGCCGGCTAATTCCATTTTTAAATCAAACAAGGCCTGCTGCACACAGCAACATCTCGTCGAGGAGGGTGCGTCATATCAACCCGTAGCCTGGATGCAGCTTGCGGAATTCGGGATTTGATGTGATGTATTCCCGGATTCCGTTGCACTTCATCCAGGCTACGGTCCGCCGGCCTGCTCTCGTTCTCTGGTTTCCAAGCATCGTATGGGAACATTTCGTTGGGCCAACCAAAACGCTGCGTCATTGTGACCTAGGGGGCAATCTCGGTCCTTGCCTGCGATTTGCCCCTTCGCTCGAAGGGACAAACAACCGCGTTTCACTTTTGAAATGGAAAATTCGACAGCAGCGGGAAAGGATGTCGCAAACGTGCCTTCTGCTGCGCTCGTCGCAATCGCCTATGACTTTTAGCCGTTCCGAATATTGACAGGGCCCCCGCGGCCGCTTACTGTATCAGCAGGTTTCCCGGCGTGCACGACGGGCAATCGGTCGAGATACATTGTTGTATTTTGGCAACAAAGCCGTTGGGTTCAACCGACCTGTCCGACACCCATTGCTTTGCAATTGAGATTGTGCACATAGCTCTACAAGAGGAGAACAATCATGGCCTATACATGTCAGAATTGCGGCGCATCTGCAGACACTCCCACCAGCCTCTGCAAGCCAATCAATGCGGAATTCGAAAGCAAATTTTGCGGCGCCCCGGCAACCCAGGTTTGCGATGACAAACTGAAAACCATTCAATACGCCTGTGACTCTTGCGGCAGCGTGTCGGCAGACCCTGATCGTCTGTGCAGTCCGTCTATGATTAAATAACCGCTGGAAAAACATCAGGTTCCGTTTTATTCACTTTCAAAGCAACCTGTCGTCCTGCCCCTGAAAGAGCAGGCGGCAGGTGCGCCATTTCTGCAGGCCCTGCATTTCAGGATAAAGCGCCTCCCCTTTCACCAGTCCGGCAATGCGCGCTATGCCAAAAAAGTAGCGGCCCATCCAAGCCAGCCTTGGTTCATCGACGCTCTCCGCAACGCTTGAGTTGTCGTCGATCTGACCGCCCCAAAATATTCCAACGCTGCTGTTTTTACAGGCGCCCCCCTGATTGCTCGCCATGCTTGTGCGCAACAAACGCCCCCTCTTCAGCGGCCTGTTCCGGCAATCTGCCAACCCTGCCGGCTCATGCCGTCCGCCTGCCCTTCCCCTCCCCGAATCCCTTGCGTCATCAATACAAGGCGGCAAACAGCCGTTAACGCGCACAGACACATTGTGGCCCCGGCATCCCTCAGCCATTGTTTTCGTAAAAAAACAGAGTGATATTTGATCGTTGCCCCAACTATCCCCGCGTGGTAGGAACATTTTGTTGCGCTGGATGCTTGATGACGTCAACACGCCCGTCACCGGAGGAAATCATGTCTGAACGGTTGAAGTTTGAGCGGTATGTCTGGTTGCATCATCAGATCAAGCTGTCGAAGTATCCCAACTCGCAGAGCCTCGTTCACGAGTTTGAGGTGTCGCAACGCACTGCTCTGCGCGACATTGAGTTCATGCGCGAGACGCTTCTGGCGCCCCTTGAATTCGACCGGTCGCGCAATGGCTATCGCTATGCCGACAACACCTACGAAATTCCCGGACACTGGATCAACGAGGGCAACGTGCTGGCCCTGGCCCTGGCCGCACGACTCGCCTCAACCATCCCCGACGCCGCCATCAAAGAGGAACTCTGCCGCCTGATCGGCCAGATGACCAACGCCTCCCGCAAAAACGGCGCATCCTGTCTGGACGGGATCGGCGACAAGGTTTCCGTTAAAAACATCGAGTACGCCAAGGTCAACGAGCAGCATTTTCGGTTGGTTGTTCAGGCGCTCTTTGCCGATCAAGCGCTTCGCATCACCTACCACTCTCCCCACAGCGGCGCCGTTACCGAGCGGACGGTGCAGCCGCTCCACCTGATGCACTACATGGGCAGCTGGCATCTGCTGGCATGGTGCGCGTCCCAAAACGCAATCCGGGATTTTGCCCTGGCTCGCCTGCAGGCGGTTGACATCTCAAAAAAACGTATCCAAGTGCCGGCCGACCTCCCGCCGCTCAAGGAATACACCCGCCGCCATTTCGGCATTATGCAGGGGGAAGCCACTACCACGGCGACCCTGCGTTTTTCGCCCCACATCGCTCCCCGCATTCTTGAACAGATCTGGCACCCCGACCAGCAGACCAGCTTGGAGCCCGACGGCAGCCTGCTGCTCAGCTTTCCCACCGCCGATTACCGCGAACTGACCAGAAATATCCTCAGCTACGGCGCCGAGGTGCGGGTGGTTGCGCCCCCGGAACTGCAAACCCTGGTTCGTGAGGAAATTGAAAAAATGTACAGAAATTATCGGCGCCCTGACATCGCCTGACAGGGCGGGGGTGGTAGGGTGGAGGCAGAGGTGAATGAGTGGATTAGCTCTGACTCCTTGTCTATTTTGCGGCCCTTCAGCCTTCCTCATTCAAAACGGTACTGACGACTATGGAATATTACGCCCATTCAACTGAAAAGGCAGATAAATCCGACTGGCAACCACTTGATGAACATTTGCATAACGTGGGGAAACTGTCCGAGCAATTTGCCGCTGCTTTCATGGCAGGGCAATGGGGACGATGTGTGGGGGAATTGCACGATGCCGGCAAGGCATGCCCAGATTTTATCGCGCGGTTGGAAGGAAAAGCAAACCGCGTTGACCATGCCACCTTCGGGGCTCAGTTGGCCCAAATGCGTGGCGGTAAATTAGGTTTCTTGCTCGCCTATGTGATCTGTGGACATCATGGTGGACTGCCCGATGGCGGTGTTCAGGAAGGCCAGCTGCACCATCGATTACGCAAAGAAATTACAAATACCGAAATATTGCCGGAACTCGGCGGCGCCAAATCCTTGCTCTTTCCTTTTCAATTGGAAAGAGAATGGTCCATGTTCAGTCTGGCCTTTTTTACCCGCATGCTTTTTTCCTGCCTGGTGGACGCCGATTTCCTCGACACCAAAGCCTTTTGTAACCCTGACAAATCAGCACTGCGGCGGGCATTGCAACAAGATGATTTCGGTATCCTGCGCAGTTCGGTGCAGTCTTTTATTTCTGGAAAACAGGCGTCGGCAGAACCGGGAAAGGTGAATACTGCGCGGCAGAGGGTTTTGGCGCGGTGTATTGAGCAAGCGAGAGAAGCCCAAGGGTTCTTCTCGTTAACCGTACCGACCGGCGGCGGAAAGACCCTATCTTCGTTGGCTTTTGCCTTAGAGCATGCGGAGAAACGCGGTCTTTCGCGGGTAATTTATGCCATCCCCTTTACTTCCATCATCGAACAAAACGCCGAAGTGTTCCGCCAGGCCCTTGGTGAGGCCAACGTGCTTGAAAACCACTGCAACTACCATGCTCGGGAGGATGACGATGCCGTCATGTACAACAAGTGGCGGGGACTTGCGACCGAGAACTGGGCCGCGCCGGTGGTGGTGACCACCAATGTGCAATTTTTCGAGTCGTTATATAGCAACAAACCTTCACGTTGCCGCAAGTTGCACAATATTGCCGGGAGCGTGATCGTCCTTGACGAAGCCCAGGCGATTCCTGCCGAATTTCTTCAACCTTGCCTCCTCGCGTTGCGCGAATTGGTCGCTCATTACCGATGCACGGTCGTGTTATGCACCGCCACTCAGCCAGCGTTGGATAATACGAACCTGAAGCGTTTACAACTCCCTGAGACCAAAGAGATTGTTGACGATCCCGATCAATTGTTTGCAGAGCTCAAAAGGGTTCGTGTCGAATTCATCGGCAAATTGACCAACGAGGAACTCGCTCGGCAGCTCGACGGCCACCCCCAGGTGCTTTGCGTTGTCTCGACCAAAAAACAGGCGCAACAGGCAGTTGCTCTTATGAGAGAAACCGAGGGCACATTCCACCTGTCAACGAATATGTACCCGGTGCATAGATTGCGCGTGCTTGGCGTCATTAGGCAACGACTCGCGGATGGTTTGCCGTGTCGGGTGGTCTCTACCTCTTTGGTTGAGGCCGGCGTCGACCTTGATTTTCCCGTTGTTTACCGGGCCATGGCAGGTCTCGATTCCATTGCCCAGGCCGCCGGGCGATGCAATCGTGAAGGGCTGTCGGATTTTGGTCTGGTGTATGTGTATGAACCGGAAGAACTGCCCGCCATGCCTTGGTTACGGCGTCGCATCTCGCGTGCCCAGGAAACTCTGCGATTATTTCCCTCGGGTGACTGTTTGGAACTCGTTCCGATGCAACGTTATTTCGAATTGCTGTACGACGTGGAAAGTTTGGATGCAAAAGAAATTGTCAAGCGAGCGAATCCCAGCCTGCATTCAGAACTGATCGTGCCGTTTCAGGAGATGGCCAAGGATTTCCGCCTCATTGAAGACGAGGGCGTTGGCGTGATTATGCCGGGGCTCCCTGAAGACAGAGACGAAGTGCAACGATTGGTTGAGCAATTGCGATCTGCACAGTTTCCCCAGGCGATAGCGAGAAAGCTGCAACGCTATGCTGTGGTGGTCCGGAGCAAGGTGCTGTTTCGCCTGCAACATGAAGGGGCGATCGATATGGTTCGTGATGTTTTCCCGATCATGTTGAATGCCGCCGCCTACGATGCACGCTTGGGATTTCGAGAAGATATCGCCGAGCTTTGGGATCCTGAGTTTTTTTGCAGATAAAAATTTTAGAAAAAATTCACCAACTACTAAAAATAATTTTGCGGCGACCATCGGCACATGTATGATCTCATCAAGGACACGCTGTGTTGTCGTCGGTCACCGTGGAATTGCCGGGGGGTACCCCCTTGGGCAAAGGTGTTGTTTGTGGTCGTCCCCCATACGGGGATGCGGATTGAAATAGTAGCTGGTGCAATTTGTCGTTTATTATTGGAGAGTTGCCTGACAGACAACTCTCCAGAAATCCTCTTCACAAGGAGGTGTGCCTATGGGGTATGGAGTTAAACTTCGCGTCTGGGGTGACTACGCTTGTTTCTCCAGGCCGGAAATGAAAGTGGAGCGGGTGTCGTATGACGTGATGACACCTTCTGCCGCCCGGGGGATTCTGGAAGCAATCCACTGGAAACCCGCCATTCGTTGGGTGGTGGACAGGATTCATGTGCTCAACCCTATCCGTTTCGACAATGTTCGTCGTAACGAGGTGAAGTCAAAAATCCCCAAGCCCAATCCGACAACGGTGATGCGCGAGAACAAGTCACTGTTTTATTTGGTGGATGAGGGGGATAACCGGCAACAGCGAGCCACAACTTTGCTTCGCAAAGTGGACTATGTGATTGAAGCCCATTTTGAACTGACAGAGAAAGCGGGGCCGGGGGAGAACGAGGGCAAACACCTTGATATTTTCAACCGGCGCGCTCGCACCGGGCAATTTTTCCACCAGCCTTGTTTTGGCTGTCGTGAGTTTCCTTCTTTTTTTGAGCTGCTGGAGGGCGAGTTACCGAGCTCTTTCTACAAGGGGGAAACAAAAGAGTTGGGATACATGCTGCTGGATATCGATTTTGCCAACGGCATGAAACCACTCTTTTTTAAGGCCACCATGCAGGACGGCATCATCACCCCGCCTGCACCCCCCCGGTCGTCGGAGGTGCGGTCATGATTCTTCAGGAGTTGAACCGCTATTATGAACGCAAAGCAGCTGAGCCTGAAGCCGCAATCCCCGCCTATGGCGCCAGTGTGGAGAACATCTCGTTTGCTCTTGTCCTTGATAACAATGGGGAATTGTTGAACGTGGAAGACCTTCGGCTGCAGGAGGGCAAGCAACTGCGACCCCGTAAAATGGTCGTGCCGGCAGCCGAGAAAAAAGCCAGCGGAATCAAACCAAATTTTCTTTGGGATTCGACCAGCTATGTCCTCGGACTGGATGACAAGGGCAAGCAGGAGCGAACGGATAAATGTCACGAGGCCTTTGTCCAGCAGGTGCGATCTTTCTGCGCGTTTGATGACCCTGGTCTCAAGGCAATTCTCTCTTTTTACGACCACGATTTCCGGACAATAACCACCCTGCCGAATTGGGCGGACATCTGCGGTGCAAACCTGGTTTTCCGTTTGAGTGGTACGCCGGGTTTTATCCACGACCGTGCGGCAGCGCGTAAAGCATGGGAACAGTGCCTCGGACAACGCGAGGCTGCCACAATTGGGCAATGTCTCGTCTCAGGGGAAGACGAGCAGCCTCTTGCCCGCTTGCATCCTTCCGTTAAAGGGGTACGCGGTGCGCAATCTTCAGGCGCTTCCATCGTTTCATTTAACCTTCCGGCCTTTGAATCCTACGGCAAGGAGCAGTCAATCAACGCCCCGGTAAGCGAGAAGGCAGCGTTTAACTATGTCACCGCCCTAAATGCCCTTTTGGCAACTGAGAGTCGCCAAAAGGTGCTGATCGGAGATACGACCATTGTGTTTTGGGCGGAATGCCGCAGTGTCGCCGAAGAGTTGTTCGCCGACCTGTTTGCTCCGGATGAAAGCCGCGTTAAGTCGATAGCGACCAATAATGACCAGCAAACTGCCGGAAAACTAATGCACCTGCTGAACAACATCCGTTCCGGCAAGCGAGCGGCCGATATTGTCCCGGAATTGGACGAGTCCGTCCGCTTTTATATTTTGGGGCTTGCACCCAATGCCTCGCGTTTATCCATCCGTTTCTGGATGGCAAGCACCGTGGGAATTTTTTTGAAGAATATCGGTGAGCATTTTCGCCATCTGGAGATAGTGCGCCAGTTTGCCAGCGAACCGGAGTTCCCGCCCCTTTGGCGTTTGCTCTGCCAGACCGCCACCCTCGGAAAGAGTGAAAATGTCTTGCCTGTGCTTGCAGGTGGCATGACCAAGGCCATGCTGAACGGCGGCTTGTATCCGCAGAGTTTGCTTGCGGCGGTGTTAGGTCGTATTCGAGCCGAACGTGAAGTCGGGTATTTTCGGGCGGCTTTACTGAAAGCCTTTCTCGTCCGTAATAAACAAATGGAGATTTCAATGCACTACGACCCCAGCAGGAAAGAGGTCCCTTATTTGCTCGGAGGCTTGTTTGCCGTTCTCGAGAAAGCCCAGGCAGATGCAATTCCAGGAGCGACAGCCACTATGAAAGATCGTTTTTTCGCCTCGGCGCCTGCAACGCCAGCCAGGGTCTTTCCCATGCTGCTCAAAAATGGTGCCAACCACATCGCAAAATTACGCAAGGATCCCGGGAAAACCGGTTGGGCTATCAATTTAGAAAAATCCATCCAGGATTCAGTAGCGCATCTTGCTAATTTTCCGACAACAATGTCGCTTGAGGACCAGGGACTGTTCATGATCGGCTATTACCAACGGATGAAGGATTTCTATACGAGTAAAAACACCACCGCCAACACGACCGAGGAGAATTGACCATGACTGCAATTGCCAATCGTTATGAATTTGTGCTGCTTTTTGATGTGGAAAACGGCAACCCCAATGGCGACCCGGATGCTGGCAACACCCCTCGCGTCGACCCGGAAACCGGGCATGGCCTAGTGACGGATGTGTGTTTAAAACGCAAGATCAGAAATCACGTGGCGTTAGCCAAGGACGGAACTGAAGGATTCAAAATTTATGTGCAGGAAAAAGCGGTTCTGAACCGGATCAATGAAGAAGCCTACAAGGCTTTTGATTTAAAGCCGGAAGCAAAAAAATTACCAAAAAAGATTGAAGATGCTTTGCAAGTAACGGGCTGGATGTGTGCAAATTTTTTTGATATTCGCGCGTTTGGTGCGGTAATGACCACGGAAGTCAACTGCGGCCAGGTGCGAGGGCCGATACAGTTGGCCTTTGCCAAGAGCGTTGAAAGCATCATGCCCCAGGAGATCAGCATTACCCGGATGGCGGTGACCAATGAGAAAGATCTGGAAAAGGAGCGAACCATGGGCCGTAAACATATCGTGCCGTATGGCCTCTATGTGGCCCATGGGTTTGTTTCTGCCGCCCTGGCGGAAAAGACCGGTTTTTCGGACGATGATTTGGAATTGTTGTGGGAAGCACTCATCAACATGTTCGAGCACGACCGTTCCGCAGCCCGTGGATTGATGAGCAGCCGCAAGCTCTTTGTGTTCAAACATGAGAACAAGATGGGTAATGCCCCGGCGCACAAGCTGTTTGACTTGATCGACATCCAGCGTGCGGAGGGATCGACCGGTCCGGCCCGTTCGTTCAAGGATTACTCCGTAACCGTAGGCGATGTCCCGAAGGGAGTGGAGTTGGATATAAAATTATGACCGCGTGATTGTTTGAACCGATAAACGGAGCTGGCTTTCTATGGAGTTCTCACAAGAACAGCAAAACTCGCCTTCTCATCACGGCGCCATCGTCCTCTATCAGACCGATGACGGGAAAACAAGGCTGGATGTCCAACTGCGGGAAGAAACCGTCTGGCTAACCCAGGCACAGATGGCCTTTCTTTTTCAAACGGAGCGCAGTGTTATAACCAAGCATATTAACAATATTTTTAAATCTGGCGAGTTAACCAGAACGGCAGTTTGTGCAAAATTTGCACAAACTGCAGCGGATGGCAAAACCTACCAAACCAATTTTTACAATCTGGACGTTATCATTGCCGTCGGCTACCGGGTCAACTCCAAACGCGGCACCCAGTTCCGCATCTGGGCCTCTTCGGTGCTCAAGGAGTATCTGATCAAGGGCTATGCCCTCAATCAGCGGCGGCTGGCGGAACAAGGAGTGGCCGAGTTGCGCGGGGTGCTCGATCTGCTGGCCACAACCCTTGAACAGCATCAACTGACCGATGAAACCGGCTTGGCGGTGGTGGAGCTGGTGAGGCGTTACGGCCTGAGCTGGCAATTGCTGCTCCAATATGACGAAGATCGGCTGCCCCTGCCATCTGGGCTCACCCGGCGGGAGTCGGTGGGTTTTGATCTGGCCGTGGTGCGCCGGGGCATTGCCTGTCTGCGTGATGATCTGGCCGCCAGGGGCGAGGTCACCGACCTTTTCGGCCGCGAGCGTGACGAGAGCCTGGCTGGCATCCTCGGCGCCATCCATCAGACCTTTGGCGGCGAAGATCTCTACCCGAGCATTGAGGAAAAGGCGGCCCACCTGCTCTACTTCGTAATCAAGGATCATCCCTTCAGCGACGGCAACAAGCGCATCGGCTCCTTTCTCTTTCTTCTTTTCCTCCAGGAAAGCAGTCTTGTTGATACGGTCCGCTTCGACAACAAGGGGCTGGTGGCCCTGGCATTGCTGGTGGCCGCCTCCGACCCGAGCCAGAAAGATGTGCTCATCCGTCTGATCATTCATCTACTTGGCGAATCCACACTGCCCAACGGGGGAAGGACGCATGACTGAGCGCATCCTGGAACAATCCGGCCAGCAAATGTCGCTGCCGGGGTTGTACGACGAGGACGATCTGGTGATGATCTCCGCCCTGCAGCATTACCTGTTCTGTCCGCGCCAGTGCGCCCTGATCCACATCGAACAGCAGTGGCTGGAAAACCGGCTGACCGCCGAGGGGCGGGTGCTCCACGAGCGGGTGCACACCAGCGGCCGCGAGTCGCGACGCACGCTGCGGGTGGAATTCGACGTGCCCATCCGCTCCTTGCGGCTGGGGTTGGCCGGCCGGGCCGACATTGTCGAGTTTCATCTTTGCGAAGGCGGCTTGTGGCGGCCGTTGCCGGTGGAATACAAGCGTGGGCGGCCTAAAAAAGACGACACCGACCGGGTGCAACTCTGCGCCCAGGCCCTCTGCCTGGAAGAAATGCTCGGTTGCGTTGTGCCGGAAGGAGCCTTGTATTACGGCGAAAAGAAGCGACGGACGGCCGTTGTTTTCGATCCGGCCTTGCGGGAGACGGTCGCGCGGACGGCCGACGCGACACACGACATGCTGGCGGCAGGAGTAACGCCGCCGCCCCGCTATGACGCCCGCTGCGAGAGCTGTTCGTTCCTGCCGCTTTGCCTGCCCAAGGTGGCGACCAAGAAAAGAGTAAGCAACTATCTGCGCACCATGGCGGCTGCATGAAAAAACATCTCAACACCTTGTTTGTCACCACCCAAGGGGCGTATCTGGCCAAGGACGGCGAGACCGTGGCAGTGCGCATTGAGGGCGAAGTTGCCCTGCGGGTGCCGCTGCATACGCTCGATTCCATCGTCTGTTTCGGCAATGTCGGATGCAGCCCGTTTTTGATGGGCTTTTGCGGCGAGCGCAATGTCGGCCTGAGTTTCCTCAGCGAATACGGGCGGTTTCTGGCGCGGGTGCAAGGCCCGGTTTCGGGCAACGTGCTCTTGCGACGAGAACAGTATCGCCGCGCCGACGATCTGCGTTTTTCCGCCGGAGTGGCGACGTCCTGCGTGCTTGGCAAGGTGGCCAACTGTCGGACGGTGTTGCTGCGGGCGCTGCGCGATCATAGCGACAAAATCGACGCCCCGGCTGTGGAAGAAGCGGTGGATCGCCTGGGCGCTGCGCTGAGAAGGCTGCAAGGCGGCTTGGGGCTAGAGGAGGTTCGCGGTGTTGAAGGCGATGCCGCCCGCGTCTATTTCAGCGCCTTCGATCATCTCATCGTCCGCGACAAGGACAACTTCTTTCTGCATCAGCGCAGCCGCAGGCCGCCGCTTGACCGCATCAACTGCCTGCTTTCCTTTCTCTACACCCTGGTGGCGCATGATATTCGCTCGGCGCTCGAAACCGTGGGGCTCGATCCAGCAGTTGGTTATCTGCACCGCGACCGGCCGGGTCGGGCGGGATTGGCCCTGGATCTGATGGAGGAATTTCGGCCGCTGGCGGATCGGTTGGCCCTGTCGCTGGTCAACCTGGGGCAATTGCAACAGGGAGATTTTATCATCAGCGACGGCGGCGCGGTGCGAATGAGCGACGCGGCCCGCAAAACCCTGCTGGTGGCGTATCAAAAACGAAAACAGGAGGAAATGAACCATCCGTTTTTAGAGGAAAAAATGTCGCTGGGCCTGTTTTTTCACATTCAGGCATTGCTGTTTGCCCGCTTTCTCAGGGGCGAACTCGACGGCTATCCGCCGGTCATCTGGAAATAGCGGGGGTGCGGCCATGATGGTGCTGGTGAGTTACGATGTGCGCACAAGCGAGCCCGGCGGCGCGAAAAGGTTGCGGCGGGTAGCCAAAGTATGCCGTAATTTCGGGCAACGAGTGCAGTTTTCGGTGTTCGAGTGCGTGGTGGACCCGGCCCAATGGACCAGGATTCGCCAACTGCTGATTAACGAGATCGACATGGACGCCGACAGTCTCCGTTTTTATTTCCTCGGCGCGCATTGGCGCAACCGGGTGGAGCATGTCGGCGCCAAGGAAAGCGTGGACCAGGAAGGCCCGCTTATTGTCTGAACGGTCCGCGAACCGTTGGCAACCAGCAAAAGCCAGGAGGATCGCGCTGGTTGGCAGGACAGCGTTTAAGAACAATGCAGGTTGCGAACGCAAATGAACGAAGCGGTCTGAAAGAGGCGTTCGCGGAACCTGCCGTAAAAATTGACTTGTATTGAATAGATACGAGTCAACAGTCGCCCCCCGCGCGGGGGCGTGGATTGAAACACCAGCTTGCCGACGTGGTCGACGTTCGGCAAGGGTCGCCCCCCGCGCGGGGGCGTGGATTGAAACAGGTGTGAACATCACGAATTCCAGGTGAAGGCTAAGTCGCCCCCCGCGCGGGGGCGTGGATTGAAACGACGTCCAACATCGCCAGCACGCTTGGCATGGAGTCGCCCCCCGCGCGGGGGCGTGGATTGAAACTTGCTCATATCGAGTCTCGTCTAAACAAAGAGCCCGTCGCCCCCCGCGCGGGGGCGTGGATTGAAACACGAACCGTAAAGGTTCCCAGTCGCCGGATCGCGTGTCGCCCCCCGCGCGGGGGCGTGGATTGAAACCAAAATCGTTTACTGCTTGCGTCATAGTTCTACCGTCGCCCCCCGCGCGGGGGCGTGGATTGAAACATAGAGAAAAGGATTGTGCAAAGCCGGGCAAAAAGGGTCGCCCCCCGCGCGGGGGCGTGGATTGAAACCAGAATTGACGATTACAAGGGGGCGTGATACAGGGGGTCGCCCCCCGCGCGGGGGCGTGGATTGAAACAAATTGCGGCTGTTGCCCCAAAATCGACCAACATGTCGCCCCCCGCGCGGGGGCGTGGATTGAAACAAACATGGTCCACCTCGTTACTTGATTATCTTGGTCGCCCCCCGCGCGGGGGCGTGGATTGAAACATGATTGCCAGTTGTCGTATCGGGCAGACTGGCCGTCGCCCCCCGCGCGGGGGCGTGGATTGAAACGTGCCCCACGGAGTGATGAGCTTGATCGGTATTGGTCGCCCCCCGCGCGGGGGCGTGGATTGAAACCCGGGCAAGGGTGCCAATGTGCTGATGGTTCCGCGTCGCCCCCCGCGCGGGGGCGTGGATTGAAACCGTTTTGACCAGGTCAGGCGGAACATAGGCAATTAGTCGCCCCCCGCGCGGGGGCGTGGATTGAAACTCAAGTGGGTTGCCTTCCGTGGACTTATGCTCACGTCGCCCCCCGCGCGGGGGCGTGGATTGAAACATTTTGTAGGGAGGACGAAATCACGCATGAGACAAGTCGCCCCCCGCGCGGGGGCGTGGATTGAAACAAGAATGGATTGCGAACTTTTTCAACAGAACTTGAGTCGCCCCCCGCGCGGGGGCGTGGATTGAAACCAGACTACGCTGATGATTCCTTGCTTGGGCAGGGTGTCGCCCCCCGCGCGGGGGCGTGGATTGAAACCCCAAGGCAATGATGGAGAAGGCCGCCGATCAGCGTCGCCCCCCGCGCGGGGGCGTGGATTGAAACCTGGTGCAATTATTTTCTCGAAAAGATTTCCGTGTCGCCCCCCGCGCGGGGGCGTGGATTGAAACGGCTGATGGATGAGGCGGAAATCGCTAAGCGCGAGTCGCCCCCCGCGCGGGGGCGTGGATTGAAACCATGACGATCTCGCCGGACTGATCAAGGCGGCCAGTCGCCCCCCGCGCGGGGGCGTGGATTGAAACGACGATGCCCTGGCGCAGGGCTTGTATCAGCGGAGTCGCCCCCCGCGCGGGGGCGTGGATTGAAACAGCTCGACCTCCTCGATTAAAAACCGCTTAAAGATGTCGCCCCCCGCGCGGGGGCGTGGATTGAAACACGGATGGAAGCACGGGCAGGAGGCCATGAATGGAGTCGCCCCCCGCGCGGGGGCGTGGATTGAAACTCGTAGGTGCTCGCCTGCACCATGCCGTACATTGTCGCCCCCCGCGCGGGGGCGTGGATTGAAACAGCACCGAGATGACCGAGGAGCAGAACGTTGCCCGTCGCCCCCCGCGCGGGGGCGTGGATTGAAACAAAAAAACAAAACTCAAAACCCCTTGCTTAAGTAGTCGCCCCCCGCGCGGGGGCGTGGATTGAAACAACGTTCATCTTGATATGGGGAACGTGCGGGCTGTGTCGCCCCCCGCGCGGGGGCGTGGATTGAAACGCTCCGAAGTCGTCGTTGATCTTGACCGTTCCAGGTCGCCCCCCGCGCGGGGGCGTGGATTGAAACCTCAGCCCCTCGACCACGCCCCGACTCGACCATGCGTCGCCCCCCGCGCGGGGGCGTGGATTGAAACCATTCGGCCGCCAGCGGGATCGGCGAGCAGATCCGTCGCCCCCCGCGCGGGGGCGTGGATTGAAACAAAATCCGGGTTGAGTCCGGGGCCGAGGTATTGCAGTCGCCCCCCGCGCGGGGGCGTGGATTGAAACAGTGTCTTTTGATTATATTTGCACGGCTGCTTTTGTCGCCCCCCGCGCGGGGGCGTGGATTGAAACGAGGATCGGACCATCCTGCTGCCGCTGGATGCGGTCGCCCCCCGCGCGGGGGCGTGGATTGAAACCGTAGGTGGGCTGCACGCCGGCAAAGCCACGCTGGTCGCCCCCCGCGCGGGGGCGTGGATTGAAACGGTGCTGAAGTCGGAAGATCCACAGAAGGCCTACGGTCGCCCCCCGCGCGGGGGCGTGGATTGAAACCTCCTCGCTGCGCTGGTTGTGGCTGTGTTTTGCGTCGCCCCCCGCGCGGGGGCGTGGATTGAAACGGGTTATCCAAAGCATGGGGATTTATCAAATGAAGGTCGCCCCCCGCGCGGGGGCGTGGATTGAAACAATTCCAAGAGTGACTAACTTTCGAAAATGGAACTGTCGCCCCCCGCGCGGGGGCGTGGATTGAAACTCCGGCCCTGGGCGGCTGTTCACCCGCGAATCGTGTCGCCCCCCGCGCGGGGGCGTGGATTGAAACCAATCAATTGTAAAAATATCAATAACATTTTCAAGTCGCCCCCCGCGCGGGGGCGTGGATTGAAACCAGCCCGACCTGGATCAGGGCCGGAACATCGAAGTCGCCCCCCGCGCGGGGGCGTGGATTGAAACACCTTCGGCAAGATGGACGCCCGTGGCAACGGCCGTCGCCCCCCGCGCGGGGGCGTGGATTGAAACCATTGCTGTCTTGATCATACTTATCTTCAGTTGGGTCGCCCCCCGCGCGGGGGCGTGGATTGAAACTGCGCAGGATCAACCATTGGCGAATTTCCCATTTGTCGCCCCCCGCGCGGGGGCGTGGATTGAAACCGGATAGCGCCTTCCGTGCATCCATATAACTCTGTGTCGCCCCCCGCGCGGGGGCGTGGATTGAAACCCATGCCTGGAGTTGCTTATCAGTGAGTGCAAACGTCGCCCCCCGCGCGGGGGCGTGGATTGAAACCCTCTGCTACAAGGGTGGTGCAGGTTTTCATTATGTCGCCCCCCGCGCGGGGGCGTGGATTGAAACGGGTGATTGTCGTGGCATAATTCCTGGAACGGGGGGTCGCCCCCCGCGCGGGGGCGTGGATTGAAACGCTCTCTCGATGCAGCTGTGGCGGCTGTTGTGCGGTCGCCCCCCGCGCGGGGGCGTGGATTGAAACCCCGTTTTGCTGGAACTCCCATAAAGGCAGGTAGGTCGCCCCCCGCGCGGGGGCGTGGATTGAAACTGACTCTAATGATGACGGGTGGGATGATGTTTGCGAGTCGCCCCCCGCGCGGGGGCGTGGATTGAAACCGGAAATGGGAGAGCAGGGAAAACGCCTGGCCTGGGTCGCCCCCCGCGCGGGGGCGTGGATTGAAACACCCTTTCCGCATTTTTATATGGAGCCAAACCACTTCGCCCCCCGCGCGGGGGCGTGGATTGAAACGCCCTGGGCTATCCTGGCTTCGGCGGTGGCGGCGTGTCGCCCCCCGCGCGGGGGCGTGGATTGAAACTCGGGAGTATCAATGCCATAAAGCCTGATTTTGCGTAGCCCCCACAGCGGGGGCGTCCTGCGCACAAGCCGACTATGTGCCGCTGTAGAATCAGCAAACAACATCAACCCGCCGTCTTCGGACGGAACCATTGGAGGTAGGTATGCAGCTTGGTTTTATAGGACTTGGGCACATGGGCAAGGCCATCGCCGGCCGGCTGATTGATTGCGGACACGAATTGACGGTCTGGAACCGCTCTGCGGGCAAAACCGACGGACTCAAGGCCACAGTGGCCGCGACGCCGGCCGATGTCGCCCGCAACGCCGAGATCGTTTTCATCTGCCTGTTTGACAGCGCAGCCGTGCACACGGTGCTGACCCAGGAGCACGGTCTGCTGGCCGCCGATCTCACTGGCAAAATCGTGGTCGACCACACCACCAATCATTTCCGCGAAGTGCTGCCCTTCCACGATCTCTGCACCCAGGCCGGGGCAATCTACCTGGAAGCCCCGGTGCTTGGCAGCGTTGTCCCCGCCGCCCAGGGCGCGCTGACCGTGCTGGTCAGCGGCAAGGAAGAGGGCTTCAGCCGGGCCAAGGCTGTGCTCGAAAACGTGGGCAAGCATTTGTTCCACCTGCCCCAGCCCGGACAGGCCACCAAGATGAAGCTGATCAACAATCTGGCGCTTGGCAGTTTTATGGCCACCCTGGCCGAGGCCGTGGCCTTTGCCGAAAGCGTGGGCATCGACAAGGCCGAAGTCCTGGAAATTCTCAATGTCGGCGGCGGCCAATCCCTGGTGCTCAACGCCAAAAAGGCCAAGCTGCTGGCTGAGGATTTCTCGCCCCATTTTTCCAACGCGCTCATCTACAAGGACCTGCACTGCCTGCAGGATCTGGCTTATGAGAACAAACGGCCGCTGTTCACCGGGGCCGTGACCAAAGAACTCTATGCCCGCGCCATTGCCGACGGCATGGAGCATTTGGATTTCTCCTCGGTCTACGCCCTGTTTAAACAACGCTGACAACAGCCCGAACCACGCCTTGCCGCATCCGCCTTTGTGGAAAATCCAGGACCTTCCACAGAGGCTTTTTTGTCCCGGCTTCTGATTGCTCCGACCGACCCCGTCCCCGCATCTGTCGGCGATTCTCCGACAGACGGGCCGAGTTTTTCCGCAACTTGCCTAAAACCTGAGCAGGGCCAAGGGGAGAGTGTCTGCAGTCAGGCGGCATCTTGCAGTTAATACAGTCGATTATTGAATTTTTTATTGACAGAGAGGGTACGGTATATTTCGATCAGGGAGCATTATTTAGGGCTGTCGCCCAAAACACAGGCTTTGGCGAGTCATGCCCCGCTGCCGGCGTCATCGAACACGCGGCGTCTCGCTCAATTGAAACAAATCCAACGTACATCTTAAGGCAGGATCATGGTTGATAGAGAAAATGATGAGGAAGAGAGCCAGATTGAGGAGTGCACAATCTGCGGCGGCGACATCATCGTTGACAGCTACTGCGAGGAAGACGATATCGTCTACTGCAACGACTGCGAAGCGGAATACCTGATCCGCTCGACCGACCCCATCCGTCTCAAACGGCTGGACGACGAAGACGTCGACGATGCGGAAGACTCGTATGACGAGGAGGATGAATGATTGAGGCTCGCTTGGGCACAAATGCACAGGCTTCCAGGCTTC
>JGI24728J21555_1000553_pt1 | contig 18795 bp, 5 predicted proteins | sample EPASupsiteSAE305_FD_21555 | JGI IMG/M metagenome (IMG submission 21555) | reverse complement strand
CCATACTGGCAGGAATAGCAGGCTGCCCCTCCTTTGTAAGCATTACAGAAACATTAGGATAAAAGTCCATTCCTGCAATGGCAACATCTAAATCTGCATTGGCAATAGCTATTGTGCTAACAAAATTAATGGTTGGAATCGGCAAAGACAATGTAGCTGTTGAAAGTATGTTTGCCGAATACGCAACATCAGTCTCGGTTGATACCTTCACTTTGAAATAATAAGTTGAAGCGGGGGATAAATCAACAAAGGAATGCTGCAATCCTGTAATGGTATCGGAAGAGAGTGCCGCACTGAAATTCTCGTCAGAACTCAAAACAATTGTGTACGATGAAGTCTCATTGCCAATCCAATTGACGGTCATGCTGGAATAACCCACAGCCGAAACCATGGGGAATAATTGACTTGACTGCAATACATAAAGCCCATCCTGTAGTCTTCCATACCTGCCATCTCGATTGGCAACGACAACAGTCCATACCCCTGATGCGGCAGATACTACCGGGAGATCGCATAATATTTGCGTAGATTCAACTACCGCAGCAGTAGCAACTATAATGTCAGTGAACCCGGTTCTAGCAAGTTTGATTACCGCACCAGGATAGAAACCCGTACCGCTAATTGTCGCATGCACAACCTTATTGTTCCCAACGACAGAAGGAGTTACTCCACTTACGACAGGAGTGGCAGCTGCAACGATAAATGCGCCAGGAGCATCGGCATACTTATCATCTGTATTAGTTAGTCGCACAGTCCACGAACCGGCATTCCCATTGCTAAGAGGAAGTACACAGCTAATGGCCGCAGTACTTAGATATGTTATGGTACTAGCCTGAATATCAGGGAATCCTTCCTGAAATAACCGGACAGTTGCGCCATTAAAGAAACCAGTTCCGGAGAGGGTTGCAACCACAATATCTTCTTCAGCACTTACAATGTTAGGCGAAATTGAATTTATAATTGGCGTGTCTGCTATTACCGCCAGACCATTACTTAATTGCGAATATTTACCATCAGGATTAACAAAAGCAACATTCCAGGCACCCGGGGCGGCATTCTCAAGTCCCATTGCACAAACCGCATAAGTTGATGATTTCACCAGCAGAGAAGAGGAAATAATGTCAACTTGTCCGGCTTTGGAAAGCCTGGCATGTCCCCCTTGATAGAAATTAGCACCAAAAAGTTCGAACTCTTCAGCAACAGCACTGTTAGTGAATGTACTAGCTGCAAGCGAAATAAGCTCTGGAGCGGGAAGCTGCAAAGTCTTGAAAGAAAACCGATTTAGGGTATAAGCAGTATCTATTTCTGTTGAAACCTTAACTTGGGCATAATAAGTGGTATCGTAATCCAGATCCGTAAATGTATAACTTGGTGAGGTAACAGACAGGGACGCTACCGCGACAGCATATGACGAAGTTGTAGCGAGATAAATCATGTATTCTGCCCCGATCACTGGATTCCAAACCAAAGTAGCACTTGAAACATACAGTGCTGCACTACCCGGATAGAGATTGGTGGCTGGCAGTACATTGAGATTGTATTGTTGCATAGAAATATTGTTCAAGTGGTCATAAGCGACAGCAAACACAGTATGCGTTCCGATAGTAAGTGTAAATGGCCCTTGGTAAGAAGGATTTGCACAAGTACCTGAGGGAGAATACAAATCAGGAGAAAAATCATCTTCAAAATTACAGTCTTCAATGGCTTTGTCAACCAAATACATCAGACCTTCTAGCCCAGATGAACTTTTGTTAATCGTGACATCAAACGCCGACAGAGAAATAGTAGAAGCAGTTATTAGTGCATTGACCATCTCGGTAGAGAGAGCAACATCCCCCACACTTGCGATAATTGCAGGAGGAGTATTATCAACATAGATATCGCTTATAGAATAATTGGATGAATTCCCAAGCACATCTGTCGCATATTCGACAATCACATGATGCCCATCCTCAGCATAAATGCTGAATGTGGAGGTATATATTGTGAAAGGTCCATTGATACTATCAATTGAATAGTAGATTTTATCAATCGCACTATCCGCATCCTCCGCGAAAAGGGAGAAATATGTGTTACTGCTAGCAAACGTCATGGAACTGGTATTCATGTAGCCATTACTCCACCACATATATGAAGAAGGCCCAAGTTCATCAGTAATCAAAAAAGTCGCGGATGCTGATTGTCCACCAGGATTGGAAGCCTGCAATGTCCATAAACCCGCACGCTTGTCTGCGGTCGCAAATGAACAAGCAACTGAAGTTGAAGTTATAAAGCTGAAATTATCGCATGGAATATCCTGATGACCAGCACTTGACAGCTTCACACCCATATCCCAAGTAAAACCTGTACCGCCTATATTTAAAACAGTGGATAAATTCCGGTTACCTGCAAACGATGGGGCCAATCCACTAACAGTAAATGATGACAGTATAGGAGTAGCTGTAGAAAGCTCATTCGCGTAATAGGCCACATCAGTTTCAGTGGATACTTTTACTCGCAAATAATATATGGTTTCAGGCGAAAGACCAGTAAAGGAATAGGATGACATGCTCACTGTAGCCGAGGCTAGAATAGCATTGTAATCACTGGTTGTGGCTATTGCCACGATGTAGGATGTATAACCGGGCATTGACTGCCAAGCAGCATCTATGCGCCAAGATGCGACTCCCGAAAAATATGGATGTAGTTCTGTTGCCGCAAGTAATGTGCACTCGCCAGCGCTTGTCATGGCAACACCACCATCAAAACTAGAACGAATTATGTTTACCTCATACGTCCCAGGGACAAAGGTATCTGGAACGCTTCCACGGATCTCCGTATCTGTCCACGATGTTATATGTGCCAGGGAAGTTCCAAACATAATGCGTGCCGAAGTAGAGGAATACACACCGAATCCATTGCCGGAAATCAAGAATGATCTCCCAATAACTATTTGTGACGCGACTGGTGTTGATACTTGAGGCAGGACAACCTCAAAAGGCAAGGAGTTGCTTATTGATGTCGTGGAACCATCAATCTGCTGAACCCTAAGCGCATAAGTTCCAGTGGATAAATTGGGTATGGAACAAACAATTTGTTCGTCATCCCAAGAACTGATAGCAGCAGTGGATTGCCCCACTAAAACATTACTCATCCCTTCGCTATAACTCCCGAAACCAAAACCAAGCAGCTTAAGTTCCACCCCGATAGGTCCAGATGGTTCGGAAATCGACGTAATATAGCGAGAAGCATCGATCACCTTTGTCCGCATACTAGAATAAGCAGTGTTTCCTGCGTTATCCATTGCAGCAGCAAATATAGTATGTGTACCCACGCTAAGGTCAAATGGCCCCGCATATCCGGGATTACCACATGAACCTACAGGAAGGCTACTATTAATCTGAGGCCCCTCATCCCCCCAACCGCACGTGTCAGGAGTATTATCTATCAGTGAAATGACAAGACTCAAATCCGATGAAACACCATTCACACGGACATCATACGCATTTACGCCAACAGTTGAGCCACGAACTATAAAATAAGTGCCATCACCTGTAATAGAAGCGACACTAACGCCGAACTCGACATTAGGTGCTGTTCCATCCACATATATCACACTACTCTGCAGTATCTCATAACTTGCGTTTGATGTATCCACGCTACCATAAGATATGGTATGAATACCGTCATCAACATATAGTGTAAAAGTTGAAGCAGCGATAAATTGAGAGGTCGTTCCGGGCCTTAGCCCAAGAGAAACCTGTGTCGTGGACATATCTACACCATAATAGGCTTGAGCAGAGGTAGAAGGAGCAATAAGTGAAAAATGGGCATTAGCAGGAGATGCATACACCTGCCCACCAGTAGAAATATATGCGCCATAGCCTTCAAGCACAGTGGATGAAGAGAGAAGGCCGAAAGCATAAAAAGGTTTTTCGCTATATTGTCCATCCAAATTTGTTACTCTCAACAATCCACTCCCGGAAGGCATGCTACTAAAATCTGCAGAACACACAATCTGGCTGGAACCTTCAACACTTAATGTTGAAATAGCGACAGAACTACCAGAAATTACCAGGTCAAGAGAGGCATCACCCCCATCAAAATTAGCTCCTGTAATTGTGATACTGCTTATACCAAGTCCAAGATTATTGTAAACGGTATCTGGAGAAATTGCCGTAATTAATGGTGGCGGAAACTGATGTGTCATGGCAGAAACATTATTGAAGGAGTATGCACCATCAGTTTCAGAAGACAATCTGACCGCAAAATAGTATGTGCTATTGGCCTGCAATTCAGTAAATGTATAGGATAGACCAGTCACCAGAAACGAAGAAACAAAATGCGAAAAATCGCTGGTAGAAGAAACACCAACAATATAACTAGTATCAGAATTTCCAGACCAAGCGACTTGAATGGAAGTATCTGCCACTATCGGTGCGTCAATATCAATAGGAGTTATTATGTTAAAACCAGCATCAATCACCCCAGAATTTCCATCAGGGTTTGAAACGACAACATACCATCCCCCCGTCGCGGCATTTTCCAATCCCAACGTGCATGTTATTGCCACGCTGCTTACCACCACCACGTTCGTACCTACTATGTCGACTTCCCCGGCCTTCACCAGCTTCACGCTGGCTCCGCTCTCAAATCCGCTCCCGCTTATGCTGATATTGGCACTCCCGCCCTTCTCTCCCACTACAGGCACTACCCCTGCCACCACTGGCGATATCGCCCCAACATCACCATATACCCCTACTGCATCTCCCCCGCCACCCAGCATCACAACCTTCCCATTACCTAACACCACCCCTTCATAACTACCTGCAAATCCGCTTACAAACTCCTTGCCACTACTCCAGCTCTCACTTACTGGATCATATATCTCCACCGTCCCAGAGCCCTTCTCCCAGACACAACCAGGCGCGCTAGACATCATACAGTAGTAGCGTTTCTTATCATACCCTCCACCCACAAGCACTTTCCCATCACTCAGCTTCGCCGCAAATGCCAAACCACGAGCTTCTTTCAAAAACGCCGTAGCTCGCCAGCTGTTTGTCTCGGGATCATACAACTCCGCAGCATTTATAGCTAAACTCGAAACTATACCACCCGCCACAAGCACTCTACCATCCCCCAACAATGTGGCCGTATGGTCCCCATGTGCATACATCATGTTACCGACGGAACCCCACTCCCCACTCTCGGGATTATATAGCTCTGCTCCTGAAACTTGTACCCAAGAATTTGGATTGTCCCAGCCACCTATAGCCAGCACTTTCCCGTTCCCTAACATAGTCAAACTATACTGGTAACGACGTCCATGGCTCCCGCTTACGCTCCAGCTGTTACTCGATGGATCGTACAGCAACGTAGCCGTCCCATCACCAGTCACCAACACCTTCCCGTTCCCCAACATCACTGACTTCGCATTGCTTATCGTCGCAGGCAGTGTCCCACCCACGCTCCAACTGCCGCTGGCTATGTCATACAACTCCGAATTATTACCCCCAGCTATCAGAACCTTCCCGTTTCCAAGCACTGTCGCACTATGCCCAGACCACACATAATTCGTATATGTCCGCTTTACCCACGTCTTCACAACAGGATCATATTCTTCCGCCACACGACTATCACCATCACCACCCACCACCAGTATCCGCCCGTTCGGCAGCAGCGTCGCGCTCTCCCCGCTCCGCGCAACGCTTAACGACCCGCCAACTGTCCATGTATTGTGCATCATTACGTTGAAACCATTAGCCAAAGTTGCGGTTTGATTATCGACATTAACCAAGACAACATCCCAATAACCGAGCGCAGCTGAACCAGTAGGCAATGTGCAAGTAATCTGCACACTGCTGACCGCCACCACGTTCACGGCTATGATATCGGCTTGACCTGCTTTTACAAGCTTCACCAGGGTGTCCGAACGCAGTCCGGAACCGATCAGACTTGTAATCTGCACATCATCTGGAGTTGTAGTTGCATTGGGACTAATTGAAGTAATTGTTGGAGGAGGAAGAGGTAGCGTGGCGGTAGAAACCCTATTCAGAAGGAAGCTGGCCTCGGTTTCAGTGGAAAGCTTAACTTCCAAATAATAGGTAGTCAAATACGATAATCCATCGAAAACCAGCATGTTTTCAGCAAGCGTACGTGATGCGACAACTGTACTGAAATCAGAACTAGTGGACAAAACGACAGTGTAGTTAGCAGATGAAATTGACAGCCATTCCGCGGACAATGCTTCGCTGGCAACTTCTGTAAATGAAGGCTGCAAAATCGTAGCAGGTATTATTTGGAAAGCGCCCGGAATTGTGGAAACTTGTCCATCCGGACCAATCACCATGACGTTCCATTCCCCGCTCGCATGGGAAGAAATGTCAACACTACAGACAATATGAGTGGAACTTTGAACTGTCACAGAGGAGGCAGAAATATCAGCATAGCCATCCCGTGTCAATTTTACCAGAGAACCTGCCTGAAACTGAACACCATATACATTTAATGACACGACGGAATGGTTGGAAGCGGCATTTGGCACGGCAGAACTGACCGCCAAAGGAGCAACGACCGCCACGGCGGTAAGGGACATGGTGGAATTTCCTACATTATCAGCGGTGAAACCGAAAAGTGTGTGGGTGCCTATTGTAAGAGTAAAGGGAGCGGGGGCTTTTGGATTTTTGCAACTGCCGGGGGCAGCGTCGGGATATATTGCCAACGGCCCGTTTTCACCATAGTTGCAGGACTCGGGGGTATTGTCGATAAGGAAATACGAATAATCAATGCCGGAAGACACGCCATTGGACACAGGATCCTTATTATACATCGTAACCTGCATTGGGGATGCCATCTCAAAAGCATTACCGGCCGGGAATGTTGAGCCATGCACAAGGTAAGAAATCTCGGGCGCAGTAGTGTCCAGATACACATAAGTGCTTGTCAACGTAGTATAGTTGCCATTATAAGCTCCATAGGCAAGCACATGAGCCCCTTCGCCCGGCAATTGTATCTCTTCATAGCCGTAAACGTTAAACTGTGCAGTGGTCTCTCCGCTTAAGCCGGAAGCGAGGAGCTCAGCAGAAGGGTCAATCTTATAATAAACCGTCGCTCCGGCACCGCCAAGTGATGCCGTGTTTATCAAGACTCCTGAACCTTCGGGAATATAGAGCACACCATCCACATAGGAATGCTGAGAACCGGATGGAGCAATATCATCATACGAGGCGGACGATGATTCCACACCAACGACCACTGTCGTGGAATGCCAGGTTTCGGTATTGCTGGAAGTGTCCACGGACCGGTAATATAGGGTGTGCTGTCCTTTTGTCAAACTGAATGACTGCTCATAGACAGGATTCTGACAGGTGCCGAAAGGCTGTTCATAGTCCGAAGCGAAGCTATCCCCGCAAGAAGCCGGAGCCGTATCGATGAGGACGTCTGTTTCGGCGATATCGCTCATCGACATATTCACGAGGGGGTCATCCGCAGTAAAGGTGAAGGTTGAAGAAACCGTGATGCCTCCGCTTGCCGCAGAGGAAATATATATTTTTGACTCCGGCGGCGTTCTATCAATGAAAACGTAGGTCATTTGCAAGCTTTCATAATTGCCATGGCTATCCAAACTTCCATAATAAAGGATATGTCCGCCCTCATCCAGATGCAAAGCCACGCTGGTACTGCTTACAGCCGTGAAATACTGGGTCGTGTCCGCGCTCAGGTCTTCCGCAACGATGTCAGCATTCGAGTCCACTCCATAATAGGTGGAAACAATAGAACCAGTGGACGCCCCATAAGGCGCTTCATCCTCCGCATTGAAAACAAACCGCACATCACGGTTGGTGGAAAGATCCATATCCAAGAAAGTGCCGCTGGAATCATACATAGTAACAGAAGTAACCGGCGCGGAGGAATCATGAATAGCCGGGTACATTACCGCCAATATAAGGTTGGGGTCGGTAATTGACACGTCAATAGTGGTGGTGCTGGGTTCCACGTACTGGTCGGGGATGGCAACAATCTGTCCATTGCTTATGCCATATATCTGTGCGGTGTTGCCGGCAGGAAGCAACGCCGGGTCATAAGTCATGCGCACGGCAGCATACGGACTGAATGAAGTGGAACAACTGACCTGATATAATCCAGATACCGGCATGTACCCGGCGGAATTCAAAAGATCCGCCACTTGTGAAATCGGCACCTCGGCGGCGGAAGCATCACTTTCGTTGGCCTCCAGTGTAAATTGCGGATAACTGGAAACAAGGCGCGAACTGGTATAGGCGACACGGCCCAAAACCTTCTGGACCGCTATGCCAAAACCATTGGGAAGCGGACCGGTAATCGTATGATGCTCATAATCTTTAACACCGGAATCAAAAATATACCTGCCCGTAGCATCTTGACTCAGTATATGGACGTTATCGGTTGCGGTTAGATTGGAATTAAAAGGTAGTTGTATATCACTGTTCGCAGCGGTAGAATCCAAAGTCTTGATGTTGTATCCAGTGGTATAGGCTGCAACCCAAGGTTTAGGGAGTCTGCCGGGAATCACATCCACACGCTCCACTGGAGAGCAGGTGTCGGCCTTGCAAATGATGCACACACCGTCACCCCAGCACTGCTTGCCGGACACATTGGACAACGACGGTTCATCCAGTCCGGCGGACCCCACAAGAGCCTTCAATCCACGGTTAACGCAGACGGAACTGTCCCCATTAAACTGCAGACCCACATATGGCCCACCACTTACGGTCATCATCTGTCCGGAGGTCGTCAAGTCTGAAGAGGTTGGGTCGCTCATGTCATAGTTTTGGCTCCAGGAAACAGTCAGGCTGGACGATGGGCTGCTGGGGCACTGTGCATCGAGCGTTCCGGTCGGTGAAGTATAAAACCAAACTTTTGCGCCAGGAAATAGCTCAATTTGAGAGCCCATGAGGTAGCGGTCTCCACCCAGACCCGTAAGCTGTGAACGCCCCACCACCGTAATCCCGAAACTAGAATCAAAGTAATCCGTATCGCTTGTATAGACTCGCACAAGAAGTTGGCTGTTATACCAACTGGCAGTCCAAGTATTGCTGTCATAATAAACACTGGGACCGGCAGTAAGCTCTACGGGGGAATAATTTTCATTAGGAGATTCCGCGCCAACAGGTTGTTGGGTATCCGCAAGGTATATATTAAACGCATGTCCGGCAGCATCTTTTTCAAGAATAGTAGTCCCCCCCGACGGAGAGGACAGGATGGCAACTTTATGCAAATCAATTGAATCATCAACTTTAAAATGCAGCTTTGTCTTCCAGGCCGGCTGTTGTTCTGGCGGAACAACGCTGGTTACATCCGAATAAGAATTGAGATAATCCAAAACAATTGACGGATTGACTATCTGAATGCCCAAACGACTCATATAATCATATTCATCGTAAAGGGTGACGTAGTATGTCCCGACAGTAAGGTTGGTAAGCGTGAAAGAGTCCGCATCCAAAGGAGTTGCATATGAATTTGAAGCCACAGTATTTCCACTAGGATCAGTCACCGAGTAAGATTTAATCTTGGGAGTAAAATTATCCGAATCGCCCAATTCCACAGTCAAAGACTTGGTCGAATATTCCCGTATACCGATATCTCCTTTATTACCGCGTTCGCCAAAAGAACCATGACTGGTGGCAAATGTTATCAATGGGGCATCATATTCAATTCTAACTTTCAAATCGCAGTTAGGGTAACTGGTATTCCCGTCCAGGTCAGTGGCCGTCACGCACACGGAATGATAGCCAGGGCTCAATTTGCCATTTTCCACCTGGCCATTCCATGCGAAGGAATTATGATTCTTATATACTCCGGTACAGTTCCCATAATACTGCATTCTATGAGATGCCTCTGGGGCCTCTGTTCCATACTGACACAACTCCTGCGAAAGATCGCCCATATCGAACACCAAGTCGCTGATAGGTCCTGTGGCATCTTTAGGTATGATTTTAAGAGCGGGAGTTTGATCCACATACGCGTTAACATAAACAGTTTTGGTTCTATTCTCTTCCAGATGGTATTCGATTGTCACGGGACTCGTCTTGTGGCCCACAATTGGAGTTTCCTTGCTTGATGGAGCGGGAACCAAAACATCGGACACAATAGGCGGCAGTTTTTTGGAGAAAGCCTCCATAGCGCCCGCAGTAAAGGATGCCGCGACACGCAACTGCTCTTCCCAGATATGCAGATAGTCTGGATCACCCATAACAAAAGGATCATCCCAATACTTACCGGCGGCTTCACATGTGTTAGCATGCGCCAGCTGTTCTCCTTCAGTTGTACCGAAAACATACTGGCCATAATGCCCGCAAGTAGCCAGAGCAGGATTAACGCCATATTTAGTAACATCCTCATCCACAGTAAAAGTAAAGGTAGATGGAACCCACATTGGCTTGCCAGAAACATATGTCCAGGATGACAATTTTGCCCGTGTCTGCTTTTGCAATTCAAGGTAATATTTGACAGGATCGTCTTTGCCCACAAAACTGGGAGATTCAACAGATGACACTGTTTTTAAGTAAGAGTACGCCCGCGCATCACGCTCCATGTAGTCCTGATGAGAATCGGGCCCGTCCCAAACAGGAAGACCACCATGTCGGATATTGGCGGCATGGGCAGGGACAGCCATGTCTTGTATTAGGTGAAGTACTTGGCCAAATGTTTGATATGCCTCGCTATAGTTACGCTTGCGATATAGATTGAATACCGTATTATCAGTAAGGTCGGATAAATCCGGCTTTCCCAACCATAAGTCAGGAAATCCGCCATTCAAGGCGTTAAAATTTTTAAGTTGGTCTTGAGAAGTATTGTGGCTCTCCGTGCCAGAACCCCTAACCAAACTGACATGAAAGCGAATCAAATCCGGGAATTCAGCCCATGTAATGTTTTTGTCAAGCCTGACCATGCTGTCTGAAATTTCCGCGTGAGCAAATCGCCAAAACGTAAACCAGCCAAAAGCCGCAGGGCTCTTGACCAGACAGAGAACTGACAGACAAACTACAACTGCGATTTTTTTCATTGGGCCGAGTATTCTTTTCCTGTTATACCTTTCAATGCCGTAGCCAAATCCAAGCGTTTTGAAGTGTATGGGGCGCTTGCGTTGTAAAGCTTCTCCAACTCCTTCACAGCAGACACCGCATGGAGTTTTATCAACCCATTCGCAGCGGCAGTACGTACTGAGGAATCAGTACTATTTTTGCCAATGACCGCAACCAGCAAATCAATCCTGCTTGTCCTCACGGCAATATCCACGACAAGGTCGGAAAACCATCCCCTTTTCTGATAAAGACTTATTAGGTAGGCATCCACTTCACTTAATGTCGGGGTTGTGCTTGCATCGCATGTGTTCTCCAGCATTGCAGCCGGGTATTCTTTAGGTAAACCATCCAAATCTCCCTTAAGCAATTCCCACATCAAAGGGGCAGCGGCCTTGTCCCGCATGAATTTCAGTGTAAGGCGAACATGGTACCGGTACTGTGAATCAGAATCGGAAGTAAGAGATTTATGAAGCTTCACCAAATCAGGCGCTACCTTCATCCCAAACTGACTTAGTGCAAAAGAGGCAGAAGATGTCCACTTAAGCGCACCCATAAGCGCAGGTATGGTACGTTCGTCACCCAACTTCCCCAAAGCCTCAACCGCATTGTCACGCACCTCAAAACGCCCGGGATTAAGCTTTTCCTCCCTGGCACTGCCGTCCTTGACGAAGTCTATGAGTTCAGGAACTGCATCCTTGACATTATTCCAAGCAACCCACTTAATCGCCGTATTCCGGGCAAATTCATTGCCATGATTTATATGCTTTATCACTTCCGGTGCAAGGCGCAAGTCCGTGGTGTGAAGAATTGCATCAGCAGCCGCACCAGGAACAAAGAGGACATCACTATCTTCATCAGCTTCGGTATATGTAAGCACCATGCTGTTCACCGCATCAAAAAGTTCTTCCAGTTCCTTTTTAGTGGAAGGTTTGCGCGTATCAAGTGCGGCGGACAACAGGCGTCTTTCATCGCCAGTCTTCACCTTCCGCATTTTTTTGATAAGTGTCTGAATTGGCATGGCGTCAAATTCGGCTACCCGATTGCCGGCTATCCTTTCAAAACGCGCGCGTTTTTCAGCCGTATAGTCCTGTGTGGGACGGGAATCAAGAAGGGCATGCACGGAAGAACACATGCCGCCGAACAGTATCAGCACGGCTACCGGCAAAACACGGCAAATTAGCTTGCTTAACATAAATACCTCCGAAAACATGTAACCGAATATTCCGGTCCAGGATGATGAACTATCAAGCAGTCACCCATCTAGAAAACATTGGACAAGATGCTAACCAAGGCAACTCCTATGCCTATCAGTACTGAAAACATGGAAAGACCTTTGAGTCTGTTTGAAACACTCGTATTACGCTGCGAACGCCGCTTGGCGGTCTGAACAGCCTCACATCACCGCTTTTGCGAAAAAAGCACTATGGCGCAACAAAAACAACTACATGCACCGGAAAGCGGTTATGCGTTTCAGGTAGCATTTTATATGCCAATGGAGTGGCGCCAATTAAAGCACCAGGCAAAAAATTACCGTCTCAAATTATAGATGATACCATCCCCACTGGGGACAGTATACCTTTCTCCCCATACTTTGCATAGATGCCCGAAATGGCTACCCACTAATCATTTTTAATTATGCCAAATTCTCCGCACATAATACGCAAAAGGGTTAGACGGTCTGAAAAATAATTTTAGAAAATGTAAAAATAACCACAACTTTATACTTGCGTCAACTCACAATTTGTTGCAAAAATGCGCGAATGCATTGCCATGCAACACATTATTTACGACGAGGAATGTTCAAATAGATGTGCCCAGTATATTTACCCAAGCATTGATAGGGAAAGCAAATTACCCCAAATCAGGCAAAATATTCGCGAATTACAAGGGCATTTATAGGCACAATTGCACAGACGGAATGATGTGTAATGGGCAAGAGCCCACCTAAGATTAGTTCGCAAGGCAATTGCGAAAAGGGGATACAACGGGATCAACGCAAAACCGTCGGCGAGCTATGTACCCTGACATAAAAGCCAGAGTCTTGCATAACTTGCCGACGGAACAAGGAGGGAACAGCGACAACAACTCTCTTTAAGGAAGCTGGTTATTTCCCGGTAGCGGCAACAGGGGCGACAGTGCTTACAGCCACGCCGGTCAGACTGCCGCTGGAAACTATTACGGTCCCATTTGCCTGTTTGCTTTTGGCAGCACGCATGCCCTTCATCATCCGCTTAAGGGCCAACTTTGTGGCCTCATCCTGCTGGGAAGCAGTGGTTGACGAGGTTTTTACGCCAACAGTTTTGGTTGAAACCGCTGGTTTAGCGGTTACAGCCTTGCCGGAATCCGCGGCACATAAAACTGAAAGCCCTGCAAAAACGCAGACAGCAGATACCGCACATATGGTTTTCATCTATTTGTCCCCTTTTAAAATATCTCTCAGAGAAAGAAATTGCATGCACGCGCCATATACGAACAAAGAAAACTCACACACAATTTAGTAAAGCATATACAAATCATGCCACACAGGCAATTACCCGTTTGGGTGACGAAGAGCCCGAATGTAGGACTGGATGGACAAGACTTATCAGGGCAAACTGCAAGGCATTATAATCGCCGATTACTGGCAGAAGGTGCCAGGCCGTCAAACAACGCTGCTGGAGGCAATAAAACGCCACCAAACAGCTAACAAAAGCTACCTTTCGACGGGGATTCAGATACTGGAACTTTCAAACAGGGCTTATAAACTATTCAAAGTTCGAAAGTCAGACGAAAAGCGGGCCTTGCTGAATCAGGTACTTTCGAACTGCAAGCTTGAAAGAAAAAACCTCGCTATTACCTATAAAAAACCCTTTGACCTGTTGGCCAAAGGGTTCTCTAGTCCAAACTGGCTCCGGGGACCAGAAGGGCTTCTTCGGTGGTATTTTTTCATCGGGCTAGCGTCGAAATGACAAATCTCCATCGGAAACTACAGGGAGTCAGCACAAGTTTTCATATCAGAGCCCCGGGACAAAAATCGGAACAAAGGCAAAATTCAGCGCTCGAAAAGCCGAGGCGGGGAAACTGCCGAGGCTTTGCTTCAGATTTAAGCCGGGACCAGGACACTCTGCGCTGACCTTCGTATAACCCCGGTCAGCTACGAGGGCTGGTCGGGCAGCACTATGCTTTCCCGGAGGGAAACCCTGGTGCCGAACGCCCTCCCGGTTCGTATACCCGGATTTTGCAATGGGGAACGAGAACCGAGACGGAAAAGCGCACAGCGGATTCGGTAAAAAAACTACGAGCATACCCGTAGGTATGTAAGTACTTTTTTGTGCCGGAGACGCAAAGCGGTTTTACGTCGAATTCCGTTACCTGTTGCAAAATCCGGGTACACCAAACCTGCGGTTTGGCGAAAGCATTTTGCGGGAGCGCAAACTAAATAGGGCCACCCAACAACGGTGGCCCTATTTAATTTGAGCTCCCCCTGCTGGACAATTTCAGGAAATGGCTGAACTACCTGCGCGTCGATGGAAGATAAGGATGGCGATTATGTTCCGCTGAATATGGCCATAAATCTAGAACCCGCGGGAAGGAACTTTCCGTTTCATCGAAAAAGGTTTGCACTTTTTCAGGTGTCAAGTCGTAATTAACAGCCAAACGATTTAAAAAATCAGCCATAGCTTTAGCGCCGGCATCTACTTCAAGGTCAGTACCCGCACAGGGCGTAACCACATGCAATGCTTGTCCAACATGTAATAATACTTCCGCAAAATTAATTCGCCCAGATTGGCAAGTAGCTAAAAGCACTAATTTATCTGTCGTTGCGCTTGCAAACCACTGCGCGATGTTTTCCCAACGAACAATTTCGCTACCGGGAGATTCAATTTGTGTTGCGGGTTGTCCCACTCTGTTACCATGCGTAACAAATAATACCGCAGAGTAAGAATACGAAATATTTTGCAAGCCAAATAATCCTTCCCAATTACGAATAGAAACCTCTCCCGATACCATGGTTTGCGCGCTTATTTCTTGACGGAATAACCCAATAAAACCCCTAACAATTGGGTCATCAGGCATCAATGCGACTATTAAAATCTTTAATGGTGATCTTAAATTGAGAGTAATCTCCCCCAAATTGCCAATTATGTTAGGCATATTTCACCTTCCCCCTTAGAAAAGTATCTTTATACTATGATTTTTACAAATAGAACTACAAGGGACTGGGGGCCCCCCAGTATAGCGCCCATTGGCGCGATGGCCGTGCGGATGCACGGCATAATGGATATCCTACAACACTCTCTGAGAGGTCGACCCAATGAAAACCTCCTTAGAAAGGAAACCCCATTCCCCTTCCCCCGTCACAAAATTCCGTAAAGCGATTTTCGTATAGCAGTGTTAGCCAAGCCAGTGCGAAGCATGAGGCAGCAAACTTGCTCGGGCAATTTTAACCAGCGGAAATGAAAGCTATAATTATTGCGGACGATGAAAACTGCCGAGGCTTTGCTTCAGATTTAAGCCGGAACCAGGACTCTCCTAGCTGACCCTCGTATAACTCCTGTCAGCTACGAGTGCTGGTCGGGCAGCACTATGCTTTCCCGGAGGGAAACCCTGGTGCTGAACGCCCTCCCGGTTCGGATACCCGGATTTTGCAATGGGGAACGAGAACCGAGACGGAAAAGCGCACAGCGGATTCGGTGCAAAAAACTACGAGCATACCCGTAGGTATGTAAGTACTTTTTTGTGTCGGAGACGCAAAGCGGTTTTACGTCGAATTCCGTTACCTGTTGCAAAATCCGGGTACACCAAACCTGCGGTTTGGCGAAAGCATTTTGCGGGAGCGCAAACTAAATGGGGCCACCCAACAACGGTGGCCCCATTTAATTTGAGCTCCCCCTGCTGGACGATTTCAGAACCTACCTAATATCAGCCCCTCTGGAGGCTCTTGATACTTAAAACCCGAGATTGAGCGTTATGCGGTGGCTGTATCCCAATTCTCCCAACGACAGTATCGCATAATCCAGTCTTTGCCCCAGAACCCTTAAACCAAACCCGGCTGACATCCCACGGGGAACCTTCCGGTCAGGGTCCTTCTTGTTCTCCTTGTCGTATATATACCCGCCACGCAGATATATCAATCCGTACAGCGGCATCTCCCCGCCAAACGCAAAGGTCGTCCGCTTCTCAGGCACGTTCTGCCTCGCATCAGCCGTCACCAACAATCCCATCCGGAACTGGTATGCCAGACCACCATTCAACGTTGTGGGCAAGCTGGAGCTCTCGGAAATAAGCTTGGGCCCTTTCCCCAGATTAAGCACCGAAGCCGCGATGTCAAAACCACCGACATGCAATATGGCCCCGCCATCAAACGCATACCCGGTCCCGGACTCGTTCTCTATCTTGCTGTGTATCCCCTTTACGCCCAGGCCATAGCTAAACGGACCGGCCTGCCCGGCATAGGTAACCTGACCGGCATATTCGCTGGACTTGAAGTCACCCGTAGGCCGCCGCTGAGCATCGCGCCCCTCAAGCGTACCTTCGTTAAGGTATACCAACGAATAGCCCAGCGTTCCGCCAAAGGCTTTGTGCGTGAACATGACGTTTTCCAGCCTCATGTCCTCGAACAACTCCACATGCGATGCGGACAAAGCGTAACGCTCCTTGCCGCTTATGCCGGCCGGGTTGTAAGACATTGCCTGCACGTCATCCCTGACCGCGGTAAACGCACCCATAGCGGCCGCGCGCGCTCCCGGCGCAATCTTGAGAAACGCAAAACCGGCGTCATCCGCATGCGCATTCAGCCCGGAAAGCGCCACGGTAACGAATGCCAACGATATCATTTTCGTTTTCATAGCGCCCCCTTACCTTATGATGGCCAGCTTCTTGGTGGCCTTTATGTGACCTTCGCCGTTCTTGAAGGCGTCTATGCGATAGACATACACGCCCGTACCCGCGCCGCTCCAGGTGTATTCATAGGCGTACTGCAAGCCTTGCCCGTCGTTAACCACCTGCGGCAGGCCTTCGATAGCGCCCGTATGCCTTAGATCGCCCGCCACGTCATAGATGCGGAAGTCCACACGGTCAGCTATGCCCACTTCAACGTGAATGGTGGGTTTCGCCCCGCCCTTCGCAGGGTTGGGGAAGGCGTACACCTCGCCCAGCCTGAATGTCGGGTCCGCAACCTGATACAAAACACCATTTACCATCACCTGGTAGATACCAAGTGCATCTACGGTTGCCACAACCCGGTTAAGAGAGGGGTCAAAAGCCGACGGAACAGCCTCCCACTTTTTCAATCCTGGAGACCATCGGTAAATGCTCAAGTCACTGACACCCTTATTGGCAGGCAAAGCAGAAACAGCATATGGTAATTCAATCGTAAACTTAGGTGCAACCGCATTGCCTGTGACAGATATTTCCGTAGCAGGTCCCACAGGGGATATCCGCCCATAGTAGAACGCCAAGCTCCTGGCTTCCCTTTCAGAATCATCAGCCGGTTTAGATAAACCGGCACGAACAAAAGCATCATTCGACAAAGCATTCTCGCCAACGCGCAGAATTGTATGGTTCCAGGACTCGAAGGAACCGCCATACCTGGCAGGCAGAGGAAGACCGGCTTCAACCATTTGAGCAGGATAATTATCCATGTGGGCGCTATCCAAGACTGTTGAGACTTTACCATTCTCTTTAGCCTTTACAGTTATGGAAGCTTTGCCCATGCGGACAAGACCTCGTGTAGTGGCAAATCTGATAACAAGGTTATGCTGACCAGCTGCCAGATTATCTGGTACAACACCACGAATAGAGGTCGTGCTCCACTCAGCTATTCCAGCGACAACCCCGCCAATCATCACATTTGTTTTGGGAATACTATTAACCAACGTACCATCATAATTCCCAAATCCACTACCAGTAATTGTGAAGTCATCCCCCGGATGCCACCCGGCAATGGAATTAACCTGTACGGACTGCACGGACAGCATGGAACGATCGGTGAGGCTGGTGGTAGAAATAAGATTCGCCAAATAGCCGGCATCAGACTCTGTAGACAGCTTCACAGCGAAGTAGTAGCGCATACCGGAATCTATTGGCGTATATAGACTGTATGTCTCCATAGTTGTGCCAGACGCGACAACAGTGCTGAAATCCGCCATTGTAGATAGTGCGACCGCATAAGTTGAACCCTCTATACCAGTCCACTCAGCACCAACTGTATCTGTGCTTACAACAGCAAACTCCGGATTCAAAGCTGTTACAGGGACGACCTCTATAGCGCTGGCCAGACGTGTTTCAACACCTGCGCTATTGCTCACGATCAAATCCCATGCGCCATATTCCGCCCCGGTCATGGGCAGATTACATGCCAACTTGTTCTCGTCTACTACCTGAATATCACTAGCGATTATTTCTGTCCCGGCTTTGGACAGTTTTACACCGCCTATGCCGTAGAACTTCATTCCGGCCAGATCGGTAACAAACACAGAGGTATTATTAGGCAGCACAGAAGGAGTGATGCCGGTCAATTCCACCGCAGGCAGCGCCAGGGTCCTGGTTGAAATTTGATTGGCCAGATATCCTGCGTCAGGTTCACTACTGACTTTGACGGCGAAGTAATAGGTTGTGTCATACAACAACCCTGTGAACGCATACGTGCTGCCGATAACCGTTGCCGACGACACAACACTACTGTTGTTGATACCGCTCGACAACACCACCACATAGCTGCTTGTCGATACACCATTCCAGCCGACTGTTACGCTGCTTATATTAACCGCAG
>JGI24728J21555_1000543_pt1 | contig 19087 bp, 20 predicted proteins | sample EPASupsiteSAE305_FD_21555 | JGI IMG/M metagenome (IMG submission 21555) | reverse complement strand
TTTTTTCGTGCAGTAATTTCGCCCAAAAAGCTTTCCAGGTCGTATTTAACGCGGTATTGCGGAGTGAGGATATGGATGAGGATGTCACCCAGATCAATTGCAACCCAGTCTCCGCTTTCATCAACGTACAAAAACTGCTCTTCGGGTTTGAGCCCTTTTTTGAGGTGATCGAGCAACGCTATGGTGTGACGCTCTCCTAATGATGATGCGAGAATAACGTAGTCGGCGAAATAATCGCTACCATGAAGGTCGAATACTTCGATTGCTTCGGCTTTATTTTGATCGAGAATAGCACTGATCTTTTCAATTCGTGGGTTCACAGATGTTCCTTGTAGTAGGTTGTAATTTTTTGTTCGATATTCGCCTCCAACCCCAAAGGGCTTCCCGAGGCACGAAAATCGCTTGAACTGATCGGTGCGTTGATAGTGAGCCGAATCATATTTTCCGGGATTGGGATGTCGGAGCGTGCTGCAACGACCCAGTGCACCATAGTATTAAGTTCATTAAAAGAGTGCCAAGTTGGCAGTTTTTCGAGATTATCGGCTCCGATAATGAGGTAAATCTCATCGCATTGAGTCGTATAATGTTTTACCGTTTCGATGGTATACACACTTTTTTCTTGGGTGATCTCAAAATCGCTGATTTCTACCTTTTCCAAAGGGGCAAAAATTTCTTTCAACCACTCGTAACGGAATGCTCCATCAGCGACAACGGAGGGCTTGAACGGATTGCGCCATGCAGGGACAATAATAACCTTATCGACACTCAAAACTTCCAGCGCTTTGGTAACGACAGCGACATGTCCGGCATGCGGCGGATCGAAACTGCCGCCGTAGAGTGCAAGCTTCATGAGCCTCAACTTCTTTTAATCGAAATTATAACCGATTTTTGGTAAAATAACCCCCTATTTTGTGTTTAGGATAAGGTGATGGCGCTGAAGATAGCTATAAACGGATTTGGCCGCATCGGCCGCTGTGTTACCCGTCTAATCGCCGCACGTAATGATGTGGAGCTTGTCGCGATCAACGACATGGCTTCAATCGATATGGTGCTCTATCTATTGCAAAATGATTCCGTTCACGGACAGTTTGAAATTGATGTGAAAAAAGTGGAGGATGGGTACCTTCAAATCGGAAAAAATACGGTTCGTATTCTGTGTGAAAAGAATCCTGAAAATCTTGATTTCGGTGCACTGGGCGCGGATGTTGTTTTCGAGTGCAGCGGTCTATTTTTGAGTGGAGCATCAACGTCGCATCATTTGGCAAAAGGGGTTAAAAAAGTGATTCTCTCCGCCCCAACCCAAGACAGTGCAATTCCGACATTCGTCTTAGGGGTTAATGAACATTTGTATGCGGGGCAAGATATTATCTCGAACGCTTCGTGCACAACGAATTGTTTGGGGCCGATTGCCAAAATCATTGATGAGACATTTGGGATCGAAAAAGGGTTGATGACGACGATCCATGCGTATACGAACGGTCAAGCGATTATTGATTCGGCGCATGGGAGCGATATGCGCCGTTCACGTGCGGCAGCACTCAATATGATCCCTACCACCACCGGTGCGGCAAAAGCGATCAGTATCGTCCTCCCGAATCTGGAAGGGAAGCTTCATGGGCAAAGTGTTCGTGTCCCTACGCCGGATGTCTCGATGGTCGATTTGAATGTTCTGGTAGGTAAGTCAACTACCAAAGAGGAACTAAGCGCTCTTTTTAAGTCGTATGCAAATGGAAAGATGCAGGGGATTTTAGAAGTGGATGAACGTTATCGTGTTTCGCAGGATTTTGTCGGGTCGTCTTACAGTGCCACAGTGGCAGATGACTTGATTCAAGTTATTGACGGAAATCTGATTAAAATCATGGCATGGTACGATAACGAATGGGGCTATTCAAACCGCCTTATCGAAATGGCATTGTTTATTAATAAACAATAAAATATAATAAATTTAATCTTACAGTAAGAGGAAATAATGGAATTATTGAACATCAAAGAGTGTGACATCTACGGTAAAAAAGTATTTATCCGATGTGATTTTAATGTCCCAATGGATGATTATGGCAATATTACCGATGATCGCCGTATCCGTTCAGCCCTTTCAACGATCAATTATTGTCTTGATCAAAAATGTGCAATTATTTTGGCTTCTCACTTTGGTCGTCCAAAAGGGGAACGTGATGATAAATATACTCTTGCTCCGGTAGCTCGACGATTGCATCAGTTATTAAAAATAGACGTACAGATGGCAGAAGATGTTGTCGGAGAGAGTGCGATGAAACTCTCAGCGCTTTTGAAAGGGGGAGAGATTTTATTGCTGGAAAATCTTCGTTTTGAAAAAGGGGAGACGAAAAACAACCCTGAATTCAGTGCTTCTTTGGCGTCGATGGCTGAAGTATACATCAATGATGCATTTGGTGTGAGCCATCGTGCCCATGCTTCGGTTGAGGGTATTACACAACATTTTGATAATGCCCATAAAGCAGCGGGTTTTTTACTCCAAAAAGAGATTCAATTTTTCGGTGTTTTGTTAGAGCGTCCGGTCAGACCGTTTGCGGCGATCGTCGGAGGATCGAAGGTTTCAGGAAAACTCGAAGCACTCATTAACCTTTTACCGAAAGTGGATAAAGTTCTTATCGGTGGCGGTATGGCGTTTACATTTCTCAAAGCCTTGGGGTATGATGTCGGTAATTCATTGGTTGAAGATGATTTGTTGGATGAAGCGATCAACATCATGAATGAAGCCAAACGTCTCGGTGTCAAATTTTACCTTCCGGTGGACGTTGTTGCCGCTGAGAAATTTGCTCCTGACGCGATGAGCCGTTTATGCAGTGTCCAAGAGATTCCTGCCGGATGGATGGGACTGGATATCGGACCGGCAACGGTACGGCTTTATCGTCAAGTACTTGCGGATGTTCAAACGATTTTGTGGAATGGACCGATGGGTGTGTATGAAATGGATCGCTTTTCGCGAGGATCCAATAAAATTGCCCATTTTGTTGCGGATTCGTATGCAACGACGGTAGTCGGCGGCGGTGACACGGCTGATTTGGTTCAACGCATCGGATTGGACGAGGAGATGACGTTTATCTCTACGGGCGGCGGAGCATCGTTGGAACTACTCGAAGGAAAAATTCTTCCGGGCGTTAAACCCTTAATGAAATAAATATGACTAAATTCCGTTCGTGGTGAGCTCGTCGAACCATGAACAAACCGCTTACCCTTCGACAGGCTCAGGGCGAACGGATAATGTCTCAAGAAGCCTAAGATAAAGGAGTTACCATGATTTTATGCGCTAATTTCAAAGCGAACAAAACACGTCAAGAGACACGTGCTTATATGGCGGTAGTGGAGTCATTTGTAAGTGCAAACGATATCAGTGATACAATTATTGTATTTCCTCCCTTTACGGCGCTGGATCATGACCCCCGTAATGTTTTGATTGGTGTTCAAAACGCTTACCCTGTCCAAAATGGTGCGTATACCGGAGAGATTGCACTTGAGCAGCTCGAAGAATTCGGGATTAAGACGATCCTCATCGGTCACTCTGAGCGTCGTCATGTTATCGGTGAGACACAAGAACAGATTGCGGCAAAATTCCGTTTTTTCGCGGATCAGGGATTTGCAATCGTCTACTGTGTCGGTGAACCTCTCGAAGTACGTGAAGAGGGTGATGCTGCCCTGCTGTCGTATATTGAGAAACAGTTTGAGGGGATTGATCTTTCATATGGTGATTTGATTTTGGCCTATGAGCCGGTATGGGCAATCGGAACGGGGCTGACTCCATCCAATCGTGATATTGAACTGCTTCACGGAGTACTTCGGGGGAAAACGCATGCGCCATTGCTTTATGGCGGAAGTGTAAAAGTGGAAAATGCGGGTGAAATCATGGCTTTAGAGAATGTGGACGGTGTTCTTGTCGGATCAGCCTCTCTCAGTGCCAATGATTTTTGCGAAATGATTGCTCAAGCAGCGGAATTAAATACAGAAGAGGAGAATAATTAATGTTAATGCAAGGGAAAAAAGGTCTGATCGTAGGTTTAGCCAACGATAAATCAATCGCATANGGGATCGCACAGGCATTNCACGCTCAAGGGGCGCAAATGGCGTTCACCTATCTCAATGAAGCGTTGCAAAAACGGGTAGAACCGATCGCAGCGAGTTTTAACAACTCTCCGGTTTACAAACTTGATGTTTCCGATGAGAACGATATGGAAGCGATTGCGGCAAAAGTGGCGGCGGATTTCGGTCAAATTGACTTTTTGGTTCACTCANTTGCATTTGCTCCGAAAGAAGCACTTACCGAAGGTTTTATGAAAACGTCTAAAAACGCATTTCAAATCGCAATGGATGTTTCGGTCTATTCTTTGATCGATTTGACCAATCGTCTTGAGTCTGTTTTAGCTCCGGGTGCATCGATTATCACCCTCAGTTATCTCGGCGGACCGAAATACATCCCGAACTATAATGTTATGGGAGTTGCCAAAGCAGCGCTCGAATCAACGGTGCGTTATATGGCGGTAGAGCTTGGCGCATCAAAAGGACAACGGGTAAATGCGATCAGTGCAGGTCCTATCCGTACCCTTGCAGCCAGCGGTATCGGCGATTTCAAACAAATTCTGAATTGGAATGAGGCCAATGCGCCACTTCGTAAAAACGTTACGATCGAAGAGGTCGGAAACTCCGCGATGTATTTGCTCAGTGATCTCTCAAGCGGTGTAAGTGGTGAAGTTCATTACGTTGATGCGGGTTATAATATTATGGGAATGGCAGCTGTTGAGAAAAATGCAGAAGGTAAAAGCGTATTTTGCTGGGATGAGAGAGAATAAAATCTCTCCCAGTGTTACCAATAGTTACTTTCCGATAAGCGGCATTCTGTTTAACATATCGATGTGGGAAGGATCTTTCGGTTTTCCTGCATTCATCTTCTCTTTATTTTCTTGATACACTTTCCATTTATCCGCATATTTTTGCAATGTAAACGTTTCATTGATATCCGTATTAGGAACTTCCATCATTTTAGTCTCTGTAATGACCTTCCCATCGGGTGTTGTTGTCGTTGTTGTAACCTCTGACGTTTTGGTCAACGGTGCCCATTCTTCTTTTAACCAAGCATCCAAAGCACGTTGCATTGCACCCCCCTCAGTCGCCGCAGGAGTATTAGGTGACACAGAATGAAGTGATGCGTTTTGTGACGGGGCTACCCCTTCACGATTAGCACATCCAACGAGGAGTAAGGTGCTTACAGCGGCAGTTAACAGGTGAATTGGATTCATTAGCAGTTTCCTTTGGATTATTTGATAATTTGATACTAAGTTGAACTATACCACAAAGCGTCCTAGATTTATGATGATTATTCATTTAAAAAATTAAACAAAAATGTAATACTCCGTAAAATAGGGATTTTTGATTAGTAAACCATGAGTAAATGAAATTTATTTTTTACAGCTATGTTTAAGAATAGCGGCGTTACAATTAACCCCGACGAAACAAAAACATAAGGTCAAGCTTAACTTAAGGAGAATCAATGAAGTTAGTTAAAATGAGTCTTGCAGCAGCAGTGTTGCTAGGAGCGAGCGCGTTCGCAATCGATAATGTAAAAGTAAGCGGTGACGCTAAACTTTTCTATGGCACAGATAATAAAGATCAAGCAGCTGGAATTAGCGATAGTCTTTTTGATCAAGCTAACAGCTATGCGGATACTGCGCTTCGTATTGGTCTAACTGCTGATTTGGCAAAAGGGGTTTCAATGGGTGCTACAGTTAATGCTGTTAGTACTCTTGGTTTGGAAAACAACCTTGTAGCAAATACGTGGACAGGTGCTCATAATGCAGCTGTAGAAGATAGTGCATGGGCTAGCGAACTTTGGATTGCTGCAACTTTGGGTAAAACTACAGCTAAAATTGGTCGTATGGAGCTTGATACTCCACTCGCGTTTTCTGAAAAATGGTCAGTTGCAGCAAATACATTTGACGCAGCAGTATTGATTAACCAAGATCTTCCGGATACTACTTTGGTTGGTGCATGGGTTGGAAAAGCGAATGGTGTAGATGCGGTTACTTCAAGCTCTTCAGCTGCAGATAGAGATGCTATCATGAGAGATGGTGCTAAATTTACTAAATTTATGCAAAAAGGTGCTTATGCAGCTGCAATCGTAAATAATTCTTATAAACCAGCGACTCTACAAGCATGGTACTATAATATCGGAATGGTAGCGGATGCATTTTGGTTGCAAGCAGATATCGAATGTCAGCTTGTAAAAGGTGTGAAAATCGGTGCTCAGTATGGTGATATTGATGTGAAAACAGGTGGTGTTTTAGGTGCGAGTGCGGAAGATTCATCTGCATATGCATTCAAACTTGCTTATCAAGGAATTGAAGGATTGAATGTATCAGCTGCCTATTCACAAGCTGATGATAAAGGTTCTGTACAAATTCAAAACGTTTCTGCATCTGGACAATCTAAATTGTATACTGAAGCATGGTGGAACTATACATATGTAGGTTCTAAAGATGCAGAAGCTTTCAATTTGACTGCAGAGTATGATGTAAAAAATGTTGCTAAATTGGGCGCTTACTATACTACAGTAGATAACGACATTGTAGGAAGTACTAAGAAAATGGATGAAGTAACTGTTACTGCATCAAAATCTTTCGGGCCTTTGGATGCAACTTTGGCATACATCTCTACGGATGCTGATGACCAAAATAACGGTAGTCAATACGACACTGTCCAAGCATACTTGACTCTTAACTTCTAAGAGTTTTTTGCTTCTTTCATCCCCTTTCGGGGATGAACTCTTCTTTTACCCTTTCTCCTCTTTCGCTATAATCATCCTATGAAATATTTTCTCAAATCATTGCTCTACACATTTTTAATGCTTTTTCTGATCTCGGTCCTCTCGTTTGGGGCGATTCATATGGCGCCGAACAGTTTTATGGGGGGTGAACTCAACCCTAATATGACCCCTGAAGCGATTGCACAGCTACGCTCTATCTACGGGCTTGATAAGCCTTTGTTTCAACAATATTGTGATTGGGTTGTTAATCTTCTTACTCTCAATTTCGGTATCTCGTTTGTCAGTGGTGCACAGGTCTCTGATGTCGTGGCGGATCGTCTTCCGGTAACACTGTGGATGAATGTCATTGCGATGGCGGTTACGTTTGCTCTTTCACTATGGATGGGGATTAAAGCGGCATTGGCGCACGGACATAAAGCCGATACGATTACGAGTCAGTTCGCACTGCTCAGCTTTGCGATGCCGTCGTATTATCTGGCACTGGTGGCGATGATGGTTCTGAGTGTTACATTGGGATGGTTTCCGATTGCGGGGATGCATTCACTTGAGCCACCTGAGGGATTCGGATATTATATTGATATGGCATGGCATTTGACCTTGCCGATTGCGGTTATGGTCTTTGTCGGGGTAGGGAGTTTGGTTCTCTATATCCGCTCTCTAACCCTCGAAATCCTCAAAAGTGACTATATCTATTTTGCCCGCTCACGTGGAATATCGGAGATTAAAGTTATCCGCTACTATATCCTCCCCAATCTTTTACCGCCGATTGTGACGATGTTGGGATTATCGTTGCCGGGACTTATCGGCGGATCGGTGATATTGGAATCGATATTTGGGATCGAGGGGATGGGACAGTTGTTTTATCTATCGGCGATGAGTCGGGATTATCCGGTGATTATGGGGATTTTAATGATGAGTGCGTTTTTGACGTTGATCGGGAATCAGATTGCGGATGCGGTGTTGTTGAAGTTGAATCCGTTTGTAAAAAGATAATACTGCCACCACAACATACAAAGAGCAAGGTCGCCCGCAGTAGTGCGGAGGCGTACCGACAGCGATTTGTTGTGGGGGCGATTTTCTTTTGATACTTTTCTTATGAAAAAGAAAAGTATGTATAAATATTAATTCCCGAATAGAGCCTCGAGTGAACTAAGCCCCTCTTTTTTCTCTTCTTGAGCTTTTTCACCCATTTGAGCACTTCCGCCCACTTCATTGAGCTCGATGGTATAACCTGTCAACATCGACGCAAGACGGATATTAATCCCACTTTTTCCGATCGCTTTGGATTTTTGATCGCTTGGAAGGGTGACAACCGCTTTTTTCTCGTCACCGTTTTCGGAAACCACAACCGCACTGATGATCGCTGGGCTCATGGCACGAGAGATGAAAAGTTCCGGTGATGAGCTGTATTCGACACAGTCGATATTTTCCCCGCACAACTCTTCACTAACTGCATTGATACGGACACCGCGTACACCTACGGTTGCACCGATCGGATCGATCTGAGGACGGTTGGTGTAGAGGGCAATTTTTGCACGCTCACCCGGGATACGAGCACATTTTTCAACGACGACGATACCGTCTTTAATCTCAGGTACTTCAAGAGCTAAAAGCTCTTCGAGAAATTTAGGAGCAGTACGGGAAAGCTCCATCGAAATACCGTTGGCTTTATCTACATGGACGCGGCGAACAATGGCGCTGACCATATCACCCACTTTGAATTTTTCACCTTTGATACGGCTTTTCATCGGTAATACAGCACGGATTTCATCAATCTCAATAGTAGTATTTTGATCTCCGTCAACACGGGTGACACGACCGGAGACGATTTGGTTGATTTTACTTTTGTATTTATCGTATAACTCATTCTCTACGAGGCGTTGAATATGAAATTCGATTTCGCGGTGTAAAGCGGCAAATGCGCTGCGCCCGTAGCTCTCGATATCGTGTTCCATTTGGAGCTGGTCGCCGATCTCAGCTTCGTCATCAATCTCTAATGCATTAGTGATGCTCATATAAGCACCCGCTTCTTCCCCTTCGATTTCAGGGGCATCATCAGCCACAACCGTGATGATTTGGCGGAGTTTTACCGCTTTTGTGCGATCATCGATATCCGCTTCAAAAGCGAATGTCGGATTGATAATTCGTTTAGCGGTTTGGATAAATGAGGTTTTGATCGCTTCTTGGACATTTTCGCGGCTCAGCCCTTTTTCGTTGGCAATTGAATCAATAATATCTAAAATATTTTCCATAGGACTATCCTCTTGATTAGTGGTAACTCATAAAAAATTGGTTGGTTGGGAAAGCTTTTTTATGAAGGATAGGTATTATACATAAATTTCTCTTAATAGGATATTTATCATATCACCGCTATAATCCCCCTAATATCAAGAACTCTATAAAAGGGAAAAGCAATGGAACTCAAACTCGCCCGTAGCGAACACGACAGCAAACCAAAGAAAATCGACCTCAAAAAAATCACTGAAATGGTAGAGAAAAGCAACTCGTCTATCCTCTATTTTGACCGTGAAAACTCACACAAAGACCTTCTTGCGCTTCAAGATCATTTCGAAGGCGAAGGTAAAAGTTTTTACATGCGTGAAGTAAAGTTCGGACTTTCTGCAAATGAATACATGTACGAAGTACATATTTTATAGTCTGAATGAGTAAGAAACTTTTTATCGAGACGCTTGGATGCGCGATGAATACGCGTGATTCTGAGCACATGATCGCGGAACTTAACGCCCATGAGGGGTATGAACTCACCGATGATGCAAGCGCTGCCGATCTCATCCTCATCAATACCTGTTCCGTCCGTGAAAAACCGGTACACAAACTCTTCTCCGAACTCGGTGTTTTTAACAAACTCAAAAAAGCGGACGCTAAAATCGGTGTGTGCGGATGTACGGCGTCTCATTTGGGGAAAGAGATTATCAAGCGGGCTCCCTATGTGAACTTTGTTCTCGGTGCCCGAAATGTCTCTAAGATTGCCGATGTATTGCACCGTGATAAAGCAGTTGAAATCGAAATCGATTATGATGAATCACAGTTTGCTTTCAAAGATTTTCGCAGCAGCCCCTATAAAGCCTATATCAATATCTCGATCGGATGCGATAAGCAGTGTACGTTTTGCATCGTTCCCAAAACCCGTGGAGATGAGATATCTATTCCTCCCGATCTGATCGTCGCCGAAGCACGTAAAGCGGTCGAGAAAGGGGCGAAAGAAGTTTTCCTCCTCGGTCAAAATGTCAACAACTACGGTCGCCGTTTGTCGGGGGGGAATGAAAAAATCAACTTCACCGAACTTCTTCGTCGTGTGAGTGCGGTGGAGGGATTGGAGCGTATCCGATTTACCTCTCCCCACCCGCTTCATATGGATGATGAATTTATCGAAGAGTTTGCCCGCAATCCGAAAATTTGCAAATCGATGCACATGCCGCTTCAAAGCGGATCGACCGAGATTCTCAAAGCGATGAAGCGCGGATACACCAAAGATTGGTTTTTAAACCGTGCTCGCAAATTGCGGGAGTTGGTTCCCAATGTGAGTATCAGCACCGATATTATCGTCGCGTTTCCCGGAGAGAGTGATGAAGATTTCGAAGAGACTATGGAGGTGCTGAATCAAGTTCGTTTTGAACAGCTCTTTAGCTTTAAATACTCCCCTCGTCCATTGACAGAAGCGGAGAAAATGGAAGAAGTGGATTCAGAAGTGGGTTCCGAACGACTCAGCAGACTGCAAGCCCGACATGATGAGATACTCGATGAGATGAAGTTGGTCAATTTAGGTAAGATCGTTGAGGTCTATTTTGAAGAGTTGCGCGAGGGTGGTTATGTTGCGGGTCGCAGTGATAATAATCTCGGGGTTAAAGTTAAGGGGAGCGAGGAGATGCTAGGCACAATCGCATCGGTGAAAATTACGGAGGTTTCGCGTAACGTCCAGTATGGAGAGATCATTGCGTAAAGAACTTCTTCGCAAACTTGCGTTGTGGTTTATCCCTCCTATCGGAACACTCCTGATTCGTCTTATTTATCTTACGAACGCAAAGCGGTTTCATCTTCCCAACGTTATCCCTTCAGAACCCGTTATTTTTGCTTTTTGGCACGGAGATTTACTGATGCAACCGTATCTCTATTACCAATTCCGCAAAGACCCTAAAGCCAATGTTTTGATTTCCGATCATTTTGACGGTCAGATTATCGCACGTATTATGCGTTATTTTAAACTGGGGACGATTCACGGCTCTACCACTCGCGGAGGAGCTAAAGTACTCATTCAGGGGCTTAAATCGCTCAGTGAGGGGTATGATATAGGAATAACTCCCGATGGTCCGAAAGGACCTCGTCATGAGATGAGTGACGGAGTTGTGATTATGGCGCAAAAACGGAACACCAAAGTGATTGTTTACAGCTGTGTCCCCTCAAAGTTTTGGCAACTCCCCAGTTGGGACCGTTTTAGTGTTCCCAAACCGTTTGGAACCCTTGATTTCTATGCATCTGAACCTATCGATGTGAACGGATTGGAGATGGAAGCGGCCAAAGCGGTGATCAAAGAAAAATTGATGGAACATGTACTCTAAGGTGCTGCGACGATGAGTGAACTCCATCGTGCCAAAGAAGATTTTTTAAAATATCTCGATGGGATACGGGGATATTCAGCTCTTACCATCCAAAGCTATCATGATTCGATCGATGCAATGCTCTGTAACGCTGAAATTGAGGAAGAATCAGGGGTATTGTCGATCAATCTTATGCCTTTACGACTCAAAATCGCTTCGCTCAATCCCAAATCGATTGCCTCTAAACTCAGTGCCATCCGAAGTTTCATCAAATACCTCCGTTCACAAGGAAAAATTGTTGAGCTTAAGGGGGATGAGAGTGTGAAAATTCCCAAAACTCTCCCGAAACCGATCGCACATGAGCATGTTCTTCACGCCCTTCAATACGCTGAACCGACCGCTAAACTGGCCATTATCCTTTTGTATACGATGGGACTTCGTATTTCAGAACTTTCCCATCTTCGTGTTGCTGATATGTCGGATGAGTGGTCTCGTATTCGAGGAAAAGGGTCAAAAGAACGCGACATTCCGATGATTGAGTCAATTCGGGTGATGGCACAAGAGTATCTTGTTCATTACCCTTCCAAAGAGTACGTTTTTGAGGCTTTGGGTGAAAAATTAAGCGAAAATAGTCTAAGATATATAATTACCAAGGCATTCGCAAAGGTTGGACTCAAAGTGACACCTCATCAATTGCGTCATACGTATGCGACCGAACTGTTAAACAATGGTGCGCGGATTGCCGATGTTAGCGAATTGTTGGGTCACGCAAGTATGGCTACCACACAGATTTATACCAAATTGGGAAATGCTTTGAAAATGGATCATTATCGTCAATCGCATCCATTATGCCTTCCTCATGGGGAATCTTTGTGATAGCGTGGTTATATCAGAAAATCTTTATCGCTATTGTTCCCGATGGAGGCTCTTACGACGTTCGTGTTGTTACCCTCAAACAGAAAAAACTCCTCTCCAAAGAGAGCCGACATTTTGAAGGATCNACGGCATACGAGGATATGGCGGGGTATCTGCGAAAACGACTTGATATTTCTCCTCTGCATTATATTGCCATCTTAAATCCGGGAATGAATCAAGGGGCATTGAGCGGCTGTTCATTGCACGACATTGCAGAGGATTTAAATGGAGCCAAAACTCTTTGCCGTAATCAAAAATGGCTTCTTTATACTTCGATATTGGAACTTGAAACGCTGAAAAAACAGTATTCTACTCTAGGATTGGATTTTGTCTTTTCACCGTTTTCGATTATTGAAAATTTTTTTAGAGATAAAATCGGCACCGGATTTGCCCTTTACGCATTGGCTCAAAAAGATTCGTTCAGTGTTGCATTTTTTGATGATGGGAAACTTGAATACGCACATCATTATCCGATGCACCGACATGAAGGAGCAGGGATTGAACAAGAAGGAAATGTCATCGGATTTACCGTCGGTGTCGAAGAAGACGAAGTGGTTGAACGAGGGATCAGTCTAGATGATATTGAAAATTTGGACGATTTGGACATTATTGATGAACTGGATAATCTAAGTGATATCGAAGATCTTGATGCTCTCGAGGATATAGACGAATTCAGCGATGATCAGCCTACCATTGAAGAGAAACGTTTAGTTCTTCCGCGCAGTGATGAGATCAAGCAGGAGATGGAGGGTTTCAATGACGATTTTGCCCGGTTTGAGTTTATTCAAAAAACTCTCTCCCGTTTTTACGCTTCAGAACAATGCAATGATCGTTTTGTAGAAACGGTCTATATTGCTGATGCGTACGGGAGCGGAGTTGAGTTGAAGCGGTATCTCGAGGAGGAACTTTTTTTAAATGTATTGATCCGCCGTATCGATATGGGTGATGAGGTGATATCTCTCGCAATGAGCGAAGAGGAGGAACTGTGAAACACAGTTTTATTACTCCGAGCCCTAAGCGTCTTATCAGTGGAGAACTGCGCCTCGTCCTTTTCTTTTTCATTGTTACCATTATGATGTTAGTGGGAACTTATCTCTTTTTAGAATATAAAACGTATGATTTTATCGATGAACGCGAAGAAGTTGTACAGCAAGAAAAATCGTTAAAGCACTCGATTACTCAAATGGAAGAAGAGATCAAAACAATCGAAAAAGAGGTAAAAATTGCCGAGCAGATTACAACCGATAATACGGTTATGAAAGAGAGCATTCGCAATTTGTTCGATCTGGTCCCTGATGATATTACCCTTGATCGCGCCGAGCTGGAGAGTTCATCGCTTATTTTATACGGTACGACTCCGAATAAAGATACCTATGAATATAGGCTTCATGCTCCGCTCCGCTCTATTTTTCATCGTACCTACACCAGTTTTTATCCGATAGAAAACGGATGGTATCGATTTGTATCATCGAATTATTTGGATGATGAAACGATGACTCAGGGCGAGGAGATCAAATGAACCGTCAAACGCTCTATATCGTCATTCTCTCTGCTGTCCTTTTAATCGCGGTGATTTTATTCTCTTTTTTCTTGTTGATTCCGACAGGGAAAGAGTATCGATCATTGCGCCTTGAGAGTAAAAAAGAGTTTCAACAACTCGATGTGGCACAGCGGGAACACGATCAAACACAAGAGCGTCTCAAAGAACTTCAAGAACGTAATGGGCATACGATTAAAGCGTTTAACACCTCTTTTAACCCTGATCATTTTGAAAAAATTTATAAACAAGAGTTCACCGATCTGTATCTAACCGAAGTGACAACATTTGAAACAAATGGGAGTTTTACAGTTTACGAAGTGAATGCAACCTCTAAAATTACATCACCGGAAAGTTTTTACAACTTTATTGAATCGGTCAATAAAAGTAAATGGATAATCGGGGTTAATTTTCCGATCCATTTTGAGAGAGACGGGGATAAAATTCGCTCAAGTTTTACTATGAGAGTGCATAATGCCTCTTTGGAAAAAGAAAAAAATGAAGAAGCATCTCTTCCTCCTAAGAAAGAAACGAAAAAGCATGCTCCCATGACGGAACATACTCCGCCGCCTCACCATTAAAAGGGGATTATTTCATCCCTTTGGCACGATCATGGGCCGCATGAATCGCTTCCATACACCCTTCCCTTACTTTCCCTTTTTCCAATGCCCCATAACCGGCGGCCGTTGTTCCTCCCGGACTCATAACGGCATCTTTTAGGAGGGCGGGATGAGTGGTTTGGATCAATTTGCCAAATCCATTGAAAAGGCCGCGCATCAATACCATGGCATCATCACGTTTGAGCCCTTCACGTACCGCTCCATCACAGAGTGCTTCGGCAATGAGAGCAAGATATGCCGGTCCGCTTCCGGCGAGGGCGGTTGCAATATCGAGCTCTTTTTCACTGCTAAGCCAGAGGGTTGAGCCAATCGTTTCAAACAATGCGATTGCATTGGTCGCTATTGTACTGTCGCCGACCAAAGAGGTCATAGAGGCTCCCGCTTCCGCAGCAAGGTTAGGCATTGCACGGCAATACGTACGTGCAGAGATTATTTTAAGTGCTGCCAGGGGTGTACCGGCCAAAACCGAGTACAACGCATGTGCATTCCCTTTAAGATAAGGGGCTACTTCATTAAGGTTAGAAGGTTTGACACACAAAATAACCGTTTTATTGGTGATATCGGCATCCGCGTAAAGTGTTTTTTTAAGCGGGATATTCAAGGATTGCTCGAATTTTTCCATCGCAGCCATACTTCGGCCGATCACCTCGATCGCATGGGTTTCACAAAGCCCTTTTGCAAGGGCAAGGGCCATTTTCCCGTTGCCGACGAAGGTGATCGATTTAGCCATTGGTAGATCCCTTGAGGTATTTTTCAACCGGCTCGGCAATTCCGAAATCGGCACGGTTATCGACGATAATCTGGGCCATGGTTTGATTGTCGGTATTAAAAATCAGAGGTGCGATAAAATTGATGGTCGATTTTTCGATGGGCGTTTGTAAAATCATAATGTTATAAATCAAAAGGTTGCTCTCAGGGGTAATCCCCAACAATCCTTGGAGTGAGGAAGGGATATCGAAAGAGTATTCGCGTAATGCAAAAGGGTTGATTAAGGTAAAAGAGGGACCATCTCCAACACTTTCTAACCGTAAAAAAATTTCGTCCAGTTTTTGAAGCTCCATTTTCGAGACTGCTTCAAAACCCAGCAGGGGAAGTTTTAAATCAAATTGCATAACTACCTTCTTATATCTATAATGGACTGATTTTAACACATCAAACTAAAAAGTTTCAACTCATTGTAGGGGTGTTTAATCTCTTTACGGTAAAATAGCTGATAATTTCAAATAGAGCGTAGGTTTTCTCAATGATTAGAACATGGTTAATCGCAATGACGGCACTTATTCTTCTTACCGGATGCGGTAAAGAACTCGAAGAGTTTAATAAGCCTGCAGAGTATTGGTATGAAAAGATGGTTACGGCAGTTTCAAACGGTAATCTAGAAAAAGCAGACAGCTATTTTAGTTCACTTCAAAGTGAGCATATCAGTTCTCCATTTTTAGCGGAAGCAACCATGATTATGGCTCAAGCGCATATGGCGCATGATGAATATCTGCTTGCGGAACATTTTCTTAATGAATATATCCGCCGTTACGCCACTCCTGCAGGGCGCGAGAATGCGGAGTTCTTGAAAATCAAAGCAAAATTCTTGGCCCTTCCGAACCCGGGACGGGATCAGGGATTGATCGATGAAACGTTAAAAGGGGTGGAGACATTTAAAATGAGTTACCCATATTCCACCTATTTACCGCAAATTAATACGATGGAAACACAATTGCAACTCGCTCGTGGAGTACTGAATGAAAATATTGCCCAAATGTATGAGCGTTTAGGCAAACCTAAAGGCGCAGGGTATTATCGTTCAATGGCTCCGGTAACGTGGATTAAAGCGGATGAAGTCGTTAATGCCGATATTCCGTGGTATCGTGAAATGTTTGAAGGTGATGGAAGCAGCAGTTGGTATGATTTCCTTATTCCGAAAACACGTAATGTCATCTCTATGGATGATAATCAAAGTAAATAAGAGGATTTTTTCCCATGCAACTCAGTAATTACAGCTCTTTCCCCACTAATTTACCGGTTATTGCCGAAGATGAGCTTTTTTTATATCCGTTTATGATTTCACCGTTATTTCTAAACGATGAAAAAAATATTGCCGCTGCTGCCGAAGCGATTGAAAATAATTCTCTCGTTATTGTATGCCCCGTGAAACCAGAGTACGAAGGGGAACGGGAAAGTGATTCGATCTATGATGCAGGAGTAATCGGTTCGATAATGCGTAAGGTCGTGTTACCTGATGGCCGAATTAAAGTACTGTTTCAAGGACTGGCGCGTGGTCATGTCATAGAAATGGTACACGATAATCCGTTACGTGCCCATGTCGATTTGATATCGTCCAATGCGGTTAACGAACTCAAAATGGATGCAATTTTGGAAGTGCTTCGTGAAAAAGTACGTGCACTTTCGCAGGTAAGCAACTATTTTCCCCCCGATTTGCTTCGTACGATCGAAGAGAATCACGAATACAATCGTATCGTCGATTTGATTTGCAGTTCGATCAAGATCAAAAAAGAGAATGCCTACAAACTTTTTATCGAGCGTGATCCGGAAAAACGGTTTTTGATGTTGATTGATGAATTGATTGAAGAGACAGAAGCTTCCAAGCTCCAAAAAGAGATCCGATCCAAAGTTCATTCCCGCATTGAAAAAGTGAACAAAGAGTATTTTCTCAAAGAACAGCTCAAACAGATCCAAAAAGAGCTGGGAACCGATACTCATCGTGACGAAGAGATCGAAGAGTTCCGCAAAAAGCTTGATGCCAAAAAAGATAAAATGCATCCTGATGCGTACAAAGAGATCAACAAACAGCTGGAGCGCTTTGCACGGATGCACCCTGACAGTGCCGATGCGGGGATGATTCAGACCTATCTCGAATGGGTATTGGAGATTCCTTACGGTGATGAGTCAAAAAAAGCGCTCAATATCCACGACGTCGAAAACCAGCTCAACAAAGATCACTTCTCACTCAAGAAACCGAAAGAACGTATTTTAGAATTCTTCTCGGTCAAAGAGTTGTTGGAATTGCGCGGTATTGCCGATAAAGAGGGGCGCGGTGCGATTCTCTGTTTCGCGGGCCCTCCGGGTGTGGGTAAGACTTCACTTGCCAACTCGATAGCCACAGCGCTTAAACGCCCTCTTGTGCGAATCGCACTGGGTGGACTCGAAGATGTTAACGAACTGCGCGGACATCGTCGTACCTACATCGGTGCCATGCCAGGGCGAATCGTACAGGGTGTGATCGAAGCGAAAAAAATGAATCCGGTCATCGTCCTCGATGAGATCGACAAGGTAGCGAAATCGCATCGGGGTGATCCGACGGCGGTATTGTTGGAGATTCTCGATCCGGAGCAAAATACCCATTTCAGAGATTATTATCTCAACTTCAACCTCGATCTCTCTAAAGCGATTTTTATCGCGACGGCGAACGACGTAGGACAGATTCCGGGACCGTTGCGTGATCGGATGGAGTTTATCTCGGTAAGCAGTTATACGCCGCAGGAGAAATTTCAGATCGCTAAACAGTATCTGATCCCTCAGGAGTTGAAGAAACACGGTCTTAAACCGGCGGAACTTTCGATTTCGAAAACGGCATTGGCAGAAGTGATCGAAAAACATACCCGCGAAGCAGGTGTTCGTAACCTTCGTCGCCGTGTTGCCGATATCGTCCGTAAAGCGGCGAAAAAGATTCTCGAAGATCCGAGTACCCAAAAAGTGACCGTGAGCTTGAAAAATCTCAAAGACTTTTTGGAAAAAACAATTTTTGAGATCGACCGAACCGACCATATCGATCGTATCGGTGTTGTCAATGGTCTTGCATGGACGGCAGTGGGCGGNGATGTTTTGAAAATCGAAGCGATCCGTATCAACGGTAAAGGGGTACTACAGCTCACCGGTAGTTTAGGGGATGTAATGAAAGAGTCTGCCCGTATTGCCCTCTCGGTTGTCAAAACGTTGATTGACGAGGGAAAAATTACGGTAGATCACTCGATTATTCCTCTCAGCCCTACAGAGCGTGAAAGCGATCTCCCGGTCGATGCGAGCGAAGTGTATAAACGATTTGACCTTCATATCCATGTCCCTGACGGTGCAACACCGAAAGACGGTCCAAGTGCCGGAATTGCGATGTCAACCGTAATCGCTTCCATCTTGACCAATAAAAAAGTGCGTGCCGATATCGCGATGACGGGTGAGGTCTCTCTCACCGGAAATGTCCTTCCGATTGGCGGATTGAAGGAAAAACTGATCGCCGCACACCGTGCGGGGATGAAGCTGGCTCTTATCCCTGCGAAAAATTATGATCGTGATTTGAGCGATATACCGGATGAAGTGAAAGCAGCCATCGAAATCGTCGGTGTGAGTCGAATTGAAGAAGTTCTCAGTCGTCTTTTAATCGACGGATAACATCCATTGCTTCGGGTGAACCGTAAAGGTATCCCCGAAGTTTAGCCCCCACACGCAGTTTTCTGCACTCTTCCTTAAAACCTTTATCCATGATAACGTTACTCTCATACGGAGCGATAAACGTATAGTTACCCTCAATCGATACTACGGTATGACGGGCAATAATATGTTCACCGCCACGCTTCAACGCCTTTTTGTCATGTTGACTGAGCAAATACCCTCTGTTTTTAAAAAAGGTATCAATTCCAACCATTAATGAGCGGATATT
>JGI24728J21555_1000511_pt1 | contig 19742 bp, 19 predicted proteins | sample EPASupsiteSAE305_FD_21555 | JGI IMG/M metagenome (IMG submission 21555) | reverse complement strand
AGTTGCTTTGACAGCACATACTCGCCATTTTTGCAAAGCTGACTATAAAGGGCAATAACTTGCAGAGCAAAAGAATAACTCTTGTCCCTGATCACATTTTCTTTCATTGCAAGTCCATTCAAAATTCATCATTCAAAATTCAACATTGCCCTTTTAATTACCTTATTGCAGCACCTTGCGTAGCGCGCGAAGTCGTTGCCAGACAACGGCTTTCGGCACATTTATAGCCATTGCCTGCATACATCGCTCAAGCCAGCCATGGCGATTTTGCAGCCGTTCAAGCGCTTTATCAAGATCCAGCCCAATAGATTGGCCATAGGCAACTTCTGCTTTTGCCACTGCCTGTCTCAGTAGCGTCAGGGAGGGAGCCATCATAGCAAGATCAATCAGATCACGATTGAATACACCGTCATCACTCCAGCGATCAGAATTGGCCAATAGCTTACTGGTAGCCAAGTCCAGCTGAGTGAGGGTCGCAATACCGCACACTACATCATGAACTGTCGGCGCCGCCAGCTCAATGCGACCCTCCAATACAATCTCAAATTTGATCAGCTGATCTGCCATCCGCAGCATCGTCCGGATACCATACTGATCCGCCCGAATTTCACGGGCCAGTGCCAAGGGTTGTGCATCTATTCGGACTATACCAGCTATGCCGCGGGGGCCAGTGAGCAACTGGCGCAGGTGACAGTAGCTCGACAGGTCCGATATCAGAAAATCAATATCAACCGACTCGCGATATTCGCCATATCGAAGCGTGATGGCTGTGCCCCCCCCGAACAGGCAGTTGTTCTGCCGTAACAGGGGGCCATTAAGGGTATCAAGAACCTGTGCAATCATCTGGTGGTGCAGTCGTTCAAACATCGCTATGACGCTCACTAAACCCCAAACGCAGTGCGTTAACCAACTGTCGCTCACGATTATCCAGCGCCTGCAGATCCATGTGACGCCAGTTACGTTCGTAGATACTCAGCGCCTCTGCAGGTGTCAATGCATCAATACCCTGTAGTTGCCAGGCAAGCTGCCTGAGTTGTGGATAATCCGCCAGCTGAATACGGGCAGGAATCCACCCCTCCCGATCAACTTCAGGTTTTTCAATTGTTGCTTCGGAAGGCTTGATGATACCGAAATCCAAGTCCAAGGCCGCCATGGCATTGAGATATGCGCCAATGGTAACCGAGGGTTCACCGTTCTCAATCCGGTGCAAGGTCACCCGCGACATACCTGCAGCTTCTGCTGTTACAGTCGCACTGATACGCAGAGCCTTGCGTTGTGCACGGATCAGCTTGCCCAGAGTGCGAAGCTTGTCAGCAACTGCAATGGAACTATCGGGAGACCTTGCTGGCATAATGCTTCTCATTTTAAACAAAACATGGCAACTATCAATAACAAGAAACAGTTTAAAGCGATGTTAAATTTTGAATTATAAATTTTAAATGTAACACCTTCAATTCAATCAAGTTTTTAATCAAAATTCAACATACAAAATTCAACATTGCTTTTCAATTGCCTTTAATATCCCATCCAAAATCCAACATTCAGCATTCAAAATTGATTTTAACCTACCTCGCTCCGCTTCCCGCCAGCACCACCCAGACCGTCTTGAAAAGAATCCTGATATCAACCCAGATACTCCAGTTATCAATATACTTGATATCCAGACGGACCACTTCATCAAAATCCGTAATCTGGTTCCGCCCTGACACCTGCCAAAGCCCGGTAATACCTGGCTTGATACAAATTCTTTTGCGATGCCAGTTCTCATAGGTTGCTACCTCAGCAGGAGTTGGCGGACGTGTACCCACCAGACTCATCTCACCGCACAAGACGTTCCAGAATTGGGGTAGCTCGTCAATACTGGTTTTACGGATAAATTTACCAACCTTGGTAACACGAGGATCATCCTTGATCTTGAACATGGCACCGTTCATTTCATTCTGCGCCATCAATTCCTGTTTACGCTCCTCAGCGTCAATGAACATGCTGCGGAACTTCCAGCACCGGAAAATCCGCCCATGGCGCCCAACTCGCTCCTGGCCAAAAAAAAGCGGCCCTGGCGATTCAAGTCGAATTGCCAAGGCCACGAAAGGGAAAAAACAGGCCGTTATACTCAACCCGACAATAGCCCCAACAATATCCAAGCAGCGCTTCAAAAACAATTGTGCAACGTCAAAGGCATAGGCATGAAACGTCAGAATCGGCAAAGCATTATGAAACAAACCAATTTCACGCTGTGCATTAAAACCAAACCCGGCTGAAATGACCATCCTAACTGTAATTCCCAGTTCACCAAGGCCAAGCAAAAATTCATCAATATCGACAACCACCTGACGGGGCACACAAAAGATCACCTCATCAACCGGTTGTTGCTTGCAGATTGCTGGCACCTGCTCCAGGCCTCCGATGATCGTATATCCCTGCATGGCTGCTGACTGATCGTCCTCACCGGGCACTTCAACCAGTCCCACAACACGAAGCCCCCAGTTTTCATGCGCAGCCAGCAAATCAATAAATTGCCTGGCAACAGTACCAGTGCCAACTACCAGCAGATAGCGTACGTTTTGGCCTTTACGTCGAAAAAAACGGAGTACCCACGAAACAGACAACTTAATGAGTAGCGAGAGCAGCGTTGAATACAGCAGAAAGAGTAATAAGACTGCACGACTGAACTCAGATGATTTAGTTAGGTACAACAAACTGGCAACCAAAAGCCCACCCCACAGATGAGCCTTAACAAGTTTACCGACCAACCCCCAAAACGATACGGTACGTAGCGAGTTATAAATACCCGCCTGCTGATACAATAGGTACCAGCAGGGCAATATCACCAACAGTAACCATAACCGGTCATTATAGACTTCAAAGCCTGTCCACCCTTTTCGGGTAATATAGGCACAGGTAAATGCCACCAATAGGCTGAACTGATCCAACGCAATTGATAGGGTAGAAATCATCCGGGCTTGCTGACGAAGCATTGAGTAGAATTCCAATCTGTAAAATCAGTGCACAGATACTTTAATGAAACTAAGCATATCACAGTCTTAGTACACGACGCCACCGACAACTAGTATTTTACCCATTCAACGCTTTGTAATAAACTTCTTCAGTCTTTTGAGCAACAGTATCCCAATTAAACTCAAGGTCAAGTCGAGAACGGGCAAGCGCTTCACGTCTGTTAGTTGTCATTTTCTGTTCTAGCATCTTGGCAAGGACGGGCACATTGCCCACAGGGAACGACTCTTCAGTAGCATCAGCAAGTTCCGTGTTTGCTGGAATATCGCTGACCAGTATCGGAAGGTCGTAGCTTATAGCTTCAAGGAGCGCTATAGGAAGTCCTTCGTGGTATGAAGGCAGCACAAACAGGCCAGCATTGCTAAAAACTTCAGCAAGATCGTTACCTCGAATAAAACCGGTCAGAACAACACGCGGATCCTTGGCAGCCTGTAACTTTAGCGAACGGCTGTACGCATCCTCATGATCAGCATCACCAGCGATTACTAGACGCCAATCTGTGTCATATCGCGCAAATGCGTCCAAAAGGTCATGAAAGCCTTTTTCCGGGACAAAACGACCTGCTGCCAGCAAATATTTATTCGGAAGCAACTCATACTGTTCGATAATGCGCCCAGGTGGAACTAGTACTGGCAAATTGACACCGTTGGGAATGTATGTTGCCTTGCGCTTGAACATAGATTCAACAAGCAAGGCAATATGTTTCGAAACTGTGATAACTTCGTTCGCACAGTAGCATCCCCATGACTCCCCCTTGCGCAGAACGGCCTTTGCAAGCCTCCCCCATTTTTGGCGATCATAGTCGGGCCCATGGTGGGTCATAACAACCGGTATATTGTATAGTCTTGCTAGTGGAATCAGTAACGCAGGACCTATAGCGTGTATATGCAGCAGATCAAACTCACGACGGTGTCGAAACACATGCCATACACCAAGGAAGGTCTGCAGGACAGCCTCAAGGCTTTTTTTCTTTGGGGCCCACAAAGGGATGACGTTGACACCATGGTATCCGTAGGGACAGGTCTTCTTCAGGTAAGGTTTACGACCAAACAGGGTTATCTGATGTCCTCTGGCAACCAGACGGGGATACAATTCCTGACAATGTGTCTCAACCCCTCCCATCACCTCCGGAATGCCACGTGTCCCTAGAACAGCAATGCGCAAAAGACGTTTAGCCACACGAGCATCCCTTGTCAACAATCCCCAGCTTGCGCTTGATGATCCACTTTAACGGAGTCAACTTGGCTTTTCGCATTGCCGGAGCAACGCTGCCAATCATCCAACAATTTTTTGAACACTTTTTTACAGCCTCGCGCACATCTTCAGCTTGTTTACCATTCCAGATTTCTTCAAAAGGCTGTTTGGTTAGATCTCCCATAACTGCTTCATTATCCATACCATTACAAGGCAAGACTTTGCCATATGGATCGATAAAAACCATATCAGTTCCAACTTCACAGGATAAAAGACGTTTTCCTCCGCGTACATAGTTGGCCATACCATGATTAAAATAGGCACGAAACCAATTCTTAATTCTCTTTGTTTTAAGCAGTTCGCAAGAAATACGCTCAAATTCAGCAGCTACCATGTCAGGATTATTAAAGTAATTATCATGCTTATGGAAGTAGTAGGAATTGTGGGTTGATGCAGTGGCGAACTCAAGCCTCATAGAGTCAGCCAGCCGATAAAGTTCAATCATATCCTTGGCATTCTCATCGGAAACAGTCATCCCGAATCCAATATCCTTTAATCCTAAAGCTTTCAACTCTAGTAAGGATCTTAGGCCGCGATCAAAACCATCTTTCATTCCTCTCAACTGGTCATTTACCGCAGGAAGGCCTTCAATAGAAATGCGAAAACCAATGGATGGAAATCTTTTTGCAAGTTCAACCATCCGCTCGGTAAAATATCCGTTAGACGATATAACAAGTCTTTTGGTTTTTGGGAGAACAGTTTGGATAATTTCAGCCAAGTCTGTCCGAAGAAAGGGTTCACCACCTGTAATATTGATAAAACCAAGTCCGGAGGGTAGCTTGTTGATAATAGCGGGAGTGATCTCCTCTTGGGGCTTGGTGGGGTATTGCCAAGTATTGCACATATGGCATTTGGCATTACATCGGTAAGTAACAATGATACAGGCTTCCATTCTAAGGCCCTCATTTAATGATTTTATCTAAATATCTATTAATATAATAAAAGACATGCTTCCTGAATTTGGAATAATTAGACAATGGACTATACAAAAGTGATATTCTATAATTTGCAGCCATATCACAAAAGCAGCTCTTACATTTATTGAAATATTTTTTACTATTCAAAATTTGCCGATATTTAAATGCGGCAGTTCTCCACTGGCTAACTATATTTTGGTTATCAATATTACCAATTGGTCCTATATGTGTACAAGCGAGTAAATCACCATTGTAATTAATATGAATATAGTTATAAGGCTTAGAGCAAATAAATTTATTAAGTACTTTATCGAAAAAAAATACATCAGAATTAATGTAAGTAAAATAAGAACGTATCCAAGTGTTAAGCACAGGCAATGTAGAACTCATTTTCAAACTTTCTGCTTTAGATTGGGCCATCCGAAGGTGGGATTCCATTGAGTCCAACTCTCTTCTTTCAATATAAAAAGCCTGTTTTTCACCCCCGCCGCCCTGATAGTCTACAAAAATAGATTCTAAACACACAGGCTGAAAATTCAAATGTTTAATTTTATTAACACTATGTGCCCAACCAATCAGGTCTGAAAGCTCAGTATAATTATCTTTAGTGACAACAGTTGACAAGCAAAATGTAGTATTAATCTTATCACTTTTCCCTGAACGAAAAAAACTTTCAATATCAGCAAACAAACCAACTCTTCCCCTTAAAGCGTCATGCTTCTCTGGAACAACATGGTCTAACGAGATTATAATTTTGCTTACTTTTGCTTCATTAAGCAATGATATAGCCAACTCATCTAACCCATTGAGCAAAGTACCATTTGTAGTGATTGCGTCTACTGAAATAGAGTGAATAGAACATTGCTTTAAGAGATACCATAAATTTTTTGAAAGAAATGGCTCACCCCCAGTAATATAAATGTTTCTAACTTTTAGTTTATTCAGCGCTGAAATTACATTGTCAATTTGTTCCGTTGATAATTCGTTAAAATCGAATATCTTATTAATATTTGCCAACCCAATTTCGCAAAATTTACATTTCAAATTACATTTACTAGTTAGATATAGCACAGCGCCAACAGGATATAAAGGTTTGTAAATATGGTTTACAAGCAATTTAATTATGTTAATTATCATAATGCACCTTTGACTTTATAAACGAACTGGGATATAACAGTGAAGCATAACAGGTCTAACAACGCCACCAAAATCAACCAAGCCTTTTAGTTCGAATTTATATTCATTATTAATTGAATAAATCAAATCTTGTATATATTTAGCATGGTGAGGTGCATGATATACAGCAACAGCAATACGAGGAGAATAAGATTTTATTACGTTTTTGGCTCCTTCTATAACATCAGGTTCAGAGCCTTCAACATCTATTTTTATATAATCAATTTTATTCAATGAGTTTAATACACAGAATGAATCAAGTGAAGTCATATTTACTGGATAAAAACCTGAACTATCTGTATTAATACTATCAATCAAAAGACGTCCAATTGTGGGATCTTGTGGATCTTCTAAAAAGTTAAAACGGCATTCACTAGCACCAAGAAGCATTTGCACAATCTCAATCCGGTTATCTAAAATATCTTGTGCGAATGTCTGCTTTAAACAGTCCCCAATTACTTTACCTGGCTCAAAACAATATACCTTTGAAGCACCATTCTCCAAGGCAAGTTTAGCAAAATACCCTTCGCAGCAACCTGCATCAATCACCACATCATTGGACAACACAGGTGTTCCACAGGTATCAAAACGATGATTATTATTATAAAAAACTTCAAAGTACATATCAACCAATCTACTTACTGGTGCATTTAGGGGCCAGTAAATTGATCTACCTTTAATTGTTACTATTTTAACACACCCATCTTTACTTTCATTAACGTGCACAGATGCTCTTAGGCCAAGCTTTCGAAGGCCGTAGAGTTGAAATAAAGACGAAATTTTAGAAGAAAATGAAACATTTTGGGTTATATGTGTAGGCTCCCAAAATTTATAAATTTCTTTGAATATATTTATTCTTCTAATAATTACATTCATGTAACTTATACCCTCTTACTCGAAAAGTTGAGGTGCTTACGCTTATAAAGACAGTAAAACGATGATCTGATGTTTGGTCTTGGCCGGCTTTTGCCTAATTTTAAGTCTGTTTATTCAAATGCTGATGTTGCCACATTGACTGAAACGCTTTCAGTGTTTTCGGATTTACAAGACTAGCCTCCCCTCAACGGGCTTTTTCAGGGACGACTACATTAGCACACCCCAAATCAAACCCCAGAAGCATGCAAAGTCACTTACAGGGTCTTCTAAAAACTTCTTTAATAACCTGCAAATAAAGAAAGCCCCATTTTTTTGTGGGTTCAATATACGCTCCTTCTCCAAACTCATTCCAAGCATAGATAATACCCATCTTTAAGGAGTGATTTGGATCTTTGCATATAGTGTCCCTTCCGGCAACAAGCATTTCTTTAAATGTAGTAGGATCACTGCCACTTCTATCATGTGATAAAACCCTAGACCCCCCCCACGGGCGTCTGTCCCAACCAGCAGACATTGGCACAATATAAGGCAGTTTTGAATTTTTTTGTATCCATGACCACTGTTTTTTGTAACCACTTAATAGTTCATCAAAAGATTCTGAGGGACGCTCATTACCTGTATATTGACCGTCAAAATCAGCAGAGTGGTAATTATAAGCTGTAATTGCATCATAACTGTTAGTCGGTAGATAGTTGTTTACCCAATAAGAGTTTGCTTGTGTAGCCCCAACAAAATAAATGCCGTTTAGACCACTTCTAACAGCCATATCTCTCGCAATAGTAAACAATTCTTTTGTTGTCATTTTAATTCTTTTAGCATTATCTCTTAGTTGTTGAGGAGAAAAGACAATAACAACTGGTTTACCTGAAACAGTTAAATACTGGGAATCTTTTAAGTAGTTATCAATCCAATACTGAACCATCCCAGTAAAATCTTCTAATGATTCAGGGATGTTGGAATGGTTAGCCCAAAGCACACAAAACTTCATTTTATGTTTATTTTTTGACTTCAAATGATTATTAATGGCGTGATTTAAATATGTTTTACGTCCATCCCAATACCAGTCATAGGCAAAAAAACTGATACTAGAATTTGAGGCCCATTCAATGTTTTGTTCAGCTATTTTTTCAGACTCTTCTGGATACCCAAAGCCACGCAATGGTTCGCGATCTAGCCAAGCCTTTCCAGGAGATCGAGAGCCGCTCAGCCCCATAAGATCATTCCAATATTCACTCCTAGAATTCCACCCCGGAAAATAATATACTCCAATTTGATAATCAGTTGCAGGTAAATTATCGCTAAAACATAAAAACAATATAAGCATTGAAAACAATGATATTGTGACTAGCCTAGGCCAACGCATAGCGATAACCTTCCAATGTTTTTTCAGCTGCGCGCTCCCAAGTAAAATTATTTAAAACATGTGATCTTAATCTTGGGTTGAGTGGGGCTTCATATGCGTTTATTACAGCGGCTCGTATTGAGTCAACGTCAGAGGGATCACAATAACATGCATAGTTTCCAAAGTAATCCCTAGGATCACCTTTATCAGTGACAACCACATTACATCCCATGGCCGCCGCCTCTAAAGACGATAGTCCAGGCGTTTCCATCCAACTTATCAAGGCATGAACTTTCGATAATTTATAGAACTGAGGCAACATGCTATGCTCAACTTGACCAAGGAGATGCACATTATTATCTGCCTCTTTCCGAATTTGTTTATAATAACCCAAGTGATTAGGAGCAGGTTTGCCAATTAAAACCAATTGATACGGCAGCCCCCTCATCGCGCGAGCAAGATTAAGTTGCGATTTCCTCCCTTCAATCCGTGCAACGCACAATACACATCCTTCGTATTTAGATAATTCATCAGAAACAACAACATTATCTGGGTTAAACAAAGTCGTATCAACTGCATTTGGCACAACTACGAAGAGTTTGTTTCGGGATTCCTCAAAATCTTCAAGAACTCTGATTTTTTCGCTCTCCGAATTTGGCAAAAATACATCTACAGAAGAGACAATTTCTCGTTGGGCGTTCATATGACCACAAATCAAATACTGAAAAATGCCTTTATGCACCTCATGATTCTTTATTATCCTTAAAACGGTTTTTGAATATTCAAGACTTGACGTTGACAACAAATTACTAACAAGTTTAGTTGCAGATTTACGAGCAAAACGATCATATTCGGTATAAAGACCATAAATAGTTGAAAGCGCAACTTTCTTTCTATATCTTTTAGCGTTTCGAACTTGTATTAAAACATCTTGAGGTCGTATTAAATTAAAAAGATGAACAAGATCATAACCAGACAAATCAGGCTCGGGTTCAACCGAAATATCTATATCTAAACCGAGCTTAACAAGATATTCTCTTGTCTTCAGAACCTGTACGGTATCCCCACCAGGAACAGAAAACAAAGTAGATCGGGATTGGAACATTACTCTCATTTGACAAATTTCCATTTCAAAACAAAAATTAAATATGTAGTCATAGCTCTTAAATTACGAGACCATTTGTTAGACTTGCAACATAAAAAACAATAAATAATTATCCTTAATATAAACCCAATACACACAATTAAGCGAAACACTTCCGACTGTATCTGATTATGTTTTAAGCTAAAATATTTAAATGTAGCCTCAAGCCATTTTGTTGACACACTGTCTGTGTTTTTAGAGCTAGCACCATGATAATGGATTATCTCCAGAGCAGGTAGATAATAGAGATCACCAACAGTTCTAAGTCTATCACACCATTCAGCGTCTTCTGCGTACATAAAAAAAGATTCATCTAGAGTACCAACGGCGTCAATAGCCGTCTTTCTAACGACTAGACAAGCGCCAGCCAACCAATCAACGCGAGCTGGTTTACCTCTACGAACGTAAGCATTTTGATCAATGAAAAGCCCCTTGCAAATGAATGGAAACAACTTCGATAAAAACCAAAAATAATTAAGAGCAGTAGCAAGCGACAAAGCAAAGCCAGCTCCACCAGTCTGTAATTCACCATCAGGCAATCGAAGTGCCGGGGCACATGCAACTGCATTCGGATGACTGTCCATAAATGCAAGCATATCCTCAAAAGATCTAGAGGACGTAACAGTATCCGAATTCAACAGACATACATACTCTGAGTTAATTTGACTCAGCGCAAAATTGTTAGCCTTTGCAAAACCAACATTAAATTCATTCTTAATCAATTTAACTGACGGATACCGATTTTCCACCATGTACACACTTGAATCCATTGAAGCATTATCAACGACAATTACCCGAAAAATAGCTTTACCTGACCCATGTCCAGCAAATAACGAGTAAAGACACTGCTCCAGCAAATCAACAGTATTCCAATTAACTATTACAATAGTGAGTTTATAAACATCATTCATAATTATTACTTACATTTATTATTAGCGACATTATAATATGAAATCCTATACAAAACCAATATTAAACCAAAAATAGAAAACACAACACCAAATGCCTCATGATTGCTCAATATGAAGCTAAAAACAGTAAACCCCATTAACAAGCTAAAAATACAGATTGAAGCCATCCTATCAAACAAAGAATTTATTATATTTATATAGAGGGCATATCTGAGAAATACAAGTATCATCACAACAAATAAAACAACAGCAGGAACACCAGATTCTACAACCAGATTAAGATAATAATTATCTACAGTTAATTGACCAGTAGAAATATTCTCAACACCAATATATTCTGCGGAGAATCCCTGCCCGTAACCCATGATTGGTTTTTTATAAACGGCTTCGATTCCATTTAGTAATTGAAGTACTCTTGCAGCAGTACTCATCACTTCAGCACTTCCTTTGCCAATAATGTAATCTTTACCATAAAATACGCCAATAAATATACTAATACAAAACAAACTACCACCTGTAATTATTTTTTTTACACTAATTTCATTTTGAGATTTCAACATCAAATAAAAAAAGAAAAAACACAAAAATTGCATAATTAAAACAACAACGCCAGATCGAGAACCAGTGGAGTACAAAACATAAAATCCACCAATAAAAACAAAGAATGCATACGATCTGGTGAATTTAGAATATTTATCTAACAAAAACATCCCAGCGATTGGTATTATTATGGTTAGATATTCTGCTAAAACTAAGGGGTGCATAAATGCAACCTGAACTCTATAACTGTCTCTCACCTTCTCCTCAATAGCAGATGCTACAAAATCAACGTTTTTATAACTATTAGGAACCAGACTCGTAAAAATATTTTTTTCAAACAAATGCTCCACAATTCCAAACAAAACTACAAAAACAGCACTTATCAAAATGGCTTTAAAAGCCTTTTTAACGACCTCAAGATCATCAAATGAAATCACTACTGCGATGAAAACTACAAATTGAAGCAAAAAATCAAGGGTCACAAGAAACAAAGAATAAACTATGTCTTTTGATGCAACTGTGCTTATAAAACGCCATATAAAAAAAACAAAAACGACAAATATAGGCTTAGATACTGGGGTCAATCTACCAATTGCTTGTGATAACCAAGCTCTAGACAAAAGTGAATTAAGTAAAAAAACAGAAACTAAAATCAATCCAATTACTCTATTGAAATTTAAAATTGGCAAACTACCTATTTTAATGCCAACATATGTTGGCCATAAAGGGTTTATAACTAAAAAAAACATGATCAATCTATATATAATATTCATAATTATTTTTATAACTACAGATTAACTCATATAGCACCAAATTTAATGGACTCAGCAACATGATACATTAGTTAATGAGACGTTTGATAGTGCCAACAAACGCCCGTAATAGTGGCCAAATACCAATCTGGCAGGAAGACTGCAACAAATATTTAATATTGAACACAGGTATTTTTTTAAATAAAACAGTCATAGCCAAATATCGAGAAACTAAAGTTCTCCTCCTGTAAGATTGATGAAACTGAACAGCCTGCAGTTCAAAAATGTCAGATTTATCAAGTACTAATATATAATTAGATTTAACACAATCGTTAAAAAGCTTATAACCAAGTTCACTACGGATTATAGAAAAGCTCTCGCCTTCGTGCTCCGTAAAATCAGGGGTACCATCATTTTTTAGATGCCACGCATCCGCGCAGGTTATATCAGCAAACTCACCAGTGCCATCAGGGCACAGTTTACATCGCCATTGCACATAATTACTCAAGATGTTGCCCCAAGATTCTTCGTATCGCATTGAACGAGACGTACCGTCTTTCAAGGTTACGTTGGTAAACCCTGGCCATCCATTTCCCCTGTATCTAAAAGCACTTACATCATCAACACCAACTCCCATTTCCTTAAGAATTTTCAGAGTACCCTGCTGGCTTGGTATTCCGGCACACAGGAATGATAATAAATAGGGAATTTTTTCTGCTACTCTAGAATCATGCTGCCCAAGCCGTCTAAGTGCAGCGACATCACATGGTTTACCGACAAAAGCACAACGTCCGGGAAGCTCTAAAATAGTTAAAATTTCTTTAAGGGGTGCAGAAGGAGCATAACGTGAGCCAGCACCATTTATAACATCAGCTCGTGTGTAGCAGATATTTATTTGAGTTCCAAGCGGATCGCTAGTTGCAACTGATGTCCCGACAACAAAATCAACTTTACCCGACTCAAGCAAATAAATCTGCAGGGCGCTAAGCACACCTCCTGACGAACCGAGTTTGCGAACTTCTTTATCGGTTGCTGCTGCACGATAGATTGACTGAATTGGTCCCCAAACTGGATCATAATCTTTATCTAAGCTAAAGTGCTTTACATTCAAACCGGGACAGACAGAAGTCAGCAAGACTGATTCCTCTGCACTTAGAGAGTCATAGACCAATGGTCTCAGGAAGCCATCTTTATCCAAATGTATTTCAACGCGATCAGAACCAAATAAACTTTGACAAAGTCCGCAGCCAGCACACAAATTGTACCGTTCAACCGTCTTCAGTGCATCAGCCATTACTCATCTCTTTCATAATATCATGCAAATGCTCGCGATAATGACCTAATCGTTCTTGCGCAATCATATTTCCATGTAAAATAGCATCGGTGATTTGTTGTCTATTCATAAAAGTAGACACGATAAAATCTATAGCATCATCATTGCTAGTCTCCTTGCCATCAACCACGAAGCTGTATCCCAAGCTTCCAAATAAACCGACAAATTTGCGACTGTATGAGACAGGTACGACAGGAACACCGCTGGAGAAGGCAGCTATTGTTGAGTGCATTCTTGCTCCTGTAAAAAAGACAAGATTTGAAATATAACTCTTTGCCTCACTAGGCGTGTTAAAACAAGGTGCTAGTACACATTCCGGAAATTCTTCCGACAACAATCGACAAACACGATAGTCGTCATCAACTTCATAAATTTCAGAGATAACATGCGACACCAAATGCACTCTCACGTTATCCAAAGCCAGCAATCGCCTAATTAATTGGCGAATAAAGATAGAATAGTTCATTCTCATAGAAAATTGATTATTATTATTGTACCCACCATTAAACAATAAGCCTGACACATTTACACCAATATTAATATATGAGGTATTAAAGTCAAATAGAGCCCTATCATACGGTAACAAAAAAGCCAAATCAGCTGCTAATACGGCGTTTATCCCTTTAGATCTTCTATCAAGATACTCGTATGAAAGATAATCCCTTAAAAATATGCTTTTAGATTTTTGAATTATGAAGTCAGAGATAACGCGTCCGTACCATTTATTAAAAGGTCCAATAGTTTGAGGACATAAAACTAAGGGAGTTTTCGTAACAATTGCCATATACTTTGTAAAACACTGCTGTAGAAATCTCTTGAAGCCGTAGATATCGGTAAAACTATCACCGGCGCTCAGGTCAATAACCAAGTCACACTCTGAGATAGCAGTCTTCATGCTAAAGTAACTAGCAGGATCTTTAATGATACTTTTAATTGACAATTTTATATAGCGCGCAGGATGCTTGGTAATTTCGTTAAAATTAACATCATTACAGCCAGCATTACCGATCACCAAGTACTCAACATCAGTGCCCAATCTATCGATTACGCCATCAAGCAGCCTAAAGTGTGCATGAGTTAGCGCACCGACGCCAAGATTTGCTGAAGGAAAATCATGCCACATTAAACCAATAGTAAGCATATTTGATCACCATGCCTAAATTATTTAAAATTACCAACTAATTAAGCAGACAAATTTTGCCACTTATTAAAATAGCTTTCAGGTGAATAGATAAGTTCTGGTGTATCTAATATAACACGAGCTAATTTTTCCTTATCCCACTCCCACCAACCTGAAGACTCAATTTGCTCAATAATTTTTTCAGAAAACCGCATTCGAATCAGCTTTGCTGGATTCCCGCCAACAATTGAGTAGGGCAAAACATCTTTAGTCACTACAGCACCTGCAGCTATAACAGAACCACGGCCAATAAAACGCGCATTGGGCAAAATAATCGCATTGTGCCCTATCCAGACATCATCTGCGATCAAACAACGAGAGCGGGTAATTGTTTCTGCATTAACAACTCCTAAGTTAACATTATAGGTATAAGGGTGTAGAGTAAGATAATTTAGACCATGATTTCCATTTAATATACGTACAGTATCTGCAATCGAACAATATCTACCTATTTTAGTGCCTTGAGCAATGCGCACAGGACAAAAACATCCATAGGAATACATACCTACCTCAATATTGTATTTGCTCTGAAAATATTTGCGGAGCAAAATACTGTCAAATTGATCTCTTTTAAGGAGTCTTAAAACCAGCTTTTCAAAAATGTTTTTCACGAGAAGCTCCTTAACACTCTAATTTATTGCAAAAACTTATCCAGGTACAGTGTATAAATATTTAATCATCAACTAAACAAACAAGATATTTGTTTCATATAGTATTAATTTTAAGATAGCAATACCTTATAAATTTAAACTGTCATTATAAAGTAGGTAATAAATATTATTATTGATGCGAATATCAGCGAATTAAATATGTTAAAACCAGCAGGAAGTTTTTTAACTACTACATATATATAGTAAATAATTATTAAAGCGAGCACAGAACAAATACTTGCCACTACCAAGCCTAGCACTTTATATACTGGAACAAGAAATAACGAGACTACAACAAAAACAACACAATAGATCAAATTGGCAACTACACGCACAGATTGATATCCAGATGCTGTCAAATTGATACCTAGCGCTGCAGCTACATAACGAAGGACCAACAATAAAGCGAACAGTGGAAGTGCTTTTGAAAGTGCCTGATATTCCGATCCAAATAAAACACTTGTAATCAACTCACCAAATAAGGCAAAGATTAAGCTAAACGCTCCTCCAACAACAACCATCTTCATATTTAAACTAATTATAGCCTGTGAATACTCAACACTCGTACTGTTAAGAGAAGATATACGTGGAAGATACACGTTTACAGCAACCGTCGCAGGAGTGGTAGCCCCCAGCATCAACCGCATCCCGGCTTGATAAATACCAACGCTATGTAGATCAGCCATCTGTTTAAGTAGAACTACGTCAATAGCACTATTAAATGTAGTCACTCCGATATCAGCAGCATACGGAAAACCTGAGCGCATAGCCTCTCGTACTGTCATTAAAGATAGCCCTATTTTAGTATTTTTCTCAGGCAAATACTGACAAACCACTCTACGTGTCAAAACAAGTGCAATTGCACGGCTAAATAGGTAGGCGACAGCAACAAAAATAGCGTTCATAGTCAGCAATGCAGTACACGCGACTATAGGCAACTGAATCAAAGAAATAACAAGTATCAATCTGGCCTCTTGTTCATAAAGTCCACGACATCTCAGCACATAATTGTAAAAATCCACATAAGATTCAGCAATTGCAACTATCAGCAATATGATAAACAACGCAGAATCAACCGCAATAACCCAAAACAACACTGACAGGCTAAATACCGTAAGAGTTAAAAGCATTTTCGTAAAAAGCATACTTGTCAACATCGACTGTAAGTTTTCAGGTGTTTTTGCAACTTCCCGTAACAACTGGGTACCAAACCCATAATTTATTGGTATTGATACTAGCGAGGCAGCTGAAAACCAGTAAGAAAACTGACCAAACTGCTCTGCACCTAAAAATCGAGCTAGTATAAAAAAAACTACTAGTTGAGCTGCAATTCTAAAATAGGCAGAAAATGTCATAAATCCAATATGATGGTTCAAAATTTTCAACCAGCCATCCCAATAAGTATATCTACTATCCTCTGTGAGGCCATTCCGTCACCGTACGGATTGTGAGTATCTGCCATACGTATATAAGACAGCTTGTTATCAAGAAGCTCAACAGCACTATCAACTATATTCTGCCTATCCGTACCAACTAGTTTTACCGTTCCTGCCAAAACAGCCTCTGGACGTTCAGTAGTCTCACGCAATACTAAAACTGGCTTACCAAGCGACGGGGCTTCTTCCTGTACGCCACCAGAATCAGTAATGATTAGATATGATTTTAACATGAGATAAACAAATGGGAGGTAATCTAAGGGCTTTATTAAATGTATGTTTGAACTACCGGCAAGAATACGCTGTACTGGTTCCTGAACATTGGGGTTAAGGTGAACAGGATATATAATCTGAAGCTCATCCCTCTGAGCTAGATCTTTTAATGCATTACAAATATTTTCAAAACCTCTACCAAAATTCTCTCGGCGATGTCCTGTAACAAGAATTATTTTTTTAGAAGTATCGACAAATGGAAATTGTGCAGTTAAATATTCTTGCAGCTTAGGTTGACGTGTTATTTGCTCAACGACCTGAAACAAAGCATCGATCACGGTATTACCAGTAATATGCGTATTATGTTCTAAAACGCCCTCACTAAGAAGATTATTTCGGGCAATTTCTGTAGGTGCGAAATGGATATTGGAAACAAGACTGGTAATTCTGCGATTTAGCTCTTCAGGCCACGGAGACAGAATATCGCCTGTACGTAGTCCCGCTTCTATATGGCCTACTAGCACTTTTTCGTAAAATGCAGCTAAACTAGCAGCCATTGTAGTTGTTGTATCTCCATGTACTAGTACAACATCCGGTCTCCACTCTTTTAAAACTTGGCGCACGCCTTGCAAAACGCGAGCAGTAACATCGGTTAAATCCTGCCCAGGCAACATTAAATTAAGGTCAAAATCAGGGTGGATATCAAAGAGCGACAGGACTTGATCTAACATTTGGCGATGTTGTGCCGTCACACAAACTTTACTCTGAACGCCCATAACGTTACTAAGAGCTTTTATAACTGGAGCCATTTTGATTGCTTCTGGCCTTGTTCCAAAGACAGACAGTATTTTCATTATAAAGACCCAATCTTTAAAAACAGAGGGATCAGCTTAATGCTGACCCCTCTACCATTAAAAACAAACCAAAATTTAGTTAAACTACTGAAGTGTGATAGTTTTCCAAGCTGGAGTCCCTGAAACATTAGCACATATTTCAATCTTATCAGTAGTCCCAAGTGTGACCCATAAAGTGCCTCTGTTAGCTGAAATACAACTTGGTTTAGCTGTAACAGTTGCAAGCCTAACACCGCCATTAACTTCTAACTTTTGAGATGGTGCCGTTACGCCAATACCAACATTACCTGAGCTAGTAATTCGCATACGCTCTGTTGTAAAAACGGCTCCAGATGGCGTAGTGTCAAAAGTCAAATACGCTGGGGAAGAAGTAGCAGTCCAAGCTTCGGAGGCCCTTGTTGTCAATCCCGAACCAACTAAATATGAGGAACCTGATTGCGATCCAAACCAAAAATAACCCAAACGATCTAAATAACTGGGAAGCGCTCCCCCATTATTATTATGCATACCATAAAAACCAGCGCCACCGTTTTGAGAAGTTCCAACATAGCGGCCCCTGAATTGAGGTAATGTAGTTGCATTTCCTTCCATTTGTATTGCGGTTGTGGGTGCATTCGTCCCCACACCTAGCCTGCCTGAGTCAGTCAAAACTGCAGCATCTGCTGAATCATCCGCATTCCTAACCACCAGTTTATTTGCTGCCCCTGCTACCATCGGCAACGCCAAGGCTGCCAAAACTGCTACGCCTGTCATGATTGATTTTGAGCTTCTCATTTTTTATTCCTCCTGTTTGAGTAATAAACTGTTTTTTCAATACCTTAGGATTAAGTGCAATTAATTTCTTATAAACGTATACCGCAGGATGTCATGTTGTCAAGCTGCTTGCTGAAATTTGTGATCAGATACCTCCTTGGGAAGGCAATTTATGAATGCTGAATGTTGAGTCCCTTTACATGCTACACCGCACAGTAGATGAGTACACCTTACAAACACCTTACATCCTCGGGCAATCAACAAACTTTTTTTCATGCCCCGGCAGGGCCGTGTTGCTGCCCTGCCGGGGCCAATCCTACTTGATGATCAGGTAGTCGGCAATGACCGTGCCGGATCCGATGGTCAGCCCACCTTGTGCACTGGTTACACCGCAGCTGGCGGTATAGGCGTTGTTGTAACCGCCTTGCAGTGTAACCGTGATGTTGCGGTTGGCCGTTAATGCCCCGGATGCAATGTTCACTGCTTTCATCTGGATGGCATTGCCGTTTGCAGCAGCGGCATAGGCTGCCTGCAGCGTGGTGTACCCTGTTGCGTTAGCCGGTTGCGTACTCAGCTTCAGGTAGTTTGGTGTAGCTGCCGGATTCAGGGTGTAGCTGGCCGTAATTATCTGGTTGGCAGCGATACCGGCCGGGAAGAAGTACGAGCCGTTGGTCAGGGTAACCGGCGTACCGTTCACCTGCACACTGGCAACATCAAAACCGGTTGCGCCAAAGCTGTAGGTTGGTTGCGCGCCAGCATCAACAAGAGTTGGCCCGGTAATACAACGGCCAAGAGTGATGGTGTAGGTTGCAAGGAAGTTTGCCGTGTAGGTATTTGCAACCGCTACGTTGTTAATGGTCAGATCTGTTGTAGTGCTGACTACGTTGCCGATGCTGTCGGTCCAGTTGATAAAGCGGTAGCCTGCAGCAGGTACTGCCGTGACCGTGGTGGCATTGGCAAAGTAGTTGAGGGTCTGCGGTGTCGTTCCGGTAACGCTACCACCGACACCTGCCATAAAGTTAAGGATGTAGGTATTGATGGCGAAGTTGGCCAGGTAACTGTGGGGAGCCACAATGTTGGTTACCATCAGATCGGCGTTTGTGCTGGCCGGAGTGCCTCCTTCAGTCCAGTTGACAAAGTGGTAGCCGACGTTTGGCACGGCCGTTACGGTGGTGGTGCTCAAGTTGTAGGTAACGGTCTGGATGGTGTCACCCGACAGCGCACCGTTTGGACCAGCGGCAAAGGTCACCGCATAGGTCGGGATGGCAGCGGTACAGCTGGCATTGATGGTTGAGTTGATACCGGTACAGGTCCAGGTCAGCACGCCATTGGTGTTGATTACTGCCGAAGCAGCACCGGAAGCACACAGCCCGGCAGTCGGGATGGCCGAGAAGTT
>JGI24728J21555_1000502_pt1 | contig 19979 bp, 25 predicted proteins | sample EPASupsiteSAE305_FD_21555 | JGI IMG/M metagenome (IMG submission 21555) | reverse complement strand
GCAAGCCGATTGCCAACCTGATGCTGCAGAAACGGCCGGGCGGTAACGCCACCGTCACCGTCTGCCACACCCGCACCCGCGATATGGCCTTGCATACCCGCCGGGCCGACATCCTGATTGTGGCCGCCGGAGTAGCCAGGATGATCAAGGCGGATCAGATCAAGGAAGGAGTGGTCATCATCGATGTCGGCGTCAATCGCATCGGCCAGGCCCCGAACGGTAAGGCCATCCTGGCCGGTGATGTCGATTTCGACGATGTGGTCGACAAGGCCGGGGCCATCACCCCGGTGCCGGGTGGCGTTGGTCCCATGACCATCACCATGTTGATGAAAAATACCCTGCAGGCCGCCAAGCAGATCGCAGGGATTGATTAGTTCCAGAACGCATCCCATGAACGAATCCAAACACGTGTGCAACACCTGCGGTGGCAGCGGCGAGATCGGCTATTTCCAGGGTGAGAGCCGTTTTTTCATCACCCGGGAAGAATGCCCGGCCTGTTTCGGGTTAGGGTATATTCTGGAAAAGGAACCGGACGAGGCCTCCAACGCTGCACCGGAATCGAAAAATCAAGAGAAAGGGGACTGACATGAACAGCAACGATCTCTGGGAAGCGCTCGGCTCGCTCGAGGACGACCAGGCCTTCCAGGTGCTGACCCAACTGTTTGCCCGGTATGAGCAGTCCCGTGAGCAATATCCCGACGATCAGGCGGTTGCCGCTTTTTTTCAACATCTGGCCGTGATCATGGCCCAGGTGCAATCCTGCAACGTCAACCGGCGTTGACCGGTTCTGTCCATTACCATCATTCGATCGTTATGAACTATTTTGTCCAACGCCCCATGCAGTGCAGTTCTATTGTGTTCACTGGCGCTGTTCTGTGCATCTGTTTTTTCTGTCCAAATACCTTTGCGGCAAGCGGGCTTGACCAATGCATGCAGGAAAAGCTGGCCACGGCAGCCGACAGCGTCACGATCGGCGATCTGCGGAGGCAATGCTTGCAGCTCGCGGTCGGCGTTGAAGGCGGCAACCCGCCTAAACAGAAAGGAGCCGTGGAAAAAAGGCTGGAACAGGAACGAAAGAACGTGGCGAGGGCTTTCAGCATCATGCCGCACCGGCCCAACTATATTTTACCAGGGGCGTACAATTCCCATGGGTATAACGCCGAATACCACCAGCGGACCAACGGCGACAGTACCTACGAATTTGATAAGGTTGAGGCCCAATTCCAGATCAGCATCAAGTCTCCCCTGGTGGTCGGGCTTTTCGACGACTCCATGGATATCTATGCAGCCTACACCAACCATAGTTTCTGGCAGGTCTATAACAGCGACATCTCGGCGCCGTTTCGTGAAACCAACCATGAACCGGAGGCATGGGTTCAGTTCAATCCCGGCTGGGAACTTTTTGGCATTGTCAATACCAGTAATTCGTTCGGTATTAATCATAAATCCAATGGCCAGAGTGGCGAGTTGTCGAGGAGTTGGAACAGGCTGATCGCCACCTTGGTCTTTGAATACGGTGATCTCGGCCTCTCGTTCACTCCATGGTATCGGATTCCGGAAAGTGAGGGCGACGACGATAATCCGGACATTACCCGGTACATGGGACACTATGAGGTCGGGGCGGCTTACAAATGGGATGATCACACCTTCAGCCTGATGACTCGCAACGGTCTTGAATCCGACTTTCGCCGGGGCGCGATCCAGGCCAGTTGGAGTTTTCCGCTCGGCGATTGGCCTTTCCTGCGAGGTTATGTCCAGTATTACAGCGGGTATGGCGAAAGCCTGATCGACTATAATCAGTACGTCAATCGGGTGGGCGTTGGGCTGTCGTTATCGGACTGGTTGTAAGAGGGGGAGGGAAGGAGGGATTGACCCGGTCGAATTGGAAAACACATTGGGTCATTCTGTATTATGATTCGAAGTAAATCGTAATATAAAACAACTCAATATCGATAGCCTTCGTCGCGTTGGCCCGATCAGATCATAAAAAGAAGGTTCGATTCAAAACGGGATTGAAGAATGCCGCTTGACAAAGCTTCTGAGATATTTTAGATATCGCCCACTCTATACGGCCCCATCGTCTAGTGGCCTAGGACACTGGCCTCTCACGCCGGCAACAGGGGTTCGAGTCCCCTTGGGGTCACCAAGTATTATCAGCTATTTGCTGACTGTTTCAAAATTCGAGAATCGCCTTGAAGGATTTTTGAAGGACTTTTCTCGAAATCAGTTAAGCCGGGGAGTGCCGCGAGCACTTCCCGGTTTTCTTTTTTCAGCCTATGAATGTAACGTTGAGTTGTCGCCAAGCTGGTATGGCGAAGCATGTATTGTATTTCGACCAGGGGTACGTTCTGTGCCGCGAGGATCGATGCAAATAAATGCCGAATACCGTGGAAGCCGAAAGGCTTAACACCCGCTTTCCTGCATTCCCGTTTTAACCAGTGCTGACGATACTCATAGGCCAAACGTTTTCGATGACTCACGAAAACATTTTCAATGTCCGACTTCGGTGCCATACTTTTTTTGTGACGCAAGAGCCATTGGATCAGGTCATCTTTGACGCAGACCCATTGAGAATGCCATTCACCCACCTTGTTTTTTCGCCAGTACAACCGAATCTTTTTTCCGAAGAAATCAATATCTGACCAAAGAAGCCGAAAAACCTCATCTCTTCGAGCACCTGTTTGAAGATAACAAAAGAGCATGAGCTTATCCTGGTCATCGACAACGGAATTGAACACTTTCAAAAAATCATCAAAAGTCGGTACATACCGTTCGTGCCGATCAGAAGCAAATTTTTCTACCTTGGAAAATGGGTTAATTTCTGGGAGCTGAAGAAACTTTACACCCCAGGCCCAGGCGGCAGACAAATTTTTTTTATCCTTATTGGCAGCGTTCCCCGAACGATTGATAGATTGCACCTGTAAAGCTTTTTGAACCTGATAGGCAGTTAAAAAATCGACTGATTCTTTCGGATCAATTCCAGGGCAGGCAAAAAACAAACGAAAGGCGCGTCGTTTTTCATCAAAGGTGTTGTGGGTAAAATTCTGCTCTGCATAACGCAGGTATTCAGTGGCCCATTCAAGCAAGTAAATTGTACGGGTCTTTTGGGACAAAATTTCGGGAAGTCGTTCGGACTCCCATAAGAGAGCTTCCTTTTTCGTCAGAAAGCTTTTCCTTTGCCTCTTTCCGTTGAGTACCCTCTGTCCGGTCCAAGGGTACTTTTCCTTGTTGTTGTTGAAATTCTTGTACGCCATGATTTAAGACCTCTTTTCGTGGAAATCTCCAAGAACGCGGCCCCAAGCGTACCCCCCCGATCTTCTCAAGACCGTAGCGGAGCAAGACACGTTTTTCAACTCGGAAATATTCACAGACCTCTTTCAAGGTCATCATTTCAGGATACACTTCAAATCGATTCAAGATCGTACCTCAACCTGTACAGCCGAAACTTGCTAAACAAAACCGGGTAACCGCAACTGCCGGTTGTCGATGAGCTTGCCCTGCTCGCGGATCGCGACGGCGGCTTTCATGCGGCGAGCGCGTTCGTTCACGTCCGGCATGTATTCAGCGCCCAGGGGCTTGCTGCCCATGAAACCGCGCCGAGTTGTTTTGAAGATACTTATTTTCATAAACTCGACTCATAACAGTTAAGATTTTACTTGGTAAGATTGTCTTGGCATTGAACTTTATCAAATCAGCAGGAAGCGCCTTACGAATATAAATTCCAATAAGGCCGGAAAGTCTTTTCCGTTCTTTATCTAAAAACTTTCCTTCCTCAATTAAACCAATAGAACAACCATCAACAACAACGACAAACCAAGACTTCTGTTTTTGCTCAGGCCAATATTTTTGTTTACAGTTATTAATCATGACTACCCCGCCAAAGTTGATATAAATTCGTTTCGTTTGGTGATCATCCTATTCTTGAATGCCTCTTCATCTTCAAAGAATTGATGCAAATCTTCTTCGATCAGGTCTTTACAAAGATGAACGATCTTATCTATGTCAACCGGTTCCACTTCCATGGAAGCGCAAACAGACATTAAACAGCCCCGAGCCTGTTTCCGGAGCATATTAATATCCTTGTGTTTGACTGGATGCATACGGACGTATCCGAAAACGCCGGACCAGACAACGGCCTGAACCTTATTCCAGAACTCAGAGACTTTTGATTTCGATTGATTATGGTTACGGTTGACCGGGTTCTGAGTGTGGCGGGTCCATTCCGTGGTGAGATATTGCCAGAGGGAACGCAAGGCGTTCAGCAAGTCCGATACAGTGTCAATCCGCTCTTCTTCAGAGAGGGCGAATTCTCGAAGTTTAGGACGCCGCACCTGGTATTCAACGCGGGTAACGGACTGTTCATCGTATTCTTTGACGCCCCAAATCTCGGAGAAAACTTGTTGTTTGTTAATCGCTTTCGAGCGTTTGAGTTCGGTTACCTTGTCGTAAACCCGAAGCATCAAATTGCCCTTGCCCAGGTCAACGCCGGTAAATCTGCGATGGGTATAATGGGGGTTAAAATCTAAATCTTCGGGTTCTAATTCCTGCGATCCATGATAGAGAGGTATTTTGTCATGAGGATTGAAGGACGTGGCCTTGATAATCCATTTATCCTGATTGCAGAGATCAACGGCCTTAATATCGGTACCGATGAAATCGGCGGCAAGGTGGACCTCGGAAACCCGTTCCTTGATTACTTTAGCCCCATATCCGGCGAGGAAGGCATTGACTCGCTCGTAGATCGAGAAGAACCCAGGGGACCAGCAAGAAAGTGAACCTATTTCCAAACGGCAGTTGGGCATCTGATGATCTGATTTTCGTTTGCTAAACATCAGGGTGACATCACCGGATTTAATCCGGAACGCAAATTTTGAAGTACCAGTGCGGTAGAGGTTCCAGTCAAAGCCGTTTTCTTTAAACACAGGGATGCAATCCCGTTCCGTTTCCTGGACCTGTTTTTTCATGAAATCGAGAATCCCGCAGAAATTTTGAATCTGCGGGTCCCAATCCAGCCAAAAAGACACTTTCAAAAAATCAAGACCACGACAAACCCGGTAGGGGGAAGCCTGTACTACTGGAGAAGCACTTGTTAATCGGGCTTGTGCTCCGGAGGTAGACCCGGAGTCCGCGGCAGGAACATGAATAAGACGGGCGTCCTTGTGCAATAAAAGCGGGTACCGGTGATTGTAACGGTGATCCGCAAGGGGAATGCCCTGCATGGGATCAGGTTCAGCTGGTGAATCAATGACCAAATCAGAAAATTTGATAACATCGAGAACCTTTTTGCTTAAAGCATGACAGAGCCGCGAGCCGGTTAATCGAGTTGTAAAAATCGAGCGCATGAAGAGACACCTTTAAAAGTGATGATTTGGAATTACCGGCGGTGAGCTTGTCCGAAGCCGCTGTTTGTTCTCGCAGATGGAGCATAAACCGAAGGATGAGGATAAACGGTCCATCAACACATATTGACCGCAGTCGGCACAGCAATAAAATTTTTTGGTTAAATCCTGACTGAAACGAGAGCCAGAAACGAAAGGAGAGAAGAGGGAACGCATGTTTTTCTCCAATGACAAACTGTTTATGGTCAACGCACTAACGCGCTATCGCTTGTTACCTCCTCAATGGCCCTGCAGAAATCCAGGGAAACAGACCCCTGAATTTCCACAGCGACCATCAAGGAGGCCGGTTATATAGAGGACGAGCAACGCATTGTTTGATTTAAAAAAAACTTTTAGTCAGACAGAAAAGGCAATGACCACGGCAGAAGCACAGAAGAACGAGGCAAAAAAAAGGAAAAGGTTAAAAGCTTTCATTGATGAGTCGCCGAGTTGAGAGTTGAAAGCGATCCTTGTAAAATCAGGTGTTGACGCTCAGTAGATTGGCGAATTATCTCTTTTGAATCGGTTTTTGAGTAAATTTCCCATTTATAAAGTGCCGGAAACATGACACGGAGCTGTTCGTTAGTAATGACAATTTCCTGTTGTACTGTGGGGGTGCACTGTTCTTTTTGCATAATCGCTTAACCTCGTGACGTAGAATTGACCTGAAGTTTTTCAAAATTCATATAATCCCCGTTTTTAATGAGATTTTCGAATAGGCAAAGAAAAGGAAATTATTTAGTGTTTTCATTGGATTTACCATTGACTAATAATTCGAACTTAAAACAAACCGAATAAAAAAAAGTGAAAACAATAGGAATAATCGCCCATAAATAATTATAAGGAAGCTTACTTAGAACGAGGCATAAAATCCAAATATCCAAAAGCGTTAGAAAGTGAAAAAGATATCTTTTCATTTCGTTACCTTGAATTGCGAAGAGGAAAAAAAAGAGTATTTTTCCAGACATTAGGAACCTTCCGGCCAAAATGAAGAACAAGGGAAGGACTTAAAAAAGCCTGCATGTACTCCGCGCCGGAAATCCAATTGGCAAGTTCTTTTTTGCCCTTGCCTGGACCGCGAACAGCAACAACAGAACCGGGACCGATATAGTTTCGAGAAAGGTGAAAAGTTGAGGGATTGCCCCATTGAAGGACGGGAACGGTAATCACGCCGTTCAACATCCAATAATGAGCAAGAAGATTGGCGCGGTAGACCTGATAAATGGCCAATTCAATCGGAAAATCAGTTTCAATGGTGAAGTCCGGAGCCGTCATAATGCCAATACAAATAGCCTTGGCTAATCCTTGGCCGTGACGACGCCAAAGGTGTTCAAGCCGCCAATCATCGACGAAACAATGACGAGCTGAGGAAACCCCACCAGAGCCGAAGCGGGACCAGGACAGTTTTTCCCAATCAGCCCCATCGAGCGGGCAGCGAATAAGGAAAGAAGAAGGATTTTCAATCGGTGGAAGTTCCATCTTGTAGCGGTAGGCTATTTTTTCCATTCCGGTGCAGCTCCTTTGCGGCGTTCATATTCCTTGGCACATGCCCAATTGAGCGCCCCTTTCTGCATATCGGCAGCGTCTTTGTGACTCGACATTTTGCCATACCGTTCAAGACGAGAGTCAGAAAGTTCAGAAACCCAATCCCAACGGTCTTTTTGTTGTTGTTCGCGTCCACGTCCGCCCATTGCGTTCCTCTTTCTGATCAACCGTTACTTGCTAAGGAGATAAAAAATCAGCGCTTATGAAAATACGTCTGAAGTTTTCGATACAAAGGCGGTAATTTTGGAGCAATTACAAAAACAACGAACGGGATGAGAAATAAAAAACCTAAATTGTAAGCAGACATGATTTCACCTATTTATTTAATTAGTTTTAAAAAAATGAGTAATGGTTTAATAAGAAAGACTGACGTATAAATTCCAGCATAAAAAGTCATACAAACAACCAGCACATCAACAGGAAAAATCCAATTAAGAAAACAAATTGCTTGATGTGGAGTAGGAAACCTATGAATTAAATCAACACCAATTTCTAAAGAAGGCATTAATGAAGCAAGAAATTCAATTAAATGTGTAACAAGAAATAAAATTGCATTTAAAATTAAAACAAAAATATCATACAAAAGGTTTAATAAAGTATTAAAAAATGTCTTGAAAAAAGATAAAATAATTTCAATAATATTATTCATAATTAAAATTCTTATTCAAAAATTTGCATTACAAGACGGCAGGTACCTATAACTATAAGAATAGCAAAGAAAAATTTCATAATATCAACAATTGTATCGACTTGTGAAAGATCAATTGAAACATTTTTTGAACTAAATTTGCCGAACAGATCAATGGAAATTGCCGGAGGATAAGAACAGCTACTTCCGGAAACTAATTTTAAAGTATCAATGAGCAAATTAGGGATTTGAAAAACGATTGTATCCTGAAACGATCCAACAGCATTAAGCACGTCTTGATAGTTAATTGCATTAATCAAACCATCAGAGATATTATACGTTGGTTCGTACCAAGAATCAGGAACGGGATAATTAGGTTCCTCTCCCTCTTCATCAGAAGAATCGCCACCGCCACCGCTGCGGGTTGAAGTAGTAGTTGTGGATTCGCCGATTTGCACATTATTTGAATCATAATAAGTGGTCGTTGTAATGGTCTGAGTACTTCCGTCAGTAATATTATTTGTAACTGTCTGCGTAACCTCTTTAGAACCATCAGGATTTTTTTTTGTAGTAGTTGCTATTTCATCAGGTGGACGAGGTAATTGAAGAATATCTGTATTTGCAAGAGGATCACTTGCGCAAATACCTTCACAAGTTTCAGAGTTCCAATTGCTGACCGCCATAATGCCGCCGCATTTATCAACAAGTGCTAGCCATTTATCATGGCAGGGATCAGGAACACAGGTGCCGGTACAGTTCTCAAAATCGAAGTATTGAACATTAAGAGAGCCGCCACATTCAGCAATTTTTTGTTCTAATTGGGTGGTGCAGCGTTCAGGGGGAGTCGGGCCAACACCATCAATTGAGGATTGTCCATTGCATATTTGTCCGGTAAAAGTGTATTCCATTGATGTTACGCAAGAATCATCTATGCAATCAGTCCAAAGAGATTTAGGTGTAGTTTCACAATCTTCATAACAAGACAAAGTATCGGTTGATGGGGGTGAACCAGAATCATGAACTTCTAATTTATAGTTTTTTTCTCCGGTTTTCGTATTACAAGAAGGTCCTCCACAATTAGGCAATCCATCAGGATAAACAACATTAGGATTATTTGCGTATGTGTCTAAATAGTATTTATCACCTAACATAGCAAAAGCCGAAGCCTGATCAACATCTTGAACATACCAATAATTTTGACTTTGAATTGTCCAGTTTGTTCCTGTCCACCTGTATATATTGAAATAATACCGTGTAGCTGGACGGTTAATTGAATTATTAGAGCCTTTAGTATTGACTGTAATTCTTCCACAATCAACACTTTCAAAAACTTTTGAATAAAAGTCGGTTGCTTGACCTACTGTATTTACAGAGACGTGAATAATAGTGCATGTGTTTGGATACAAATAGTTATCGGTACAGCCAAGAGCGAAAACAAGACGAGGTAATAACAGAATAAAAACAAGTAGATTGATTGTTTGATATATTTTCATTTGATCAATCCTTTCTTTCAACCAATGGCAAGGGTGAACGATCAGAATTGACAATTTGCGGAACAAACGCCTCATCCCCGCATTGGCAGCGGTAATGTCCCGATCCAGGGTTGAAGTCCTGGCCAAAACAAGAAAAGCGGTAAAGACCCTCGCGGTTGGCACAAGATTTCTCACAGACCGTCAGGTATTCCCCGCAGGATTTTGCGGGTGAATACTGCTTCGGTGATTCAGTGCTGCGAATGGAAGGGAAACCACCTTGAGCCTGCAAAGGTCCGCCGTAGGCATTGTCCAAGAAAAAATCGAAACAAAAGAAGATCAGATAAATGATCAAGACGTAAAAGAAAGCGGCGCGATTAGTTAAAGTAAATTTGCCATCAGGATTAAATAAATTACGCATAGCAATATCCTGGTTGAATTGTTTGGTGGTAATCAAGAATGATTGCAGAGTTGGTAATAGCTCGATATTTTTCTTTGAGTTCATCAAAAGCGGTTTTGTAGTAGCTCTGTGGATGCAAACCTAAAGGTTCCAGGCCGTATTCTTCTTCCATTGCATCATCTTTGAAGAGTTTGAAAGAATCGTAGAGATCGCAAGTATTAAAATCGAGACGATAGGTAAACTTTTCTTCCATCATGCCTTTAAAAGTACCTTCGCCGTTGACGATGGATTGAGTCTTAAAGCACGGCTTCTTGTAAAAAATTCCGAGAGAGAAGCCTAAGATTTTACGTTTCTGCATATTTCGACACCAGGTCACAAGATCGACCTTGCCGCGAATCTGTTTGTCTATGTCTTCTGAATTGTGCGTCATGAAAATTGCTTGAATCTTCAGTTTGCGGATATTGATGAAGTATTCAATAAATTGATTATTTCGTGATTGCTGATAATTGCGAGCATTGAAATACAGGCTGGCTTCGTCGAAAACTTGCAAGCCCCATTCTTCACGAGTTTTTGCTTGTTTGCCGGTAGCGAGTTGAGCAACTTTTTCGCCGAAATCATAACAAGATTGCACGGAACCAAAGCGGAAAGCCCGGTTGTAGTATTCAACAGCGGTATCAAGAATCTCCTGGTCGGAGGCATACGGAGGTAGAACGCGAGAGGCATACTTAATCGCCCAATCGTCAACGAGAGGATAATTCAAGCCGATGACGCCCCCGCGACGGAGGAATTTGAAAGCGATCGAATTGACGATGGCTGATTTACCATTGCCCATAGCACCACAGAAAATTTCAATTACAGCCATGACTCACCTGGATGAGAGGATGCGTGAAAAGGTACGAAAGGCGGCAATCGCTGCGAGGGATGAGGCGACAAAACCAAAAACAGCCCCCACAGAGATTGCCAGCCAACCAGCCGCAGCCGTGGCCATATCAAAATATGATATGACTGGCAGCTCCATGCTTAGCGCCCCGAGATGAGACGGCTAAACATTTGCAGACCTACCTGTACGCCTTTGATGGAACCGAAGATGCCCATGCCGCCGGTAATGGCGAGGGTCATCATTTCAGTTACACCAGAAGCAGCCGAGGTAAACATTGCAGAAGTAAGCATAATAGCCTCCTGGTTAAGGTTGACGGTTTGAGGACGCAAAAAACGCGATCCCGTTATTGCCAGACAACGAATTTCAGCAGGTTGGAAACCAAATGCAGGCCAAGGGCTGAAATCCAAATAATGAGGCCGACGCCGAAAGAAGAGCCAAAGATTGTGATAAAATCGAAAGCGGTCATCGGCCAAACCTGATTTGCACGGTAGCGGCGACAATATTGGCGGTTATCAAACCGGCATTGATTGCCAGAAGAGTCGCCAACCAGTAGCCAATTGAACGTAACTCTTGAAGATGCTCAAAGAGTGCTTGAACATCGTCGGGAGTCATGCCAAACTAAAACCAACAATTCGACCTTCGTAAAAAGAAGGGATAATTTTGATAGCGACCGGTTCAAAATCCTTGAAAGCGGTCAAATCGGTGCCGTTAGGAACCTCGACTTGCAGTGAAGAAGTGGAGCCGGGGAGGTTAACGAGGAGTTGAGTTACAACCTCGCCGGAATTCTTTCGGGTATACCGACGAAAGCCGTTACAAATCCCTTTGGCGAATAAGCCGTAATTGCCGCGTTGCTCAGATGCTTTTTCAGTTGTCATGATATTGCCTTAGATAGATGGTTGATGGTTTGGGCGGTTCAGGTTTGGTGACAGGGTGAAAGTTCCGATGACGTTGGCCTGGCCACGTGTGACCAAGCCAACGGCATCGGTGTTGACGACAGTTATAAAACTTAAACAACGGGGGCAGGAATGGTGCTCAACTGCTTGACCGTGGGTAATAATGAGAGACAGCTGATAGCGCTTCTTGCAACGCTCGCAGATGATGACGGCAAATTCACCAATGGGGAATTTTTCCGGGATCGGGGTATCGAGAACGACGGGATTATTCATTTTCAAGCCCCAATTCTTCGGAAATGACGTTTGTCTTGCACTTGGCGTATTGTTCAGCCAAGCGTGGCATGAGCTTGAAATGGAATTTGGCGATGAGATGAAAAAATTGAAGATAGACGAGCAGGCCAAATCCGATGAAGATGAGGAAAAGGCCGAGGATAATAAAGGTATCGTAAAGGGACATGTGAACCTCAATAAGTGCGCAGTTTGTTGAGTTTATACTGAAGAACATCGGCGGCGAGATTGCGGAAGGCTTCGGCGTATTCGGGATCAATATAAATTTCGCCGTAGTTGGTCTTAATAATGAAACCGCGCATCATGTCAGGAACGCGCTTGGCGAGGGAATATCTCAAAGAAACGATTTTTTCTTGATCAAGGTCGAGTTGCAAAGTTTCCATGAGAGGCACCGGGTAAAGAGGTAAAAGTAAATTGCATCTTTTTGATGCATGATTCATTATTAAAGCATCAAAAGGATGCAGTCAAGGGAAAAATGAATCTTTATGACGCAAACAGATAATTTTTTAAATATTTGGGGAAGAGTTAAGAAAGAAACCAATCTTTCGACATTCACACAATTAGCGGAACTTGTTGATACTACGCATCAATATGTATCAAGAAAGAAGGCAAAAGATGATTTTCTTATAAGTTGGGCATTTATAATTGCTCAGAAATATAATCTATCTACAGATTGGATAATGACAGGAGAAGGCCCGAAAAGACGTAACGAGGGAGTTAAAATGAACCCGTTACTGATCGAAGTGAATGAATGGCTGAATGAAGAGAAAAAAGAAAAAAACGCTGAGTTTAAAATTTTATTCCAGCATCAAATGATAAGAGCGTTCTTTGACTTCGAAAAATGGTTACGAAAAAGAGATGAGCAAGAAAATAGTGAATCTATTTTGCTGAATAAGAAGGTAGCCTAGGATTTCTTTCAAATGAAATCAATAATATTGAACAAAAATATATACCTAATAAAAGGGATAAAATAGGGAGAAAAAAATGACAGTCATAAATCCTAATTTTCCAGAAAAAAAAAGAGCGGCCAGGGGGGAAAACAGACCAACACAATATGGTAACATATCATCAACGCGGAAGAGGCAATTGTATATACTGAATTCCGGGAGCCCGGCGTGGGGGATCACATGGAGAGTTCTTCTTATATGTGCAATGATTGATTTGCCAATTTGGGCATATTTCAATTTTGTAAAAAATATATCGATGTGGGAAGGGCTTCAACAAGTAAGAAACGAAATCCAAATGAAAATAAACCCACCAAAAACCGCGCATAATAAGGAAGAAAATCATTTAAAAATCGAAGCTGAAGAGGCAAATCGGAAGTTCCTTGAAAAAAGAATGGAGATAATAAAAAAGGAAACAATTGCCGCCGAAACCAATGAAATAAAACTAGCAGAACCCAAGCAATTTAAAGGGGCAGTTTACAGCTGGAATAATGAGAAAGGAGTACGAATATTCTCGAATACGGGGTTTCCAAAAGATGGAAAATACACAGATGGCAAGATTGAAATACAATAAACCGAAGGACTCTTAAAGGACTTTTCTGGAAAAAATTAAGGATTGAGAGGGAAAGGTAAGGTTAATAAATATAAGAAAAACAGCAATATAGAACGGGGGAGCATGCTGTTTTTTGGCCTCTCACGCCGGCAACAGGGGTTCGAGTCCCCTTGGGGTCACCAACGTAAAAAAAGCTCCTTAGCTCTAGCCAGCTAAGGAGCTTTTTTTTATGCGGTGAGTTAATGGTGAGTTGACTCGTTTTTCAGCTTTTGAAAAAAGGGTCATATTTAACCGGTGGCTATACATGACCCTTTTCAGGTTGATCCGTTTTTTGACGTGCAAATGATTGAAGCTGATTAAAATTGCTGAGAGATTGTTCTTGGTGGTTGTGCTGTGAAATCCGACAATTTTTTGTTTTGGCATCAACCGATGAATATATTTTCCGTGGTCGAAATGCTGCTATGCCAAACTATCTCCACAAAATCGATTAACGGTACATCGCCCACCGTGCCCAGCCTCAAGGATTCATTTTGGGCTGAGCCTGTTGCTCTCCGCCTTCTGCCCATCCGCCGCCCATCGCCTTGTACAGATTGATTATTGCCAGATGCAGCGTGCCCTGGGTCTGTGTGTAGGCCAGTTGGGCGTTAAACAGGCTCCGTTCCGCATCCAGCACCGCCAGATAATCGGTATAGCCATTATCATAGCGAAGTCGGGCGATGCCGGCATATTGGCTGAGCGAGTCGACCTGGCTTTTCTGGGCAGCCAGTTGCTTGCGGGTCTGAGCCTGGTCAGCCAGGGCGTCGTTGACCTCACGGAATGCATTCTGAATCGCCTGCTGATACCCGAGCAGCGCCTGCTGTTGAATGGCCTCGGCCTCGCGTACGCTGCCGGCAATCTTGCCTGCGGTAAAGATGGGGAGGGTGACCGGGGCACTGTACTGCCAGGCTTTCGAAGGCCCCTTGAACAGATCGCTCAGGTCGCCGCTGGCGGAACCATAAGCGCCAGTGATGGAAATGGCCGGAAAATAGGCGGCTTTGGCCACACCGATCTGGGCATTGGCCGCAATCAGGTTTTGTTCCGCTTGACGCAAGTCTGGACGACGCGCAAGCAGATCCGAGGGCAGCCCGGCAACGATGGCGGGCAATTGCAACGCCTCGATGCTTTTGCCCCGGATAATTGGTCCGGGATTCCGGCCAAGAAGAACACTCAAGCCGTTCTCCTGCTGGGTGATCGCCTTTTCCAGGGGCGGAATGCTCGCCAGGGCTTCTTCATACTGGGACCGGTTCTGGCTCAGTTCAAGGTCGGAGATGACCCCGCCGGCAAACCGCTCCTTGAACATCACATAGGAGTCCTCTCGGGACTTGGTGGTGCTGCGGCTGATTTCCAGCTGGCGGTCCAGGTCGCGCAGGTTGATGTAGGCGGAGGCGACATTGGCCACCAGGGAAAGGATAACCGCCTTGCGCCCCTCCTCGCTGGCGATGAGCTGAGCCCGGGCAGCCTCGGTGCTGCGGCGGATCTTGCCCCATAGATCGATCTCCCAGCTGGCGTTCACATTGGCTGAAAAATTGTCGGTTGTTGCCTTGTATGCAGGCGACAGCCTATTCTCTCCCAATTCGGTGACCCTCTGACGATTGTATTCACCGGCAGCGCCCACCTGGGGAAAGAAGTCCGCTCGGACAATTCCGTACCGGCCGGCGAATTGCTCAATCCTTGCCGCCGCAATCAGGAGATCCTTGTTCTCCCGAAGGGAGACAGTGATCAGCTCATTGAGCACCGGGTCATTGAACTGTTGCCACCAGGTGCTGTTGGCCAAGTCCTTGGCCTCTTTCTCGTTTAATCGCCACCCAGCGGGAACATCCACCGCCGGCCGCTTATAATCAGGCCCCACCGTGCATCCCCCCATAAGCAAAGCGAGGAGAAGGATTGTCCAGAACTTACGCATGATGCTCACCTCCCATTTCCGTTCCCGGCCCGGCATTAGGTTCCGGCTTTTTTTTGCCGCCTATTTTTTCAACCACATAATAGGTGACCGGAATCAGAAAGACACCGATGGCGGTTGCCGCCAGCATACCGCCAATGACCGCGTTGCCCATGACTTGACGGGAAATCGCACCGGCTCCCGAGGCGATCGCCAGCGGGACGCAGCCGAGGATGAAGGCAAAAGAGGTCATTAAAATCGGCCGCAAACGCAGCTTGGCCCCCTCTAGAGTCGCCTCCAGGAGCGGCCGCCCTTTTTCGTATTCCATCTTGGCGAACTCGACGATGAGGATGGCGTTTTTAGCCGAGAGACCAATCAGCATCACCAGTCCGATCTGGGCGTAGACGTTGTTCTCCTGGCCACGCAGCAGCAGGGCGCCGAAGGCTCCGGCCACCGCGATGGGTGTGCCGAGCAGCACGGAAAACGGCAGGGACCAGCTCTCATATTGGGCTGCCAGGATCAGGAACACGCACAACAGTGAGAAACCGAAAATCACCAGCGGCGAGACCCCTTTCTGAGCCTGCCATTCCTGAAACGACATGCCCATGTAGTCAAAGCCCATCTCGGTGGGCATGGTTTCGGCAAAAACCTCCTCCAGGGCTTGCATGGCCTGAGCCGAACTGTACCCCGGAGCGGCCCCGGCATTGATTTGGGCGGCCCGGTATAGATTGTAGCGCATGGTGAATTCCGGTCCTGAAATGTTCTTCACCGTCGTCAGGGCTGAGAGCGGCACGGATTTTCCATCCTTGTTGCGCACGTAAAACTGACCGATGTTGTCGATATTGGTCCGATACTCGCCCTCGGCCTGGATGTAGACCTGCCACTGGCGGCCAAAGCGGTTGAAGTAGTTGATGAAACCGCTGCCCATGAAGCTTTGCAGGGTCTTGTAGACGTCATTGATGTTAACCCCCTGCTTCAGCACCTTGTCCTTGTCGACCTCAACAAACAGCTGGGGCACGGTCGGCCGGAAGGTGGTGCTGATACTGGCAAGTTCCGGCCGCTTTTTGGCGGCCTCGATAAAGGTGCTGACATTGGCGGCAAGGAAATCGAGATCCTTACCTGCCCGATCCTCGAGCATGAAGGTGACGCCGCCCGAGGTGCCGATACCGGGAATAGCCGGCGGCGAGAAGGCGAAACCGATGCCGCCGCTCAGCCCGCCCAGCTTTTTCGAAAGCGATTGTTTGATCGCCTCGTATTGCACCTCGGGCGCCTTCCGTTCCGCCCAGTCCTCCAGGGTGATGAAGAAGAAGGCGCTATAGGTGTTGGTGACCTGACTGAGCATGGAGTAGCCGATGACCGAGGTGCAATATTTCACCCCCGGAGTTTCCATGATCAGTTTTTCCGACTGCTCGGCAAGTTCGCGCGTTCGTTGCAGCGAGGCGGCATCGGGTAATTGGATGCCGGCATAAATATACCCCTGATCCTCCTCGGGGAGGAATCCGGTGGGAACCGCTTTGCCGAACATGCCGGTCATGATCACCACACCCACCAGGAACAACAGGCTGATGAAACTTTTGCGCACCGCCACCCGGCATATCCCCACATAGCCGTCTGTGGCCCGGCCAAACACCCGGTTGAACCAGTCATAGAATTTCTGTAACGGACCGGACCCTTTGACCTTTGGCTTGAGCAGCAGGGCGCAAAGGGCAGGGGAGAGGGTCAGGGCGTTGAAGGCCGAGATGATCACCGACAGGGCGATGGTCAAGGCGAACTGCTGGTAGAGCCGGCCGGTAATGCCGGGAATAAAGGCGGTCGGCACAAAGACCGCGGCGAGGATGATGGCGATGGCGATAACCGGTCCGGACACCTCTTCCATGGCCTTGAAGGTGGCCTCTTTGGGCGTGAGGCCCTGATCGATGTGATGTTCCACCGCCTCGACCACGACAATGGCGTCATCGACGACCAGGCCGATGGCGAGCACCAGACCAAACAGCGACAGGGTGTTGATCGAGAAGCCGAACAAGGGGAAAAACATGAAGGTGCCGACCAGGGACACTGGCACGGCCAACAGCGGGATCAGGGTGGCGCGCCAGCCCTGGAGAAAGATGAACACCACCAGGATGACCAGGACCAAGGCCTCGAACAGGGTGTGCTCGATCTCCTTGATGCCCTCGGTGACCGCCAGGGTGGTGTCGAGACTCACCACATAATCGAGATCGGCGGGAAATCTCGTTTTCAGCTCCTCCATCAGCTGTTTGGCGCCGTTGGCGGCCTCGACCGCGTTGGTGCCCGGCATCTGATAGAGGGCGATCAGGGCGCTGGGCTTGCCGTTGAGCCGGCCTTCAATACTGTAGGTCTGGGCACCGAGCTCGATCCGGGCCACATCACTGACCCGCACGATCGAGCCGTCCGAATTGGCGCGCAGCACCACCCGGCCGAAGTCCTCTTCGGTTTGCAGCCGTCCCTGCGCCCGGACTGCGTAGGTGAATTCCTGGCCGGCGGGCACCGGTTCCGCGCCGACCTGACCGGCCGGGTTGACCGTGTTCTGGGTGTTGACCGCATCGACGATCTCGGGAATGGTGAGATTGAGCTTGGCCAGCTGATCCGGTTTGACCCAGAGCCGCATGGCATACTGGCCAGCGCCGAAGATGGTGACGCTGGCGATGCCCTTGACCCGGGTCATCTGGTCATTGATGTTGATGTAGCAGTAGTTGGCGAGGAAGACGTTGTCGTAGGTGCCGTTCGGCGAATAGAGGCCGAACATGATCAGCGGCGAGGAGGTGGACTTCTGCACCGTCACCCCGTAGTTGCGCACATCGCTGGGCAACTGCGATTCGGCCTGGCCCTTGCGCATCTGGGCGAGCAGCTGGTCGGTGTTGGGATCGGTCTTGATGTCGAAGTTGACCGTCAGGTTGGTTTGTCCATTGTTGGCGTTGATCGAATACATGTAGTTCATGTTGTCGACCCCCGACATCTGCTGCTCGATCGGGGTGGCCACCGCCTGCTCCAGGGTGAGGGCGTCAGCGCCGGTGTAGGTGGCGGCGACCTTGATCTCCGGCGGCACGATATTGGGAAATTGGGCGATGGGCAAACCGCTCATCGCGACCAGGCCGACAATGACCATGAGGATCGACATCACCATGGCCACAATGGGGCGATTAATGAAAAATCTTGCCATGGCGCCTTACCTCTTCTCTGCCGGCGCGGAGGGCGCCATTTTCGCTGATGGCGAGAAAGGCTTGGGAATCACGGTCATGCCGGGCCGAACCTTCTGGGTTCCCTCGGCGACGACCTGCTCTCCGGGTTGCAAACCCTTGTCGATGAGCCAATCGCCGCCGATCCGTTCTCCCGCCTGCACCGGCCGGACATCGACGGTGTTATCCGCCTTAACCACGGCCACCAGGTACTTGCCCTGCATTTCGGTGACCGCGCGCTGGGGAATGAGCAAGGCCCCTTTCTTGACCTGCATCATCGCCCGAATCCGTCCATACTGTCCGGGGCGGAGCAGATTGTCTTTATTGGGAAAGAGGGCTCCTACCTTGAGAGTGCCGGTTGTGGGATCAACCTGGCGATCCACCAGGGCAAACCGGCCTTCATGGGGATAGACGCTGCCATTGGCGAGGATCAGTTGCAGGGGCATCTGTTCCGCCTTGTTGCCGGATGCAACCGACTTGAGATATTCCTGCTCGCTGATATTGATATAAACTTTGATCGGATCGACCGTGGAGACCGAGGTCAGTTCTTCCTGCATGCTCGGGCTGACCAGGTTGCCCAGCTGGGTCTTGGCAATACCGGCAATGCCGTCCACCGGAGAAGCAATTCTGGTGAAGCCCAGATTGAGCTGCGCCTCATCGACCGCCGCTTGGCCAGCTTCGACCGAGGCTCTGGCGGAAAGCTCCGCGCCGACCGCATCGTCCAAATCCTTCTGGCTGACCGCGTTCTTCTCCGCGAGAGGTTTGATGCGGGCCAGGTTGGCCTTGGAGGTGTCATGACGCGCCTTCTGCTGGGAGAGCTGCGCTTTGGCTTGGTTCAGGGCGGCCTGGAAGGTGCGGGGGTCGATCTCGAAAAGAATCCGCCCCTTCTTGACCTGCTCGCCTTCACGGTAATTTTGGCTGATCAGATAGCCGGTAACCTGAGGGCGAATGACCGCATTGATCGAACCGTCGAGGGCGCCGACCCATTCAACATAAACAGGGACATCCTTTTGCACGACGGCTACCACCTCGACCGTCGGTGTCTGCGGGGTTTTGGTTTTTTCTTCCTTCTGGCATCCGCCGACAAGCAGCGAAATCGCCGCCATTCCCATCATTACCAGCCCTGTGGCATGCCTGATGCGATGCAAAAATTGAAGATTTATTTCTCTGTTTCTCATAACCCCCCCTGTTGAACGAATATTGCGAGCACCCAAGCGATTATATTCGTATTTATCTGATGGCGCCAGTCACCGTTGGTGATTTTGGCAGCATGTTTTTTTGGTTGTTTCGTAAACTGCGAACAGTATTGACTCGCTTCTCCTCAGTCTGCGATGATTTTCATCTCCGACCCCGGCCTCCACTGCCGGCCCGGCCACCGCCGCTCGAGCGCGGTTGCATCTGGGCGCGGCTGGGCTGGCTGAATTGGCCACCGCCCCGCGATCCTGCCTGCGAAGCAAAACTGGATCTGTTCTGGCTCAACTGATTGCCGCGCGAGCGTGCTTGAGCCTGCGATTCCAGGTCACGCGTCCTTGGGCTGAACTGGCTGTCGCGCGAGAATGGCTGCATCTGGGCCCGGCTGCTGGGCTGGGAAAAATCTGTTCGCGGTTGAGCCTGAGCCCGGTTGGATTGAGCAAAACTGTCCCGCGACTGCGCCTGAGATTGCCGAGTTGCCCCGGGCTGCGATCTCTCAACCGGCGCCCAGCCGCCGCCGGTATTGGAACTCCAGTTGCCGCTGCTGTCTCTTTTATAGACATTGCCGTCTTTCCCGGCATAAACATTGCCTCCTTGTCCTTTGACAACAGCCCCTTGTCCTCGCGCCGTGTCCCAGGCAACAGCGCCGGAGCCCCTGTTGGTCTGTGCCCCGGCAACCGTTCCATAGTCGTTGCTTC
>JGI24728J21555_1000492_pt1 | contig 20130 bp, 18 predicted proteins | sample EPASupsiteSAE305_FD_21555 | JGI IMG/M metagenome (IMG submission 21555) | reverse complement strand
CGAAAACANNCTCCTCTATGCGGCAGNTGCACTGATNNTGACGGTGGCAATTATCGCCTCATTATTACGCTGGGGACTCCCCTCGCTCGCCCAANACNCCGCGACCGTATTTCCAACCGATACAGAAGCGAAAATAGGGGCTGAAACATTAGAGACACTCGATGAACTCTATCTTAATCCAACGACATTAACCGTCCATCGACAAAAAGAACTGTTAGAGCATCTCAAACTCATGTGTACGACACAAGAGTGTCCGCCGTTCGAGCTTTTATTTCGGAACAGCACAACCATCGGAGCAAATGCTTTTGCGCTTCCGGGAAATAAACTCATCATTACCGATCAGCTTATTGACAAAGCCAAACACGATGAAGAGATCATGGCCGTCTTAGCTCATGAACTGGGACACGTCAAACAAAAGCATATTGTACGAATGATGCTTCAATCCATCGGTTCGGGAGTTATTTTGGTCATGGTGACCGGTGATATCAGTAATTATTCCGATCTTGCCGCAGGGATTCCGGCGATATTGCTCCAACAGGGGTATTCACGTGATATGGAGGATGAAGCTGACACATTCGCCCTTGAAACACTCCTAAAAGCGCATATACCTCCGCACCGCTTTAGCGATATTCTCATGCGTATCGATCCAGACACCAACACGTCATCAACACTCTTTTCAAGTCATCCCGATACCAAAGAGCGGGTTAAAGCCTTTTCCCGTTAGGCTATAATAACGCGATTTTATTTGACTTTGAAATGACCGTATGAAAAAACTGCTGATTATTCTCCTCACCCTCGGACCTATTGTTCTTTTTACCGGGTGTATTTCTCACTACTGCATTCGAGGCGATTCCCCCCAGCTGGATNCAAACCTCACACACTTTTTACACCAATGGCGCGATAATACAACGGCTCCGATCCGTGATGGAAAATACACCCATATTTATCTGAACGGAGATGGTTCACAGGGAAAAAAATTGGCTCTCACTTTTGATGATTCTCCGGATGAGAACAATACCGACAAGGTTTTGGATATTCTCAAATTCTACCGTATCAAAGCGAGCTTTTTTATGATCGGCGCACCGATGGTCGATCAGAATATTACCGTCACAAAACGGGCGTTTGATGAGGGGCATTTGGTACTGAACCACAGTTTCACCCATCCCCATTTTAGTAAGATCGATAAAGAAAGAATCGTAGATGAACTCAATGCAACATCCCATCGGATCGAAAACATTACCGGAAAACATCCCCTCCTCTTTCGTCCGCCGTATGGTTCGATCAACCAAGAGGTAATGGATACGATCAATGATCAAGGATATACAACGATTCTTTGGTCCCTTGATTCACTCGACTGGGCACTCCAAGATAAAGATGCTATTACCGAAAATGTGATTACCCATGTGCAAAACGGAGATATTATCCTGATGCACAGCAGTCGTGCCAATCATGCGAGCGTCGAAGCACTCCCGGGTATCATCGAACAGCTCCAAAGCAAAGGCTATACGTTCCTACGTCTCGATGATATGCTGGGGATTAAAGCGTACCGATAAACATTGACNCCGAATCACGTGGCGAACTTGGGCACTAAAGCGCTATAATAATTTTTATGAAAACGACAACACTCCTTTTTCTCCTCCCTCTTTTCATCTTTGGCGGATGCCAAAAAGCAGACACACAAACATATAACGGATATGCCGAAGGGGAGTATATCAATATCGCCTCAACCCAAAGCGGCAAACTCGATAAACTTTTCGTTAAACGNGGAGATCAAGTATCTCTTCATTCCAATCTTTTTGCTTTGGAATGCGATAGCGAGCTATTGGCACTGCAGCAAGCTGCTGCTGATCTCTCTGCGGCGGAAGCAACCCTCAAAGATTATCAAAAAGGCTCTCGTCCCGAAGAGATCGAAGTACTCAAAGCTCAACTCTCTCAAGCACTCGCCAATGCGGACAATGCCGCTATACAACTCAACCGAAATAAAGCACTCTATCCCGCCAATGCCGTCTCAAAAACTCAACTCGATGATTCCGAAGCTCTGGCAAAAACGACTGCCGCTAAGGTCAAAGAACTCAAAAATACGGTGGACGTGGCGAAACTTTCCAAACGTCTCGATCAAATCACCGCACAAAAAGCCCGTATAGAGCAGCTTACATCAGCAGTCGCACTGGCGCAATGGAAAGTGGATGAAAAAGGGGTGAAATCACGCTATAACGCGCTGGTTTTCGACACACTCTACCGCGAAGGGGAATTCGTCCCTCTGGGNGGAATCATCATTAGACTCCTCCCNCCNGAAAACATNAAAATCCGTTTTTTTGTNCCNCAAAANNTNNCGGAATCNCTCCNAATCGGCCATGGNGTANCGATTATTTCCCGCAATGACGGGAAAAAGATCAGCGCCAAAGTCACCTATATCTCTCCCGAAGCGGAATTTACNCCTCCGATTATCTACAGCAACGAGACCAAAGATAAACTCACCTATATGATCGAAGCGTATCCTGATCGGATCGATGCACCGTTCCTCCATCCGGGTCAGCCTGTGGAAGTCTCACTTGAACGCCATTGACACTGCAATCGACGTTCGAGGTCTGAACAAATATTTTGGCGACAAGCACGTCGTTAAAGATTTATCGCTTACGGTCAATCGCGGAGAAATCCTCGGATTTTTAGGGCCCAACGGAAGTGGAAAAACAACCGCTATTCGGATGCTGTGCGGGTTACTGACCCCTGATAGCGGTGAGGGTCACTGTCTGGGCTATGACATCACGACCCAAAGCGATGCAATCAAACGGGAAGTAGGATATATGACCCAAAAATTCTCCTACTGGGAAGATTTAAGTATCCGCGAAAACCTCGATTTTGTTGCACGGGTGTACGAACTCGCCAACCGTAAACACATCGTTGACGAAGCACTCGAAACGCTCGGACTTACCTCCCGTTCCTCCCAGCTGGCACGTTCTCTCTCAGGAGGATGGAAACAACGTCTAGCACTTGCAGCCTGCATGCTACGCCATCCTAAACTCTTGCTGCTTGACGAACCCACGGCCGGGGTAGATCCCAGTGCACGACGCGATTTTTGGGAAGAGCTGCATCAACTCGCCGCTCAAGGGGTTTCAGTTCTCATCAGTACCCACTACATGGATGAAGCAGAGCGATGCCATAAACTCGCTTATATCGCGTACGGAAATCTCCTCGCACAGGGAAGTGCCCAAAGCATTATTGAACGCCAAAGACTTTTTACCTATGAAATTATGGGTGATCGGTTGATGGATATTTCAAAATCGCTTGAAAAGCACTCTGCCATCGAACAAACCGTTATTTTCGGATCAACCCTGCATGTCAGCGGAAAAAATCCTCAAGCGATCGAAGAAGTACTGAGCGCAGAACACTATAAATCCATACCAACCTCTTTGGAAGATGTCTTTATTTATCTCATGAAACAGACGCATGATAATTACGGAGAGACTCGTGATACCATTTAATGCTTTCAGTTTCAAACGTTGGTGGGCAATCGTGCTTAAAGAGTTTTTACAGCTCAAACGCGATCGTGTGACGTTTGCCATGATGGTGGTTTTACCCATCATCCAGCTTGCACTGTTCGGATTCGCGATCAACACCGATCCCAAACATCTCCCAACCGCCGTCGTCTCTTATGATAAGAGCGAATTTACCCGTACATTACTCTCATCGATGCAGACATCGGAATATTTTGCCATTGATACCCAGATTACAACTCCCCAAGATGCCCAAGAAGCCCTGCAAAAAGGGGAAATCCAGTTTATCCTCACCATCCCTCCTGGTTTCACCCAAAAGCTTCTAAGAGGCGAAAAACCCTCTATTCTCCTCGAAGCCGATGCGACTGACCCTATCACAATTTCCATTGCCCTGTTGTCAATCGAAGGGATCGCCGAGCAGGTGGTTAAAAAAGATTTAACGGGATCTTTATCAGGACTTTGGTCTCAAAAAAAACCGTTTGATATACGGGTCCATCGCCTCTATAATCCCAATGGTATCAATCAGTACAATATCATTCCGGGACTCATGGGAACCGTTATGACCATGACCCTCACCATGATGACAGCACTTGCTATCACTCGCGAACGTGAACGCGGTACGATGGAAAATCTCCTCGCCACCCCCGCACGACCGCTGGAGATTATGACAGGAAAGATTATCCCGTATGTTTTTATCGGACTTATCCAAGCCTCCTTGATCTTATTCGCTTCCCATTTTGTATTCGACGTCCCCTTTAACGGTTCGATTATTTTAGCCTATAGTGTTGCTCTGCTCTTCATTGCCGTCAATCTCACGATCGGTATCACCATCTCCTCATTGGCGCAAAATATGCTGCAGGCGTTACAGCTGACAATCTTCTATTTTCTCCCCAGTATTCTCCTCTCAGGCTTCATGTTTCCCTTCTCCGGAATGCCGACATGGGCACAGCATATCGGCGAGATACTTCCACTCACTTACTTCAACCGTCTGATTAGAGGTATCGTCCTCAAAAACAACGATTTTGCGATGCTTTGGCCTAATATTTGGCCGTTGATCATCATTGCTTTGGTGATGATGACGCTTGCCGTCAAGTTTTACAAAAAGACCCTCGATTAAGCCATCTGAATTACGCTATAATTACACAATCATTTGCGTTTTCGGTCTACGCTTGAGACTCTTCACCGACCGCTTATCCCCACCTCATGTATGAGGCTTATGTATCCAAGGACTTTTTATGTCATCGACACCAATCAAACGCCAGAACCATCGTATCCACCCGTGTAACCGCCCACGTAAAAATGAACTGATCCATTTTTTAATCGATCGCAATGCGGGAAAAACCATTCTCATCGCTACCTCTAATGATGCCGGAGAGCTTCCAGCCCTATTTGCAGGAAAAAACATCACTGTTCTCAGTGATGCCGAATTGGCAAAAACTCCTGATTTACGCTGTGAAGTACTCATCAGCTATGATCTCCCGGAAAAAGCGATCGTCTATATGTCACGATATGCACGAGCGAGAGAGTATGCCCTCATCACCCTCGATGAAGAGGATCAAAAACGTCTCTATCCTATCGAATTGCTCAACGGACGCACTATCACTCAAGAGGTAGTAAAAGGATTCGAACCTGATTTCGGAATCGCAGTCGACAATCAGCAAAAAGCCGAAGCAAAAGCGCGCCGCGAAGAGCGCGAAGCTCGTGATGCACAAGATCCGAGAAATCGTGATAAAAAGCCGGTCCGTGATACCCGTCCTGAACGCAAGCGCGATGAGGGGGATGGTTTTTCCGCTAAAAAACAGTACAACAGCAAACCTCGATTCGTCGGTAAAGATGAAAGCGGTAAACCGATCTTCGAGGGGAAAACCCGCGAGCGGAACCATTACATCGACGGTACACCTCGTTCAGATGCAGAAAAAGCAACCCGAACTCCTTACAGCAGCAAACCAAAATTCTTCGGTGACAAGGAAAAAAGCTCCGACGAGCGAAAGCCATCCGATAGAGAAAAAAAGCCTTACGGGGAGAAGAAAGCTTACGGAGACAAACCTGCCTTTGGTGAGAAAAAAGCCTATGGTGATAAAAAACCGTTCGGAGATAAGAAGCCTTACGGTGACAAACCTGCTTTTGGTGAGAAAAAAGCCTATGGCGACAAAAAACCGTTCGGAGATAAGAAGCCTTACGGTGACAAACCTGCCTTTGGTGAGAAAAAAGCTTATGGTGATAAAAAACCGTTCGGTGACAAGAAGCCTTACGGTGACAAACCTGCCTTTGGTGAGAAAAAAGCTTATGGTGATAAAAAACCGTTCGGTGACAAGAAGCCTTACGGTGACAAAAAACCTTATCAGGATCGAAAACCATCCGAAGCACCTGCAGCGCCAAAACGGACACCTCGCCGAATCGATGTAAAATCGTTTAAATCACCAAAAGATAGCGAATAAACTCTGATAAATCGATGTCCTTAATGGTGTATTAACGCTAACTGAAATACAATACCTCTATAACAATCCGATAAGGAGAAAATAGTGGCAGGTATTTCGACAAAAGGGAGCTATGGCCTTGCAGCCATGTATGAGTTAGCACTTCATTACGGGCAAGGGCATCTTCAAATTCGTGATATTGCTGAAAAAGCCAATATCCCCCAAAATTATCTGGAACAAATCCTTGCAACATTGCGTAAAGAGGGGTTGATTCAAAGTATACGGGGAGCCGGCGGAGGCTATTTACTGGCTAAATCTCCAAATACCATCTCAGTATTTGATATCTTAATCGCGTTGGAGGGGGAGCTGTGCAACCCATCGGACGAACGATTACAACCGATTTTGCATCTGTATTGGAATCGTATCCGAGATGATATGAGAGGTGTTTTTAACGAAACACTCCAAGATCTCGTCGATCAAGGCAATGCACTCGATCAACAATCAATGTATTTTATATAACCGGAACTTCCTGACGTTGATACTGCGGCAGTTTTCCGTAAAGTTTAACTACATTTCCAAACACAATCACCGCCGGTCCATTGACATTCTTGGCTGCTTTATCCAATCCTGCCAACGTCGTTATAATACTTTCCTGTTCAGGGCGCGAAGCGTTCGATACGATCGCTACCGGCAGATTATGGGGAACTCCGATCGCATACGCCGAAGTTTTAATCTTTCGTGCAATACTCAGCCCCATCAACACAACCGTGGTATGGTTAGAGAGTTTTAACAACGGCAGCCAATCGGCATTAAATTTACCCTCCTTCAAATGCGCCGATACTACCGAAAAACTGGCAGCGTATCCTCTCGCGGTCGGAGGAATACCGGCACAGGCAGGTCCGCTTACTGAGGAAGATATCCCAGCGATCACATCAACGTTGTAGCCTCTCTCCAGTAAATAAAGCGCTTCTTCCGCTCCCCGTCCGAAAATATAGGGATCACCGCTTTTTAAACGTGCAACGCTATATCCCTGATCAGCATAATCAGCTATTAAATGATTGATCCGCTCTTGGGTAATACTATGAGATTTTTTTGGTTTTCCAACATAGAGTTTCCGTGTTTGGGGTGGGATCAAATCTAAAATCTCTTTGCTGATGAGATTATCATACAAAACAATCTGAGCTTCACGGATAATACGATACGCTTTGAGTGTCAACTGTTCAACATCTCCCAAGCCGCAGCCTACGAGATATACTTTTCCTTTTCTCGCCGAAAACGAATAATGTGATTCGGCCGAAATCGGTTGTAATATTTTGGTCATCCGAGCCTCTTTATCGATTTTTTAATTGCTTCCAATAACGCATCGATATCTTCTATATCCTGCGAATAATGGATACTGATCCGCAGCCAACCCGGCCGCGCTTGGAAGGGTGTATCATCCTCCAGTCCTAATAAATCATGTCCGTAAGGTCCGGCACACGAACATCCCGCACGTGTTTGAAACCCTTTTGATTCCGAGAGAAGCGCACACAAGGCGTACGGATCAATCCCTTTTACGTTAAATGAGACAATCCCTATATTTTCTGCCTTTCGACAGCCGTAACAGGTCGCGCCCTCAATCTCTTTTAATCCTTCGATAAAACGCCCATACAAGCTTTTTTTACGTTCCGCTATCCACTCAAATCCGAGTTCGTTACGAAGCTGATACGCCAAAGCTGCGCGAATAAGCTGTAATATCCCCGGTGTTCCTGCATCTTCACGATCTTCGACACCATCAATAAAATAGTGGCTGGTACGGCTAACATAGCGTACCGTGCCACCCCCGGCAAAGGTAGGTTTGGCATCTGCATCGAAAAGATTTTTTCGGATTGCCAATAAACCGCATGATCCCGGTCCGCCTAAAAGCTTATGCGGTGAATAAAACATCGCATCATAAAGCTCGCACGGTATATTCAGATACGGTGACGAAGCTGCCGCATCAAAGCAGACAATAGCTCCGTAACGTCGAAGTATTGCCGAGATCTCTGCATAAGGGGTAATCGTTCCGGTCACATTGGATGCGATACAAAACGACCCGATAAGCTCTCGATCTTTGTTCTCTTCCAAAATTTCTTCAAGCTGCTCAAGATCCACCAATCCTTTTGCATTCAATCCGATCCGTACCGTTTCACAAAGTGCTTCACGATAGCTGATCTCATTGGAATGGTGTTCATACGGTCCGACAATCACCAACGGCATTTCATTGACAGGCGGCAATGAACGATAACGTGCACGTGTTGCCGGAGGGATATAAAGTCCCAAAATTTCCTGCAGCCGTTTCACCGCTCCCGTAGCACCGCATCCACACGGCATCAAGGCAAATGAACTGTCCAACCCCAATAAGGTTTTTAAATGCTCTCTCGCCTGACGGTAATAACGATCCGTCCGTGCGGCCATTGATGCCTCTTTAGAATGGGTATTCGCATACGTTTCAAGCACTTCCCGAACCCGTGCTTCGATTGGTTCATACGCCAAACCCGACGCCGTAAAATCGAAATAGGTTTTTTTATGGACACCAATCGTATTTCGCCCTAATTGGGCGTATTTATCACCCTCTTCAAGGAATGGACGGAATAACTGATTCATGTGCGTATTTCTCCAATAAAAAATTTCCAAAATCGACACTCTTACTGGTTTCAAACTCATGAATCAATGTTTCAATAAGCGGTGCAACCTCATCGGCAGAAACTTTGACCCCCGTTTTTACGGCAAAACGGCTTTGTTCACCTTCAAGATGCCCCCCGACAATTAAATCGAAACCCTTGAGACGTTCATCACCCCGTTTTACGATTGCTCCGACAAATCCCAAATCTACGATGTGCGGATGGGCACACGAGTTTGGACAGCCGTTAATGCTGATACTCACCGGTTCGTCAAAATCGGGGAATTTACCATTCAGATAATTCACCACCTCAATCGCCAAATCTTTCGTCTCACTCACCGCAAACTTACAAAAATTGAGTCCCGTACATGCCAACGTTCGTGCTTCAAAAACACTCGGGTGAGGATGAAATCCCACCGCCTGCAGGGTATCGAGCATCGGCTCCGTTACATCGGAATGGACGTTAAGGATCACAAAATTTTGTGTCGTTGTCAGCGTTATCCCCTCAGCACCGTAAAAATCCAAGATACGTCCGAGCTTCAACAGGTGTTCACCCTTGATCCGTCCGCTGGTCAATGCACACCCTATCGTGTTATACCCTTTACGTATCGTAGAGGCAACACCGAAATGAGTGCGTCGCGGATACGGTGTAAAAGGTGCCGTATCGTAACGCTCCAACTCCACACGGGATTCTTTTTCCAGTTCAGCAACAAAGCGTTCAACACCCCAATCATCAATCAAATGACCCAAACGGGCTTTGCTTCGATTGTCACGTCTACCTGCATCCCGATAGATACGGGCAACCGCTTCGGCGATCTTGACAATATCACGACGTTTCACATAACCGATATGATCGGCAATACGTCGATTACTCGCCTGTCCACCTCCGACGCTTACGCTGAATCGGAGCTCATCACCGTTTTTGACAGCGGTAAATGCCAGATCCTGCACTTCGTGCTGAATACAATGTTTATTACACCCGCTGACACCAATTTTGAATTTACGAGGTAAATTCGAAAAATCGGGATTTCCCCGATACAGGTTGTTCAATGCAACCACCACATCACGGACATCATCGATCTGAGCGTGATCAATTCCATTCACCGGACAACTCACAATATTACGCGGGCAATCTCCCGATGCACCGACCACACTCAGTCCAACACTGGAGAGACGTTCCAATATTTCAGGGAAATCTTCTATTTTCAACCAATGAAACTGAATATCCTGTCGGGTCGTCAAATCACCGCTTTCACGGGCAAATTCAACGGAGATTTTTCCTAAAACTTCAACTTGTTTAGAGGTTAAACTCCCTCCCTCAAGCTTCACACGCAGCATATAATACTGAGTAGTATCATCCGCTTCCTGAAGATTACGGTTTTGGGTATAAATTCCATACCATTTAAAACGATCAATATCTTCAGGATCAATCACCTCGCCGGTTAAAGCATATCGATAAATGTCGGCGATGACTTCCAATCCATCTTTCTCGCGTTTAATACGCTCAATTCGTTCAGCTTTTGTTTCATTCGCCATAACATTTTCCTTATTCGATTATCGCAGCATTCCAATGCGGAAAATGCCGCCGTATAAGAGCATTTAGCTCTATCTCAAATTCAGATACGGTACTTTGTACCGCTCTCTCCTTCTCCGCGCTTTGGGTAATCATTCCGGCAGCTACAGTATTATTCGTAATTTTATCGATGAGGATAAAGCCCCCCATCTCTCGGTTTTCTTCGTATAAATCAAAGGCAATCGCTTCACCCAAAACCAAACGGACCGATCCGATATCATTGAGCCCTAAATCCACTGCATCATGACGTTCTTGGGTATTGACATCGACACGATAGTCAATTCCATCCGCGTACACGGTCGTAACGGTTGATGCTCGTTTAAATAGATAGCTTTTACCCGGGAGAAATCTCTCCTCATCCATCCATACCAAATTTGCTTTGATCGCATTGCTTTGCAAAATAGACTCATCCGTTTTAATCAAAACATTTCCGCGACTGATATCAATCTCTTCATTCAATGTAAGCGTTACCGCTTCTCCGGTTGAGGCTGATTCCAAATCCCCGTCATACGTTACNATCGATTTCACCGTTGCCTTTTTGAGCGACGGATACGTTGTAATAGAATCCCCTACACGCAGTGTTCCTGATGCTATCGTTCCAGCGAATCCTCTAAAATCGAGATTCGGACGATTGACATATTGTACCACCATACGAAACGGCCCCTCAACCGAGGCAGATGCGAGGGGAACCTCTTCAAGTATCTCCAAAAGTGTTGATCCCTGATACCAAGGGGTGCGATCACTTTTCGTGACCACATTGTCTCCATCCAGTGCCGAAAGCGGTACCGAATAAATACCTTTGATTCCAAGTCCTTCAGCAAATGCACGATACTCGGCATTAATCTTATCAAATACCTCTTGATCGAAATTCAGCAAATCCATTTTATTGATGGCCACAACTACATTGCGAATCCCCAAAAGACGGACAATGTACGAATGACGGCGCGTTTGCGTCACGATCCCATAACGAGCATCGATCAAAATGATCGCTAAATCCGCTGTCGAGGCTCCTGTCGCCATGTTACGGGTATATTGTTCATGCCCCGGTGTGTCGGCGATGATAAACTTTCGTTTATCGGTTGAAAAGTAGCGATACGCCACATCAATCGTAATCCCTTGTTCCCGTTCACTCTGCAAACCGTCCACAAGAAGTGCCAGATCAATCTTATCCCCTGTCGTCCCCGACTTTTTACTGTCATTTTTTATCGTTTCGAGCTGATCTTCGAAAATCATTTTTGAATCGTGCAACAGACGCCCTATCAACGTACTTTTACCATCATCCACGCTCCCGCAGGTAATAAAGCGGAGCAACTCTTTGTGTTCTTGTTCTTTAAGATAACCCTCGATATCGGTGGCTATCAAATCTGATTGATGTGCCATTAGAAATATCCTTCAATTTTTTTCTTCTCCATGGAACCTGAGCTGTCGGCATCGATCAGACGCCCTTGACGCTCAGACGTTTTTGTCAAAAGCATCTCTTGGATAATATCCGGAAGCGTTGTAGCATCACTGTTCACCGCACCGGTCAACGGATAACACCCTAACGTTCGAAAACGGATATTTTCAATGCTTGGAACTTCGCCTTCTTGGAGCGGGAACCGCTCATCATCCACCATTATTTTTACCCCGTCACGCTCAACGACCGGACGTAATGCTGAGTAATAAAGCGGAACAATCGGGATACTTTCAAGATAAATGTATTGCCAAATATCGAGTTCCGTCCAGTTCGAGAGGGGAAATACACGAATACTCTCCCCCTTATGAACCCGTCCGTTGTAGATATTCCACAACTCAGGACGCTGGTTTTTCGGATTCCATCGATGGTTTTTATCTCTGAACGAATAAATCCGTTCTTTTGCCCGACTTTTCTCTTCATCACGACGCGCACCGCCGAAAACGGCATCAAATTCATAATAATTCAAAGCCTGTTTTAACCCTTCAGTTTTCATCACATCGGTATGCACGGCACTTCCGTGGATAAAAGGGTTGATCCCTCGTGCAATCCCATCGGGATTTACATGGGTTAGCAACGTTAATCCCAACTCTTTAATACGACGATCACGAAACTCGATCATCTCTTTGAACTTCCATGTCGTATCGACATGCAGTAATGGAAATGGCAACTTTGCCGGATAAAATGCTTTGATCGCTAAATGAAGCATCACCGATGAATCTTTACCGATCGAATAAAGCATTGCCGGATTGTCAAATTCCGCGACCACTTCGCGCATGATGTGAATCGCTTCGGCTTCTAATGCCTTAAGATGTGTTTTTCGTTCTTGACTAATCATGGTCTTCTCCTTTGCTACCGTTTTTCAATCAAATAAAAATAGCCCAATCGGCCAACTCTTTGCGGCTCGAGTACTCATTATCCTCGAGTAATCCATCCAAAATATCCAACAAAAACTTCATTGTCATTTCCTTTTTATGTGGAGTCCACACTCCTTATGCTCAGGATTTTCCCACCACCATCGTCCGGCTCGGAGATCTTCTCCCTCGCGTATTGCTCGCGTACACGGTGCGCATCCGATACTCGGATAACCTTGATCATGCAGCACGTTGTAAGGGACCTTATTCTCTATCACATAATCCCAGACCATTTGTTCACTCCACTCGATGAGAGGATTGAGTTTTATCAGGCCATTTGCCTCATCCCATTCGACGAGTTGCATCGTCTCACGTGTAGGAGATTGAGATCGGCGTAATCCTGTAATCCATACTTCTAAGCCGCTCAAAGCCCTGCGCAGCGGTTCTAGCTTTCGAACCTGACAGCATGCTTTTCGGTTTTCGATACTCTCTCGAAACCCGTTAATCCCCTGACTTTTATAAAGCTCCTCGAGACTCGTTTTGTCGGGGCAGAAAACCTCGACATTAATCCCGTATTTTCGATTCGTTTGATCCATCAGGGTATACGTCTCTTCAGGAAGTCTTCCCGTATCGAGTGAAAAAATCTTTGCTACCGGATCAATTTTTACCATCAGATCGGTCAAAACCTGATCTTCCACACCATAGCTCGAAGCTAAAGCAATCCGGCCTTTATACGTTTGTAAAAAGTGAGAAAGTACCGTTTCGATCGATGCATCCTCAAACCACGCATTTAATAATTCAAAATCGTTTTTCATCCCATCAACCTATATCTGATAATCGTTTTCGACCACTTTGACTCGACCGAAATTCGTTTTATTCCATGCTCGTTCATGTAAATAATATAAAAACATCTTCGTAACCACTTCGATGGAGCCGATTGAGACGGCCATCACTAAATCCCCTGTGATAAAGTAGGATACGATCATGGTATCTATAGTCCCTACGGTACGCCATGAAATAGCTTTAATCACACTTCTATAATGTTTTTCTCCCATTACGACCCTTCCTTAATAACGCATTTACGTATTCTCAGAGGGGTATTCATAAAGCTCCGTACTTAGATACCGTTCTCCGGTATCGCACAAAATCGTTACGATCTTTTTCCCTCGATTTTCAGGACGTTCTGCGATCTTTTTCGCCGCAGCCACATTGGCTCCCGATGAAATTCCCACTAAAAGTCCTTCCGTTTTTGCAATCGTTCTTGCCGTTGTAATCGCTTCATCATTCGTGATTCGAATGATTTCATCATAAATACCCCGATTAAGCACTTGAGGAATAAAACCGGCCCCAATCCCCTGTATTTTATGAGGACCTGCCAACTCTCCCGAAAGTACCGCTGAAGCATCCGGTTCTACCGCAATGATTTGAATGTTGGGGTTATACTTTTTGAGTATTTCTCCCACACCGGTAATCGTTCCGCCCGTTCCAATAGCCGCGACAAAAATATCGATTTGCCCATCGGTATCTCTCCAAATCTCTTCCGCCGTCGTTTCTCTATGAATCTGGGAATTATCAGGGTTGTTAAACTGTTGTAAAACAACCGCTCCGGGAATTGAATTCCCAAGCTCGATTGCTTTGACTACGGCTCCGCCCATCCCCTTTTCAGGTTCGGTCAAAACGATCTGCGCACCCAAGGCCGCCAAAAGACGTCGTCTCTCCAAGCTCATTGAACTTGGCATTGTCAAAATTAATTTTAAACCCAGGCTTGCGGCGACACTTGCCAAGGCGATCCCGGTATTCCCGCTTGTCGGCTCAATAATGACACTCTCTTCGGTAATCTCACCACGCTGTAGGGCTTGGAGGATCATATTGCATCCAATTCGGTCTTTAACCGATCCAGATGGATTCATAAATTCGCATTTTCCTATGATCGTTGTTAATCCGTCCGAAAAATGGTTTAGCGTAATGAGCGGTGTATTTCCGATCAGTTCCGTGACATTGGCTGCAATTTTCATTGTTCACTCCTTTCCTTGGTGAGATTCATCTTAAATGAATGCTCATTCGTTTCAAACTGGAAGAATTATACGGAGATATTTTTTCATTGTCAAGTAATTCTATTGAATTAGTAGTGTTTATTTGATATTTATTTAAAAAAGCCCTATTTTGTGGACTTTAAAGATACAATATTATTCATAGTGATTTACTAAGGTATTATTTAAACCAACTCTTACAGAGGTCAAATATGGTATATTTCCCACTTCTTTCATCGACCTGTGCTACTATTTCCAAAAAATTTGAGGATATTTATGGCTATTATTTCCATCGCTTCCACTAAAGGTGGAGTAGGTAAAACCTCGCTGGCTTTTTCACTTGCCAAAGATCTGCGCTATCGCTACGCGACCAACGATATGTCGGTTGTTCTGACGAAGTATAAAAATGCCCGCTATTATCCCAATAAAATTCCCCTTTATCCCGATACCGTCTATGACTTCGGGGGATTTGAAAATCCACATGCCAATGAGATACTTCGAGAATCCGATATCATTATTCTCCCGACAACGAACGATCTCAACTCTATTATGAAAAGTTTGGTATTTATTAAAAATTTTAAAGAGAAGACAATCCTTGTCTTTGCCAACATGCTCGAAAATCCCAATGATGCGGTGATGATTCGGGATAAGATCCATGAACACTTCCCGAATCTTGCCTTTACGTATCTGCGCCGGACAAAATTATTGAAAAATGCGTTGGAAAGCGGAATGAGTGCTACAGAGCTGTATGAGAGCAATAATCACACCCAACACTTGTATAAACAAGCGTATGGAGAGTATTCGAAGATTTTGAAGATTTTTACCGAAGAGAATTCGGTATATTAAAGTCCGGCAACTTTTTTCAGTTCCAGCCGATCGTACATGGCAAGCATATTCTGATAATCAGCGTGTAAAGCAGTACTAACGAAAAGCTCTTCTCCGTTTACAATACTTACCGCTTTGTCAACTCGCTCAGCGCTATAAAGAGCATAAAGTGCATGGACATAGTCGCTAAATTCAAGCCCAAATTCTGCCATTTGAATCAATTCAACAATCAGAACGCTCATCGTATTGGTGCTAAATTCCAGATAACTTATCGCCTCTTCGATATTCCCTAACGATAGATGCAACTGAGCTTTGAGCTCTCCGATAGTGAAATTCTCCTCGAAAATAACCCCGATAAATTTCTCAACATTCAGATGATCTTCGAGCGCTTCGATCTCATCCAGCACCGTTTCAGGATCATAATCTGCAAAGTTCAAAATCACTTCACGATACGCTTTACCCCGATTTCGATTATTGTAAATCAAATCATCGATCGGGTACACCTCGGAAACTCCGGGGACAATCATCTGACAAGAATAAAAGCCGAGGTAATTGTAATCTCGAATATAGACATCTTTACCCATCGAAGCAAAGATAGCAGAGAGATAGGCAAATTCCTCTGCGGTACTTTCACCGCTGTATCCCCATGCAGCCAACTCAAAACTCTTTTTGGCACTCAAAAACTGTATCCCCATCTTGCCGTTGGAATCGATAAAATGCGATTCCAGATTAAAGCTCTCGGAGACAACCGACATATCAAACGTCGGTACTTCGAAACTCTCCAAATTTTCTAATCCGCGTCCCTGCATCAGCTCCGTCATCGTCCGCTCCAGCGACACTTCCAGTATTGGATGAGCGCCGAATGAGACAAAAAGTGTGGCGTTTTCTGGGTTAATAAATGAAATTGCGGTCACAGGGTATTTACCACCTAATGACGCATCCAAAACATTAACGATATAGCCTAATTCGCGTAATTTCATCAAATCGCTGTAAAGACGCTCAAACTGCTGCAAAAATTCATCGCTGTAATGCGGCAAAGCGTAACCGTTTTTGATAATCTCTATCTTCGCATACCGCTCCAGTATTTCACTCATCGCCTGCACTTGTGCCTCTTGAGCCGTATTCCCCGTAGCAAGCCCGTTACTGACGTAGAGATTGCTGAGGATATTGATCGGAAAATAGACCACCTCATCACTGGAGAGTTTATGAAACGGCAATGCGACGATCTTATCCTCGTAATCGCTGTTAAAATCGAGGAGTTCATCCATGCTCAGTTCACTATTGGGATCAAACAACTCCATCAACTCACGATTCAGATAACCGCCGCCAAATTCAAACGCCGCCTCATCGGGATAATACTTCCGCTGGGGGAGGTGAAAATCGATAAAAAAGTTGTTGGTTTGAAGCCGTTCGATGTATTCACCCAATGCACTTGCCATAGAGGCTTGTGAATAGATCCCTTTACCGTTGGAATAAATATGTTTTGGGGCTTCAAGTGAAGCGAGATTCACCGAGTAGCAGTTGTTGAGGGGGTGTTTCTCTTGCGAGTAGCTAACGATACATCCCATCTCGCTTAATATACTCTCCATTTTTTTAATGGATTCTTCTACGGGGGCATTTTTAGAAACTAAATTCATTTCGGTTCACTTTTAAAAAATTGTGGCTAAGTATAGCCAAATCTGTTAATCGGACGGAATATGAAGCGGAAAGAGTGAAAATTCTAAATCGTTTTTAATGTTTTATTTTTTCAACTGAGTTGCTATAAACGTATTAAACGATTCAGCACTCAAAGGCTTACTAAAATAATATCCCTGTATTTCATCACAACCCTCTTCACGGAGATAATCAAGCTGTTCCATGGTTTCCACACCTTCAGCTATTACTTGCAAACCTAACGAATGAGCCATACTAATAATAGCGTTTACAATGGCTTTGTCTTCAGGATCCGTACTGATATCCCGAATAAATGACTGATCAATTTTGAGTTTGTATACTTTAAACTTTTTAAGGTAACTAAGAGAGGAATATCCGGTTCCGAAATCATCGATGGACATCCGTATCCCTCTCTCATGCAAATTATCCATGACGGCAAAAGCGCTTTTCGGATCATGCATGGCAACCGCTTCCGTCAACTCAAGTTCTAAATATTCCGAAGGCAAACCAAATTCTTCCAGTATCTTTGTCACCAGTTCAGGAAGATGGGAATGACGAAATTGTACCGCAGAGAGATTGACGGCTACAATCATTGGAGCAAATCCACGATCAATCCACTCTTTCGCCTGTTTTACCGCACTGCGCAATACCCACTCTCCAATAGGGAGAATTAAACCGTTCTCTTCTGCAATCGAAATAAATTCTAAGGGGGATATAGCCCCTAATTCTGGGTGATTCCACCGCAGCAATGCTTCTGCACCGATGACATGTGCATCCGTTATTGCGACTTGCGGTTGATAGACTACATGCAGTTGATCTTTTTCCAGTGCATGACGTAATGCATTGGTAAGTTGAATATTCCGTTCCAAAGACTTCTGCATCACTTTGGTAAAGAATCGGAAATTGTTACGCCCATTTAACTTTGCCTGATACATTGCGGTATCTGCATTTTTAGAAAGAGTCTCGGGGTCTGTCCCGTCGATAGGATAAATTGCAATACCGATGGATGCCGTTACGATTAGTTCATTATGCTCAACCGAAAAAGGCTTAGTAATGTTTTCTAAAAGTTTTTCTGCCACAGTGACAATACCTTGTGTCGTTGTGTTAGGAAGCATAAAAATAAATTCGTCTCCCCCTAAGCGAGAGACAGTATCTTCATTACGGATGCACTCTTGAATCCGTTTGGCCAATTCAACAAGCAAAGCATCTCCAATGCTATGCCCTAAAGTATCATTAATATCTTTAAAGTGGTCAAGATCCAAAAACATAATGGCAAATTCGCTGTTTTGACGTTTTGCGACATTGATAAAATAGGTAATGCGCTCAATAAACTGAGACCGGTTAGGAAGCCCGGTTAAAAGATCATAATTGGCAAGATAGTGAATACGCTCTTCAATATGCTTTTTCTCTGTAATATCATCTTTCATCGCCATATAATGGCTGATGCTTCCATCCGCCTGAAAAATGGGAGCGATCTTCACTTCTTCTATGAATTGTGTTCCGTTTTTTCTCAGATTCATAAACTCTCCATGCCAGCTTTTTCCCTGCTTGAGTTGCTTCCACAAATCAATATACGCAGATGGCAATGTTTTTCCGGATTGAAGTAAACGGGGATTTTTTCCGATTACTTCATCCAAGCTATATCCGGTTGCCGCTGTAAAAGCGGCATTTACATATTCGATATTTGCTTCATTGTCTGTGATAATGACACTGTTTGGACTTTGCTCAAGCGCTTGGGAGAGTTTACGCAGTTCTCTTTGGGATTTTTCATGCTCGGTAATATCACGAACGATTTTTGAGAGCCCGATAATCGTATTATTGGAATCTTTGATCGGAGAAAGCGTTACGGAAGCACTAACATACGAACCATTCTTGGTCATAAATACCGTTTCATACTGCTTAAACGATGCTCCGTCTTTGATCTGAGCGATATTGTCATTTTCTTTAGACGCTGAAGATGGAAGATAAAGTATAGAAACTGATCTCCCGATCGCTTCATCTGCCGTGTATCCAAAGAGATTTTCAGATGCTGTATTCCACGTCTGAATTATTCCACTCAGTGATTTTGTGATAATAGCATCAGCTGAAAATTCAATTGCACCCGATTGTATCTCCCGACTGACAAAAAGTTTATTTTTTTCTTCAATTAAACGGATGAAATAAAGGAGCACAAAAAAGAAACCGCTTAATCGCATAAAATGCCAATACCACCATGTCGCTCCCCAAAGTTGGGAGTATTGAAAAAGAAATGCCGCACCTGATAATAGCAATGCAAGAACAAAAAAATAAATATCTTCATTTTGATGTTTTTGTCGGTAATGGTATGCAAAGCGGATAGAAGCAAAAAAGAAAAACAACGCAGATAGATTATTTATAGCGCTTTCACTCTCTGAAAAATGTCCATTAATAATTGCGGCAGGAAGCTTCTCCCCCTGATTGAGTAAAATTAGAGCAATAACGACTGAAAGCGTAACAGCGGACACAGGAAGTGCAATGTAAAAAAAGGCAGAGACTCTTCGCTCCGGTATAAATACACCGAAAATCAAAATACTCCCGACAAACATTCCGATTGTATGCAACCAAACAAACATCGATCCCGGAAGGCTCATAGCATGGAAAAGCCCTATTACTGCGATGGCTATAAGGGCAATAGAGACAAAATGAAATCGGCTTAAATAGTATTTATTATTGTCAAACTTAAAAATAAACAAAGCAAAAAATAGTGCAATAATGGAGCCGGATGTTTCCAAAACCGCATGTAAGGGAATACTTTCGGTTAATCCATTCGCTTGAAGAATCCATACGGCTATCCCACTAAACAAAAAGGTTCCAATAGCTAAAGCGATTAGACGGTAGAAAACAATACTCTCTTTTTTCATCATTAACCCTGACACAAAGTACTTTCACTTTTATAATTCATATTGCAATGATTGTAACACAATACTATATTAACATCCAATCACATTGTTTAAATAGCTGACTAATATATAGGCATTGATCTGCTTCTATTAAAAAATTAAATTTTACTTACGTATTATGTTAGTTTATAATTAAACAATACTATTTAACTATTATAAATTATTATAAGGATACATCTTCTGAATGAGGGAGTTAAAATGAAACATGATCTTATGGAATTGCCCTTTGAGCAAACTGCATTACAGCCCTATATTTCCGCTGAAACAATCGC
>JGI24728J21555_1000475_pt1 | contig 20627 bp, 16 predicted proteins | sample EPASupsiteSAE305_FD_21555 | JGI IMG/M metagenome (IMG submission 21555) | reverse complement strand
CCTGCTTAAGAGTTCTGGTGAGTACCGCCAGCCAATACTCAAGCTCGTATGGCTTGAATGATGGAATTTTACCTTTGTAGTTATCATAATAGTGGACACCAATTGTATCGAGAATCGAAGCGATCTGAGGCTTGCCCCTTTTCCCCAAAAAGGGCATAAAACCTTTTGGGTAGTGATAAACATCGGCATCAGGCAATGCAAACGGGTGCAAGTGATCAACTAGCAGTCGCATAGGAATGCTACTGGTTTTTAAAGGCAGAACAACATTTTCAACACCAGCCATTTGAGGACCATCAACAGAGGTCAGCGAACAGAGCTCCAACTGTTTTTGTGCAACAAGAGTACTGATAAGCTCGTTTGTATAAACCCCAATGCCTCTTGATTTACGCGTTTTTGCCTGATCACACAGGTAATAGCAGACTTTCATGGAAAATCAGACCCGCTGCCCATAGCCAGAAAAATAATGCCCGTGAATCAAACGCTGTATAAACCGCTTAACTCGGTACAACGGGGCAACATATCGAAACAAAGGATAGGGTAGCAAGCGTGAAAGGGGATGGCAGGCATATGAGCGTTGCTGCTCCAACAGCATTTCGTGCTTATGTCTTGCCTGCCGTTTTCCAAAGTTCACCACTGTTTTGGCCTGGTCATGGTAGCGTTGCAAGGCAAACAACTGAGGAATATGCTCTATGCGATACCTAGCAGCCACTCTCGACCAGAATTCACCATCCATATTATAGTCAAATGATTCATCCAAATAGCCAATTGCATCAAAAACCGTGCGCCGCCAGAATACAGCCGGCTGAGTAACCAAAAGACCACAACCAATACAGATTCCCATCAAGCGGTCAAAAGGCAGAGCCTTTTTATGAAAAAGAAAATGTCCATCATGATCTACAATGTGTGCATCACCAAAAACCATAGCAACGTCAGCATGCGTTTCAAAATAGTGAACAACGGCATCAAAAGTCTTCGGCGTATACACGTCGTCTGAATTAATCCAGGCAACTATCTCTCCCGTTGCCCGGCGTAGTCCCTTATTTATAGCCTCTGTCTGACCGTTATCTTTCTCCGAAACCCAATACGTCAGATAGCGCTCATACTTTTTTATAATATCTACCGAGTTATCAGTTGAGCCACCATCAATCACTATATATTCAAGACCAGGATAATTTTGACTAAGAACGCTCTGAATTGTTGCTTCCAAAAAAGCACCCTGATTATATGACGGAGTAATAATTGATATTTTATACATTTAATTCCCCAACCAGAATGGCCCAATATCATTGCGATTACCGCGAGGTGTAGCATTCAGGTCATCTTTTACAAATACAGTCACCTTGCCCGCACCCTTGGCTGGGCTCCCAGCCCGCAATCTATAATCATTATTTGACTGATCCATAAAACGTGGATCAGCAACCAAGCTGTGCATATCATGCCCGGTACTCTTCTGCCATTGGGCAAGAGACGTCTGCACTCCAGCATAATCCAGCCTGTTATTAAGAACTCCGCTACGCTGATAAAAAAGGTTATAATCAGAACTATTAGCACCAGCATCCGCCGAAGGACGGGCCATTACCAAATCTGCATTTGTATTTGCAGCGATAATATTATTTGCGACAACATTATTAAATAACGTATATTTTTTACCCAATGAGCTTCGAGGCACTCCATGTACCACTATGCCACGCATATTCGCATAAACAGTATTATTTAAGACATTACAGTCACTTGAAGCAGAAATATAAATGCCGTGGGTAGCATTATCTGAAACGATATTGTTTCTAATCAAACCAGCTTTAGATATCTCATAAAAAATACCCATATCTTTATTATGCTGCACACGAGATGATTCAATAATATTATCGACGCAATCTATATCAAACCAAATACCACTACCATTATTGTATTGAGCGGTATGGTTTCTAACCACTGATTTGCTTATAATGGTATTTTTCATTCCACCTGCATGCCAGTCAGCCTTAAAATTTCTATAGTTATTATAATTAGTAATATTACCATCCATTATAATAGAACTTCCACTAAAGCTAATTCCTGAATTACCATTGTAACTTACATTATTATTTTTAATGACTATATTATTACCGTTACCTCCCAATCCTGCGAAGTCACACCACGTAATGTTGTTATTTTCAACAACGCAGCCATTGCCATTTATTGCCACTGCTGGCCATCCAGACTTAACTGTTGCAGTATTATTGGAGTGTTGGAAATTGAATCCTTGCAACTTAATATAATTTTTCCATTTTAGCGAAAATATTAAGGTTCGTGTGCTGACCTCAACAAGGTGAGAGTTAGGATTGGCATTATTTTTTAGCCGAATATAAAGTATCTTAGCTTTATGATCATAATAAAATGAGCCGGGAGTCATATCACTGACACCACTGCCCTTGGCGGGCAAACGATCTGGAGAAAACAAAGGGGCTCCACCAATTTGGTCCAAGATTTGGCCATCAACAAACACCTGTTGACTATTTACAGGCCACATTTCCTTCTTCCAAATACTGCCTCCCTTGTAAGGAGTCCAATTATCAACAACGTCAGATCCTTTGATTACTACATTTTTGCCTTCTGCACGAAATACAATCATTTTGCCAGGTCCAACTCCAGAGTTAGCCACCTCTACAAACTCACGATAAACACCATCCTTGACGTGAACAGTGTCCCCAGCAACTGCAATTTTCGCAGCATACGCAATAGTTTTAAAAGGCTTGTCTCTAGATCCTGTATTTGTGTCTGACGCCAGCAAATTACTACCATCAACAAAGACATCCTGTGCCCAGCCAGTCCTAACCACACAAAGCGAAATAAGTAATAAACAATATACAACAGCCTTACAGTCGATATATCTTACCATTTAGCACTCCTTCTGAGTCATGGCTGGGCCGGTGGTTTACTAAAAAACTACAATCAAAGGCAGCTCGCTTTTTTGCAACATAATATTCCTAATGTTTTTTTTTGAATTCAGTGTATGCCTGTGCCAAACTTTGTGTGAATTCGGAAGCCCTTGACTTCCGCAGGTGCCAATAGTCGGGAAAGTCATCATCATCGGTTTTTATACTCGGATTCAGCATAGGAATCGCCCAGTCCGTCAGCAAGTCATTAGCGATGTTCCTGTTCTCACGTCCGATTGATGTTGTATAATATTGATTCCACACTGAACTGACTGGCATTCGATATAGTACAAGCCTCCCTCCTTTGACGTTTATATAATCATTGAGACTTTTGATTATCATCTCATTAGAGCTCTGGATATTTATCAGTCTCTCATGTTTCATGTGGTTTTTTACAAAGTTCAACGCGAGGCGACGGGCATTCTGTATGCCCGCCTCATCAGTTCGGACATTGCCTGAAGCAGACAAGACAACCTTTTCTGGTGCAACCTTGACCCGATTTTGCAGTATGTTTTTTTTCATCCTAGCCAGTAGAACCTTTCCATTTCCCTGCATAGCAATGGCCTCAGAAAACATGGCGCCTGTGACCATCAACTTCTGATCAAAATCAGAAGTTGATTTCATCCAAAACAACTGGAGATCGGGAAAGCCTATTGTGTTGACCAGAAGATATGGGTTATCGGGATGGAACCAGCTATCCCTCCATGATTCCAGACTTGGAACTCCCTGCGGTGCCTCAAAAAATACAGTTACCCCCTTTAGGCCTTCAGGCATGGCAGCAGCGATTTTTTGCAAGCCCAAATAATGTTCCGCTAGCGTAGAGTGACCGGTTCCCATGTTTATAGCGGCACTAGTTATATTTGTATCCCCCATTGCTTGTGCAAACACCACCGGGACAATTGAACTTGCAACTCGAGATGAGCCGATGAAAATGTATTTAACGGGATTTCTGCGTACATCGTGTTCAGCTTGCCGGTACCAATATGGAACCAGATATGAACACACTCTCAGCAGGATTTCGATACTAAGAAAAAACAGAAGTAATTTTAAACTAAAAACCCTCATGTGATTCTGATCTCCAAAAGGTTACTTCTATACTAAAACCTCAAGTAGAGAAAGCTTGCCGCCCCCTCAGCCTGAAATAAGATGACCCAGAGCGTCAATAAAAAGTATACCCCCCAACGGAACCAGGTTGGACAGTTAGTAAATCTGACTTTACCACTTTGAAAGTGTACTAGAAGGATTAGTACTAAAGAAATACTTAATACCATTAAATTGTACTGGTTTATGCCCGTCCCAATCAACATGTCGATGATTCTATTAGAAACCGGTCGGTGAATAAGGTTTAATACGACATAAAGTGCATCGTCAAGACTGTTTGCCCTAAAGAATACCCACGCTAAGCTCACCAGATTAAATGTTATAAAAATCTGCCAAGACTTCAGGTATGGGGTTTTCTCGACCCTCAAGGCTTTATATAACCTTTTCTGGTAAGGTTTCCAGATTGCCGAACAGGCCATATACAGTCCATGCAATCCGCCCCAAATTACGAATCCCCAACTGGCACCATGCCAAAGCCCTGATATCAAAAATGCAATAATCAACGCTGCTGCAGTGCCCCAGTTCTTACTATCGCGCCACCGCATCTGTAAGGGCTTGAAGATATAATCCAGAATCCAGCGAGAGAAGCTAATATGCCAGCGTCGCCAAAAATCGGCCACGGATGTGGCTAGATAGGGAGAATTAAAATTTTGGGTTAAGTTGATATTGAAAAGTCTTGCACTGCCCAAAGCCATATCAGTATAGCCAGAAAAATCCATATAGATCTGAAAAGCATAAGCATATGTGCCGAAAAGTAGCGATAGCCCCGTATAAGCATGAACATCATTATAGACGGTGTCGGCGTAAAAACCGAGTCGGTCGGCGATTACGACCTTCTTGAAAAAGCCCCAGGTAAACAGCAGCAGACCAAAACGCATGTTGTCATAATTGAACTCATACCTGTTCTTAAGTTGCGGGATTAAGTCGCTGGACCGCTCAATCGGTCCCTGTAGCAGCTTGGGAAAGAAAGACAGGTACAGAGCAAAGTAGCCGAAGTGTAGCTCCGGCTTTTCAATCTCCAAGTAGATATCGATCAGGTATGAGATGGCCTGGAAGACATAATAGGAAACGCCAATGGATACAAGAGTAGGAAAAATGGCCGGTGAAAAATTACAAACAGAAAACCATGCCGAGACAGTATTCAGGTTTGATGATAAAAATGGCAGGTACTTCATACAAACCAGAATCAGTACGTTGGCGGTGACCCCACCCCAGAGCAGGGTACGTTTTGATCTGTGGGACTCAGCCCGGTCCAGCCAGATCCCGAAGCTGTAGGTCGTCAATGCAACCAGTGACAGGACTATCGGCAGGTAGGGTATATTCAGGGCGGCATAAAACAGCAGGCTGGCCGCCAGCAACACGCACCAGCGTACTCGTTCGCCCACGAAATAATAGACCACGTAGACGCTCGGAAGAAACAATAAATATTTTAGAGAGTTGAAAAGCATATAATATTCCGACAGCTAGTTTCCAGCTGCCAACTTGCTCTCAATATCCCTGATCAGATCCCCGACATTTTTCTGGGTCAACAACTCCTTCTGAGAAAAGCGAATGCTGAACCTGGCTTCCACGGTCGTTATCAGGTTGATATGTGACAGAGAATCCCAGCCATCTACATCGTTGGCAGTCATCTCAGGAGTGATCATGATGTCGTCATCGTCGAACACGGTCTTAAAGATGACGTTCAGTTGTTCCATAGTGGTCATGTGAGTTCCTTTGTGGCAGTTAGCCACTAGCAGCTAGCTGTTGGTGTTAATCCAACGTCGACAGATCTCCCGCGTCTTGGCCCAGATAATAGGCCTTCAGTACACGACGCATGATTTTACCGCTTTTGTTTTTGGGTATACCGTCGACGATGATGATCTCCTGCGGGGTGGCTATGGATGAGGCTCTGTTACTAACATGAAGCCTGATCTTTATTTCCAATTCCTTTGACCAAACATACTGTTTGTGCAATTGAATAAAAGCAATCACCTTTTCATAAATTAGTTCATCTGGTGCACCGATGACGCCGGATTCGGCGACCTCATCAATCTCCAGTAGAGCACTTTCGACCTCGAAGGGACTGATCAGATGCCCGGCGGTATTGATGACATCATCGCTGCGTCCTTTGAACCAGTAATAGCCGTCTTTGTCGCGCATGGCCGTGTCGCCAGTGTAGTACCAGTCGCCCCTGAACTTGGAGCTGTAGGCTGATTCGTTGTTTAGGTAGGTGGTGAACATAGAGGGACATCCGCTTTTCAGACAGAGGTTACCCTGTTGATTGTCGCCGAGCGGTTGGCCGTCATCGGCAAGGATGGCTACTTCTATGCCGTCCAACGGCATCCCCATGGAGCCGGGCCTGACTACAAGTGCAGGTCGGTTTGTGATTATGATACCGCCGGTCTCGGTTTGGAACCAGGTGTCGTAGATATCCTTGCCGAGGACGTTACGGGCCCAAGTAATGACTTCCGGGTTAAGCGGTTCACCGACGCTAAAAATGTGCCGGAGGGCTTTCAGGTTGCAGCCTTTGTAGAGTTCAGGGGCTTCCTGCATCAGCATACGTAGTGCCGTGGGTGCAGAATACCATACCGTGACAGCCTCATCCTGCAGCAGATCAAACCAAAGCTTGGCGTCATAGCTGCCCCCGTATTGGATCTGAGTTACCCCCAAACTCCAGGGGCCGATAATTCCGTAGGAGGTGCCGGTTACCCAGCCCTGGTCGGCGGTACACCAGAAGATGTCACTGTCGTCCAAGTCCAGCACTTCCCGAGCGGTCCTATTCTGGTGTAAAATGCTGCGGTGGCAATGCAGGACTCCCTTAGGTTTGCCGGTGGAGCCTGAGGTATAATGCAGAACCGAGGGAGTTTGGGGATTGGTCAAGGGGGCGACGTAGTCGTCAGTGGCCTGGTTCATAAGTGCCGAATAGCTAAGAATATTGGCCGACTGATGCTCATCAATGTCGGTGACAATGATGTATTTCAAAGAGGTTAACTGTCCCCATATCCGCATAATCTTCTTGAGTAGACTCTTCCTAGTAACGAGCCCCTTAGCCCCAGCATCCCCCAGGCGGTCAAGCAGGGCATCGTCGCCAAAGTTAGAAAAGAGGGTGCCGCAGACCACCTGCAGTTTGAGTGCCCCCAGGAAGCAGAAAAACTGCTCAGGTGTCCTTGGAAGAAAGGTGAACAGGATCTCTCCGGGAGCAAATCCGAGTGCTTGGAGGACATTTGCAAAGCGACTGGATTCGTGGTCTAGGTCGCTAAAGCTGTAGTCGATCCTTTCCTGGCGGGCAGAAACCCAACGGAAGGCCGTCTTATTCCCACGCCCCTGATCGCATTGTTGGCGGGTACAGATATGGCCGATGTTATATTGATCGTTTTTTACCAAGTTCATTATTACGACCTCAGTTATCAATAGCGGTTATGCTGAAACTAATGAAGTGCTCAAACCGCTGCAAAATGCACCGGTGACTAGCAGCGTGATTCACGTCTTGTGCTACCTGGAGACCTCGTTCAACTAAAAAAATAGAGTACTGATTCAATTTGTATTGTTTCAACACAACACGTTCTTAGTAAATTCCAATTAACATTTATTGTCATCATGTAGACAGTTTATCCAACCTGTAACTATCTTTATTGCTTAACAATGGTACCATTCCCAAGAAAATCCACATGAGTGTGCCTGAAAGAGCACCTGTCATTTCTGCATTGAGGCTTACAAAAAAAGCCATATACACAGTTATTAGAAGCAAACAAAGACACAGTTTCCTGTTCAAATCTGAGATTTGTTGTATGACACGTCTGTACATTTGTTGGATTGTATTTGTCAAGGTAAGGCAAAAAGGGATAAGTCCAATTAACCCCATACTATAAAGTATATCAAGATACGCACTATGCAAACTAAGTCTCAACCATTGCCCTGCAACAAAACGCTCGGAGTATGAGCCAAAACCGATACCGGTAACAGGGTGTTCACGTATTGAAATAAGAGCCTGTGCCCACCCGATTAAACGCCAGCTTCCAGTTGGGTCTGATTCAGGATCTTGAAGCAGTGGCATAAAACGTTCGCTCAAATATGCCTCAACCGCAGGGACTTTAAGTACCATATAAATTAAAAACATAGCGATTACAAAAAGACCTGCACCATTAATGATAATATTTTTTAGAGCTGGTCTTTTTTGTGAAATGAAATAAACAATAAGTGCCAAAGCCAAAGCAAGTATTGATGACCTTGAAGCGATCAAAGTAATTGAGAGCACAAAGGTAAAAATCATACTTCTGCGTAGTAGCCGGCTATTTACAGATGATTTTCCTAACACCAAAATTAACAATAAGCTTAAAGCGAAATAGGCGGCATCTGTACCGGAACCGAATGGTTTCTGATAATCCAGATATTCAGGCCTAATAAGAATAGTTGATAGATCAATCATGGCTTTTATGAAGGACACTTTAATAAAAAAAGCGAAGTATTGTAATATATCATCCATCGATCGGAAACAGGCACAAGAAATAAAGAACAGCATTGAGAACCACACTACGCGGGACTCTCCAAAAGCAGACTTTCCGTACAGCCCTACACTTTGCAAGGTAGTAATCAAACCTACTAATACAAACAAAATCAAAAACAACGTGTTTTTTGAATTATATATATTAAAAATAGCATTAGTGTTACGCAACATCAAATGAAGTATAAGCACAGCTAAACCCACTACAAGTATTAAGTCAGGTATGTATATTTTAACGCTACCAAGCAAAATATACAAATTCGAAAATATCATTTTGTTATCCAAATCATGTGGATCGACAAGAAAACTAATACCATTTATTACTGCGCAACCTGTATAAAAATAAATCAGAAAATGAATTGATTTAAGAGAAAGATAGAAAATTATTATAATTAACAGTGCAACAAATATAATTTTAAACAGCATATAATTTTCAGAAGAAGCAAATGAACCAATTACTATCAATGACAAAGTAATTAATGACAATAATATAATAGCAGGTAAGCAAAAAAAACCTTTCTTAATTTGAGCAACCAAAAACATCTTCAGCCTGCCGTCATTTCCGTTCATTTTATTATTCATTTCATACCAAACGCATTAATAATATTATTTACTACCTGATCTATTGTAATTCCAGATATACACTCAGGAGTTTCAAACTTACATTCCCATTTACAATTAAAACAGTCGAGTGCATTAATCACAGCAGTTGTAAATTGGTTATCTGGGTAGGGATAGAACCTTCCATAATGCCCACCACCAAGGATACAGACAGCCGGCACCCTGTAAGCGGCAGCCAGGTGGACCGCCATCGTATCATTTCCAAGATAAAGCGAAGCATGCTCGGTAATAGCGGAAAACTCCCGTAACGATGTTCTCCCTGACAAGTTACTACAGGGGATACCGTGATTTATTAAGTCAGATTCCAGTGTGTTACATATACCGTACTCATTGAAACTGCCACAAATTATCCAGTGAAGAGGTACATTTTTTTGCGTCAGCTGAATAACCTGGCTAAATTTCTCAACAGGCCAGATTTTTGTTGAGTGGCGGGAACCGGGGAAAATGATGCCATAGGGTTCACAACTCAAGTGTGACAGCAACTGCCGGGCGGTCGCTCTGTCTTCGTTCGTAATCCAAACTTCTGGTTCCCTGCTTATATTTTGGAGGTACCCCAGATAGCGAAGCATCAGTGCATGTTTGTCCATTTCAAACAGCCCCTCAGACACATCGGGTACCAACTCTGTATAATAAGGTCTGCCCCATTTAACACCTCGTCCTTCGCACGCAAAACCGATACGGCGATTTGCCTTGGAAACCCCAACTAGGCATTCCATGTATCTTTCGGAGACCGCGCAGACGGCATTTATACAGATATTGAACTTGGCATTATGTATCCGCTTAAGCCAAGACCAGTGATTAACGGGATTTCGGCGAAACGTTCTCTGGTTTATCTGCCAGACCTCATCAACATACGGACAGGTTTCAGCCAAGTTGAATACACAATCTTGGACCAATAACGTCAATATCGATTTTGGAAATAACTCTCGGTATGCCTTAAGTGAAGACGAAAAGAGGACAAAGTCACCTATATGATCCAACTTGATGATAAGTACTCGCTGCTTATCGTGATTTCGAGGGCTATGTTTCAATATGCAATAGAACAAACCTATATTAAGCATTTCCTCAATTTTTTCAAAGCATCTATACAATAAACTCTTCAAAAATGATATCTTGAAGTAAGATTGATTCATTATATCACTCCGACGACAAAACTGCTTAATTATACTGAATAGATTGTTAAAATAACACACATCAGCTTTGATATTAACCACTAAAACTAGATAAACAGATTATGTCCACTCTATTATTTTATCAAATTGCCTCTACAAATCACTATTTGAAGTAGTTGTTCAACGGACTAAGCACCTGAATATATTCCTGTAACGCTTTTTCCTTGATAGCATTAAAAGCTATTGAATAGTCAGTACGGCTGGCTTCAAGCTCAAACGCGGCATTCGCTAATACCTCAGCAGTTGCATTATTGACCAACACGCTTTTCAGACCTATTTCTGAAGTCATCAGAGCTCTGGTGTCATTGCCTATAACAAAGCCTGGACGACCAAAGCTTGCTGTTGCAAACGCAGCGTGTACTCTGCATCCAATAAAATATTTAGCTTTGGAATATATTTCCAGATAATCCTTCGCCGTTTTCCCAATAAATCTGTTCGATTCAGGATCGATCCTGGCAGCAGCTTCATACTCTTTTGCGCTATGGCATACCAACAGGACGGGGGACTGTTTTTTCATAGAATAATAGAATTGTTTGAAGTTGTCCTCCCATTCCTGCGCTAAAAAACCCGAATCATATCTGTAATGTCCACCGATGGGCATAAAATTAAGTGCAACATACTGAGGGGTATTGGGTAGAATGCCCAGATTGTCGCGGGCGAAAATCGACGGGCATGGGATCACAGGCGCTTCCAATCCAAGTTTATTCAGGATGCTTTTTGAAAGAGTATCTCGCAAGGTAGTGATACTGCAATTTCGATACAACTCTTTAATATATTGGGCACATTTAGCGTTGGTAATAATATCAGAGCCGTCGCTATTATAAGGCTGACAGGTTCCTGCGCCTATATTGATAAATGGGACGTTATATTTTTTAGCCATCCATCTTTTTCTGATCAGAGGATAGTACCACTCGTTGAGGTGCGCATCTTCCCAATAGACAGGGGCGCCACTCTGGACAAGCAAACTACAGGTATGGATCTTGTCAGTAGAATAGTTGACCGGTAAGCGGTCCATAACCCTTGACCAGAAAAGTCCCTTACAACGTGGAAGGCGATCAAGAATTCGACTTAATCCGCTTGTGTAAAACCATTCCATTTCCGGGCGGACAGTCAACGGAATATGCTTATGGATAAGTTCTGTCTGAAACTCCCCCAGAACACGTTTGAGCAAATAAATGATCCCTTCTCGGACAAAATCATCGCCGACATTGTGATCTATAGTGGTAATTATGGTAATTTTAGGCACGGCTTGTTCCTTTTTGCATTGTAACTATAGCAAGGTATGGTTTGCGTAATGTGCGCCAATCATCGCTTATTTCTAAAAAGATTCGACCTAACAATCGGTTCAATCTGCCCGACAGCACCCCTAAGAGCGAAGCCCCCAATGCGATTGCCAGCCGCTTATGTGGGTTTCCCGGAAACCAGAAGCGCTCTCCGACAAAAGACATGTCCCGCAGTTTCAGCCCTGTCACATCGATTAACCTCTTGGCCAAAGACGACTCGTCATAAAAACGTTGGAAAAATATCCTCTCTGCTTCAGGGTTCGGCCTTCCATATACGTCACAATTAACATATTCGTTGAACGCATATTTATAGAAAGGGATACTGATGGCAAAGACACCGCCTTCAGCCAAGTAGTTACCAATTAGAGAAGCCGCCAGTGAATCTCCGTTCTCTTCAGGAACAATATGCTCAAAAACAGAGCAGGAGAAAATATAGTCATATTTTTCTGAAATTGGCAGGGGACATGTAACGTCATGGTTAATTACAGAAATATTCTTTAGATTGAGGGCATGGCTTTTAAAGAGAAGGTCATCAATTTCCTGTTGAAAAACATTAATGTAGGTGATCTCCCATTCTTTCGAAATTGAGGCAAGAGCCAGAGATAATATCTGGGGTGAGCCAATATCAAGAATCCTGAGCGGTCGCTGTTCATCCAGAACAGATGATGAATTCAAAAGCGCCGGGATCTCAACTGTGCGGGTGTAATCTACAGGAACAAGTACGGAACGAAGCCATTTTTTAAACAGCTTGGCTGATAATCTTGAACTGAGCGAAAAGATATCACCTGAATCATGGGCCATTACATGTGATCCTTGATAATTTTATTTTTGTAAATCACAACTGATAACAGCATCACTACTACAGCGTGTATAACTCCAGTCAGAGTTATTCCAATGGAAAGTGTGTACAAAGAAAATTTGAGTGTTGAGACGAATGAAAAAATACTATTGGCAAAAACAAAAGGAATAAGTGCCGGCATAATGATCAGTGCGCCGATGTACCACCTGCGATCCTGGAATACTTTATAGTGCAGTATGGTGCGGGAAACAATACTTACTGGAAGCATGGCAAAACGTGACCAGGCGGCTCCATTTGCCCCATACAAAGGTATTGTAATGATCGTCGCCAAAGCGACCATGCTACCGCTTGTCAAGGTGGCCAGCGTATTAAACCTGACATACCCGGTTCCATTCATATAGTAAAATGGAACTACTGACGTCGCAAGCAGTACTGAACTTACGCTTAATGTCCGCAATAACGGGGCGGAATGGACTGCAAAATCACTCCCCATCCAAAATGTCAGAATCTGGCTGGAAAAAATGTACATGGGCGCCCCCATGGCTACTGCCGCAGCAACAACAAATTTCATCGAAGTGAAATAGACTGCCCTCATTTTTGCAACATCCCCACGTTCGTGGGCAGCACTTGACAAGGGAAATATAAAGGCAACCGTGCGCGACAGCAAAGTATTTATCTGTTGTGCTAATTGCATGGCTACGGAATAATAGGTCAGAACAGTCGTTCCCAATACAGAAGCAATTATAAGCCGGTCGATCTGGCTGAATAAAACTGACCCAATTGATTGCAACCATGAATAAAGTCCGAAGCCGAATATTTCATTCATGGTTGTTCTGTTCAATCTTGGGAGTATGGATAATGATGGCAACACTACTATCTTGCCGATAATAAGTTTTATAAAAGAACTAAAGCCAAGTATGGCAAGTGAGGCCAGCAGAATATGCACGATATCATATCCCAAAGACACCAACACTACATTGATTGCAAATGTAACCAAGTTTGTCGGAATGGTAATAATCGCAGCAAGATCGTAGCGTTCATAGCCTTGAAACAGAGCTAAGAAAACCTCGTCGACGAAACGAACCGTCAGACCGATGCCAGCAATCTGTACCGATTGAATTGCCAGCACTGAATTGCTTTGCTGAACGGTGAACACATGTTCGATAAGGAGTGGAGCGGCTAAATAAAGTGAACATGAAGTGAGCACACCGAGGATAAGATATAGGGTAAGTGCTGATTGCACAACTGTTGAAACGCCATGTTCATCGTTTTGCGCACGGTATTTGGCAACATATTTAACCGTCGCACCGGTCATGCCAAAACTCATAATACCCGAGAACCCCAACATAGAGTTGACAAGCATCCAGACTCCATATTGGTCAACTCCCAGTTTTCTGACAAATAGGGGGGTCGAGACGAGCAATAGGATTGGCATTACGAGATAGTCGACTAAACTCCATGAAGCATTTTTCAAGCTACTCAGAAACAGGCGGTTAGTTTTTGGTTTGGCATGTTGGGCAAAATTGGTCATGCAAACCTGTTTCCGCTGCTATTCGCTGGGTTCACTAAGTACTCATTGCCACGGGACAAAAAAGTCAGGATTTTTTGCAATTGTGTTTTATTTTCAAGTGATGACTTTTCGAAATATCCGATAAAATTGGAAAGAGAGATTGCAAATATCTGGTAAATTGACTTTGCACAGACTACCAAGCTTCTACGCTTTGGTTTACGCTGACGAGTTTTTTGAGAAGTCATTCTAAATTTCCCAACTCTAAGTTCCTAATACATAGTTAGCTTAGTGCAATAAACAAAAGGATATACCAGTACATGGTATATCCTTTTATAGCGACCAATCCAGTTAGCTACTAGAACAATGATCTCCATGCATACACGCCAGCTGCATCTTTCGAACAGACTTCAAAAGTATCCGCAAGACCAGCCCCTAAGTATGTGTACCAGAAAGTACCACGAACCGCAGAACTACAGGCTGGCTTTGTAGCATTTTCAAATTTGATACCGCCCACTATATTCAATTTTTGGGTGGGAGTGGTGGTTCCGATACCAACGTTGCCATCGCCGGTAACACGCATTCTTTCTAAACGAGTCAAGCTACCTGCGGGGGTTGTCTCAAAAGAGAAGAAGGCTGGTGTTGAAGTTGAAGACCACGCACCTTCTGTGCGCGCTGTAACACCAGCAGCATTACGTGGTGTCGTGCCATCATAACCACCAAAGAGTATATACCCCAAACGGTCACCTGAGTTGGGAAGTGCCCCCGCAGCATTGTTATGGTATGCAACAATTCCACCACCACCTGATGTAGTGGTTGTTCCTGTAAATTGGCTCATAATTTGTGTGGCTGCGGGTGTAGCACCCACTGTTTGGACAGCGACACTCGGTGTAGACGTCCCTGAACCTATCGCCCCTGTATCCGTCACCACCATCTTCGGTGTCGTCCCATCCGTACCATTCACCACCAGTTTATTTGCTGCACCTGCTACCATCGGCAACGCCAAGGCTGCCAAAACTGCTACGCCTGTCATGATTGATTTTGAGCTTCTCATTTTTTATTCCTCCTGTTTGAGTAATAAACTATTTTTTCAACAAGTTATGGTGGAGTGTCATTATTTTTCTATAAACGTATACCGCAGGATGTCTCGTTGTCAAGCAGCTTGCTAAAATTTGTGATCAGACACCTCCTTGGGAAGGCAATTTATGAATGCTGAATTTTAAATGCTGAATGTTGAGTCCCTTTACATGCTGCACCGCACAGTAGATGAGTACACCTTACAAACACCTTACATTCTCCAAGGGCAATCAACAAACTTTTTTCATGCCCCGGCAGGGCTCTGGACTGCTGCCCTGCCGGGGCCAATCCTACTTGATGATCAGGTTGTCGGCAATGACCGTACCGGATCCGATGGTCAGCCCACCTTGTGCACTGGTTACACCGCAGCTGGCGGTATAGGCGTTGTTGTAACCGCCTTGCAGGATAACCGTGATGTTGCGGTTGGCCGTTAATGCCCCGGATGCAATGTTCACTGCCTTCATCTGGATGGCATTGCCGTTTGCAGCAGCGGCATAGGCTGCCTGCAGCGTGGTGTACCCTGTTGCGTTAGCTGGTTGCGTACTCAGCTTCAGGTAGTTTGGTGTAGCTGCCGGATTCAGGGTGTAGCTGGCCGTAATAATCTGGTTGGCAGCGATACCGGCCGGGAAGAAGTACGAGCCGTTGGTCAGGGTAACCGGCGTACCGTTCACTTGAGCACTGGCAACATCAAAGCCAGTTGCGCCAAAGCTGTAGGTTGGTTGTGCGCCAGCATCAACAAGAGTTGGCCCGGTGATACAACGGCCAAGAGTGATGGTGTAGGTTGCAAGGAAGTTTGCGGTATAGGTATTTGCAACCGTTACGTTGTTGATGGTCAGATCTGTTGTAGTGCTGACTACGTTGCCGATGCTGTCGGTCCAGTTGATAAAGCGGTAGCCTGCAGCAGGCACTGCCGTGACCGTGGTGGCGTTGGCAAAGTAGTTGATGGTCTGCGGTGTCGTTCCGGTAACGCTACCACCGACACCTGCTATAAAGTTAAGGATGTAGGTATTGATGGCGAAGTTGGCCAGGTAACTGTGGGGAGCCACAATATTGGTTACCATCAGATCAGCGTTTATACTGACCGGGGTGCCTCCTTCAGTCCAGTTGACAAAGTGATAGCCGGTGCTTGGTATGGCCGTCACGGTGCTGGTGCTCAAGTTGTAGGTAACGGTCTGGATGGTGTCACCTGACAACATACCGTTTGGACCAGCGGCAAAGGTCACCGCATAGGTCGGGATGGCAGCCGTACAGCTGGCGTTAATGGTCGAGTTGATACCGGTACAGGTCCAGGTCAGCACGCCATTGGTGTTGATTACTGCCGAAGCAGCACCGGAAGCACACAGCCCGGCAGTCGGGATGGCCGAGAAGTTTTGGCCGTTGGCACTGCCGCAGACACCGTCAATGATGGAATCACTCTGGGTTCTGACGATGTTTGAAGCAAGTGAGGTGCCGGCAGCGTTGTAGGCCTTGACCACATAACTGTAGCGATCACTGGAAAGTGCTGTTTCGGTGTAGCTGGTGGCATTGGCCAGGGCCGTGCCGACCGGTACGAAGTTGCTGCAGTCAAGACCGGAACAACGTTCAATGATGAAGTTGATCTCGTTCTTGGGGTTGCCCAGGGTTGCAGGATCAGCCTTCGGAGTCGGGTCAACCCAGGTCAGGGTGACATTACCGTTACTGAATGAGGCGTTGGTTGCCAGACCGGTGGGTGCATCCGGAATGGTGACCCCGGGGTTGTACGAAATCGGCCGCATCATGTCGTTTTCTTCGTGACTCAGGATGTGACAATGCCAGACATACTCCCAACCGAGGTTGATGATCCGGTTGACGTTGGGGGTGGCCCAGGCCTGACCGGTGGTCGGATCGACCATGGAAAGTTCAGTTGCGTCACCCAGCGGGGTAGCCGGATTAAGTGGACGTACGCTGCTCGGAATGCCGAACGGCAGCATCGGTTTGACCGGGCGCACGGCAACAATGGTGTCTTCCAGCGGGCTGACCCGGACGGTTTCTTTCCAGCCCAGTTCGGTTGGGTCGGGCAGACGGATGAAGCCGTCCCAACCTACCCGGTTCAGGATCTGCACATCAAACAGGTGGAAGTGAATCGGGTGAGTATCCACACCGTTGTGGGTAATCTTCCAGACCTGGATACCTTCCTCGGCCAGCACCTCTGTCGAGGGGTCGCTGTAGGTCTGGACAATGAAGTTCACCTTGCCGGCGCCGGGTTCGGACAAAGTCAACCCCAGGGCGGCCCGCATTCTGCCGTAGTCGTCAAAGGTTTCACCCTGTTCATCCTGAATGGCCTTGGCCTTCATGGTGACGGTCTGGACCGTCGGATTGACACTGCCGTCCGGGTTGATGGTCTTGAAGCTGATCTGCTTGTCATTGATCCGGGCTACTCCCCAGTTGGGGAACGTAGCGGCAAAGGCGGTGCCGTAGATGGTGTTGAGTGCGTCATAGGCAACACCGTCAAAGGCAAAGGCCTCATAGTAGGCAGGATCGCCGGTGGGGTTCATGTTACCCTGCCCCACAACCAGAGACTCCTGCGACTGCCGGAATACGCCAAGCGCGGGGTTAGCCGGTGTAAAGGCGGCGTTCAGTGCTGCCACATCAAAGGCGGCGGCAGGGGCGCCCTGCACCTTGATCTGCATCAGGGTACGGGTGTTGGGACCAAAACCGATCGGCGTGGTATCAGCACCACCCATGGCACGGTTGTCCGGTGCGCCGGTATAGTAATCATAGTGGGGGTCAAGGGCCGGCCATGGTGCCGGGGCATCGTTATACAGAATCAAGGTGGTACCTGAAGGGATACCGGAAAAATCAACAATAACATCTGCCCGCTCTGCCGGGGCAAGGATCAGTGAGCCGGTGTTGACGTTACCTGCGTTAAAGGTGGTCACATCGGCATTCCAGTTAAGCGGTTGCGGCGGCAACACCACCGGCCTGGGCAGGAAACCGCCTTCACTGCCGATCATGATCCAGTTGGGACCGGCGGTGTTCCAGTCAGGCACGCCACCGGGACGGCCATCTTCCGGCCAGGTGGCCGGTTTGCCCACGCCACCCGGCTGGGCAGGCACCATCTTGACCTCGGTGTTGCTGGCACAGATGCCGCTGAATCCACCATAGCCCGGTGCAGTATAGCTTGCACAGGAAGGCGGGAATTCGCCGCTGTAATCCAGAGGCGCCGGAGCCGGATCCGCTTTATACAACTGCAGGTTTACAAAGCGGTCATGGGCCGCATTCAGAATGCGGAAGCGGTAGGCCTTCGGTTCAACCGTCAGCACCGGATAGGCGGTACCGTTGATGGTCGGGGTATCCATAAAGGCTTCCGCACCCCAGGAAGGGTTAGGCGTTGCAGGAATTTCCGGCGGCTGGCAGAAGTCTCCATAGGGACCACCCAAAAGTCCGGGTGTTGTTGCAGGATCACCGCCGGGCACGCAGTCCGGGCTATAGTAGGGGTTGGGAATCGGTTGATACGGGTTACCGGTGGCAGGCCAGAAATAGGGACCATAGGCCCAACGCCCCATCGGAGCGATACCGGTGATATCAAAGGGGTTCTGGGCCGGCATATAGATATGGGGCCACCACAGATCACCGCTTTGAGGTGTACGGAAACCGTTACTGCCGACAGAGCCGGTGCCCCATTTCCAGGTCGGATCGGTCTTCAGCACATAGGTAGGCGATGCCGGGTCGCCATCCACAAAGGTCTTGTCCTGGATGATCAACGGGATCTCGGCAGCAGGGATCTTGCCGTCGGCAATCAGCTGCTGTTCTACGGCATCACGGATAACATAGCCGGCAGCGCCGCCCACATAGACGTTAAGGCGGGTAATACCCCAGCTGTGGTCGTGGTAGAACATCAGGCGGGAACTCTGCTGGTTGGTATAGTAGTAGGTCTGGGCGCCGGGGCCGGGATCAGGCATGTCCGGTACGTTGGTCATACTGACACCGGTGGGATAACTGGTTACCTCGCCTGAGGGGGTAATCCACTGGTGGGGGGTACCGTCACTGATCCAGGGAGTACGGCCGCCATGCAGGTGCAGTTCTGCACGGTTCTGGGTAAAGGTACCGGAGGTAATCGGAACCGGCAGTTTGGTGACCGGGTCGTAATCTACCTGGAACGGGCCTGCCCCCATGATGGTCTGGTCGACCGGGATGAACAGGTCGCCACCGGCACCGGTCGGCAGGCTGTTGATGAACTTGATCCGTACCGGCCGGTCTTTCTGGGCAACGATCAGTGGTCCGAACTGGCGCGGGTTGGCTTCAACCGGTGCGGTGTTGTTGGCCTCGGTACAGGGGTTGGGCTGACTGAGTGCCGGATCGGTACAGGATGAGGTAACCGTACCGGCATTTACCTGACGGTAGGCCCGCATGGTGGTAGGCGGCAGATCGGAGTGCATCTTCTCCGAAAACTCACGCAGCTCTATCTCGTAGTAGTCGGAACCGGGATAGGTCACGATGTCCGGCACCGCAACCGGGATATACTGTCCCAGGTTGTTGACGTTTGCGGCACCCAATCCCGGCAGGGTGTCGACAAACTTGCGGATCGGGGGGGTGTAGGCCCAGTTGGGGGTGGTCAGGTAATCCGGAGTATTTCCCGGCCCGATCACAAAGGGCGTTGCCCCTCCCGGAGCATAGGCCGGATTCGAATAATCCGGGCTCAGGTAGGCCTGCGCCGTACCAAGCCCCATAATCAGGGCCAAGCCGGACAGCAGGGCTGTCATTCGACTTCGTAATGTTCGCTTGTTCATACGCGCCTCCAGTTGACTACTACAGTTTGTTCAGATGTCGTTACCATCTCCTCGAATCATGTGTTCCGCTATCGATGTGCAGGTTTCTGAAGCGAGGTCGGGCCGCCTTTGGCCTGCGCGTTGGTTGCCCTCACCTTCAGCTTCTTGTCACGCTGTTGTCGTGCCAGCTCACGTTTCTGCACGGTGGCCTTCTGAGCCTGAGGTACCTTGCTGTTTACCGCCGGGTTCAACTGCACCGGCTGACGCTTTTGCAGCTGGGCTTCTGCCGAGGCCGTCACAGCGAGCAGCGCGGTCATCAGTACTCCAGTTACGAGTGTGGTCGGGATTTTCATGATGCATGCTCCTTTCATTGATCCGAGCGATGGGTATCCGGTTCAGGCAGCCTTTCAAACAACATTAAAAATTTATTATTTTACCAACAGTTTCAGCAGCATAGAACTTGACTCATTCACTTCACAGCAAAGAGCATGCCGACACACAGAACACCTTAAAACAACAGATAATTTTACAAATTCGACCGGTTAAAAGGGGGGGTGTAGATGCACTATGAGACAGATACAGTTTGTATCTGTCTCATAGTGCGACGGAGGTGAGACTGGGGTGGAAAATCCGGAAGGACTGAGAAAAAACTACGGTTTGTTGAGATGATCGACCTTCACCATGTATTCGTCCACGACACAGACGCAATCCCCCCCCATGAAAGGATTATTGAGGGGTACGGTCAATACGCGTCCGTCGGCAATCTTGATCAGCCGCCAGCCACCGGGCTCGACAATATTCAGGTAATTGGTTGAAAGGGCGTTACAGCGGGTACCGCACAGAGACTGCCCCATCACCGGGTCACCTTTTGCCTTGCCCGGCAGATACGGTAGTCGGTCACGATGTAAAGCTTCACATCTGCAGCGGCAGCCAACAGATCTG
>JGI24728J21555_1000463_pt1 | contig 20854 bp, 22 predicted proteins | sample EPASupsiteSAE305_FD_21555 | JGI IMG/M metagenome (IMG submission 21555) | reverse complement strand
AAAGACATTTTTTAACGGATTTAAGGTTATTGATTTTACTAAATTTCGAGATACCGGACACCGTATCCTCCTAAAAAATTAAATGTGAAATTTTAGCTTAATTTTGCTCTTTTTTTGTTGAGAGTGTAAAAATTAAACACGAAACGCTTCAACCTTTGGCATACGATCGGCTATCATATCTTTATCATACAAAGTACGTTATGCTCCTTAGAGCTCTTACAAAACGCTGAGACGTTTTGGAAGCAAAGTTCTCAAGACCCTTAAGCACCGGATTTTGTAAAAAATCTATGCCATATACGCCTTCTTTACCATAACACTTTTAAACCGCAAAGGCTTTGACATGTTAGAACGTTCGTATCGGTTGCTCGGCTCTTTTTGCATCATCGCATCGGTATGCATCGCCTTAAGCGTTGCGTTGGGAGTGCCCGTTTTTCTCGCACTTGGCTTGGAAGTCGGACTTTTACTCTCTTTCATGCTTGCGGCATACGTCAAAATGATCCGCCCGCTTTCTCAAGCGATTCGGTTGTTTAGCGACCTCAAAGCACGCGCGAAAAGCACACGGGAAAAAACAAAGCACTCTTTTAGCGCACTTGAAAAAGACGAACCTCTTATTCGAGAACTTCTGGGCGAGCCTTACGAACTCATCGCCTTGCTGATCGAGTTGAGCGAGCACTATTCCAACAGTGCCGCCCGCAATTCGATTTCGACGGCACGTTTGATGTTTTCCATCGACGCGATGTCTAAGAAATTGGAAGAAAAAGCTCATTCTATCGGTAAGATTTCCGAATCGGCTCAAAATATTTTTGAACATGTCAATCGCGTCAGCACCAACTCGCAAGACGCTTCTTCGTTTGCCAAACTCTCCATGAGCGAAAGTAAAAAAAGCGTTCAAGAACTCAGCGAGATTATCGCCAATATGGCGAATATCAATGCGCAAACCGCCGATGCTTCGCGCAAAGTTAACGAACTCAAAGAAAAATCGCTGAACATTCAAAACGTCACGACCGTCATCGACGACATTGCCGATCAAACCAATCTTTTAGCACTCAATGCCGCTATCGAAGCCGCAAGGGCGGGTGAACACGGTAGAGGATTTGCCGTCGTAGCGGACGAAGTACGCAACCTTGCCGAGCGCACGTCCAAATCGACCAACGAGGTGACGATGATCGTTAAGGAGATTCAACAAGACACGATCGACGTTTTTAGCAGCATCGAAGCCTTGCGTCATGAAGTCGATCGCGCGTCGCAAACGGTTCAAAGCGTGGGAGAGGAGATCAAAAACTTTATTCAAAACGCCGAAAAAATCGAAGAGCAAATCGATCGCATCGCGACAAGTTCGCATTACAACAGCGACCAATTGCTCACGATTCGCGATGCCATCGATAAAATCAGCGACCAGCTTGAATCGGGCACAAAAGAGATGAAGTCGATCTCGGGGCAAACGCAAGCCATCATCGGCAGTGCCGAAAGCGCACACGAAAATCTCAGCGCGTTTGCGATGGACGAGTACCACGAGCAGATGTACCAAAAATGCCTCGGTGCGAAAAAAGCGATCGAAGCGATTTTTGAAGAGGCGATTCAACGCGGTCAACTCAGTATCGACGATATTTTCGACACGAATTTCAAGCCGATTGAGGGTACCGACCCGCAAAAATTTACCAATCGCTACGACGCTTTTACCGATCAAGCGTTTCCCACCGTTGTCGATACGTTAATGAAAGAAAATAAGCAAACGCTTTTTTATGCCGTAGCCATGCACAAATCAGGATACATCTCTACGCATAACGCACGAGCACCGCTTAGCGGCGATTACCAAAAAGACCTTTTCCAAAACCGCTCGAAACGTATCTTTACCGATAGCGGCGTTCGCGGAGGCAATCACGAAAAACGCGTTTTACTGCAAACTTATATCCGTGAAAACGGCGATATTATGCATGATATTTCCATTCCGATCTACGTACGCGCTCGTCACTGGGGTGGATTTAGAATCGGGTATAAACCCAAAAGCTAGTCGGTTTGGTTTTCAGGTTTGATTAACGCGAGGAACGCTAGAATAATATCGAAATAGAATTGGTATTATTTATGGGGTCTAAAAATGTTCAACGCCTCCGCTAACCGCTCCTTATGGGATCAAAAAGCCAAACAGTATCCGCGCTTTTCTTTAAACCTCTCGGAGTTTCAACAGCGCATCTTTCAATCGCTCGCGCAAAACGGTATCGACTTTGAAGGGAAAACGCTTTTGGACGTAGGATGCGGTACGGGTGTTTACACGCTTCACTTCGCACACAAAGCCTTACATGTAAGCGCACTTGATCTCTCCCAAGAGATGCTAAACGTCCTCAAAGAAGACGCCGATCAAGCAAACCTTGGGGATAAATTCGACTTTTTTTGCGGGACGTGGGATGATTTTCAAACCGATCGAACTTTCGATATTTGCTTCTCTTCGATGTCGCCCGCGCTCCAAACGCCTGAACATATCGAGCGTTTTAACGCCCTTTCGTCACATGCGTGTGTTTATCTGGGATGGGCGGGAAAGCGCATCTCCGGTTTACTAAATCCCGTGTTTGAAGCACACGGACTAACGCTCAAGGCCCCGTTAGGCTCCGAATTGATCCTTCGGTGGCTAGAGCAAAATCGTATCGCATATGATGAACGTTATTTGGAAGATACGCGTTTACATGTAATGCCTTACGATAGAGCGTTGGAGTCGGTTTTATGGCATCTTCGCATCAACCGCACCCAGCCGGACATGCAAACCCTAAAGTCGATCATAACGTCGATGCAAAACGCAAACGGCGATGTCGCCTTTCAAACCACCTCAGGAGTGAAACTCATCTCATGGAAAAAATAATCCTTGCGTGCCTGCTTTTCGCTGGTACGCTTTTCGCTCAATCGTATACGGATATGCTCGGTCGAAACGTTGAAATCGGCACAACGTCCCGATTGGTTTTTTTAGGTCCGGGCGCATTGCGTTTGGGAACGTATTTGGGACTCAATACCCGTTTGGTCGGCATTGAAAAAATCGAAAAAGAGTCCTCCTTTTTATCGCCGTACCGTACGTTTATGAGCGCCGAAGCCATCGACAAACTTCCGTTAATCGGTCCGGGGGGTCCTGGTAAAATGCCCGATATGGAAGCCTTGCTGACGCTTCAACCCGACCTCATCGTCACTTCGTTCGTCGATCAAAACCAAATCGAGACGATCGCTTCTAAAACGCATATACCGATTATTGCCCTAAGCTACGGTGCGTCTTACGGCGGTACGGAAGAAAAAAATCTTGAAGAGGTCAAAAAGTCGCTTCTGCTCTTAGGGGAAATCACGCAAACGCTACCGCGCGCGCAAAGCCTCGTCGCGTTTATCGAAAATCAAGAAAAAACCTTACGTTCGCTTTCGTTGGAGAAAAAACGTGTTTACGTCGGCGGCGTAGGCTATAAAGGCGTCCAAGGGCTCACGAGTACCGAAGTGGATTATCCTCCGTTTGCGCTTCTCGGGCTCAAAAACTGCGTTTTTGAACAGACAAAACTCAAAGGGCACCGGTTTATCGAGTTAGAGGCTCTCTTGAAAAGCGATCCGGAAATCATTTTCGTCGATCTTTTCGGTCAAACCAAAATTCAAGAGGAGTACCAAGAACACAAAGCCTTGTATGATTCGCTAAGCGCGTACAAAACGGCACAGCTCAAAACCGTTTTAGGCTATAACTACTACAGCACCAATATCGAAAACCTCTTCGTCATCGCATGGCAAATCGCAAGCGGTCTAGGCGCCAAAGTCGAGGTCAAAGCCGAAGCGGAAAAAATCTACGAGGCGTTTTACCCGCAACACGGTGCGAAGCTTTTATCTCAATTGCAGTATCCGCCTTTATGAGTTTGCACCTTTTGTATCGCAAGCGCACGCTCAAGCGATTCGGACTTTTTGCGTTCTTGTCGCTGACGATTATCCTTCTGTTATGGCTCAATATGATTAGCGGAACGGGAGGTGTCGTCGTACGCGATACGCTCAAACTCATCGGTCTGGAGCCTTCCTCCGGAAGCTTTTCGATGATACTTTTTTCCATACGCTTACCGCGCGCACTCGCCGGATTGCTCGTCGGTATGCTTTTAGGACTCTCGGGGGCGGCGATGCAAGGCGTCTTACGTAACCCGCTCGCTTCGCCTTTTACCTTGGGCATTTCGCAAGCGGCGGGATTTGGGGCGGCATTTGCGATCATCGCGCTTAGTGCTTCCGACATTTCGACGCATCCTCTGTGGCTCAAACTCAATATCGCGCTTTTTGCCTTCGGCGCAAGCATCGTGTGCGCGCTACTCATCTTATGGATTTCGCATTTTGTGGGCATGATTCCGCACACTTTGATCTTGGCGGGCGTGGGATTGGGCTCTTTGTTTCATGCGGGAACGATGTTTTTACAATACTTTACCAGCGATATTAATGCCGCCGCAACGCTTTTTTGGACATTTGGAGATTTAAGCAAAGCCAACGCTATGACGCTTGGAGCGATGGTACTTTTTTTGATTCCTTCGCTTCTTTATCTCTGGGCGTCGCATTGGAAATTCGACGCATTGGCGTTTGGAGACGAAAACGCGTTTAACAAAGGCGTGGAAGTCAAGCGTTTTCGTATCGGCGTCATTCTTTTTTCGACGCTTTGTACCGCTATCGCCGTTGCCTTTTTCGGGATTATCGGCTTTATCGGGCTCATCGCACCGCATGCGGTACGTCTTGTCTTAGGAAGCGCGCACGGAGCGTTGATACCGCTTTCGGCTTTATGCGGCGGAGCGTTGCTTTTGGGCGCCGATCTCGCCGCACGTATGCTTTTGCATCCCGTAACGCTTCCGGTGGGCATTTTAACGTCGTTTATCGGTGCGCCGCTTTTATTATACCTTCTCGTATCGCAAGGACGCCGCCGATGAGCCTTTACCTTCACGATCTTACTTACCGTTTAAAAGATAAAGAGCTTCTCAAAGCCGTTTCGTGTACGGCACGCGAAGGCGAAGTCGTAGGGCTCATCGGTCCTAACGGAGCGGGCAAAAGTACGCTTTTAAAACATCTGGTAGGACTCATTCCCTCCCCTTTGGGTACCGTGATGCTAGACGACGTGGATCTGAGTCGTTTAAAAGCGGCGGAACTAGCACGCTATATCGCCTACGTCTCTCAATTCAATACGCCCTCGCAAGCGACGACGTTGGAAGTTTTGGAACTCGGACGTCGTGCCCACAGCGGAATCAAGCTTTCGCGAACCGATAAACGCCTCATCGCGCAAAGCATCGAGCAATTTGACCTTCTTGCGCTTCTTGAGATGAGCGTCACCGAACTCAGCGGCGGCGAACGTCAAAAAGTGATGATTGCATCGGCATTATTGCAAGAACCGAAAATTTTACTGTTGGACGAGCCGATCTCACACTTAGACCCTAAAAACCAACTTGAAATGCTTCTAGCCATCCATCGACTGACGCGTGAAAAAGGGCTTATAACCTTCATCGTTCTGCACGACATTCAACACGCCGTTCATTACACCGATCGCCTTTTAATGCTCAAACAAGGCACGTTACTGCACGATATTGAGACCTCGCATATCCAAGCTTCAATGCTCGAGGAACTCTTTGAGGTCTCCGCATCCTTACATGTCAGTGAAGGGCATACCTTCGTTTATTACGGACATCACCATGAATCTATCGCTCAAGGACACCGTCACTAGGGCTTTGGCGCATAATAATATTTGAATTTGTTAAAAATATTATTTATAATTTATTTGTATTACAGCTTAATTAACCTATAGTAATACGAATTATTTTAAAAAAATACGTGTTATTAAAGGGGGGAGTTTTGAAACACAAGCATTGGCTAAAGGTATCGTTTGCCGCTTTGAGCCTTTCGACGCTTTACGGTGTCGATCTCGAAACGGTGGAAGTGGAAGCGGAACGTCTGATTAATCCGACCAAACAAGCGGGAGAAAGCGTCTATACGGGCAGTGAAGTGACGCAAAAAGGCATAGAGATTCAAGGCGTCAAGGCAACGACGAGCGTTTACGAAACCTTATCGATTTTACCGGGCGTTAGCGTCGAAAATGTCGATAGTAGCGGTCTTGCGATCGAACAAAGTACCGTACGGATGCGCGGCGTTAGAAGTTCTATGGGCGCATTGACGGTAGAGGGCGTTCCCAATTACGGCGGAAATCCCATCGGACCTAGAGATTATCTCTACGATATGGAAAATATGGAATCGCTTTCGATCTATAAAGGCGGCGTTCCTTCGGATATCGGCACGGGGGTAGGTTCCAGAGGCGGTGCGATTACGTTGCATCCCAGATGGGCGCAAGAAGCGTTCGGCTTTGACCTCTCGCAAACGATCGGGAGCGATCACTATACGCGAAGTTATTTTAGGCTCGATAGCGGTATTCTCAATGAAAGCGGTACGCGTGTCTCAGGAGCTATCTCCTACGCGCAAGCCGACAAATGGCGAGGAGACGGCGACTTAGGACCTAGAGTCAACGCCAACTTCTCTCTCGTCCAACCGATCGGTGAAGCGACGACGCTTAAATTGTGGTACAACCATAACGATCAAGACCAAAATTTATACCGACCGCTTTCGTATGCGCAAACCCAAAATCTTAAAGCCAACTACAACGTCGATTATAACAAAGCCTTGACGGGAAGCGCGGCGCAAGATATTTACTACTACGACTACAACAAAGGCGAATATCAAAACGATGACCTGATAGCGATTTTAACGCATTCGTTTAACGATACCTACGCCTTAAATCTGAAGCCCTACTACTCCAAGGAAGACACCGAAATATACCAAGGCGTTACCAGTAACGGAGGAAGGGTTCAAAAACGCGTTCGCGACATCGAGCGTTACGGTATGATGAGCGAACTTGAAGCCCGTTACGACCTGTTTAAGGCGGTGGTCGGCTATCATTTCGAAAAATCGCTGATGGAAATTTCAAGCGAAAACTACGCCATCACCTCTTCGGGGCTCTCGTATCGAGGGATGGGCGTCGTCGGTACTTCGGGCGACACCTATCTTCATAGTCCTTACCTCAAACTCTCCGGAAACGTCGGCGACTTTAGTTGGCAAGGCGGATTAAAATATTTTCGTTTCGAAGATGCCGACAGCTTAGGCTATACGACAAGCACTTCCGCACCTTACGGACTGGTTAGGGCAAGCGATTTGGATCGAGACGGCGAAACCTATTCGATCGTTTTACCGACGTTTGGCGTCTCATATAATTTCGATGCCGCATGGCAAACGTATGCCAATTACGGTAAAAGCTTTATTCGACCTTACTCGTACATGCCGATCATGAACACGTACAATACTTATCGCACGCAGTTTCAAGCCGCAGGAGTAAGCGTTCAAGACCTTTTCGACGGATACGATCTTGAGAAATCGGATAATTTCGACGTAGGCGTACGTTACAAAAACGATAGCTTCGAAATTGCGCCGACCTTGTTTTACGGAAAACACAAAAACCTTCTGACCAATGTTTCCGATAGCAGGGTACTCTCGGGCGGTTTACCGATTAGCTATCAGCAAAATATCGGGAAAGCCACCAGCTACGGTATCGAGACGGAAATCAACGCTTTTATTAACGACGAATTAACGTTTTTCGTCAATCCGACCTATGTACACTTTACTTACGACGAGGATATTAGTTATCAAGGCACGACGCTTAACGCCAAAGACAACCAAATCGTCGATACGCCCAAATGGATGGCGAAAACGGGTATAATATATAAAATCGGTCGTTTCGAATTTATTCCTATGGCACGGTATTTAGGCGAGCGCTACGGCGATGCGGGCAATCACGATAAAATCGACGATTGTTGGCTATTCGACGCTCAGTTTGCTTATACGCAAAAGAATTTTTACGATAAAGCGACACTTAGGGTTGCGCTGGAAGTGGATAATATTTTCGATAAAGAATATGTATCGGCTATCAGTGCTTCGGACGATACGCGAGCAGGTGCGGCAAGTTATTACCAAGGCGCGCCCAGAAGCGTGATGTTAACGGTAGGAGTACATTTCTAATGCAACAATTATGGGAAAAATGTATCGCATTTCACGGACACGCATGTCCGGGACTTGCCATCGGATTTCGTGCATCGCAAGCCGCTCACGAGTGGTTGGGGATGGTAGGATTTAGCAAAGACGAAGAGTTAGTATGCGTAACCGAAAACGACGCCTGCGGAGTGGACGCGATTCAAGTGCTTTTAGGATGCAGTTTCGGCAAAGGCAATCTCATCTACAAAGATACGGGAAAGCAAGCGTTTAGTTTTTTTGATCGCAAAAACGGCAAAAAAGGGCGTATCGTTTTTAAACGCCCTTTCGGTCATACGATCGATCGCGCGAGCATGCAAGAGTTGATCTTAAACGCGCCGCTGGAAGAGCTTTTTACGCTCAAAGAGCCGACGTTTGAGCTTCCCGAATCGGCACGCTTGTTTGCTTCGGAAGTATGCGAAGTATGCGGCGAGAGCGCGCCGGAGCATAAAATGCGCTTGCAAGAGGGGAAAAAAGTTTGCTTGGATTGTTTTAAAGCCTATTCGCGCGGATGGAATTGATGGACGCATTAAAATTCTGGATCGATTATGCGATTTTCGGTATTTTAGGGGTGATGAGTCTTCTGGCTCTCACCTATGCGTTGGAGCGTTTTTTCTTTTACCACAACATCGATGTAACGCCTTACCGCGATATCGACACGCTTGAAACCGATCTGACGCGCAACCTGACCGCCTTATCGATTATCAGCTCCAATGCGCCTTATATCGGGCTTTTAGGCACTGTATTAGGCATTATGGTCACGTTTTACGACATGGGAAAATCCGGCAATATCCAAACCGATACGGTCTTAACCGGACTCTCGCTTGCGCTCAAAGCCACGGCACTCGGCTTAACGGTCGCTATTCCGACGCTTATGGCCTATAGCGCATGCTTGCGCAAATGCGACGTTTTGAGCGCCAAGTGGAAGGCATCGCGTGCGGCTTAAACGACCCGAAGGGCTCAATATTATCCCTTTTATCGACATTATGCTTGTTCTTTTGACGATTGTCTTAACCCTTTCAACGTTCATCGCCCAACGCACCTTAGAGCTTAATTTGCCTAAAGCGACGCAAAGCAGCACGCCGTCTCAAAAACAAGCCTATACGATTACGCTCTTAGACGACCAAACGATTTTATGGCAAAACGAGCCGCTTCCTTTAGAAAATCTCGACCAAAAGCTTGACATGTTAAACCCGCAAGACACGTTAATGCTTCAAGCCGACGAGCAGAGCCGTTTCGGACTGTTCGTGACGCTCTTGGATCGCCTTAAAGCACGCCGTTTAGAACACCTCGACATTGCGGTACTCCCTCGATAACATGTACCTCAAACGCGCTTTTTTACTTTCATTGTTCTTACATGTCAGCGTCGCAATGCTTTTAATATCGTTTTTTACGCTCCGTGCCAAACCGAGCGAACCCCTGAGACAAGAGCGTTTTCACATCTGCCTAACGCCGCAACAACCGACGCCTACACCCGCCGTACCCCAAAACGTACCAAACGTCGTCGAAGAGCCTAAAGCCGAAACTCACCCGTCGCAACCGTCTTCTAAACCGACTCCGCCCAAGCCTAAGCCGATCGCAACCGTTGCTCCGACACCTGCCCTAAGTGCGCCGCACGAGACGCCGCACGAAGAAGCGCACCCTCTATCCGCAGAAACTACTACGGAAGCTTTGATGCCTAAACCTCTCAAGCATACGACCGATGCGCAGGAAAACCAGATTGCGCACAAGATTCAAGCGGCACTTTTAGCGGCAAAAACGTATCCGAAAAGAGCCCAACGTGCGGGAATGGAAGGTGCCGTCGCTTTATGCTTTATATGGACGAGTGCAGGGGTAAAAGAGGCTCACGTCTGCCAAAAGTCAAAGTATGCGCTTTTAGACGAACACAGCCTTGAGACGTTAAAACAGGCTTCAGAAACATTTCCGAGCGTCGAATCGCCCGTGGAAATTCGTATTGTTTTGAGTTATACGCTTAAATAATTACGCCTGAGGATCGTACGCTTCGCCGAGCATTTCACGCATTTTACGCTCCATACGCTTTTCAAACGCCTCGTTGGAAGGAGACGCTTCATTGGAAAATTTGGCTTTTCCGTAAAGCACGCATCCACGATCTCCGGGATCACACTCTTTGCGAATAATGTCGCAAACGCCCTCGACGTCGTGAGGGCACGTCCAACCGCCTCGGTTCATGAAACCATCCTTACATGTAATGTTTCGCAAGCACGCTGATGCCGCCTACGATAAATTGCACCGCTATCGCTCCGACGATCAAACCCATCAAACGACTCACGATCTTTTGTCCCGTAATGCCCAAATAATGACGGATATAAATACTGTTTTTAAACGCAAGATAGACGCTAAACGCCACGATAAGATACGCGATAATCAACGCCGCAAGGGAAGCGACGCTTTCGCTATGCCCGCGTAAAATGATAATCGTCGCAAAAATTCCAGGCCCAAACGTAATTGGAATACCCAAAGGAATAACCGAAAATTCATCGTTTTTGATGGCTTCTTCGCGCTCTTCTTCGGTTTGATTTTTCGACTCCATAGAGCCTTGAACCATTTTAATCGCCGTCAGCAACAAAATAATACCGCCCATGACTTTCAGCGAATCGATCTCAATACCGAAAAGGTTGAGTAAAAAATTACCGCTTAAAAGTACAACGAAAAAAGCGACGATAATCGTCATCGTCGCTTTAGCCGCAATTTTATCGATATGCGCTTTGGTCGTATTTTGGGGCAAAAGCGAAAGCATAATCGCACTGACGCCCAAAGGATCGACGATCGCCATCATCGTAATGGTATGTTGCAACAAGAGGTTGAAAAAATCCGCCATTACGCCTCTTCGGTACGAAGAACCGCGCCGCTACTGGCGTTGGTCACCAATTGGCGGTATTGTTTTAACCAGCTTCCTTGAATCGTCTTGACTTTGGGTTTAAATGCCGCTTTACGACGTGCCAATTCCGCTTCGCCGATGAGTGCTTCGATGCTGTACGCATCAACGTCGATTTGAATCGTATCGCCGTCTTGAAGCAGTCCGATTAACCCGCCCTCGGCAGCTTCGGGACTAACATGTCCGATGCTAAATCCTCTGGTTGCGCCCGAAAAACGCCCGTCGGTAATCAATGCCACGTCGGCACCCAATCCCATACCCATAATCAAGCTGGTAGGAGAAAGCATCTCTTGCATTCCCGGACCCCCGCGAGGACCTTCATAACGAATCACGACCACGTCGCCTTTTTTAACTTTACCGCCCACGATGCCCGAAAGTGCCTCTTGTTGCGAATCAAAACAAACCGCTTTACCGATAAATTGGCGACCGCCTACGATACCCGCCGTTTTAATGACGCATCCCGCTTGTGCCAAATTGCCGAACAAGATTGCCAATCCGCCCACTTTTGAGTACGGATTTTCCAGCGTATGAATGACCGCCGTATCTTTAATTTCCGCCGTAGCAATACGTTCGCCGATCGTCTCTCCCGTCACGGTTAAATTGTCCAGATGCAAAATACCGTTATCGCGTCGACTGACCTCTTTCATAACGGCATTCATGCCGCCCGCTTTGTTGATGTCTTCCATATGAACGGTCGAAAGCGAAGGCGAAATTTTTGCGATATGCGAAACGTTTTTACTAATCTCGTTAATATCTTTAATCGCAAAATTAACGCCCGCTTCTTTGGCAATGGCTAACATATGAAGAACCGTATTAGAGCTTCCGCCCATAGCCATATCGATTGCAAACGCATTGCGAACGGCTTTTTCGTTCAAAATATTTTTCAATTTAAAACGATCGTCAAGGGCAATTTCACAGATACGTTTGGCCGCCTTGCGTATTAACGCTTCGCGTTCTAGTGTGAGTGCCGGAATCGTACCGTTACCGGGAAGGGCGATGCCCATGGCTTCCATCAACGTATTCATACTATTAGCGGTAAACATCCCCGAACACGAACCGCCGCTTGGACAGGCATTACACTCGATATCTACCAATTCTGCTTCGCTAATATCGCCTTTTTCGAACTTTCCGACGGCTTCGAAAGCAGAGTTTAAATCAAGCGGTGCGCCCTCTTTCGTATAACCTTTTTTCATCGGTCCGCCGCTGACGAAAACCGTCGGAACGTTAACCCTCAACGCGCCCATAATCATACCCGGTACTATCTTGTCGCAATTGGGAATACAAATCATCGCATCCAACATATGCGCATTCATCATTGTTTCAATCGAATTGGCGATCAACTCGCGGCTCGGAAGCGAATACAGCATCCCGTCATGTCCCATTGCAATCCCGTCGTCGACGCCGATCGTGTTAAACTCAAACGGAACGCATCCGTTTTTACGAATCTCGTCCTTAATGATCACGGCGTACTCATGCAAAAAGAAATGCCCCGGAATAATATCGATATACGAATTGGCTACGCCGATAAACGGTTTGTTAAAATCTTCGTCTTTAAGACCCGTTGCCCGAAACAAACTCCGATGAGGTGCTCTGTTATACCCTTTTTTGACTTGATCGCTACGCATCAATCTTCCTTAAAAAATTTTTTAAATTATAGCAAAACCACCCTAAAAAAATTTGCCTTTCACAAATTTAACGAAGATGACTTTACATTTTTCAAAAAAACTGCTATACTCTCATCTCTTTTTTAAATGCGGGAATAGCTCAGTGGTAGAGCACGACCTTGCCAAGGTCGGGGTCGCGAGTTCGAACCTCGTTTCCCGCTCCATTTAGTTTTTTTAAAAAAGAAATGCGTTGCCCGGATGGCGAAATTGGTAGACGCAAGGGACTTAAAATCCCTCGGGAGTTTTTCCTGTGCCGGTTCAAATCCGGCTCCGGGCACCACCTGATTTAAGAATTCGGTGGCGATATAGCCAAGCGGTAAGGCATGGGCCTGCAAAGCCTTGATCCCCGGTTCAAATCCGGGTGTCGCCTCCAAAATTTGCAAATATGTTTCTTCGTCTCGGGAGATGGCAGAGCGGTTTAATGCGGCGGTCTTGAAAACCGTTGAGGGTAATACCTCCGGGGGTTCGAATCCCTCTCTCCCGGCCACTAATCCTTAAACTCTTTTAAAACTCCCATTTTATCGACACTTTAAAGCAATTTAAGAAAAATCAAAAAAGCTTCTTTCCAACCTATTTCCAACAAAACCTATCTAGCAATTCAATATTTTTCTTAAAGAACCTATTACGATCCATTCAATAACTAATTAATCTATTGACCTTTGTGTACCATTTTTGATACAATTCAACTATGAAAATGAAAAAAATCACTTCGATATTTTATGAAACAAGTAACGGAAATAAACCCGTTAGAGAATGGTTGTTATCTCTTGCCAAAGATGATCGAAAAATCATTGGTGAAGATATTAAAACTGTAGAGTATGGATGGCCAATAGGTATGCCTACATGTAAGGGGCTCGGTAAAAAGCTTTTTGAAGTGAGAAGCAATATATCAGACAAAAGAATTGCAAGAGTTATATTCGCTGTTATCGACGAATACATGGTACTGCTGCATGCGTTTATTAAAAAAACGCAAAAGACAGAAAAAAGCGATCTTGATTTAGCTTTAAGTAGATTAAAGGATATAAAATGAAACTACAACCAAATATGAAAAGTGATTTTGATGAATTTTTGAGAGAAGAAGGCATCTATGAAGAAGTTAATGATGCCGCTATTAAAAGAGTCATTGCTTATCAATTAGAACAAGAAATGAAAGTTCAAAAAATTTCTAAAACAAAACTGGCACAAATGATGCACACAAGCAGGGCTGCGGTTGATCGATTATTAAGCCCCTCAAACGAATCATTAACGCTTACAACATTAATTTCTGCTAGTCAAGCTCTAGGCAAAAAACTAGCGATTTCTCTCGTTTAAAAGATAGGGGAAATTCCCCTATCTGAACACTATACTCTAACCTCCCGATAATATTTTTCGATATTCTCACTTTGAAGATAATTTTCTTTTCTAATCGGTAATTCTGCTCTTGGCGTATACCCTTTGTACAAAATTCGTTTCGACGGCACAAACGTGATATGCTCATAATTTTGGCCTAGCGATTGAAACAAACTGGTATTTAGCAGATCCGATTCTTCAATTTGGTAATTTTTACGATTTAACGGATCCGCGACAAGTTGCTCTCTAATCTGTTCTTTTCTATAACGTACTTTACCGATCGTACTATTGATTTTTTTGAGTGTATACTCATCCACTCCTTGAAATAAAAACCAATATGCAGCCGAGTTTAACATCTTTTGCGTAATCCCTTGGGCACTATCTGATTTACTGCTTTGCTCCGGAAAATATTGCACACCTGGAAGCAAACAGCCGCCTTTACTTCTAATCCTGGTATGTAACCCTTCGATTGTTTCACTATCCAAGTTCTGAGCAAAAGAGAGGTACTCATCAAGAGCAAAGAGAGTGAGAGAGGTTTTTTGATCTTCCTGGCTTAACATGACGGCCGTCAAAGCGGCCAAAAAGCCGGTAAAAAATGGGGTAAGTTTTGAGCGCTGATCATCCCTCGAGAGTAAGAAGAGCTTGCAGCTCTTACGAGAGAGATACTCTTTAATCGTAAAAGTAGGGCTGCCATTTTGAATACAAAAATTCATATAGTCGAAAAACTCAAACGTTAAATGCATCGTACTAGCAACATCCGCTTCACTACGTCTTTCATGATTTTGATTTTCTTCAAAATACTCTTTGAGCTGCTGAATAAAAAGATCAAACTGCTCATTCGATGAAAGTTCACTGTTGTTATAAAGAATATCGTTAAAAAGCTTCATATAACGTTGTTTAGAACTTGCACTAAAGAAGTCTTTTTGTGTGCCACTTAACGCATTGAATAGATTGGTTAAAAAGATCTCCGTCACAAAAGGACTCGTCTTAGCTTCCTCAAAAGGATTCCAAATATGACTTCGTTGATCATACGGATTTAGGATAATATCTTTCAACACACTATAATGCTTTTGCACAAGATCACCTTTGGTATCATAAGCAACTACACGATCGAACTTATCTTGTGCAATAATAGAGTGATAAAATTCTGTTTTACCTGATCCCATACCACCAAATATAATTCCTGATTGCGTAAAATCTACCGGATCTGCATAACAATCAAAATCATTAAATTTACTAGCCAAGCCATAGACTGGCGACAAACGATATAAAACGCTACGATCAAATCGAAACTGATCCAGGAACAATTCACCTTTTGACATAATTTCTTTAACACGCTTTGAAGCCGTCCATCGATTGCCTTCCGTTTGCTCATAGTAATTGGGATAGCTTCCCATAACCCACGCCTTATCATCAAAGATACGTCCGTTAATCGATTCTTGTCTTTTAAAAATAAATGCCCAAATTAGATACTCCACAATACAAAGCAACACAAATACTGCACCACCTGGTATAGGAAGGTTCTTTTGAAACACCCATAAAGCACCGGCATTAAACATGACACATAATAAAATTGCTGACATTTTTATCTCCTTTCTCGTGATTGTGTTATGGATTGAGCTGCTTTTTCGCACTCATTTTTAAGTAAGATATTTTTCATTTGATCTTTGCCTCGAGTGCTTTCAATCTCTCGTCTATCTCTTTTAAATACGCCAAAATGTCGGCTAAGATCTGCGAGTGCAATTTTGAGCTTTGTGCAATAGTCTCCCAGTATTGAAAGAGTTGATCCTCTTGATATTCTTCGTTCTTTTTGCTCATTGAATGTCCTTTCGTAGTTATGATTTGTATGTGCCTCATGCTGCATTGCCGACCTAAAATAATATAGGGTACTTGTTTTAATTTGTGTTTTTTGTGTATTCTCCTTGAGTGTTGCTATGCTGTTGGTATAGATTAAGGCATCACGTTTTGCCCTGGTAATTTGCACGTAGAAACGGTTTAAATTGGACATTTGTGCATTTGTGAAAGCAATAACCTTACTGGTTGTTTGCCCTTGGCTTTTATGCGCTGTAATCACGTATCCATGATCGATATAAGGATACTTGGAAGCATCAAACGCCAACTCTTTATTTCCCTTTTGCACTTTGATGATATTCCCATGAATGGCTTGGATCACAGCAGCCTCACCATTTCTAAACTTGAGGTTTCGATTGTTTTTTGTAAAAACGATTTTGTCGCCGATACCAAACGCTTTTTCTTTGATAGCAAAGGTTTGAATCGCTTGAGCGTGAGCTTTGCTTAGATCAATTTTGATCCTTTGTTCATCTTTGGTAACAGTGAGCGTATTGGATGGATGATCAATCGCGGTGATCATTGCTTCTTGCCCGGCACTAAATCCTTGAAACGCATTTTGCGCAACAACAATTTGGCCTACTTGGTAATTGCTCGAGTAGTGTTTTTCAATCTCGCTAAGATTGATTGCCTCTTTGATCGATAACGGTTGAGATTGTGTTACTTCTTTCTGAGCGACGAGATCTGCTCGAATTAACTCGTTTAAAGCTCTACGATTCGCGTTCGTGTCAACCAGAAGTAATGTATCATGACGATCTTTGAGGTATTCGTTTTTTATCTTCATAAGATCCGTCGTTTCATGAAGTCGTTGATGCTTTTCTAAAATGCCAAATGCCTCTTCCAAATCCTTGCTCTTGATAGACGAATAAAGCGATCGCATCAATTCTGTTTGCGCACGCTTATTTTCTGTCATTTCAACGATGCGAATATCACTTTGCTTTTGAAGCTGCGAAAACATATTGCCAGCACCTAGAGATTGGAACTGCTTTTGATCACCGATAAACACAATTTTCGAATGGTTTTCTCTAGCAATTTTGCATAAGTGGTGCATCTGCAATGAACTGACCATTGAAGCTTCATCAACGATATAAACCATATTCTTTTCTGCCGGTGGATTCACAAAAAAAGCGTGTAATGTCGTAGAGGGGATACCGCTTTCACGCTCAAGCTCTTCACTGGCTTTTCCAGTAAAAGCGAGTCCTCTTAGATTACTACTTTGCTTTTGACTCTCAAGCGTTTCCCTGACGGCCTTAAGCATAAACGTTTTACCAGTGCCAGCATCGCCCTGGATCACTGAAATAGCCTCATTGCTTGTGAGAATGTGTGTATACGCTTCTTGTTGTCCTTTTGTGAGGCTATAAGGCGTATGGCTTAGATACTGCTCCACGCGTTGTGTAGAGATCAAAGGATCTGTGCGGTTTTTTGCCATTTCAACAATCTCGAACTCCTTTTGCAAAAGCTCCGGTGTCGAATAAGCATTTTGATCCAGTTGCACAATCGATCGCTCATTTACATGATCATCAAAAGCACTCTGCATAGCACTAAGTGAATGCTCGCCTAACGAAAGCTTCATTGCGTTTTTCATCACATCTTCACGGTTAAACACACTCGTCTTTTCGCTTTGAATACGAATCGAAAGATCCACCGCATCTTTAGCCGTTAATTTTTGCTGTTTTGGCTGTAGCTGAGAGCTATTAAGCTGATTGAGATAGGTCAAATCTTTACCGGCGACAATGGTTTTGGCTCTTTCGATATTGTTGGATTTAATGACGTTACGATCAGCATTTTTATCTTTCACGTTTCGGCTACCGGTTGTTGCAATCTCTTTGAGTTTTTCTTCCTCGAGACCAGGATATTGCGTTTTGAGCTCCTCGTATTTCTCAAGGACTTGCTCACGACGTTGTGAAAATTCACTGATCAGCTCTTTGGAAACACCTTGAATTTCAAAGAATCCCTCTTTGGCATTTGTAACCTCAATCATGAATCCTTGCTCTCTCAGATTTTTGGCCAATTCGTTGCGATACGTCTGGCCTAAAAACATTTTGTGTGTGAAGAGTTGATCATTATGTAATGCGCGCCATTCACCGTTCTCTTTTTGCGTTGCATTGACAATAAAGCAATGCGTATGCAATGACGGATCGTTTTCACGACTGGTATCGTGCTGAAATTTAGCGATGATGAGATTACCGGTAGAAATTGCTTCTCTATGCCCATCCTTTTGTTCTCTTGTTTGAGCATAATGATCTTCTACAAATGATAGTGTGGTTTGTACCGCTTGATCATGCGCTATACGTATGAGTTGATTGGTACGTTCATCACCTAATTCACATAAGATCGATGCGGATTTGGGAGCGGAAAAGGTTAGATCCGTTCCCGCTCTTTCACTGATATCAACAAGAGTGCGTTCTTCACTTGGATGAATACCGTAACACAATCGCTCAAACTGTTTAATATCAATCTCACCGCTCAAGCCTAATCGTTCAGCACCGTTGCCAGCCCAAACGCTTGTCTCTTTGTCTTGCTGAAAATAGTTTTGATCCTTTGCATGATAATGAGCCGCTTGAGCGCTATTCATATTTGCAATTGAAAGCATTTTTGCCTCTTTTTCGTCTTTTTTTCACCTCGTGCCATTAACGTGGCGTTGGGTGTGAATGTTCTTCCGGTTTCATCTTGGTTACTTTGCGGTAGCACGAGGTTACCTTTGCCTTACATCTCGGTTACGCTGAGTTGCATTTGATTACATTCGGTTACTATTGGTTGCCTCACGGTTACATGTGGTTGCATTGGCCTTATAAAAAGCTCTTAAACTGATCTGCCAAATTTATTTTCGGCGTTTCACTTTTTTCCGCTTTAACCGGTTTGTTTTGAGTCGTTTTGCTTGCCAAAAACTTTTTCACGCTTTGCCTTGAGATCTCAATATCTCTTACGTCTCGTAAATACTCTGTAATCTGCGTTAGTGTGTAATTCAAACTCACAAGCTTTTGAATTTCGTCTCGATAAGGCTCTAAAGAAGAGACACGCTTTAAGGGCGTGTTCTTTGCGATCCAATCTTCGTACTTCATGCTTGCTCTCCCAAAATAATGCTTTTAAGCTGTGCGATCGCTTCGCTTTCGAGATAGTCTTTCGCGTTACGTGAGATTTTCCAATTGCGATAGATCATAGTCATCTTGTTTTTATCGCCTTTGGTTTTCACCTTCGCGTAATCCAGGATCTCTTTTTGGTTGTATTGACTTGCGAGTAGGGCAAGATCTTTGATCGTCTCTTTATTTCGTGAAGCACTATAAGAGAAGAGTGGACTTTTTGGGCATACTGCAAAATGTGGGAAGATTGTTGAAATATTTGGGATTTCATAATCTTCGTTGCCCTTGACGAACATAAGATGATCAGCATCACTGAGATCTGCATTATTGAGTACAACGAGAATCTTTGCTGTATCTGGTAAAACGTTATACGTATCAAGCAAATTTGTAAGCTGCACAAAGTCGGGCATAAATGGAATGATGAAAAGCGTATCTGCGATCAAATCACTTTCAATGAATGAGTGGATCACTTTGAGTGAGTCATCACCACCACCGGCATCGATAACGCTGATCTTGTCCTCATCTAACATATTATTGATAACAAGCTCTTCCAATCTTTGCATACCTTCGTCGATATTTACCGAGGTAATTTTTCCTTTCAAGATTTGTGTATTTGAAAATGCCGTCGTCGTTTTATTGTTATTGTCGATTTCTAGAATGGAAAAGTTTTTTATATCCGCTAAAATAGCCGGTAAAACGTGAAAGGCGAGGGTGCTTTTACCTACGCCACCTTTGGTATTAATAATTGCGATATTTTTCATGGTGTTCTCCTTAATGAACGAATTGATAGATAAGATTGAGAAGCGGTTTGTTAGCCGCTTCAAACGCTATAAAGACAATGCTTGTCGTAAGTGTAGAAAGGCACGTTGAAGCAAATACGATCTTCAACGTGGAACGTTCTTCATGCTTACGCCTTTTTAGATCTTTGGTAACACTCTCAAGCTCTGCCACCGAGCCTAATAAATAGGCTTGAATAGTTTTTACTTGAATTTTCTCAGCGATTAGCGCACCAATCCCATCGATGTTTTTTTCTACTTTTTCAAAATCGTTCCTCGTTTTTTCAAACACTTTAGAGGCATGGTTAAATGCCGCTATGTGATCTTCGAGCGTAGATAACACGATCTGCGCTTCCTCGAAGAATTGATATGTTTGTTCCGCAGTTTCTGGTTTCATCGTTTACTCCTTAGTACAAGCCACCAGGCCAAAAGATCTTCCATGCGAAAAATCCTAAAATATGGCCGATACCACTCAATAACCAAAACCAATGCTTGGTAACCATGTATCCCTTGATCTCATCAAAATCCTTAATACCGGCATCAAAGATATGTGCCAGGATCATTACGGTAAATCCTAGTATGATCCAATAGCCGTATAACAACAAAAGTGCGCCGACATCGTTCGGCACGATTAAATGAGGTACATCAATGAGCTTTTTGGGATACCAAGCTAAAAAAGCAAAGACGGGTATAGCCCAGGTGGCCGATTTTAAAAAGACTTCAATCACTCTATTACCTTGTAGTTTTTGCATTTCGTACTCCTTTTTATACGAGAGATTGTCGCTCGAGCTTACTCGAGATCGGTTCGAGGAAGTCGCCGACGTTATTGAGTCCGATCATTTTGATCACGTGACCTGGTGCGGATAAGATTACCTTCCACATCAAAAATACCCCTGCGAAGGACGAAGTGATTTTGATAAGTCCCAATGAAAGTTGCAATACCATCGCTACAAAGAAGCTCTGATTGATTGCATCCAAAAGATAGAACTGCTCTTCTGCAAAGCCCAAAAATATATCGATGCAGAGGTAATATAAAAAGAGTCCGAGATAAATGAAGATAACGAGGAGTACCGGCTTAAAAAAGATCACGATACCGGTGACGAGGTACTCGCTAATTTTGTCCGTCTTGCGCATCGTTACAGCATACGCAACAACAAACGGAGTGATAAAGAAGTATTGTGTTAATTCGAATAACCATCCAACCACCGCAAGAATTCCGGCGATCAT
>JGI24728J21555_1000458_pt1 | contig 20923 bp, 6 predicted proteins | sample EPASupsiteSAE305_FD_21555 | JGI IMG/M metagenome (IMG submission 21555) | reverse complement strand
AAACAATATATATTATAAACCAAAAACCCCGCCAATGGCGGGTTTTTGTTGTTAATTATTTTCCGATACTTTCTACTTGTTTCTGAATGTATTTATCAATTTTTGCAATATTTTCCTCCAATTCATTAAGAACAAATTCGTCGTCAAATTTATCTTTTGTTTTAATAGCTTTTTTAAGATTTTCTATATCATTTCTTATCATGTCTGTAACTTTTATAAGATCCTGTTTAGTGATAAATATTTTTCTATTAATTCTATCGGCTTTAACTTTAAAGAAATAATATCCACTAATAAAGCTTCCGATTAACAATGCTAACAAGATAACTATAATGCCCCAGAGATTTAATTCAAATACGCCTATTTTTAAAATTGGCTTTGTTTTTACAACGATGTTATCAAATTCTACAGGCAAGCTTAATGCACCCCTGTCGTCCTGAGACAAAACAACTAATTTATATTTGCCGTTCTGAAGAGTTTCGGAAAAACTATATTCCCACTCACCAGATTCATCTGCCCTTACTGAGGCACGAGCAGAAACCGTTCCGTCTGTTTTAACCAAAGATAATAAAGTAATTACACTTGGTAAACCAGAACCTCTAACCAAAAGCGTATTGTCCGAATCAGAATAAAATGGCTGAGTTACAAATTTAATTTCCGGAGAAGCAATGGGCAACACTTCAAAACTCAAAGATGCTTCAGAGCTATTTCCGGCATTATCAAATGCCTTCACTAAAACCGAGTGTTTTCCCGGTTCTAAAATAGGAAGCTTTAATGATTCCGCTTCAGTTTTTATTGGCTCCTGAGCATCAATAATAACCGAATAAAATGCAACACCGGATAAATTATCATTTGTAGCAAAGTTAATGGTCGGAGACGGATTATCTATTTTTATTCCTTCTTGCATTTGAACTTTAAAATCTAAAGGAGCTGTAGTATCTATTGATATCTTATAAGTAGAAACGGGTCCAATACCAACATTGTTTTTAAACTTTGCATGAACATAATTTATACCCTCTTCTAAGATTCCAATATTTTTACCATTAAAAAGTTGCTTTTCAAAAACCGTTGGTTTGCCATTTGGATTTTTATCAACCAAAACAGAAATACTAACCACGTCTGCTGGTAAATCCCAAAAAACTGTCGTTTCTCCAATTTGGCTATACCATTTTTTCTCATCCGAATATAAAGGAACTGAAAGTTTTGGAGCGGACGGAAGATTTTTAACAACTACGGGAACCCTATCAACTGGCGCTGGTTGTTGAACTACAGGCGTGGTAGTAACAACAACTGTTCCAGAAACAACTATGCTGGTTTCTTTTACACTCGAAAGAACATTTGTTCCCATGCCGTCATCGGCAGCCACGACTCCGTTTGAATACTTAATATTGGAGGTACCTATTCCAACCGCCTTAAATTTCATTGTTAAAATTTTTAACTTATTTCCAAAAACGCTTTTTGAACTTCCGCCAACAAAACTCATAGTTCCAACTTCTTTAGCAATTGTCGGATCTTCCACCCAAAAATTAAAAACAGAATCACTATTATCCACGGAAATCATCTGAATAACGCTCGGCGAAAAACTTACTATACCCTGTGCAGCATTAATATTTTCTCCAGCATCTAAAAGTAAGGATACGGAAAATTCCTGGCCAATACCGACTGTTTGGGTGCTTGGCACTAGACTCAGGTTAGATTCCGCAAAAGCACTATTAAATACCGAAAAAAATGCCATTGATAAAACTATTCCGCTTATTTTTAATATTTTTTTAATCATTTTTATTTTTAATTATTTTTTAAAATTTTTAATTTATATTGTTATTTTAATAATTATAAACCCCTAATAGCTTTTAAGAAAATACTTAAATCTAAAATATCCACCTTTCCGTCAGTATTTAAATCATTAAAAGCCCTAAGTGTTGCATTGGCCTTCCATCTAAAAAGAAAAATACTCCAATCTTTTATATCTATAACATTGTCCCCATTAAAATCTGCCTGGGGGTAACTAAGTGCGGAAACTAAGAAATTTTTTGAAGCCGAGAAATCGCTGGCCCTACCCTCCTTATCTATTTGTCTAACTACTACAAAATGAGTTTTAGGACTAAATCTTGAAGTGTCTATAGCGGCTTCATAATAACCCAGATTGTTTGCCGTTGAATTTATTCTTAAAACATTGTCTATTTTTAATTCTACATTTGAACCAGGATAAGCATATCCTGAAATTTTTATTTCATTACCCTTGGTAACGGATTTATTTTGAATCACAACTGTTGGCGGCATAAATATGTCTTCAATCATTAAACGATCAAAAGAAGAAATTGCCTTATTAAAAGCGATAATTCCACCACTTACCCCATTTTTATCAAACGGCTCTAAGGTAAAAAGATAGTCATATTCAAAAAGACCTATAAAGCTTTTAGCGAAATCACCTTTGTCATTTACAGAGATATCAAAATTTGGCAGATAATCATTTCTAACAACGTTTTCTATAAGACTCCTTCGGTAAACCCTAATCTTTCCATTCGGATAGGCTTTGCCGGAAAAAACAACGATAGTCGGTATCGAACCTCCTCCTGTAGTGACAATAGGCGTGCCAACCACAAAAGAAGAAAAAGAATTAGTCGTAAATTGACACAAACCGGAAGAAATAACGCAGGTAGTAAATTTACTCCAAATAGAACTACCCGCTGGTTTTTTAAAAACTGGCAAAGTTTGGGTGTTATATGAAGATCCGGCAAAAATTTTAATTGTAATTAACTCGTTTGAAGTTAATGTATTAGACGGCAAACCAAATGAAACCGCGCCGCCAAAACTATAATTTATAGCATCGGCGGTTAAAGTCGCTGTAGGAACGGTGCTGGTAGCAGCCAACTGACTAAAATCAACATTTGTTCCGGCGCTCATAACAGAATTTACCGGAACAATCATTTGAGAACCTGTAATAAAATTAATTTTAACTTCTTCGGTAAATGTAATTTGACTTGATGAGGTTAAAATATTATTTGGGACAATAATGCCTCCGCTAATAGTATTTTGAATTTCGCCATCAGATATCTCTGTGATTTGCGGCAACGTGATGGTAACAGAATCATTTAAACTTGAAGAAATATTATTAGACGCATCTTTTGCCCAAGCATAAAGAGTTTTACTGCCTTCGGATGCAAAAACATAACTCGTTGGAGCTGTTCCCGTCCAATTAGGATTGGAAGCTAGTGGCGCAGAAGCGCTTTCTGTTAATAAATATCCTGTCACGCTTATATTGTCGGTAGCTGTAAAAGTGGTAATTGACACAGTCAAAGACGTTGCTGTTGATGGAATAGAAAAAGCCGTAACTGTCGGGGCAGTAAGATCCGGTACGGCAGAAGTGCTTAAACTTGGCACATTTGAAATTATCGATATATTTGGAACCTCGTCTGAAGTTTTTAAAGCAAAATAATAAAGAGTGCTTGCATTTAATCCAGACACAACCATTGATTCGGATGAACCCGCGATAGATGGGGATGGTTCGCCGGTGACTGCAGTAGCACTAGCAAAATTACCCTCGCTTATAAGGGAAGTTGAATATCTTAAATCGTATGTAGTAGCCGTACCTGTATTATTATCATCGCCTGGCGCAGTCCAAGAAACTGTCAGAGAACTTGTAGTCGGAGAAGATAATGCTAAATCAGAAACGGCCGCCGGAGCAGTAACATCCGGGGCAGTTACCGTGAAAATTTGGGCATTTGAAGTACCACCGCCAGGAGTTGGATTAAAAACAGTAATATTAAAATTTCCTTGAGAAGTTAAATCTGTAGAAGGAATTATAGCCGTCACCTGACCTGAATTTATAAAAGTAGTTGTTCTATTTGAACCGGCAAATTGAACAATTGAACCAGAAACAAAATTACTGCCATTTACTGTAAGTGTAAACTCTGCGTCATTTACATTTTTAGAAGTTGGAGAAATAGAACTTGTACTTGGTACGGGATTATTAACTGTAATAGTCGGTGAAGTTCCTATATTGGTTAAGGTTCCAGTTACAGCTGTACGCGATTGCGTTGTAAAAGTATTTACACCCGCAACAGAAGGAGCTGTTACGCCACTAGTACCACCCCCTGAACCATACGTAAGCGTGACTGTATTTCCGTTAGCAATTTCAACGAATCTCGTGGTTATGGTCCATGGACCAGTCCCTGAAAAAACTGGTATTCCTGGACCAATTAAAAAGAAATCCGTATAAAGAGTTACGTTATCTAATCCAGTAGCGCTAGTAATTTGAAAACCAAAACTTTGTATTGAGGTTCTGGTAGTGGCTCCAAAATTAAAAACTAAATATTGCCAAGTATTGGCAACTAACGCCGTTGGTAAAACAATTGTTTCTAATGGCGAAGCTAAGTTAGTGCTATCATCATAAGCAAAACGAAGGTTATTTGTATTTACATTGCTAGTAGCTCTTACCCAAACTCCCACCTTGGTATATCCAGACCAATTTTCAGCGGTAATGTTTTTATAAAAAACATCTCCGCTTCCCTCATTGCCATTTATACATCTAATAGAGCCCGTACCTTCTTGCTTTATAGTAGTTTCAACGGTTGGTGCACCAGTAGTACAAGCTGATCCGGCAGACCAATTAGTAACGCTATCAGCACTATCCAAAACAGACCCAACCGTACCAGTAGAAGAAACTGTTGTGTATCCAGCCGTTCCCACAGTTCCCTGAGGAGCGCTCCATCCAGACGGCACGGAAACAGTAACAGAACCGCTATTCATAGCCTCGGCCGCTGTATATGTAAAGGTATAAGTACCAGCAGTAGAGCCGGCAGTTGTCGAAGTCGGACTAACTGTATTAGTTCCCGATCCATCAACTGCTAAAACTTGTAAAAAAATACCGCTAATTAAAATAGCGGCCACTATAATAAAGGCTTTAAATAAAAAATTCTGAGTAAGAATTTTTGTCATTTATTTTTTATAAAACTTTTTTATTTAAAACCAGGCTAAAATATACTTAAATAATTACTCTTCAGAATTTACCTTGAGCTTTCTTACCTTTGGAGCTGATTCTTCAACAACTTCTTCATGAGAAGAATCGCTTTTTTTCATAGAGACTACCCTTGGTTTTTCTAAAAAATTTTGAACTTTTTCCACTACTTCAGAAATTGGATGTTGTGATTTAACGAAATAGTCAGTCGCTCCAAACTTAAAGGCTCTTTTAATCTCATCGTCTTGACCGAGATTGGACAATACTATTACGGGAAGAGAATTGAGGCCATAAACCTGATCATTATGCATTTCTTCTAACACTTTAAACCCATCTACTACGGGCATCAATAAATCCAAAATCACCAAATCAATATCCTCCACTTTGTCTTTTAACTCTTTCAAAGCCTCTAAGCCATTAAAAACAGCCGTGACTTTAAACCCAGCTTCTTCAAACTCTTCTTTTAAAACTTTAGATAATAATTTTTCGTCTTCTGCAATTAAAATATTCTTCATAAAACTTAAATATATTATAACAAATCCTGGCTTAACGTAAAGTAAAAAGTTGTCCCCACCCCCTCTTTAGACTCAAACCACATTTTTCCTTTGTGGGCCTCCACAAAATATCTGCCTATGTACAAGCCCAAACCCGTACCAGACGTATTAGAAGCACTGGCATTTTCAGCCCTATAAAACTTTTCAAAAATATGTCTTTGATTATGAATTGGGATGCCTATGCCGTTGTCTTTAACCGAAAAAAGGAATTGCTTATTTTCTACTTTAGCCGAAACCTCAATTAAACCACCTTCGGGTTTTGAATATTTTATGGAATTGGTAATTAAATTCATAATAACCTGAGAAATTTTTTCTTCGTCAATAACTATTGAATAATCTAAGGATAGGTAGTTTTTGAATTCTATTTTACAATTTTTATTACAGATCAAAATCTCAATATTTTTAATAGCCCTTTCTATGAGTGGCGCCATTTTTACATTACTTAAATTTAACAATGCATACCTTCCAGAATCAATTCTAGAAATACTCAATAAATCATTGACTAATTTAATAATATTTTCATTGTTTTTATAAACATCACCCAACGCCTCTAATTGTTTCTGATTTAAATTATTTTCTTTGTTTTGCAAAATACTTTCCAAAATCCATTTCATACCAGAAAGCGGAGTTTTCAACTGATGCGAAGCCACAGAAACAAATTCAGACTTTGCCCTATCTAATTCTTTAATTTTTGTGATATCCCTTTCAATTCCAACGAAGAAAATAACCTCTCCATCGTCATTTAAAATCGGTGCTATATTTATTTGAGCAACATAAATCTCTCCATTTTTCCTTTTATTATTAACCTCTCCAATAAATGAAGTTTTTTTGTCTTTGATGGCGCGCCAGAGTTCTTCATAAAATTCTTTCGACATTTGTCCGCCCCAAAGAGAAGGTTTTTTTCCAATAACTTCTTTTATTGAATATCCAGTAATTAATTCCAATCCCTTATTGGCAAAAATTATTAATCCGTTAGGATCTGTAATTATTACTTGCTCAGTCGTATTCTCAACAGCGAGCTTAAACTTAACCAAGTCGGTATTTATCACTTTTAACTCATTGTCCTTTTTAATTAATTCCGTTATGTTGGCCATTGTACCCAACATACGATATGGCTTACCATTTTCCTTGCGAATAAAAACTCCGTTATCCTCTACTTCAATATAACGCCCATCTTTACGTTTAAAACCATAAACCACATTAAATGGTTTTGATTTTTTAATAGATTCATCTAATGCGATTTCAACGCGCTCCCTATCTTTTGGATTTATAGCTCTTTCCCATTTTTTTATATTAAAAGACCAGAATTCTTCAACGCTATATCCCGTTACTTTCTTAATAGGTCCATTCCACTTTATTTGTCCGGTGGATAAATCATAGTCGTAAACTAATTGCCCAGTTTGTTCTGCGATAATTCTATATCTTTCCTCATTGCTCTTTATTTTTTCTTCACTTACCTTTCTTTCAGTTATATCTGAAAGTACTAATAAAACGGCCGGCTCATTTTCATAATTTATTATTGATCCCTTTACCAAAACATCTCTAAATTTACCAAATTTATTTTTAATTTTAATTTCATAATCAACCACCTTTTTTCCAGAAGCTCTTTTCTTAATATTCTCTAACACTATTTTTTGATATTCTCTCGCAAGATAATCAAATACGGATGTTTTTAATATTTTAACTCTAGAAACTCCCAAAAAGGACAACGTATTGTCATTGACCCATAGCAATTTTCCGTCTCTATGAACCAAAACATATTCTGTTTTAGGCAGATTTGAAATTAAGTTTCTATATTTTTCTTCGCTTTCTTTTAATTCTTCTTCTATTTTTTTATTTTTAGAAATATCCCTAACAAAAGATTCAATAATGCCTCCGTTATCTCTTGAAACAATTTTTGCGCTTACGCTTACCCAAAAATAAGTTCCATCTTTTTTCTTGTGCTGGCTCTCAAACAAAAGCTTGCCGGTTTTTACTAATTTTTTTATTCTATCAGCTATAAACTTCGCCTGCTCCGGAGTGTCTATAATTGAAGCATTTGCACCAATTAATTCTTTTCGGGTATAGCCGGTCATTTTACAAGCATTTTCATTAACGTCTAAAATTTTTCCATTAAAATCATGTAGATAGAAAGCGTCGTTAACGTTATTAACGATCATTTTATATCGGTTATAACTTTCGTTCAGTTTTATTTCTGCGTATTTACGCTCAGAGATATCTACTAAAAATGGCGTTACGTAATCAACTTTTCCATCCGGTTTTCTAACGCATCCAACCGAAAGATTTACCCAGATAATTGATCTATCTTTTCTTATAAAGCGTTTATCTAGGTTATAGTTTTCAATTTCTCCGGCCAAAAGACGATTGAATTGTTTTTCATCAGCGGCGAGATCATCTGGATGAGTCATCTCTGCCCAAGTCTTTTTTATTATTTCTTCACGGGTATAGCCTAACATTGAACACAATTTATCATTTACCTCAATCCATCCTTTTTCTGGGGAAGTAATAGCTATTCCTGCTCCGGCTAGATTAAAATAACTGCGGAAACGAAGTTCGTTTTTCTTTCGTTCTTCGTTTATTTTTAAATTTTTTAAACCATAAGAAAGATCATTGGTGAGTTGACGAAGTAAATTTATTTCATCTTTATTAAAAGCTTCTGGCTCTGAAGAATAAATGTTTGCGACCCCTATTAAGCCATCAATAAAAATAGGGAGACTAATACATGAAGCATAACCCCTTTTAATGGCAAGAGATTGCCAGGACTTTAATTTTGAACTCTTTAAAATATTTCTGGAAATAACTATTTTTTCAAACCTTATTGCCATACCGGCAGGCTCACTTCCCTGCTCATTATTAGCCCAAGTAATCTTTGCTAATTTTAAATAATCCTTTTCAAAACCGCATTGCGCAACGGGCCTTACTGTTTTATTTTTATCATTTTGCTTATAACCAATCCAGGCAAATCTATATCCGCCAAATTTTATAATTATTTTACAAATTTCATTTAAGAGCTCACTTTCTTTTGAAGCGCGGATAAGAGACTCGTTGCATTTACTAATAACTCTTAACGTATTAGAAATATTTTCCAATTTTTTACTAGCTCTTCTATTTTCAGTAACATCGTGAAAAACCAACACTGCGCCGATAACCTTGCCGTTACCATCTTTAATTGGCGCCGCACTATCATCAATGGGAATTTTTTTACCATCTCTATTTATTAAAATTGTATGATTTCCTAATCCAGTGGTATTACCACTTTTAATAACTCTTGATACAGGATTAAAAATCTTTTTACCTGTTTTTTCATTTAAAATATTAAAAACTTTATCTAATGGTTGATTTATAGCTATTTTTTCTGGGCATTTTATAATTTTTTGCGCGATAGAGTTTAGAAAAGTAATTCTTCCTTTTTCATTGGTAACTATAACGGCGTCTCCGATACTTTTTAAAGCAGTTGCCATTTTTTTCTCGATTTGATGCAAAGACTCTTCGGTACTTATTTTCTTGGTTAAATCGGAATAAATTGCAACCACCTCTCCACCAGGCAATCTAAATACATAATTATCTCTCCAAGACCTACGCAACTTATCCTCATACAATGACACAGGATAATGAATTGGCTTTTTTGTTTTCCAAACTTTTTTAAAAACATCGTATAAACCAAACTTCTTAACCCCTTTAAAAACTATGTCCACCTTCTTACCAATAACATCTTTTTTCTTAACCCCCTCTAGTTTCTCGGCAGCTCTATTGAGATCTTTGATAATTACGTCTCTGCCATTATTTTTTAATTCATAAATAAAAACAGCCTCAGACATATAGCTAAAAAGGTCAGAGTATTTAAGTGATAATTTTTTGAAATCTTCTAGTTTTTGCTTTAATGCACTAAAATTTTCCTCAGTTGTGGCAATCTCAATTATTTCGCCCGTCTCGTAAATTGGAGAATATGTAATATTTACAAATACCTTATTTTTATTTTTTGCTATTCTAGTTTGGACAACTTTGAAAGCGGGCCTGCCATTTTTAATAGAATTGATATTTTTTATAGCTTCAGCTCTATTTTCTTTAGAAATTATTTTAGTAATTTTACTACCAATCATTTCTTTTTCTTTAAATCCATATATTTTTTCCGCTGCTTTATTCCAAGCTTTAACAACTCCGTTAAAATCCTGGATGATAATGGCGTCACTAGAATTCATTACAACTTGTTTATAATAACTAAGCCTATCTTTAAGTTTTGATAAATATTTTGCCTTCGTCCCAATTTTTGACCCCATTCTTTTTTTCATATAAATAAAATTATTTTTATAATTTAAGCCGTTAATTAATTTTTAAAGAAAAATGGAAATTAGAACCATTATTTTCTTCTGACTCAAACCAAACCCTGCCGCCATGAGCTTCAACGTAAGCCTTAACAATTGGCAGACCCAATCCCGTACCCTCTGTCTCGCTTAATACGGCGTTGTCCGCTCTAAAAAACTTCTCAAATAATCTTCTTTGATCTTTCAACGGAATACCTATACCGTTGTCTTTAACCGAAAAAATAAATTCATTGTCTTTTATTTCTGCTAATACATCTACTCTGCCACCACCTACCTTTGAATATTTTATGCCATTGCTTATAAGATTATTCATAGACTGTCTTATTTTTTCTTCGTCAATTTTCATTACTAAATCTTTTGGTATGGCAATTACCGATTCAAAAACAACCTTTCTATTTTCAGCTACAGGCACAAGGCCCCTAATAACCTCATTTAATAAAGAAGTCATCTCTATATCTTTCAATGTTAAAGTTTTACTTTCCCCTCCTTCTATTCTAGAGATACTTAAAAGATCGTTTACTAAATTTATAACCCTATCATTACTTGTATTTATTTCTTTCAAAGTCTCTTTTTGTTTTTCATTCAAATTATTTTCTTTATTTTTAAGCATTACCTCGGTAAGCCATTTAATACCTGTTAATGGAGTCCTTAGCTGGTGAGACGCCACGGAAACGAATTCGGTTTTAGCGTCACTAATTTCTTTTAATTTTGTAATATCTCTTTCGATTCCGACAAAGAAAATAACACTGCCATTATTATTTAAAATAGGCGAAATACTAGCTTCGGCAATATAAATCTCACCATTTTTTCTCTTATTTTTTAATTCGCCAATAAAAGTAACTTTCTCTTCTTTAATGGTTTTCCAAAGATTTTCATAAAATTCTCTAGGCATCTGCTTTCCCCACAACGAAGGGTTATTTCCAATAACTTCTTTCAGCGAAAATCCAGTAATGGTTTCTACGGCCTTGTTGGCATAAAGAATTTTGCCGTTATGATCAGTGATAATGATGTGGTCAGAAGCGTTGTCCACGGCCAATTTAAATTTTTGAAGATCTTGGACTAAAGACTCGGATTTATTTTTTTCTACTTCAATATCCTCTAAAACATTTAAAATAGCCTTCTGGGACTGTTCTAACTCCTTATTTCTTAATGAAGCTTTTTCTTTAACTTCAAAAGCCTCAGAAATAGCGCTCTTTAATTTTTTTGACAAAAAAGAAATTTCATCGTCACCCGCCAATTCAAGCTCTTCTATTTTCGATTTTCCATTTTCAAGATCCGATATTCTTTCCACTAAAAAAGAAATTCTTTTAATAACTAAAAGGTTAATAAGATAAATAAACGCAAGAGATCCCAGCAATGAAACAGATAACAAGCCAATAGCTAATTGTAAGGACACAGAAAGACCGCTCTTATAAATTTCCCGCGGAAGCGAAACTCTTAATATCAAATCCCGATTTCCGTCTAAATCATTTATAAGGTGTGTATAACCATATGCAATATCGGAATTACTTTTATCTATATAATTATCACTATCTATTATTTTTTTAACAGCGACTTCTGAATATGCAAGATTATTTATTTCTGATTCAGAAAAAAACGAAAAATCAAAAGATGTAATTTGGCTGATATTATTAATAATTTCAGAGTCAATTTTTCTTCCAAAAATAAGCATTCCAACCGATGGACCAGAGCCGTCAGTTTTCAAAATTGGTCTGGCCGCTATAAACGTTGGTTCGATGCCGTCCCCATGAATAACGCCACCCACTAATTCATTTTCTGATTTTATTGAATTAAATATTTTAGATAAAAATTCATCTGACGGATTAAAAAAGCTCTTATTATCTAGATCGAAATTTTGGTTAAAAATAATTTCTTTTTTATTATTTAAAATAAAAATATGATTTAAACCCAAAGAAATAAACTGATTTTCAGAAATATTATTTTCAATAAATTCTGGGTAATTACCAAGCACATAATTATAAGCGTCGGTCCATTCTGCCCAATCTTGAGAAGAAGTTTGTAAGCGTTTAATTCTATCATTTATACCAACCCCAGATCGCTCCAGCGCCCTAATCACCGCTTGATTTTCCAAATAATTAAATTCTTGCCAAATATTTATTTCTACAAATACCAGTAAAATCAAAACAAAGCCTATTAAAAAAGCAAGGGACAGAATAAATGATTTTTTTCTTATAGACATAGTTATTCTCTTTCGTTATTAAGTTAAATATTCTTATATCTCTTTAATTCTTCTTTCAATTCAATCATTTTAAGCTCTCTATCTACCATGAGCCTATTAAATCTTTCTAATTCTTTAATTTTTTCATTTATTTTTTGTTCTGACTCCTTTTTTTCTCGTAAATCCCTTATTGATCCAATAGCAAAAATTTTACCTCCTAAAGTTAGTGGGCTCGCCGAAAGTTCTATTGGAATTTTATTTCCCTGTTTATCTATCGCACTCAACTCTATAACACTGTCCATCATTGGACTCTGACCTGTTTTAAAAAAGTTTTTAAGACTCGCTGAATTTTCTATATCATATTCTTTAGAAGATAGTAATTTATGAAGATTTTCTCCCATTATTTCTTCTGCCTTATAGCCAAACATTTTTTCAGAAGCCCTATTCCAATAAGTTACGGTTCCGGCGTCATCCATAATAATTAATGGATTAAACAAAGCCTCGGTAACTTTTTTAAATTTTTCTTCATTGATTTTAAAAGCTTCTTCATATTTTTTTCTTTCTGTTAAATCTCGCGCGCTGCTAACTATGTATTTTTTACCATCAATTTCAATGAGTTTTGAGTGGATCTCTATAGGCATAACCGTCCCGTCTTTTTTAAAGTGAGCTGATTCAAAAACAATTTCTTTTTTCTCTGTAAGTGATTTAATTCTAGCCTCGATTAATTCGGCTTTTTCAGGTACATCCAATTCACCAAGATTTTTAACCATTAACTCTTCTTTCGTATATCCACGAGTTAAATATGCCGCGTTATTAACATATATAAATTTTCCATCTAAATCATGAACAAAAACAGAATCTGAAATAAAATCTAAAAACTGCTCCTTTCTTTCAAGTTCTTTTTGCTGATATTTTCTTTCAGTAATGTCTTCTAATAAAGCCACGAAATAATCAACTTTTCCGTCTAATCTCCTAACACAACCAACGGAAAGGCCGGTCCAAATGACCGTTTTATCTTTTCTTATAAAACGTTTATCTAGGTTATAGTTTTCAATTTCTCCCGACAAAAGACGATTAAATTGCTTTTCATCAGCGGCGAGATCATCTGGATGAGTCATCTCTGCCCAAGTCTTTTTTATTATTTCTTCACGGGTATAGCCTAACATTGAACACAATTTATCATTTACCTCAATCCATCCTTTTTCTGGGGAAGTAATAGCTATTCCTGCTCCGGCTAGATTAAAATAACTGCGGAAACGAAGTTCGTTTTTCTTTCGTTCTTCGTTTATTTTTAAATTTTTTAAACCATAAGAAAGATCATTGGTGAGTTGACGAAGTAAATTTATTTCATCTTTATTAAAAGCTTCTGGCTCTGAAGAATAAATGTTTGCGACCCCTATTAAGCCATCAATAAAAATAGGGAGACTAATACATGAAGCATAACCCCTTTTAATGGCAAGAGATTGCCAGGACTTTAATTTTGAACTCTTTAAAATATTTCTGGAAATAACTATTTTTTCAAACCTTATTGCCATACCGGCAGGCTCACTTCCCTGCTCATTATTAGCCCAAGTAATCTTTGCTAATTTTAAATAATCCTTTTCAAAACCGCATTGCGCAACGGGCCTTACTGTTTTATTTTTATCATTTTGCTTATAACCAATCCAGGCAAATCTATATCCGCCAAATTTTATAATTATTTTACAAATTTCATTTAAGAGCTCACTTTCTTTTGAAGCGCGGATAAGAGACTCGTTGCATTTACTAATAACTCTTAACGTATTAGAAATATTTTCCAATTTTTTACTAGCTCTTCTATTTTCAGTAACATCGTGAAAAACCAACACTGCGCCGATAACCTTGCCGTTACCATCTTTAATTGGCGCCGCACTATCATCAATGGGAATTTTTTTACCATCTCTATTTATTAAAATTGTATGATTTCCTAATCCAGTGGTATTACCACTTTTAATAACTCTTGATACAGGATTAAAAATCTTTTTACCTGTTTTTTCATTTAAAATATTAAAAACTTTATCTAATGGTTGATTTATAGCTATTTTTTCTGGGCATTTTATAATTTTTTGCGCGATAGAGTTTAGAAAAGTAATTCTTCCTTTTTCATTGGTAACTATAACGGCGTCTCCGATACTTTTTAAAGCAGTTGCCATTTTTTTCTCGATTTGATGCAAAGACTCTTCGGTACTTATTTTCTTGGTTAAATCGGAATAAATTGCAACCACCTCTCCACCAGGCAATCTAAATACATAATTATCTCTCCAAGACCTACGCAACTTATCCTCATACAATGACACAGGATAATGAATTGGCTTTTTTGTTTTCCAAACTTTTTTAAAAACATCGTATAAACCAAACTTCTTAACCCCTTTAAAAACTATGTCCACCTTCTTACCAATAACATCTTTTTTCTTAACCCCCTCTAGTTTCTCGGCAGCTCTATTGAGATCTTTGATAATTACGTCTCTGCCATTATTTTTTAATTCATAAATAAAAACAGCCTCAGACATATAGCTAAAAAGGTCAGAGTATTTAAGTGATAATTTTTTGAAATCTTCTAGTTTTTGCTTTAATGCACTAAAATTTTCCTCAGTTGTGGCAATCTCAATTATTTCGCCCGTCTCGTAAATTGGAGAATATGTAATATTTACAAATACCTTATTTTTATTTTTTGCTATTCTAGTTTGGACAACTTTGAAAGCGGGCCTGCCATTTTTAATAGAATTGATATTTTTTATAGCTTCAGCTCTATTTTCTTTAGAAATTATTTTAGTAATTTTACTACCAATCATTTCTTTTTCTTTAAATCCATATATTTTTTCCGCTGCTTTATTCCAAGCTTTAACAACTCCGTTAAAATCCTGGATGATAATGGCGTCACTAGAATTCATTACAACTTGTTTATAATAACTAAGCCTATCTTTAAGTTTTGATAAATATTTTGCCTTCGTCCCAATTTTTGACCCCATTCTTTTTTTCATATAAATAAAATTATTTTTATAATTTAAGCCGTTAATTAATTTTTAAAGAAAAATGGAAATTAGAACCATTATTTTCTTCTGACTCAAACCAAACCCTGCCGCCATGAGCTTCAACGTAAGCCTTAACAATTGGCAGACCCAATCCCGTACCCTCTGTCTCGCTTAATACGGCGTTGTCCGCTCTAAAAAACTTCTCAAATAATCTTCTTTGATCTTTCAACGGAATACCTATACCGTTGTCTTTAACCGAAAAAATAAATTCATTGTCTTTTATTTCTGCTAATACATCTACTCTGCCACCACCTACCTTTGAATATTTTATGCCATTGCTTATAAGATTATTCATAGACTGTCTTATTTTTTCTTCGTCAATTTTCATTACTAAATCTTTTGGTATGGCAATTACCGATTCAAAAACAACCTTTCTATTTTCAGCTACAGGCACAAGGCCCCTAATAACCTCATTTAATAAAGAAGTCATCTCTATATCTTTCAATGTTAAAGTTTTACTTTCCCCTCCTTCTATTCTAGAGATACTTAAAAGATCGTTTACTAAATTTATAACCCTATCATTACTTGTATTTATTTCTTTCAAAGTCTCTTTTTGTTTTTCATTCAAATTATTTTCTTTATTTTTAAGCATTACCTCGGTAAGCCATTTAATACCTGTTAATGGAGTCCTTAGCTGGTGAGACGCCACGGAAACGAATTCGGTTTTAGCGTCACTAATTTCTTTTAATTTTGTAATATCTCTTTCGATTCCGACAAAGAAAATAACACTGCCATTATTATTTAAAATAGGCGAAATACTAGCTTCGGCAATATAAATCTCACCATTTTTTCTCTTATTTTTTAATTCGCCAATAAAAGTAACTTTCTCTTCTTTAATGGTTTTCCAAAGATTTTCATAAAATTCTCTAGGCATCTGCTTTCCCCACAACGAAGGGTTATTTCCAATAACTTCTTTCAGCGAAAATCCAGTAATGGTTTCTACGGCCTTGTTGGCATAAAGAATTTTGCCGTTATGATCAGTGATAATGATGTGGTCAGAAGCGTTGTCCACGGCCAATTTAAATTTTTGAAGATCTTGGACTAAAGACTCGGATTTATTTTTTTCTACTTCAATATCCTCTAAAACATTTAAAATAGCCTTCTGGGACTGTTCTAACTCCTTATTTCTTAATGAAGCTTTTTCTTTAACTTCAAAAGCCTCAGAAATAGCGCTCTTTAATTTTTTTGACAAAAAAGAAATTTCATCGTCACCCGCCAATTCAAGCTCTTCTATTTTCGATTTTCCATTTTCAAGATCCGATATTCTTTCCACTAAAAAAGAAATTCTTTTAATAACTAAAAGGTTAATAAGATAAATAAACGCAAGAGATCCCAGCAATGAAACAGATAACAAGCCAATAGCTAATTGTAAGGACACAGAAAGACCGCTCTTATAAATTTCCCGCGGAAGCGAAACTCTTAATATCAAATCCCGATTTCCGTCTAAATCATTTATAAGGTGTGTATAACCATATGCAATATCGGAATTACTTTTATCTATATAATTATCACTATCTATTATTTTTTTAACAGCGACTTCTGAATATGCAAGATTATTTATTTCTGATTCAGAAAAAAACGAAAAATCAAAAGATGTAATTTGGCTGATATTATTAATAATTTCAGAGTCAATTTTTCTTCCAAAAATAAGCATTCCAACCGATGGACCAGAGCCGTCAGTTTTCAAAATTGGTCTGGCCGCTATAAACGTTGGTTCGATGCCGTCCCCATGAATAACGCCACCCACTAATTCATTTTCTGATTTTATTGAATTAAATATTTTAGATAAAAATTCATCTGACGGATTAAAAAAGCTCTTATTATCTAGATCGAAATTTTGGTTAAAAATAATTTCTTTTTTATTATTTAAAATAAAAATATGATTTAAACCCAAAGAAATAAACTGATTTTCAGAAATATTATTTTCAATAAATTCTGGGTAATTACCAAGCACATAATTATAAGCGTCGGTCCATTCTGCCCAATCTTGAGAAGAAGTTTGTAAGCGTTTAATTCTATCATTTATACCAACCCCAGATCGCTCCAGCGCCCTAATCACCGCTTGATTTTCCAAATAATTAAATTCTTGCCAAATATTTATTTCTACAAATACCAGTAAAATCAAAACAAAGCCTATTAAAAAAGCAAGGGACAGAATAAATGATTTTTTTCTTATAGACATAGTTATTCTCTTTCGTTATTAAGTTAAATATTCTTATATCTCTTTAATTCTTCTTTCAATTCAATCATTTTAAGCTCTCTATCTACCATGAGCCTATTAAATCTTTCTAATTCTTTAATTTTTTCATTTATTTTTTGTTCTGACTCCTTTTTTTCTCGTAAATCCCTTATTGATCCAATAGCAAAAATTTTACCTCCTAAAGTTAGTGGGCTCGCCGAAAGTTCTATTGGAATTTTATTTCCCTGTTTATCTATCGCACTCAACTCTATAACACTGTCCATCATTGGACTCTGACCTGTTTTAAAAAAGTTTTTAAGACTCGCTGAATTTTCTATATCATATTCTTTAGAAGATAGTAATTTATGAAGATTTTCTCCCATTATTTCTTCTGCCTTATAGCCAAACATTTTTTCAGAAGCCCTATTCCAATAAGTTACGGTTCCGGCGTCATCCATAATAATTAATGGATTAAACAAAGCCTCGGTAACTTTTTTAAATTTTTCTTCATTGATTTTAAAAGCTTCTTCATATTTTTTTCTTTCTGTTAAATCTCGCGCGCTGCTAACTATGTATTTTTTACCATCAATTTCAATGAGTTTTGAGTGGATCTCTATAGGCATAACCGTCCCGTCTTTTTTAAAGTGAGCTGATTCAAAAACAATTTCTTTTTTCTCTGTAAGTGATTTAATTCTAGCCTCGATTAATTCGGCTTTTTCAGGTACATCCAATTCACCAAGATTTTTAACCATTAACTCTTCTTTCGTATATCCACGAGTTAAATATGCCGCGTTATTAACATATATAAATTTTCCATCTAAATCATGAACAAAAACAGAATCTGAAATAAAATCTAAAAACTGCTCCTTTCTTTCAAGTTCTTTTTGCTGATATTTTCTTTCAGTAATGTCTTCTAATAAAGCCACGAAATAATCAACTTTTCCGTCTAATCTCCTAACACAACCAACGGAAAGGCCGGTCCAAATGACCGTTTTATCTTTTCTTATAAAACGTTTATCTAGGTTATAGTTTTCAATTTCTCCCGACAAAAGACGATTAAATTGCTTTTCATCAGCGGCGAGATCATCTGGATGAGTCATCTCTGCCCAAGTCTTTTTTATTATTTCTTCACGGGTATAGCCTAACATTGAACACAATTTATCATTTACCTCAATCCATCCTTTTTCTGGGGAAGTAATAGCTATTCCTGCTCCGGCTAGATTAAAATAACTGCGGAAACGAAGTTCGTTTTTCTTTCGTTCTTCGTTTATTTTTAAATTTTTTAAACCATAAGAAAGATCATTGGTGAGTTGACGAAGTAAATTTATTTCATCTTTATTAAAAGCTTCTGGCTCTGAAGAATAAATGTTTGCGACCCCTATTAAGCCATCAATAAAAATAGGGAGACTAATACATGAAGCATAACCCCTTTTAATGGCAAGAGATTGCCAGGACTTTAATTTTGAACTCTTTAAAATATTTCTGGAAATAACTATTTTTTCAAACCTTATTGCCATACCGGCAGGCTCACTTCCCTGCTCATTATTAGCCCAAGTAATCTTTGCTAATTTTAAATAATCCTTTTCAAAACCGCATTGCGCAACGGGCCTTACTGTTTTATTTTTATCATTTTGCTTATAACCAATCCAGGCAAATCTATATCCGCCAAATTTTATAATTATTTTACAAATTTCATTTAAGAGCTCACTTTCTTTTGAAGCGCGGATAAGAGACTCGTTGCATTTACTAATAACTCTTAACGTATTAGAAATATTTTCCAATTTTTTACTAGCTCTTCTATTTTCAGTAACATCGTGAAAAACCAACACTGCGCCGATAACCTTGCCGTTACCATCTTTAATTGGCGCCGCACTATCATCAATGGGAATTTTTTTACCATCTCTATTTATTAAAATTGTATGATTTCCTAATCCAGTGGTATTACCACTTTTAATAACTCTTGATACAGGATTAAAAATCTTTTTACCTGTTTTTTCATTTAAAATATTAAAAACTTTATCTAATGGTTGATTTATAGCTATTTTTTCTGGGCATTTTATAATTTTTTGCGCGATAGAGTTTAGAAAAGTAATTCTTCCTTTTTCATTGGTAACTATAACGGCGTCTCCGATACTTTTTAAAGCAGTTGCCATTTTTTTCTCGATTTGATGCAAAGACTCTTCGGTACTTATTTTCTTGGTTAAATCGGAATAAATTGCAACCACCTCTCCACCAGGCAATCTAAATACATAATTATCTCTCCAAGACCTACGCAACTTATCCTCATACAATGACACAGGATAATGAATTGGCTTTTTTGTTTTCCAAACTTTTTTAAAAACATCGTATAAACCAAACTTCTTAACCCCTTTAAAAACTATGTCCACCTTCTTACCAATAACATCTTTTTTCTTAACCCCCTCTAGTTTCTCGGCAGCTCTATTGAGATCTTTGATAATTACGTCTCTGCCATTATTTTTTAATTCATAAATAAAAACAGCCTCAGACATATAGCTAAAAAGGTCAGAGTATTTAAGTGATAATTTTTTGAAATCTTCTAGTTTTTGCTTTAATGCACTAAAATTTTCCTCAGTTGTGGCAATCTCAATTATTTCGCCCGTCTCGTAAATTGGAGAATATGTAATATTTACAAATACCTTATTTTTATTTTTTGCTATTCTAGTTTGGACAACTTTGAAAGCGGGCCTGCCATTTTTAATAGAATTGATATTTTTTATAGCTTCAGCTCTATTTTCTTTAGAAATTATTTTAGTAATTTTACTACCAATCATTTCTTTTTCTTTAAATCCATATATTTTTTCCGCTGCTTTATTCCAAGCTTTAACAACTCCGTTAAAATCCTGGATGATAATGGCGTCACTAGAATTCATTACAACTTGTTTATAATAACTAAGCCTATCTTTAAGTTTTGATAAATATTTTGCCTTCGTCCCAATTTTTGACCCCATTCTTTTTTTCATATAAATAAAATTATTTTTATAATTTAAGCCGTTAATTAATTTTTAAAGAAAAATGGAAATTAGAACCATTATTTTCTTCTGACTCAAACCAAACCCTGCCGCCATGAGCTTCAACGTAAGCCTTAACAATTGGCAGACCCAATCCCGTACCCTCTGTCTCGCTTAATACGGCGTTGTCCGCTCTAAAAAACTTCTCAAATAATCTTCTTTGATCTTTCAACGGAATACCTATACCGTTGTCTTTAACCGAAAAAATAAATTCATTGTCTTTTATTTCTGCTAATACATCTACTCTGCCACCACCTACCTTTGAATATTTTATGCCATTGCTTATAAGATTATTCATAGACTGTCTTATTTTTTCTTCGTCAATTTTCATTACTAAATCTTTTGGTATGGCAATTACCGATTCAAAAACAACCTTTCTATTTTCAGCTACAGGCACAAGGCCCCTAATAACCTCATTTAATAAAGAAGTCATCTCTATATCTTTCAATGTTAAAGTTTTACTTTCCCCTCCTTCTATTCTAGAGATACTTAAAAGATCGTTTACTAAATTTATAACCCTATCATTACTTGTATTTATTTCTTTCAAAGTCTCTTTTTGTTTTTCATTCAAATTATTTTCTTTATTTTTAAGCATTACCTCGGTAAGCCATTTAATACCTGTTAATGGAGTCCTTAGCTGGTGAGACGCCACGGAA
>JGI24728J21555_1000449_pt1 | contig 21184 bp, 17 predicted proteins | sample EPASupsiteSAE305_FD_21555 | JGI IMG/M metagenome (IMG submission 21555) | reverse complement strand
GTTTCACGGCTACGACTACACCTTTTTCTACCGCAATATCGAACAGAATGTCATTGATCGGATCAAGGCTTACAGGCAGGACACAATAACAAATTAATGCACAGGATAAATCAGTGACCCCCTCGTTAGGAGTCCATATTCCTCCTGTAAATGTTGACTCAGCTGCTGCTCTGACTCGTATTTTAAAGATATTCGAATGTCATCACCTTTGCACATAAGACCGATAATTGCGCTTTGGAATCACAAAAACCATAAAGCTACTATCCATGTATCGTGAAAATGGTTTTCTACTCGTAACCACCACATGCTAAAATTGGATCACAGATGGCAATGTATTGTAGGTTTTTGAAATTTATATTATCTCTCGCTGTGGTCGCAATTATTGTTAGCAACAGTATTGTATTAGCTCAGTCTGAAGTAAAAACTTTCAATATCGGTGTGCTGGCAAGAAGAGGCAGTGAAGCATGTCTTCTGGAATGGTCACCTACCGCACAATATCTTGAAGCGCATATCCCTGGAACTTCTTTTAAAATTATCCCTCTCACGTTCGAAGAATTAACAAATACTGTAAAAAACGACGCTGTAGATTTTATCGTTACAAATTCGGCCAGTTATGTTGAGTTGCAAAGCCTGTTCGGTGTCAACCGAATGGTTACGATCAAACGGGCCACACCCAATGGCTATTTCACCCTTTTCGGTGGAATCCTCTTTTGCAGAGCAGATCGTGGGGACATTCTTTCCCTCAAGGATCTTAAAGGTAAATCCTTCATGGCCGTCGACCCAACCTCCTTTGGAGGGTGGATAGCGGCGTGGAGAGAGTTGAGAAAGCAAGGGCTCGACCCTCATAATGATTTTGTGCCTTTGGTCTATGGGGAAACACACGATAACGTTGTTTATGCCGTCAGAGACCGGAAAATTGATGCGGGTACAGTTGCAACACCCATTCTGGAAAGAATGATCGCAGAAGGAAAAATCGCTCAAGACACCTTTAAAATTATCAACCAGCAGGATGATAAAGTTTTCCCTTATTTTCTCAGTACTCGCCTCTACCCGGAATGGCCTTTTGCAAAGCTCAAGCACACCTCGGACGAGCTAACCGAACAAGTGGCGATTGCTCTACTCAGTATGCCTAAACATAGCCCGCCAGCGCTGGCAGCTCAAATTGCGGGATGGACCGTTCCTCTTGATTATGGACCGGTTGAAGAATGCATGAAAGAGCTCCGATTGGGTATTTATAAAGATTACGGAAAAATAACACTACCCCAGTTGTATGCGGAGTATCGCTGGCATGGCGTTGGTGTAATTGTGGTGATGGCAATTATGAGTGGTCTATTAATTTTCTCTCGACAATTAAATCGAAAATTAAGGCTATCGGAATCTTCATTGCTAACAGAGATGGAAAAACGACAGCATATTAATGATGAACTCGTCCACTCAAATGAATCATTGCAACAATCCAGACAGCAACTAGCGAATATCATAGATTTTCTGCCTGACGCAACCTTTGTTATCGACAACGACAAAAAAGTGATCTTTTGGAACAAGGCCATGGAAGAGATGACCGGTGTCCATAAAGACGATATAATTGGAATGGGGGATTATGCCTATACCGTTCCATTTTATGGTGAAAAGCGAAAACAACTTTTAGATCTACTTGAAATCAAAGACGAAGAGGTAATCAGCAAGTATCAATATATCAAAAAAAGAGGGGGCACATTATACGCGGAAGCTTTTGCCCCTGCCTTGAATGGTGGCAAGGGAGCATATTTTTGGGCAACAGCAGCTTCCCTCTACGACGTCCATGGCGACCGAGTTGGCGCTATAGAATCAATCCGAGATATTACAGAACAAAAACAAATTGAAACTGAAAAAGAAAAGCTTGAAAGTCATTTAATGCAGGCACGGAAGATGGAGGCTATCGGCACACTTGCAGGTGGCATTGCCCACGACTTCAATAATATCCTCGGGGCTATTCTCGGTTTTACCGAAGTCGCCAGGGATGCCATCCTTCCGGAGTCTTTTGCTGCCAAGAGTCTTGATAAAGTAATGGAGGCAGGCCACAGGGCAGCGACGCTAGTAAAACAGATTCTTGCTTTCAGCCGCCAGACTGACATTGAACGTGTTCCCCTGAAGCCTTCCTACATTGTCAAAGAAGCCCTTGGTCTTCTCCGCCCGTCCTTGCCGTCAACCATTGTGATCAAGCAGCAGATCGCAACAGCGACCAAGACCATTCACGCCAATCCTACGCAGGTGCACCAAATCTTAATCAACCTTTGCACCAATGCCTTCCATGCCATGGAGCAGACCGGGGGTACCCTCGAGGTCACTCTCAAGGACTGTGAACTCTCTCGTAATGATCTTCAGCAGCACCCAGAAATAGAACCAGGCAGTTTCGTTGTGCTCTCGATCAGTGATACGGGCACAGGAATAGACCCGGATATATGGGGCAGAATTTTTGATCCTTATTTTACTACCAAGGGGGTCGGCAAAGGCACCGGCATGGGCCTTTCCATCGTGCACGGCATTGTCACAAGTTATGATGGGTTCATCACCGGAGAGAGTAACCATGGCAACGGATCGATATTTCATGTGTTTTTCCCCGCCACCGAAGAGGAAGTCGGCCATGATGTCAACTTGACAGAAACAGCTCTACCTGGCACAGAACGCATTCTTTTAGTTGACGACGAAGAGATGCTAGTTGAAATGGGCAGGACCATGCTTGAGCAACTCGGATATGCAGTGACTGCTCGGACAAGCAGCCTAGAGGCGCTCACGACGTTCCAGCACCAACCAAACAAATTTGATGTAGTGATTACCGACCAGACCATGCCGGCAATGACTGGGGTGGACCTTGCTCGGCAGATGCTGAAGATTCGACCAGGCCTGCCCATTATTCTCTGCACGGGTTACAGTAATCTTGTCAACCAGGAGCAAGCCAAGAATTATGGGATTAAGGGATTTGCCATGAAGCCCTTTTCTAAGAAAAAGATCGCCGAACTCCTCAGGGAGGTGTTGGATGAAAAATTGCCTTCATAGATTTATCATCAGATATCGCTGTGATAAAAGTTATGATATCTCCAGTTCACCTTGATTGGAACATTGTTGCACAACATCTTTTGCACGTTGAAAAATAGAAATTGGTATTTAGACTTTTTCATAACAATTTTATTTTAAAAAAATATTAATGGCTACTAAAATAAAAAAACCAACAGTTATTCAAGCAACGGGTAACAAACCCAAAATAATTGAAGAATATATTGGGTTAGTTAACTCTCAAACCTCAGTTCTAAGCATAGCGCGAATGGTTAGTCCGGGAGGTTGGATTGAACCTTGCCAAAAACCAGAATTTACTGAGTATACGATAGTGCTAAAAGGAATGCTGAAGGTTAAAACTGAATCAAACGAATTTGAAGTACATGCTGGCGAAGCAATTATTGTAAATGAAAATGAGTGCGTACAATATAGTACTCCGAATGAAGATGGTGCTGAATATATAGCTGTTTGTTTGCCTGCATTTTCTCCTAAAACAGTTCATCGAGATGATGATAAAATATAGGACATAACGAATAAGGTTAGATTGTGAGAGCCCATCGAACCACAATCTGAACCGTTTATTAGAGTTCCCTTTCTCCTTTAAGGTAATTCCCATATTCAGATCCCTCCTTAGGGTCGATTGCTTATTTTCTCTCGCAAGGTTTTGCGGTCAATTTTGAGTATGGCGGCCGCCTTGGTTTTGTTGCCTTGCACACTGTCCAGGACCTCGTGAACATATTCCGCTTCATATTCGGCCAAGCTGCGATCTAGTCGTCTGGCTACGCAGACAGAGGGCTTCAACGTTGACGGCAAATCCATCAGTTCGATTTTTTCACCGTCGCACATGAGCACCAGTTTTTGCACCAGGTTTTCGAGTTCCCGCACATTTCCGGGCCAGTGGTACGCCATCAGTTGTCGCAATGCCTCGTCACTGAAAAAAGGGACCGGACGTCCTAGGTCCTTGGCAAATTTCGCCCGAAAATGATTAATCAACAGGAGCGAATCATCCTCTCGTTCCCTTAGGGGTGGTAAAGGGATATCGATCACGTTGATCCGATAATACAGATCTTCTCTGAACAACCCCTTTTCGATCAGTTGCCGCAGATTCTTGTTGGTTGCGCAGATGAGACGGGTGTTGATGTGCACGGGCCTGCTGGACCCTACCTTGTAGATGGTCTTCTCCTGGATGGCCCGCAATAGCTTTCCTTGCATGGCCAGACTGGCGTCGCCAATCTCATCCAGGAAGAGAGTACCCCCGTCAGCTATTTCAAAAAATCCGCTGCGGGCAGTCCCAGCTCCGGTGAAGGCCCCTTTTACATGGCCAAACAGTTCACTTTCGATCAGGTTTTCGGGTATTGCAGTGCAGTTAACCGAGACAAAGGGCGAGGATCGGCGTTTTCCGGCATAGTGGATAGCGCGGGCCACGAGTTCTTTGCCGGTACCACTCTCCCCGGAAATGTGTACGGTTGCCGTGTTGTCGCCGGCTTTATCGATCAGCTTAAAAACGTGCTGCATGGCGCCTGATGCGCCAACGATGCCATACGTCTGGGCGGAGGCCGCTCGGCCATGCGCCAGTCGTTTGCGAACCAATTTTTCAACGATCGTCTGTACAGCCTCTAACAGTTCCCGTTCCGTGAAGGGCTTGGGCAGGTAGTGTTCGGCGCCAGTTTTGATGGCTTCGACAGCCCCCTCGATGGATGGATAGCCGGTGATCATCATGATCTCGATATCCTCCAGATTGTTGCGAACATGCTGAATCAGTTCCAGGCCGCTGGTTTTGGGCATGCGCAGGTCGGTAATGATAACATCGAAAACAGACGACTCCACGGCCCGCAACGCTTCTTCCACGCTCGCGCAGGCTCGCACCACATAGCCTTCATCTTCGAGATGGGTCTGGATCACCTCACGGGCATCAGCGGCGTCGTCGACGACTAAAATCCTGAACAAGCCTGCATGCGCTTGTTTTTTCTTATCCATCACTTTGCCCCTCCGGGTAGATTCTGTCATGTACGGCAAGCGATTGTCGAGGACCGGACTCGCTAGGTTGTATCGAAAGAGACGGGTTACTGGTCTTTGCCAACATACACTGGAAAAGTGATAGTGAAGATCGTTCCTTGCCCGACCGTGCTCTCCACGTCAATAGTGCCTTCATGAGCCGAGATAATTCCGTGAACCACCGATAACCCTAGGCCTGTTCCATGATCCAAGTCCTTCGTAGTGAAAAAGGGCAGGAAAATTTGTTCCATAGTCTGCTGGTCCATGCCGATTCCGGTATCCTGCACGACCATTTGGACCAACCGGTCAGCGCTGGTTGTGCGCAAAGTCAGCGTTCCCTTGCCGTCCATGGCATGAATTGCATTGATCACTAGGTTGATTAGTACCTGAGTGATCTGCGATGCATCCGCCAGAATTGGTGGTAATTCCGGATCAAAGACTGATGTGAACTTAATAGAGGCCTTCGAGAAACGGGGCTCGATGAAGGCCATCCCCTCGGCAAGTACTTGGTTTAGATCTGTTTTAGTCTTTTGATTCGGCATGGGGCTACTAAACAGCATCATTTTTTTGATGATTTCCCGGGCATGAAGCGTGGATTGAATAATCTTGTCGAGGTAACGGGTAACCTGAACCGGCGCGTCGATTTTTTTCGTAGCCAATTGTGCAAAACCCAAAATGCTAACCAACGGTTCGTTGAGCTCATGAGCCACCCCTGCCGTCAGCTGTCCCACCTTTGCGAGACGATCGGAATGTTGCAACTGGTTTTCCAGTTGGGCCCGTTTCTCGTTGGACAGCTTGATATTAATCATCAGGGAAACCTGATGGGCAATAGCCTGCAGAAGCTTGCGCTCCTCAGGGAAGAATCCGTCCGCTAATTCCAGTTCGACCTCGTTCTGCCGATGATAAAAAACCTCAATGACGCCATGTGAGGGAGTGGGCATCTGAAGGGTGTCACGAATCACATAACTGGATTTCGAAAAACCTTCAGTCATGAACACCTTGTTATCCACGACGATCCGTGCGCAAACCTGATTGGGAAACTGAAATGCCGAGGGCACCACATCTACAATAGCCTGCAAAACCTCCGCAACCGTCGTTTCTGTATGAGCGACTATCTTGGCTATTTCATACAGACAAGAGAGTTCCTTGTTGCGCTCGATCAACTTCGCTCGTTCCTCCAGTAATGCTTTCTCTTGCATATTACGCTTCCTTTTTTGTCTTCCTCCGTGTTTTTCGACAAACCCCGGAAAATAACAATGATGAGAACTAGACCCATAGCGGGAATACCTACCACTTTCGCCCGCCTTCAAGGACTGAGCGGAGGAGCTGATGGGGTGAAACAGACCACTGGCCGGAAATTCCCCGGTCCACAATGGGCACTAATTTAAAAGACACAAAGTCAAGTGCCCCTCTATGCTGTGGATGGCCCACCTCAAACTCCACTCTGACCGCAAGAGTGAGCAAGGTGCTCCGCTTAGATCTTCGGTCGAGTGCCCATCCTTTGTTGAGGATTTATAGGCATGATAGTTGCTATCCTATAAGCAACGATACGCGTGGGCCTACATTGCGAGAATTCATGATGCGATTTCCCTCGGGGACCCATCGCATTGCTAGATGCTTTCAGAGAGTGACGGCTACTTCGAAATAAAGAAGCCTCCTCAACGTGGACCACTGAAAGTCCAGGGAAGGAGGCAAAAAGAACTTTGCATAATTTTTAATCTAGGCCAAAGGGGAATGCAAGTTCCTGCTAGGAGAAAACCAAAATACCAGAGGCCATAGTTTGCAAACGACGCTGACGGCACCCTCACATTAATGGTTTGCATTGAACAGCCATGATTTCTTACCATTCTGATCGTACCGATAATTAATGTCTATACCAGACATTGTCGATGCTTGCTGGTTTGTCGACAAAGACTGGGCAAGATGAGCGACTCTTTGTTTTTAACCTAGTTGAATCCCCCCATAATTCAACAAGGGAAGATGCAATGAGTCGCTCCTTTTTGTGGAAAAGATTTGGTTGCCCACCCCCACGGGACATCCATGTGGAACCATTTGTTCCTTCATGTTCTGTAACGAACCAATACCGCTCCAAGGTGGGGCGGTAATTTCTTGATCTCGTCAGTACGTTGACGACCTGCCGAATTATCGCAGGGAACACCTTAAGGAGAATAAGCTGTGTATCTGATGCTTGAACCGAAGCCGCCACGAGAACTGTATCCGACGGAAATTTTATTCCAAAGCAGGTACTGGAGCGAGGTAAAAGCCCGGTTGGGATGGAAAACCTATGCCTTTGAAATAGACTCCCCACAATCAAACAAAGATATGCTGGTGATTGTCAAGCCCTTTGGCCCTGATACAGTGGCCGCCTATGTGCCTCAAGGGCCGGAGTTTGTTCCTAATAAGGAGGAATACGGGGCCTATCTGGAAGCGTTGTCCGAGTCGGTGATAGAACATGTGGACGCGAAAATAACCTTCATCCGCTACGATCTCCCATGGGAATCACCATATGCTAAAGAAATGCAGCAGCAGAACTGGTGCGATTTTCCCGAATCCAGGATTCGGGAAATGCGGATGAATTTCGGGACAATGAACTGGAATCTCAAGAAAGCTCCGGTTGATGTAACTGTCGCCAACACCTGTGTCATCGACTTAGATGGCGACGAAGAGTATCTGTTATCCCGTATGAAACCGAAAACACGTTACAACATCAGGCTGGCAGAACGGAAGGGAGTACGTGTGCAGATTGCCCCAGTTGATAAACTGCCGACATTTTACCGGCTGTATTGCCAAACGGCACAGCGCAATGGTTTTCAACCCAGTGAATACCGCTACTTTTCCACTCTCTTTTCGGCAAAAGAGAAGCAGCGCTCCGCTCCAGAAATCCTGCTGCTGCTGGCAACTCACAAGCAAGATGCACTAGCCGGGGCAATCATTGCTTTGTCGGAGAAAGGGGCACTTTTTCTTCATGGAGCCTCTTCGAACCACAAACGGGAGTTCATGGCTCCGTACACAATGCATTGGAAAGCGATCCAGTATGCCCGAGCCCGGCAGTGCCGCAGCTACGATATGGGAGCGGTTTCGCCAAGCGATGATTCCGGCCATTCCTTTCATGGAATGTACCGGTTCAAAACCGGTTTTGGCGGTCGCATTATGCACAATAGCGGTTCCTGGGACTACCCTGTCAAAAAAGATGTCTATCGAAACTTCAGGAACTGGGAAATGGTTCTGTCGCAACACGAACGAGGGGCTAGAGTCTTTTAAAAACCATTATCAATTTACAGCGATCACGGGAACCCTTTGGGTTAAGACTTCTCGTCAAGGCAAAGATGTCGTTACGGCTACAGATTGATGATGTCTTTATCAGCATCGAAGGGATGGGAAGCCCGATCATTCCATGCCGTTGCAAGTGCCTATCAACAAGCACAAGACCACCTTGGTTAGCAAAAAAATCGCGAGAGAAGTAATTTTTAATGCAGCGCCGGGCATCCCGGCGCTTTCTTTTTGGAGTTGAGAGAGATGAAACGCAAACTGATTGATTGGTTTTATCATACTGTGCTGCTGGCATTGGGCAGTGGCATCTGTGCCTTCGCGGTTAAAGTCATCTTGATTCCGCAGGGTTTTCTCGCGGGAGGGCTGACTGGAGCAGCCTTGATTCTGCATTACATATATCCGATCACTTCTGTGGCAATCATCTATGCGGTGATTAATATCCCTATGTTCCTGATAGGAGGTTTATTTGTCAGCATGCGATTTATGTTGTACTCCCTATGGGGCATGCTCATATACTCGTTGATGCTGTACCTCGTTTCTTACCAAATTGATCTGGCGGACCCAATGCTTGCCGCAGTTGTCGCCGGTTGTCTCTCCGGTATCGGCTCCGCTATTGTTCTACGGTCGTACGGTTCGACCGGGGGCGCTGACATCATTAGTGTTGTTCTCAACAAAGCATTTTCCATACAGATTGGTGCGGGGAAAGTGTTGTTCAACATTCTGATCTTGTCCATTTCGGCTTTCCTTTTTCCTGCGGAAAAAATTCTTTATTCAATAGTTTACGCCATTGTTTCTATGCTGGCGACAAACAGCGTCTTTCATGGACTGAACAAACGGGAGGCAGCTCTTATCATTTCGGAAAAATCACGAGAAATAGCTGACATCCTGACCGCAAAATACCAGCTTGGTGTTACTAAACTGCATGGGCGAGGAGGATATCAAGGTTCCAAAAAAATGATTCTTTTTTCGGTCGTTCGCCGCAGAGATATCTCCTCGCTCAAGAAAATCGCCCTGAAAAAGGACCCGGACGCTTTCATTACCGTGCTCACATCCGAAGATGTCACCGGCCTCCAGGTGGGCAATCAGCCCCATTGGTAACAAAAGGACGAGTTCTGCCAATAGCCATCATTTTGAAATTATAGATTTCTTCTTCAAAAAGAGGGGCTGTGTTGAGCAAATTAGAAGGACTATTGGTTGTCAGTCACTGAACAGGTTTTTGATGAGCAACATAATCGACGCACATAACTATTGGGAATTTTGTATCGATTGATTTTGTCAATTGCAATTTCAGCAATCTATCTCGGTTAAGAACCAGAGTTGTTCGATCAGCAACGATCTGATCACTCAAAATTGAAACGCGTAATTTTTATGGGAGTTCATCTAAGGGATGTGCAAATTGCACCAAGATGTCTCCACACCATCTGTCGGCAAGGGGGCATATAATAATGAAACAATTTGATTCAGTCCGGTTGCAAAAAATTCTTGCAGCCGGGATCTTCATCGTCACCGTTGTCCCCATCATCTTCTTTGCTTGTGGTTCCATTGCCTATGTCAAAGATATTTCGATCAAAGAGTTGGAGGTAACTGCTCAGCGACTGGTTGAGCATAGTACCAAGGATATAACCACCTATCTGCGGAGTAAGGTTACTCTCCTCTCCACCCTGATAAACCTCTATCCCCTTGAGCACCTGCGAGATAGGAAAAATCTCGCAACCCTGCTTCAGATGGTCAACGATAACGGCCAAGATAATGATATTGTCGATCTGGAATTGATAAATACCGATGGCGACCAGCTGGCTCACGCGGGACCGAACGATAAAAAAGACTCATCAAGGAATTATCAAGATACCGAATGGTTCAAGCAGGTGTTGGCACGCGGCGTGGCTGTTAGCGATGTCTTTGCAGATCACCGTGATAATCGGAACTTTGTCATCGCATTAACCGACCCACTCAAAACCTGTGTGTTGCGGGCGACCGTCAACCCTCTCGTTTTGGGCGCCATGCTCCGGAGTGTCCGAATAAACCCGAACAACGAAGCGTATATCCTCAATGTTAACGGAGTGTTGCAGACACCGGGCCTCCGGAAGGATGGGAATCTCAATTCCATCGAAAAAAACATGCTCAATTACTACCATAAAGTGGAAGTTTCCAGTGACAAGGAGTTCCTTTATATCAGTAAATGGTTTGATGGCAATAGCTGGAAACTTTTTCTAAAAACTCATTTAGGCACTTCTCTTGAGGCATATTATAAGTATCGGGAGTTGACAATATGCGTCGTCCTTGTCGCATCGGCATGTTTCACGTTTTTCTCGATCATCATGAGTAAGACCATCATCAGTTGGATGGAAAAGCGGGACCAGCAACAGAAAAGATTATATAGTCAATTAGTTCATGTAGATAAAATGGCTAACATTGGTCGAATCGCAGCTGGTATCGCCAAGGAAATCAATGGTCCCCTGCAACAGATACAAAAACAGGCGCACAAGGTCGAGGAGCTTATTCATCAAGAAAAAATAGAACATATCAACCGATTCAAAAAAAATCAGGTCGCCCTGGAAAAAATCCAGCTCCACTCTCGTTGCATCAGGACTATCCTTGACAGGCTGACCCGTTTCTCTCGAAAAATCGGTTCTAAATATGACATTCAAATTAACTGGATCCTCCGGGAATTCCTCTTCTTTTATGAACAAGAGGCGAAGGACAGGAACATTGTCCTTAATCTGCAATTTGACGAACAGTTGCCAACCATCAGGACCGACGGTTCGCAGGTGCAGCAACTGCTCCTCAACTTGACCGAAAATGCACTGGATGCTGTAGGTACCGACGGCCAAATCGACATCGTCACCTATAACAAATCAGGGGCGGTATGTGTTCAAATTGCCGACAATGGACCGGGGATAACCTCCGAAAGAATGGAAAGAATGTGGCAACCGTTTGCAGTCTCCAGTGGATCTGGCAAGGGAGCCGGGCTCAATCTGTCCATGTATAGCAACATCGTCTATAAGCTGGGAGGGAGAATTTCAACTAAGGAAAGGCCACAGGGGGGCACGCTTGTAACCCTCTGCCTTCCGGTACGCAGTTAATGCCCCTTCCCTGAGCCGAACTCTGCAAATTTTTTACTCATGGATTTGTCGAATGAGAAATCGCCTTAATCGTACACCTGCGAATACCCGAAGGAGTAGAGTATTCTACGGTTTCTCCCGTTTTCCGGCCAATAAGCGCTGTTCCTATGGAAGTGAGGATGGACACTTTGAACCCCTGTGAATCAGCATCTTCGGGAAAGACCAGAGTTAAGCCAAACACCTTGCCATAGAGAAGATCATAAAGGACTACCTGCGAATGAGTGGTGACAACATTAGAGGGCATTTTCTCGGCGCTGACCACATAGCCTTGGCTAATAGCGTAATGCAATTTACGGATACTCTTTCTTTCCTGTTCCTTGAAAAAGTCGCAGAAGAGCATCAGTTGTTCAATGCGTTTTTTGTCTCTTGCTGTGATAAAAATTGTTTTGTTCGACAAATGTTGACTCCCTTCACGACAGTGTCAAATGACGACAAGTGGATGTTAGCTATTCCAAAAGAGGACGGCAACGGTGCGGTCAAACGGTTTTTGTCGCCGAGGCTATCGCTGATAACCCTTGGGTCGCTTTAGATAAATCACCATCGGTTGCCGTTAGTCCCATATCGGGATCACCCAATTGCGCAAGGGGGCAGGATTGTAAGAAGGTGCTGATTTCTTCGTAAATATCCGCAAACAGGAGCAAGCCTTTTATTTCATTTTTTTGGACCACGAACAACGAGTCATGACGGCCTGTGGCAAATAGGTGAAAAGCCAATTCCATGGTGTCATTGGTCCCAATTATGTTGCTGGAAGAGGATCTCTTGATGTGAGGGAGCATGTTAATTCTGTGAGCTTTTTGCCAATGTTCCGCCAGGGGGGTGCACCCGGGCAAGAGATGTTTCCCCAATTTCTCGAGGAGCGCCATGAACAGGCTGGCAGGCCATCTGCCCATATTCGCCTTTGAACTCTTGCAATGGGACTCTAGCGCCTTGACAATATCGATCGGAGAGAGTTTGCCGATAATGCTCCCCGCAGCGTCATACACTAAGAGAGTTCTCTGTGGATAACGGCCCGTCTGACAAGATGCATCTGCCTTTTTCAGTGCAGCCACCGCTTCCATGAGAGAAGCCCGGTATGAAATGCGCGGGAAATTGTCGACTGGATGTATCCATTTTTTGATTTTCAATCTCTCCAAATTTCGTCTCCCGTGAGAATAGAGCTCATCAACGAGCCTCGAATATAAATGGTGCGTCGTGCATGCCATCATTATTTCCCAAGATTATGCATAAACCTCGCCAAAGAATTGACTCGATAAAAATATTTCGGCTGTTAAACTTTAATGGCAAAAAAATTGCGGTAAAAAGAGGCAGAACACTATCGCGGCAAACGAGCTAGACCGGATTGCAGGGTAGATTCATGAAGTTGCCCGTCTGTCGTGATCCTCTGGCAAAGTAGGAAGAAGCGGGGTAATAGTGACCACTGAGAATTTTTACCCCGTTCCAAAGGGGTCCATGATAGATGGGGAAGAATGTTCTTTTTGCTTGCAATTTGCCCATCCTTTATTCATGTCAGCAAGGAAAGCACTTGCGCCGACACATCGTTTGGTAGCATGGTTGTTTCATGGTGCTAACCTCAAGAAGCATAAAGTTACATCGAAAAATGAGATTTTTTAGCCAAGGTCAAGGCGCACGAAAAAATCTTACCAGAGGCATATACAAAATATTCCGATGATAATAATTTGAGTAAAACGTAGATTGGCCAAAAGACCCATGCTTCGAGACAGTCCTTAGCTGCATGTTGACCACAAACAGGGCTAGAAATGATATGCATTGAATGCAATCGCAGATTTTTTATTAAAACGGTAAGATAAATGGAGGGGGCATGAAACCAAACATCATTATTTCATCGCTTGACGCAGAAAGGTTAGGAGCTCTCCTTGCATCTTTGCCTGAAAATTCATTCCCGTGTAGTGAAGATCTGGAAGATGAATTGTACCGTGCTGAAATTCGAGAACCAAAAGACATCCCACCAACTGTCGTGACGATGAATTCGACCGTTCGATTCAGAATTGCGCCTTCAAAGGAAGAGTTCTGCTTGCGATTGGTCTATCCCCAGGATGTCGATGCGAATGGTGGCACTATTTCAATACTTGCTCCTGTGGGAAGTGCCCTTCTTGGTCTTTCCCAAGGCGATGAAATTATGTGGCCGAAACCTGGAGGCGGGGTATTAAAAGTAAAGATTGAAGAAATTACCTATCAACCCGAACGTTCTGGTGATTACCACCGTTAATATGAGGTGTTTTTCCAGCATTTAATTGAGATAGATTATAGGATTTATTCTTACATTAATCATTGATTTGATCAAATATTATAGTGGCTCTATATCAAACTCAGCAAAATTTGAAGTGAAGCCGCGCCCGAGTTGGCATTGCGACAAAAAGTTAATGCCATCTTCCCACCCAGGTGTGAATCCTGAAGCAAGGCGAGTGGGCAACGTATCAGGCTGAGTTTCATTCAGAGCCATTTAATCCAATGTAACTATGACGGCAATTATCAGTAGGCGTTCACCGGCGAAACAAAGCCTTTGGGCTTGAGTGCTACCAGGTCGCAATCGAGTTTACGCATGATGTTCTCAGCGGTATTGCCCATGAGAAAGCCAGCAATGCCAGATCTGGCCACCGACCCCATCACCAGAATATCCACACCCCTGCCGCGAACAAAGGAGGGGATACGTTCCTCCGCACGACCTTTGAGTCGGTGGAGGTGAAAGACACCACCGATACCGGATGCATGGATCAAGTTGTTCAATTCGGTATTGTGCGCGGCTTGGGCATAATCAACAGCACCGTGGATGTTCCGATCTGGAATGTCGGCACGGCTGCTACCCCGCAGATACCGCTCGAATTCGAAATCCCAGCAGGAACAGATGTCCAATTCGCCACTGCAGTCGTCGGCCAGTGTGCGGGCAAGTTCCAGCAGGCGGAGTGACAGGTCGCGTTCGGCCTGATCGCGGCTTTCTGGGTTGACGGCCACCGCTACCCGAATGTCATGGCGAGGCCGGGAGATGGGACGTGCCAGCCAAACCGGGCAGGGACATTTGCGCAACAGGGTCATATCCATGGCCTTGAATCCATAATTCTCCTCCAATGGTTCTGCCTCCTTGATGAGCAGGTCGTGTTCCCGGCGCAAGACCTGACGGATGATACTGACAGCCGGTGGTGATTCTCCCCCTTCGGTAATCATGGTGACGGGGGGGATGTCGTCTCCCATGTTCAAGGCAGCACGGGCGTTGTCTAAAGCCTTCTGTGCTTCTTGGTTGAGGAAGGCCAGAAATTTGTCCTGGTAAACACGCTGACTAGCGGGCAACTCAGGGGAGAGCAACAGGAAGGTGAGACCTACCTCATTATTCCTGGCGAGACTCAGCGCCTGCTTGAGCCCTTCGATATCGTTGCCCAGGCCGGTACTGGCGTAGAGGATGTTATGAAAATTACGCATGGCATACTCCTTTCTGATACGTCGGGCGAGATAAAGGTTAAGGGTGATGATAAATTGCCGCAAGCATACCTTTAAGTGAGCGGTCCGGTCAGATTGGGCTCGTCTCGTTTGGCTTATCCGGGCAGTTACAGGTCGCAGGGATAACAGCTTCGTCAGGGGCATAGATCAGCGTCACCAGCCCGTCATCAGTGCCTGGCGTGACAAGAAAAGGACCAATACGGCATGGTTGTCCATCGTCTGCTTCTGCAAGCAACGATCCCAGGGTGTTCTCGGATTCCAGTGAACAAGCCAGGGAGAAAAAGGCGCAGAGGTGGCTTACGGTGTGGTCAGCGCGAAAAACAATGTTTTGACCAGGATGCAGGACGAATGGTTCGGCACAGGTGTCGAACAGGCAATCGAGCAACGGTTTGATTTTTTTACGCATGGCGACAAAGACCTGATCACCGGGCAAGAGCACCGTTCTACCACGAGGCATGATGACTTCACTACCGCGTACCACCAAGGTCACCGTTACCTCATAAGGTAAAGCGAGTTCACGTAGCGTCTTGCCGACTACTGGTGAGGCTGAGGCAACCCGATATTCGACGATGTCGCCGTCCACATGGCGTAAGGCGTTGATCTCTACGGTTATCGGTGTCGTTGTCTCGGACCGTATCCCTAAGCGTAACCAGCGAGCAACCAGGGGTAACGACCAACCCTGGGTAACGGCTGACACCAGGACGACGAAAAAAACAACGTTGAAAATCAGGCCTCCACCCTGCACACCTTCCAGCAACGGGAAGGTAGCCAGGGTAATGGGGACCGCCCCTTTGAGGCCAACCCAGGAGAGAAAGGACATCTCCCGCAGGTTAAAGCGAAAAGGAAAGGCGGAAAGTGCTACCGCCACTGGTCTGGCAATAAAAATAAGGACCAGGGCAATGACCAGGCCATCCAAGGCGACCGCTGCTAGGCGGCTGGGAAAGCTCAGTAAGCCCAGCATGACAAACAGGACAATCTGGCCGAGCCAGGCTGCAGCGTCATGGAATAGAAAAATGCCGTTGCGATAGATCAGGGAATTGTTGCCTAGAACAATACCGGCGATGTAGACGGCGAGGAAACCACTGCCTTGGAGGACTGCTGCCAGGCCAAAGGCCAGCAAACCAAAGGCTAGTACCAGCACAGGATAGAGGCCGGCGTAGTCGAGGTTAATGCGGTTGACAACCCAAGTGGCGGCAACACCGATGCTGATACCCACTAGACCGCCGACGCCGAACTGGAGGACAAAGAGGAGGAGAAGTCCGGTCGTTGTATCAGCGGTTCCCATGATCAGGGCGATCAGGCCAACGGTGAGAAAGATGGCCATGGGATCGTTGGAGCCGCTTTCGACTTCGAGAGTGGCGGTTAGGCGTTGGGAGAGCCGGAGACCGCTGGTGCGCAGAATGGAGAAGACCGCGGCCGCATCGGTGGAGCCGACGATGGCACCGAGCAGCATGCCATGGAGAATTGGGATGTCGAGCACCCAGGCGGCGGCAAAGCCGGTGAGCAGCGAGGTCAGCACAACACCCACGGTGGAAAGGGAGAGGGCGGCTGGCCAAGCTACATGGACCGACCGTAGTGAAGTGCGCAGTCCGCCATCGAAGAGGATGAGTGCCAGCGCTACACTGCCGATACTATTGGCGAAATGATAATCTTCAAATGCGATCCCTCCGATCCCCTCTGATCCGGCTAACATGCCCACGCCCAGAAACAGCACCAGGACCGGCATGCCGATCCGGGCCGAGAATTTACTCGAACCGATACCGAGCAGCAGCATTACTCCGGTCATAAAGACAGCAGTATTGATGGAGATCATACTCCTCCGAATTCAGTGAAAAAACAGCCTGTTATCCGAGGCCTCAACTTCCTTATTGAATCGCAGTCAAAAAGGGATGTTTTTCTTATTACCCGAATTAACCTCGACTGCACTACTAAAAGGATTTATCTCTATGCCCTAGTTTTGATTTTCCTAGAAGCAGTCTGATGGATTTTTTCGCTATTCTAATAATTTGCAAGTTGTTTCGGTTCCTCGTGTCTGGGCTTTTTGAATCTTTGCGAGTTTCGAAAAGATGAATAAGGGCTTCAAAGGCATCGATCACTTTACGAATCCTTTCATGGAAAAAAGCGTGAGTTCAATCTTCCGAACCATTACCAATCAGCATAACCATTTCATAAACCTGTATAAAAATAGCCGCATTCGATAAGGGGAGCAATCTCTCAACTCGCAAGTTATTTCGTCGGTCAGTAGTCCACATATCTCCAGTTTACCTTGACCCACAGAGGTGGCTCCTTCGGCCTCAACTATCAAAAAAATGCCCGTCACAGTGAGTTATTGTGTTGGGCTCTTCAGCGCTCCATGTCACTGCGTGCATTATCCTGCAGAAACATTTTTGATCTTTTTCCGATCCGAACCACATCGAGTTCGGACAGCTGGCGCACGCTGTTTTGATGGTTTGGTTGAGCGCGAGCAATGTAAGGCTGGTGAGTTCTTGATCGGGGGAGGTCGGTTCCTTTACCGTTTTTTCGTTCAATGGTGTTTCCTTTCAAAAAAATGTTTTTTCCAAACCTGGCCAGTCCATACAGAACAGCCGCACGTTCCGTGGCTTCGTCACAAGAAAAATAGAGTTTGCTGCCTGTGTCTCGGATAGTGCCTCCGCTTGACAATGAAAAAATCACCACGCCGTTGTTGTCGATAGTGTAGTGCGTGCCTGAAAAAATCGCTGGCTTACATGCATCTGCTGACCGATTAATTTTTTCTTGAGCTTTTAAAAGTTCCATTCTGGTGAGGGCCATTAATCTTGACCGATACTTCCCAGAGATGCCTGCTGTTGCTATTTGCTTTTCACATTGAACAACTGATGCGTTTGCTTTTGCATTATTCTCCGCCAAATTTTCTGGTGTTCTTTCATCGGCTCTTTCAATAGTCGAATTCTGGAGCCTTGATCGGAGTACATTCAGAGCGATTTCGTCCCCGTGATTTGCCTTCCACTTCAAATACCCATTCCAGTTATTGAACGGGGTTTCTTCTCGAATTTTTAGAATTTTTTCTTCATAGGAGACACTGGTGTCAGCCAGGGTCGACCGTTTCTCAAGATAGAGAAGCTGCACCAGTTTTCTTTTTGTTTTGCGCGGAAGAATGCGTGATTCAATCACCTTGAGCTGATGGCTGAACAAGGAAATAATCTGTTTTTTACCGAGGAGATATTCATGCCGAGATTCTTGAAGTCTCATCTGCCGCTCGGCCCTGAGGTTTTCATATTGATGAAACAAGGCCTCGCGAACTTGATTCTTCGGTTGGATTGGTTCGCGTTCATACCTTTTTTTTTGGGGAGAATGTTGACTTGGCGGCGAATAGTTTCCTAAACGCTGTATCAGTTGAGCTTTGGCAAGATTTCGGCCAAGGGCACTTGCCTTGATTGCGCCCCGTCCGTCGATACTGACGACCGCCAGCCCGTTTCCCCTTGGAACAATTTTCACTCCAATCTTGGCCAGGGCCGAATGGGCCTCATACCAGCTCCTGGATTCTGCTAAAGCCCTTTCGATTTCATCTTTATGGTCGATAGCGAATGATTGGAAAGACTTCTCTCCGCTGTGGGCTTCCATGCTGGCCGCGCGTTGATTTATTCGCGGTTGTTTTCCTGGTTCGTGCATGACTCCATTGTCAATCGCCAGGTTATATCGCTGCTCCATCTCCCTGCAAACTTCAGACAACCGGTAAAAATCGCGAAACGGTTCGTGCTTGGTGAACCGTTCAGGATGAACCATGTTGTAGGCGATATGCAAATGCAGATTGTTGGTGTTCTTGTGCACGCCACACACCCGCTGATGATCGCTAAATCCAAGGGCCTCCGCAAAAGCCTTTTCGATGCTTGTGATATTCTCTTTAGTCAGCGAGGGCTCGTCTTCAGGCCGAAAGCTGATCATTAAATGATAAGTTTTGCTTCCCTGACACCTCGTGTTAAGGCCTTGGGTTGCCTCAATTTCAAAAAGGGCGGCATCATATGTTTCAGCTTGACACCCAGAATGCCAGGCAAACAGTAATTTTTCACCTGCATGGCTGGCGTCGGCGATGTATCGACCGAGCCGACCTGGATTATCGTTGGCCTTATCAATGTTGATCCGTTTGGCGATCATTGCCCCAACACCATTTGTTTGAGCTTGTGGCAGACCGTTTCAAGCAGGATAAGGATACCTGTCAACATGACGGTTATTAACCAGAAGCAGCAGCGGCCAATCCATATGGTTGCCCAGATTCCGATAGCCACCGTTGCCAAGATCACCAACACTTTTCCTGCTCCACTGAAACCGCGAGTGTGCCAGGACAGTGCCAAAAAGGAGCTAAGGATTAAACTTCCGGCAATATATAGAAAATTAAGGAGAATTTTCATTTGCAGGTTTCCTTTGTTGTCTCCTAGAGAAGCCCTCGACCAGCGCGTTGAAGCAACGCACCATATGCTCCTTCGAAATTTCAATACTTTTCAGAATGCTGCGAATCTCTGGTGAACTGTTGCCGGCAGAGCCTTCGGATAACGACATTTTGAAAAGGCCTCCAAGCCGACCAAGGTCGGCGTTGGCCTTAGTCAGCGCGAGAACCGCTTGATAATCTACAGTGCTCGTGACTGAGTGCTCTAAGCAAACCCTTTTGACGTATTCTGAAACCGACAGGCCAGTCTGAACTGCTGCCTGGGTCATGCATTGGTATTCTTCCTCAGTAAGATAAGTGGTGATCCGTTTTTTCGTGCTGGGCATAATATCAATGGCTGTTGCGTTGAGCTGAAAGCGAATAAGCATTCCCCGGATAGGGCTGGAGAGTGAGTTACGCGGTAGCGTTACCTCACCTATCCTGCCTTTTACTCCAAATAAAAAATCAGAAAGAACAACACAGATTCGAAGAGAACCATAAAAATCCGTGCATATTTTATGGTTTTCTATCATAAGATAGTCATAATGTATGATTATCTATTAAATTATATTTTTATTTATTATTATTTATCATGGAACGATTAAAAAAAGGATTCGCAAGGATCGAATTTTTCGCTGTCCGCCAAGAAGTTGAAAAATTATTGGCTGCCGGATACAGCATTAAACTGGCATATGACAATTTGAAAGATAATAACAAAATAACAATGAGTTATCAGGCTTTTTACAGAAACCTGAAGCCAGAAAAAAAATCAGGTTCGAAAGAAGAATCAGCAAGCCCAAGTAGCAGGAAACGAGGTACCGAGAATGGGACGACAATTCATCATGATAGAAATCCCAACCCAGATGATATTATTTAACATTGTGTAAATCCGGTTTATTGGAGTTGGTCATAGATTTGAATTTTGGACTTACCCATTAACTGTAATCAAGCAGTTTAAAAAAAATACATGCCACAATGTGTTGATCGAGCAATTATAAAGAAACCCTAAACTGCTTGGTACAGTTGAGTTTCGAGAAAGTTGGACGATATTTTGCGTGAACATTGGTTGTGATAAGACAGAACGGATGAACTAAATTCATTTGCAAAATTCCATGAAATATTGCTAGGATGAGAAATTGCCGACTTTTTAATTATTTAAAATTTCTCTATAAATAGAATTGGTTACTCCTCTTTTAACCAGAGCTCTGATATCGGGCTGTGCGTTAAAAATGCAATAGCCTTCATGACGCTGGCTGTAGATCTTTTTCCGTTTATCACCTGATTGACAAATTGAGCAGATACTCCAAGAAAAGCGGCAACATCCTTTTGCCTAATATTGTATTGTTTCAACAATTGCTTTATTCTGCTTGCGTCTGCTTTATTCATGCTTGATTTTTAATCTAATCGCAAAGCCCTATCAAGTATAAGTTTGGAGAAAATAATGGAGCGGGAAGATTTTGAAGATTTATTTAAAAGGATCAAATCTATAGCAGGAGGAGGGAGCCAAAAAGAAGTCGCTGATAAATTAGGGATTTCACCTCAGGCAATTTCCGATGCCAAGAGGAAAAACAGGATCCCAGAATCATGGTATGTGATCATTCATGAACAGTTTGGGGTAACCAGGGAAACTCTTCATAACCAACTTGTTGGAATGACGGGTAAGATTGTCCCGCTTTTCAAAGACCTTCCCTCTTCATCCAAGCGAGACAACGACACTGCTTCGTATGAGCAATCACTAGATGCACTTGGATACGAGCAGATCATGAACGAGTTTTTCGAACTTGTAAAACAATGGCAGGCCGAAGTTAACGGTCGGTGCGCCAGAACGGCTATTGATTTTATACAGGAATTTCCGTCACGATTCAGTGAGATGGAAGTGTGGCAGAAAAAGAAAGAAAAAGGGAAGCTGTGTAAG
>JGI24728J21555_1000446_pt1 | contig 21353 bp, 28 predicted proteins | sample EPASupsiteSAE305_FD_21555 | JGI IMG/M metagenome (IMG submission 21555) | reverse complement strand
CTGTGTGCTGCCAATGTTTTTTGAGACGATCCATATCGGAACATGATAGTCCAACCTCCGGGCTGACCCACAACATCAGCACCACGGATCGCCCCGGCATCGACAAGCTGTTTAAGAACTGCATAATTGATGGTTTCTGACATAACTAGCCCCTCTGTAGTTGCAATACTATATTGCGTTTATATACAATATTATATTGTTTGTCAAACAAAATTTAAAAGAATAGGGGTTGTACTTGTCATAACAACCCCTTATGGGCGAAGTCCTTTGCCCCTTTATCGTCGGTGATATTCTATCACCATTTGCAGCCAGTTGGCCCCAAGCCGATCCAGCGCGTCAAGAGGATGCTCATAGCCGGTCGGCAACCAATCCATACGGTTGAAGACAAAAGCCGCTGCAATCTGCTCTCCGCAGCTCATGACGCTGACATCTTCCCCGGCCTGAATCCGTTCAACAACCCTTTCAACACCATTCACGGCGCACCTCCTATCCGGCTCAGTGGGATTGAAACCTCTTCCCGGCTGTGGTTCAGTATCCGTTCCAGCTTTTCCCCTGTTGACACCCACAAGTCAACGTCGAACAGGGTATAGTTGTCACCGATACCGCCTTTGATCGGCCAAAACGGGTCAGTGGCAAAAGCCAGTTTGACGGGGAACGGAATCACATTACCGGCCTGATCGTGACGGTTCTGGTTGTTATATTTGCTTTCGGGCCTGATGGTTGCGTAAATCTGACGTTCTTTGACCATTATTTATATACCTCCCGGCGGTTGCCTATTTTGATGATGTAGATTGTGACCTGGCTGTCCTCAATTTTGCTGATAATCCGGTAATCGCCAACGCGGTACTTCCAAAATTCTCCAAGCCTTGAGCCTCTTAACGCCTCCCCAATGCTGCGGGGATCGTCGAGGGTGGCAAGACGGTCGTGCAAAAACTTCAACAGCCTCCGGGCAATCTGTGGATCGAGCTGGCGAAGGTTTTTGACTGCCTGTTCTTCCAGCTCAATTTTCCAGACCATATTCTTTCATTACCTCTTCCAATGGGATTGTTTTTGACTTCCCGGCCAGCAGGTCGGCATAACGCTTTTCAGCGAGATACAGGTCTTCCAGATCGTCAAGGCGATCCAAGATTGCTTCTTTCACATAAAAGCTCTTTGTGCGGCCTGTCCGGGCGGCTAGGTTGTCGAGTCTGGTTTCAATTTCGGGCGGCAATCTTAGTGATAGTGCCATGTCTGAATCTCCTTTGCTATACTTGTATTACATGTATAGCACTATCGACAAAAATAATCAGTAATGATTTTTTCACCGTTGATCCTGAATTTACCTACTTGATTAAAATCAGGTCGATACGTTTCAATTTCCTTACCGATGTTGTTATACAGTCGGGAGTCCAGCACCGTGACCCGCTTCAGGCCATTGCAATCGACAATAATGCTGTGTTCAGCACGATCAACATACACCTGATACCCATGCATCCCCTTAACTGGCGAAACTGGATTGTGGGCTTTCTCTTTGATCCTGAAACTATATTGAACAATCATATTTATGATGCCCGGAACCACTTCTTTAGGTTCTGAAAGCAGATATATGTCGTTGCCGTCTTTGTCGGTGCCGATCAGTTTGTTGTCGGCTGCAAAAGCTATTGTGGAAGTTAAAATCAGCAGCATGGCGATTAACAGTGACAAGGGATGATCCAAAACCATTTTTAAATTATCATTCATACCCATTCTCCTTTTTTTAGTGAGTTACCCTGTTTCTAAAAATATTATACGGTAATTTTTTAAAAAGGCAACTTGTTTTATTAAATATATTATATTTATTATAGCAAATCAAAATGGTACAGCACAGTTGCCCCCACAACGATGCCGACAAAGATCACGGATGGGATCAAGATCATCAGGGTTTGAGCGTTTGCGATTGCACTGGTCATGGTCATATCTCCTTTGGTTGTTGGGTTAAAATGCTGGCAGAGCATCAATCAGGTTTGAAATCCAGTTGCTAAAATCCTTCTCTTCGTGGGTAGTCATTGGCATGGTCAATATCCTCTGTTTTGTTTTTCAGCTTCCCGGTGTCATCGGGAAGGTCTACAGCAGCCTTGCTTGGGAAAATCTTTTCATTCGATGCTGCTTTTGATTTTGTTTTGCCCTGTTCGTTTTTTTTCTCGCGCCTGATGGAGAAAAAACAACAGGGCAAAACACAACAAAACAGGCTTGAGCGAGCTGGCGAGCCTTGCACTGAAAAGGACTGTGCTGCAGGGAGAGAGTGGAACGGTCACGATCCGTGACAACAGGTGTATCGTTGGCGCGGATCGGTGAAGAGTGAAGCGATTGACCGAAGCGATCAGAAGGGAGCAATCAAGACCTGTGACAGCGTTTTCATGCTGGCGCAAGGCTTGACCAACCCCTTGCTTCTCTGAACGGCCTGACCGCCGTTCAGACGATGGGCCGGTGTCATGGCCCCCGCCTTTTGCCTTTTTTCTGTGCAAACCGCTCAAGAACAGACAAGGCCACTGTTTGACCTGGCTCTTTCCACAACTTATGCCCGGATGATTGTGGATAGGGGGGTTGATACCCCTCCAAAGGCGCAACGTCGTTGTGTTTGCGCCACTTGGGGGGATATTTTCAGGGGGTAGGGTGTAGATGTTGCGTTATGTGGCCGGAACCCGCAGGGCTGAGACTACAGGCTCAGGGTGCAACCTTCCAGAACGGCACCGGACAGCACCACCGTCCGGGGCAACGCCCGTAACCAGCTCTTAGAACCCAAAACGCGGGAACCACTGCTGCAGCCGGCACAAAAAAAGGGGAAACCGAAACGGCTCCCCCAAAAGTCAAGGTCGCAAATGATATTGACAACTTAGCAACTTGGCCAACTCCTTACCGCAGAACCGCACAAACCGTCACATACTCCCTCGCCGGAACTTTGCAAACCACTTAATCGGCTCCACGATCAACCAGATCAGCACCTTCAGCACCGTCACGAACACGGAAAACACCAGCGAGAAAATGCCAAACACCATATCAATCAGCCCCGGCCCTGACGAAGAAAACCGACTCATTTCCTCCTGCTGTTGTTGCTGCTGCTGGCGGTAATTGTGGACAGAAACACTCTGCAGGTCTGCATAATACTTATCTTGATCGTAAGACATAAAAACGCTCCCTTTAACGGTTCAAAGCCATTTTAGACACCGACATCTCAGCGTATCCCTTATAATCGTAGAAAACCATTGCATCCGGCATTTTAGCAGCCCTATTTTCAATCTCACGATTATGTCTATCTTTAGCCTCTTCCGCAGCAACGTTAATCACCTCACCACCAAAACCATCAACCTCATGATCCAGCACAACAGCCACAAGAGCGGCACTAAAACCAGTCACCATAAAACTTTTATCAACCAATTGACTTGCAATCGCATGATTATTCATAGCACCAATTTCAGATTTAACATCCATCCCCTTCACAACACTATTTTTAAACGCGGTTTTTTCATCTTCAGTAAGACTCAACCGGCTCATAACTCCAAACAACCTATGTTGAACAGAATCAAGATCACTTCTCACACCATTCAACGCATCACAAATCTGTTCACCACTAGCCGTACCACCTTTTTCAATAGACTCAAACTTAGCAGTAAAAAGCCCTGCGATATACTGATTATATTCATCAGAACTTACAAATTTAGGACAATCTTTTTCATCAAGCACCGCGTACATACTTAACGCTCCATTTCCATTTCCGGCAATGCAGCAATTCTATCATCAATCTCATTCATTTCCATATCGAGCTGATCCATACGACTCTGCATATCAGCAAGAATATTTTCAGCATCAACAGGAATTTCAACCGGCATATCAGGACTATAATCAGCGTACTTTTCAACCTCTTTCAAATCGTCTTTTTGATCCATGCCGTCAAGAATCGTATTTCGACAAGCATCAAGCTCCTGCTGATGATCGCCGGGGGTAGCTTTAACCTCTTCAATGTGCTGAAACATATCATGCTGCAGATCATCAACATCATGCTTATAACTTTCACACGCCTCTTTCAACTCGGCCCCATTTGTCACGTCCTGAAACGCCTCAAGCTGCCGGTCGTTACGCCATTCGTTATATTCACGCTCAGGAACGCATTTCACCTCATGATTATCATCAACAACAGCAAAATAACGTTTATCCCCCCACTGAACAGCCTCTTCATACCGATTCTGTTCATTATTGGCCTGATCAATCACCGCCTGCTGTTCCTCAGTCCGTTCTGATGCAGAAGAATCAGCCAGAACTTCCGATTTTTCAGCGGCAAGTTCCTCACGATATTCACGCTCCTGGACAACATGCTCTTGCGCCATTTCTCGCCGTTCCTCAGTATACTCAAGCTGCTCCTTTGCAGCGGCGATCTTATCATCCAGCTCGGCAAGTCGAGCTGCACCAGCATCATCAAGTTGATTTTCCAGCAAAGACGATCTTTCAGCCTGCAACGTATGTAAATTATTAGACATGATGTATCTCCTTTTCCACCAGACTATGAAGAAAAAATAGTATCGCTTTTCTCCCCGGCAACGGGAACAATCCCGCTGCCGGGGCGGTATGCGGCAGTTGCGGCAGTTCATATTCTATCAATATAACGGCGATTTATACATATACCGCTGTATAGGTTGACGATAGTGCCTTGAAAAACAATATTTAGATTTGCCATCAATTAAAGATGTTGGAATTTTAAAGAGCCTAAATGCTTTATTGATACCGACATTAGAACCATAATAATTAATTCGCATAAATTCCCTTTCAGTATGCCTCAGAGTGGCCTCTATGCAGTTTAAAGTTTGAGATATATGTCTTTACCAACGCCGGATCATCATTGATCACCAACAAATTTTCAGCATTCCTTTTCTCGGCACTGGAAGTGAAATTGAAACTTCCTGTTATGATAGTCTTGCCGTCAATGATCATAACCTTGTTGTGCATGATTGCATGTTTCGCGTCGATGAAGACCGGAATCGCGGCATTTTTAAGAAAGGTAGCTCCGGTATATTTTTCAGTCCTCTGTGACTTGTCTAACACTGCAATAACATCAACGCCTCGCTTGTGTGCCTCCACAAGAGCTTTTGCAATAGGTGCGCTGGTGAAACTATACGCTTGAACCAAAACCTCTTTCTTGGCCTTGCCAATCTCAGAGACAACAGCATCGGTGCAACCGCCATTTGGTGAAAAGTAAACACTGATTTTTGCGGTTCCTGAACCGTCTGAAGCATGGGCGGTACTGCTGATTTTGCTTTTTACGCTCTCCATGAAACCGGCGTGAGCTGCAACCGGCAACGAACAGATACAAATTGCTGCAATGATTTTTCTAAGCATTTGAATCCCCTTTTCTTTAAATTTTTTACATATCCATTTCAATTTCACCACGATCACGGCTGTTTTTAGGGGGTTCAACGCTACTATTTATTTTAACGCCTTGATCCTGATCCTGCTGACGATCTTGCTGCTGTTTTTCTGGTGTTTTTTGCTTTTCCGGTGAATCAACTTCAACTTTCCTGCTGTTGACTCTGTCCAGCTCAACTTTTACTACTTCGTTACCTTTGCTCACCTCCTTTTCTAAAAAGTCTTTGTAACTGCCCTTGCAGCTATCGAAACGCTGATCAATCTCTTTTTTCTCACGGTCATAATCAGCAGATAACACCTTTTTTTCTGCAGCGGCTTCACTGCGGATTGCTTCTATTTGTTTATTCACGTCGATCCGTGAAACGAATGATTTACCTGCAATGGTGGTAACTGTTGCACCTCTGTAAACGTCACGCTGAACGATTCCTAAATTAAATGATTTGGATTCATCACGCTTGCCAAGATTTTCATAAATTTTGCCTGACGCAAATTCACGGGACTTGATTTGCCCGTCACGCTGTACCTGACGAATTTTTATATCAGCTCTGCGGTCTATGGCTTTCATCTGCGCTGATCTGTTACCATACTTTTTATTGAGGTGCGTTATTGCACCCCTGTACGCCTGTTTTTGAGACTTATACATTTCATAGGTTTTATTTGATCCCTGCTGCCGGTTTACTTCAGCGACATAGCCCTTATTTTTATCGCCTTGCAGCATGTGCGCTGGTGCAACATATTCCTGATTTTTTAAAGCGCGGTTGAGCTTTGGCCCTGACAGTTCCGGCGCAACTGAGCTGGCTTTAATTGCTGTTTTATCGTCTGATTTATCAACAACAACGTAGCCGTTGTTTTTGCCGGGGCGTATCTCCAAATTATATTTATCCAGAACACGGTGAACATCAGCCCATTTGACATCAGGTTTTGAAAGAGTATCGCGCAACTCTTTATTCATTATTTTGCACTCTTTGGATTCCTTGGCCCAACGCTCAAAACTCGGCACACCATTAAACTGTTCACTTCGCATTGATTTACTACTAATTTTATCACGCGAATGAGTTGACATTTCGCGCTTCTGTTCGCGGGTGGTTGGTTTGATGTCGTTGTCATGGTGCTGAAAGTGCTTGCCTTGCACTTTTTTAAAATCATATTTAACTTCAAATCGACGTGCTACGAGTTCATTGGTTTTGTAATTTTGCTTGCCGACGTGAAACGATCTTTCAACAGGTTTGTGTGAAACTGGATGAATATAATTTGCAACGACGTGGATGTGCTTGTGCGGCTTGTCATGGTGGATATATGCAATCGCCTGATGCTCTCCATAACCAGACTGTTTTAGATAGTCTGCTACAACTTCTTGCATCTGTTCTTTTGTTGGTTCGTCTTCTTCATGAAACGAAATTACAAAATGACGGCACTTGTCCTGAATTATTGTTTGGTTTAAATCTGCCACCGCTTCCATTTGATCAACAGCAAGAGTGGGGTCTTCAATATCGAAATTTTGCATCATCAACAGCTCGGCTTTTTGATCTTCTTCATAACCGGCAAATTTAGTACCTTCTTGCGCTGCATAGCCAACAGTTGCGCCGAAACTTCGTGACGAACCTCCACCAGAGTTTGAAGACGATTTACTACCGCCGCCAGATTTACCGCCGCTGGTGTAATTTGTAGTTGCGCCGAAACTTCGTGACGAACCTCCACCACTTAATAAATCAGAGATATTTGCAGCATTGTTTTGTGATTGCGCTCGTCGTGCATCAGCAACAGCACGTTTCTGTGCGGCTTTCATTTTACCGGACGTTTTGTATGCTTTATTTTGTATTTCTTCTATTACCATTTTATTACCCTCGCAACTCACGAATGCAATTGCAGATGTCACGGTATAAATCGTTGTGCGCTTTTATCAATTCATTTATTCTGCTATCAGCGTTGTTTTTATGTAACTCTCCGCGCAATTCAGTGTTCAATTTAATTTGCAATCCACCGAGTTTTGAAAGTGTATTTATCAATTGTGCATCAAGGGTTGATTCTATTTTTTGATCTAATGCACAACGCCGAATATACTCACTTCTGGTTAAACCACTTTCAGACACCCTGCGTTGCAATTCACTATATTCATCTGCAGTCCATGATTCTTCCGTTCGCGGGTGCAGCTCCCTGTGCATTACCACTCTTTTATTTTTAATTGTCATTTCATTTTCTCCAACTTTGCGGAAGGTGCGAAGCACAGAGCAAAGTAGCTTTTGATTTTGTCGCAACGCGACCAAGGCGGCGGCATTTTCGCCGGACATTTCCAGCGTTACCGGAAATGTCATGCCTTGCCTCTTTATCTGAAGTCAACTATATCAATTGCAATATCAAATTGCAATTCAAAAATGCTTGGCTGTGCAGAAATTTTGCAAGGCAAAAATTGTGCAGTTTTTAGCACAAAATATTATCAATTTTGTGCACGTAATTTTGACATCAAATGCAAAATCAAAAGACAATTCAAATTTGTATTTTTGCTGTTGCAAAAATATTATTGACATCAATTTAAAAGATGTTATTATTCAAACATCAAACATCTTAAAGGAGGTTGTTAAAATGGCTACCAGCAAGAAAAAGGAAAGGGCAAACACATTGCCAAAGTTTGACGATGCTCAAGCGGCTATTTTGTTGGAATCAATTGAAGAATTAAAAAATCTGCCTGACGCTGCTGAAGGCTCTGTTTCGAGCGATGATAAGTTTTGCGAAATCATCAAAAACAACTTTGAAATTATTTATGACGCATTGACCGCAAAGGGAAAAACAAAATCTCAACTGATTGAAATGTGGCGTACCAAAGGAATAAATGCGTCACTGTTCAAGTTTAACAAGTGCTTCAATGCCTTGCTTGTTGAGAGCGGAAAGGCACCAATTGGGAAAGGCAAAAAAGCTGCAACTGCTGCTGTGAAGAACACACCAAAGCAACCAACTGAACCAGTAAAGCCAGAAACAAAACAGGAAATGAAACAGGAAGTAAAACCGACAGATTTAAAGGGCGGCGCAAGCAAACTGTTTGGTGACAAAGGCCCCAACTTAAACGGATAAAAAGGAGAGTAATAACCATGTCAAAAAAACAGAAAAATCCTATCATTTTGTTTGAAGGTTACAAAGGCGGCGTTGGCAAATCAATGGTTGCAACTGCGTTCGTTGAATACTGTAAAGAAAAAGGCATAAAAGTAAGTTTGATAGATACAGATTTTACAAACCCTGACTTGAATGCAATTTATCAACAAACTGAAAATTGCAAGGTGATTGATATTGACAAAATTGACGGTGGCGGCTGGACTGAATTAATGGATTTTGCGGATTCAAATGATGAAACAATCATCTGTTCGATGAAGGCTGGTTCAAAGCAATCAACCGAAAAAAATATTGATTTTATTCAGACCGCACTTTCACAACTAAACCGGCCGCTGGTGGTCTTTTTCGTTCTCGGCATCCAGACACAAAATGCGGTGCTGCTGAAAGAATCAATTGAACTTTACAGCCAAGCAAAATTCATTGCTGTGAAGAACATGAAAAACGGCGAACCTGATGAATTTTTCATTTTCGACGAGGCAAAAGAAAACGGTGCATTTGAAGGCGTTGAAGAAATGATTTTCCCCCGCGTCCATGCCCGTGTTGCCCTGCAAATCACCGATTCAAATAAAACGGTCAGTGAACTGTTGGCAGGCAGTGATTTAAGGATCGGGCAACGGGCGGCACTGCAGACGTGGATCGGGCAATGTAGTGACCGTTTTGACGCGTTCAAAAGCGTAATTTGGGGATAAAAATATGTCTACCTTAGATTTGTCAAAAGCGCGGCAAGCATACACGTTTTTGTTTGGCGATGATCTGAGTGAATCACAGATTGATCACCTCACTAAACTGTGTGCAATTTATCAGGTTAAACCCGACAACTTGGACATCATCAGGGATATTGTAAATAGTGGCTACATCAAACAGACTGAAAATGTATTGGCAATTATAAACAACATCATAAAAAAAGCAGATACGGTTTCAGTCTCAATAGCTGAAACAGGGGGTGAAATTCAAAACAGAATTGCTGAAGAAAAGAGCCAGTTAATTGCAGCGGCTCAACAGCTTGAAAAGCAATTTGAAAAGAATGCTGCTGCTTTGGCTCAAAAACAGGAAAACATAATGCTGCAAAAGTTTGATGCAATTGTTGAAAATCAGATGAAAGAAGCAACCACAAAATATTTATCAAAATTTGTGCGGGAATCGGTCGAAGAGGCGAGCAACATTTTTGGTCAAAAGTCAGGAAAAATCTGGAATGCAATTTGGGTTTCAGCGTTGGCAACGTCTGGATTTTGGCTGGTTGCTATTTACTACATTTTGAAAACAAGGGGGTAGGACATGCAAGATTTTTGGTTTTGGTCGGCAGTAGTGATTGTTTCCGCCTTATATTTGTATAATTGGGGAGGGGCGAATGAAACGGCAAAACATTTTGAAGGTGACAAAACCGCAATGCCGGTGGTCAGATACTTGACGGCTTATTATGTCCTTTATTTCGGACTTATTTTTACGGTTATACTTGGCGCACTTTGCTTAAAGTGGTGCTTGAGCATAGGAATATGGAAAGGTCGCAGTGGAGCGTTTGCTGTTGCTGGCGGTGCGGCATTCTGGTCGGCAATAATACCAGCTCTTATACTCAATATTACCTATAGCAATGCATACGGTAAGTTCTCAAAATACACTTATGCTATTGCTCGTTTCATCATCAAAATAACTAAGCCACAACAATACATGCAAATAATGCTGCCAACCATGTTGACCTGGGCCATAGTTTGGGGTGCCATAGTTAAATTTGAGCTGCCTGAAAAGATATTTGCATGGGTTGTTGCTGTTTCGGTTGTTGGGGCTTTAATTGCATCATTTATCCCCGATTTTGCAAAACTAAATGAACTTTATTCTTGGGTGTTCAACAAATTTAAGAAAAAAGAAAATGCTGCTGCTGGCGGCAACCAGCAGCAGCAAGCGTTCAGCCTCTACCTCGGTCAGACAACCGGATTTTTGGCCCAACGAGGTCATTCTAAAGGATTGAAGCAGGGTTTGCAAGTAAGGCTGTCCCAAACTGATGCAGCAACAAATATGCTTATTTTTGGGGGCATCGGGGCCGGTAAAACAACGCGGGTAATCAACCCTGTAATGCAACAGCTCATGTCACAAAATTGCGGCGGTTTAATTTTCGACATCAAAAGCGATTTTAAACGGGAAGCTAATTATTTTGCTGAAAAGGCCGGTCGGAAGATAATCACCATCGGGGTTGGTCAGCGCGGCATCAATTTGTTGAAAGGTTTAAGTCCTGAAAAAGCGGGAACGTTCCTCAAATCCGCGTTTATCTTGGAATCCGGGTCAGTTGGTCAAAATGCGTACTGGATCGACAACGCCGTAAACATGTGCATCGGGGCATTGGGTGTGCTTCAGCAAATTCCGGGTAAATATTCACTGTTCAGCCTGTATGAATACGTGTTTGTGCCAGCGGAACGGCAGTTTTTAACTGCTGAAGTCCAGACCATTGCAGCTAATTTGCAAAAAACTGATTCCATTGCGGCTGAAAAACTGCGTAGTTATATCAATCGTTATGACACACACTTTGGCAGTCTGGATGCAAAAACAAAGGGATTAATTGAAAGTACGGTTTCAACTGTATTGGTCGGATTTACACACCCTGATATTAAAAAGGGATTTTGTGAAGATAACGACAAATGCGTTGAAATGCAAAAAGTGTTGGACGGAACAATCTACCTCGTTGATCTTCCATTACCTATTTATGGCACGACTGCAAAAGTTATTTATATGTGGACAAAGCTCTTGTGGTTCAACGTCATGCAGCAGCGGCGGGTGCAAAAAGAGTGGAATCAGGATCGGCCTGTGTTCTTCCTGTGTGACGAATATCAGGAAATCATTGCAGCATCAAAGACCGGCGATTCAGATTTGAATTTTTGGGATAAATCCCGTTCTTCCGGGGCAATCGGTATCATTTCAATGCAGCATATCAGTAGTTTGTATTCTGCAATCGGCAATAAAGATGTTGCAAATACAATCATGGCAAACTTCCGGCAAAAAATCTGTTTCAGGACGGAAGATGAAACAACTTTGCAATATTTCAATAAAATGCTTGGAAAAGCTGAGTTGATAAGAGAAACCATTAATAGAGGAACTTCCAGTAGCAACGGTGGTATTAATTCATCTCACAATACTAATGAACAATATTATTATCAGGACGTGTTGGATGCACAAACCATGCGGCAGATGGACAGTGATTTCGCGGTTGCAATGTTGAATATCAATAACGTAGCATCTGACGACATTCTGATGCTGCAACCGGCATTTGTACCATCTGATTATCAAGTGCCTGAAGACCAGCAAGACAATCCTCAAGCCATTGTTAAACAGACATTGGATAGTCTGGCTGCTGAAAATCACCCTGCAGTTTTGACGTATGAAAAAGCATATAGAAAATATGAGTCTGCAAAAAATCAGTTTGGCGATGAAAATTCATTTGCCTTGCAAGCAAAGCAGGAGCTTGAAGAGGCTCAGACGTATTTGAACAATACAATTACTGAAAGGATTCAGGGATAAAACCATGAAATATATAGCACTGTTGATTGCAATTATTATGGTGTCGGGTTGCTCAATTAACATCCCGGCAATGAAGATCGGCAACGAGGATAAAGGTTATCCTCGTTGCATCACTCTCACAGATGATGCAGGGATTAAAAAGTGGGACAAGGTGCGTAAAATCATTTTGGAAGAAGCAAAAAATGCTGGTTTTGAAAAGGTTGTGCTGGATACAAAACCGACTAAGTATAACAACCAATCAGCTAAACTGCAGTTCATTCATGTGCGGTTTGATGAAAAGCAGGATACCGTGTTTATTGAAAAGAACGGCAATCAATTATGCTTTGGCGGGGTTGGTGCTGAAGCTGATCCGCGAAACGCAATAGGAGCTATACAAGATCGGTTGAAAAATATCGACAAATAGCGTATACTTTTTATCAAAAGTAACGTTTAACAAGGTTCGGATTGCCTCCACCTTTCGGTTTATGTTGTGCCGTGGGTGGGGGCTTTTTCTTTTTGGGGAAAGGAGCGAGTCATGAGTAATTATGATGAAGACAATTTGATTCAGGAAATCATGGATTATTTTTATTCGCAGGGTTGGGGGCCGTCTAATGGCAATCGTTCTCGGTGACGTGCATGGCAATGTGGAAAAAGTACGGGCGTTTCTGACTATCAAGCCGGAAGTCGAGCATGTTGCCTTGGGCGATTATCTGGATTCGTTTTACGAGCCTCCTGAGAGACAGATACAGGCATTGACAATGCTGCTGGACAGTGATGCGGTGCTGTTATGGGGCAACCATGAGTTGAACTATGTCGATCATGCCCCGTGGCTATCTGCAGGTTATCAATATGGCTTGGAAAAACCATATATTGATCTGCTGGAAGCAAATATAAACAGATTCAAGGCTGCTCATGTTGTTGATGGATGGCTTTGCACCCATGCCGGGGTGTCGGAAAAGATAGTGAAAATGGTTGGCGACAATCCCGATCCGGCTGCGGTGGCTGATTGGTTGAATGCTAAAATGGCAAAGTTTTTTGTGGATAGGAAAACTTTTAATAATGTTGTTTTCGACATCGGGCATGGCCGGGGAGGTTCGGCGGCGGTAGGCGGGATTTTTTGGTTTGATCACCTTCGGGAATATGGGCTTTCTGGTTTTAAACAGTTGTTCGGTCACACTGCCGGGAAAGAAGTTATGCAAAAAGATAATTATATCTGCTTGGACACCACGAATGTTCCGGGGGCGGCTTGGATGTGGGATACAGCGGAAAACAAGCTTGTGGAGGGTATATGTGATGTTGTGGGTGACAGGTGATCTGCATGGCGGGGATTCTGCCTATCATGTCTCTCCTGCTCGGTTCAAGCCTGCAAAGAGGGGGGATATTTGTTTCTGCTGTGGCGATTTTGGCGGGGTCTGGTGGCATGACTACCAGACCAACGAAATGCACCGAAAAAACGAAGATTTATTTTTAGAGCAAAAACTTCGGCAGCGTGTGTTGTGGTTGGCCGTTGACGGCAATCACGAAAATTTTGCCCGTCTGTTTGGCGGTGAGTTCCCCGTTGTGGAAATCTTCGGGGGCAAAGCCTTCAAGATCCGGGAGCATGTCTACTACCTGAAGCGTGGCGAGGTTTTTGAGATTGAGGGGAAGCGGTTCTTGGCATTTGGCGGGGCCAACTCCCATGATCGTTTTGGCGCAAAAGTGAAGTCTCTGGCGTGGGGCGGTGGGTTTGATCATGCACCTCCGCGCAAAGAGGGGATTGACTGGTGGCCTGAAGAAATTCCTTCAGAAGAGGATTTTGATAATGCCTGCCGGAATCTGGATCGTGTCGGGTGGCAAGTGGATCATGTAATTACTCATACGTGTCCAAATAGCCAAAGAAAACACTTCCTGCAGTCAAGCAGGATTCCTGATCCAGTTGAAGATATGCTTGAAGAAATATACCAGCGGCTTGATTTTAAAGAATGGCATTTCGGACACTTTCATATTGAAAAAAAAGTGGGGAAGTTTCACTGCCATTGGGAAAAAGTGAAAGGGATATTATGAATAACTTTGAGCGTGTGAAGGAAATTTTGCGGTTGTGTGAAACTGCCAGCGTTGATGAAAAAACAATGTTGGCTGCTGAGTTATCTGAAATAGCTGCAAAGTGCGATATTTCGGGGGATGGTGAGTTGTCAATTAAGGAATTAATGGATTATTTACAGGAACAGGAGAATATCAATGCTTAAAATAGTTAATAGTCCGGCTGGATATGCAATAAATAAGGATTTTGAAACAATTCTGAATAGTTTAGTTAAAGAAAATGGTGATTACATTATCAATTTCAGGAGTAGTTCGTATTCCGCTGAAACAGGTGGATACAGGCCGGTTGAGGTGATGATCCGCGACAACCAGGTTATCTACGTGACAGATTTTACCTATGCGGGATCAGGGCCGTTTGCCGAGCTGGTAAAGGGTATGGATTGGGATTTTAAAGCCGGGGAATGCGGTCAGACCGGGGTTTACTTCGATCTGGAAGAAGCGGCTGAACTGTGGGCGATATATCAGTCTAATTTCGTTGATTACTTCAGGGCCGGAAAGTTTGATCAAATCACGGTTGGCGAGGATTAAAGTCATAAGGGGGCCATGCCCCCTTATATATTACATAGATATAATCTATTTTATAAATAAAATTAATCAAACTTTTCTTGCATGATTTTCAAAAACGCTTTGCTTCTGTTTCCACCTGTTTTTTCATCAGCATACTTATCCAAAATAACAATGTAATTTTCCGGCAGCGTGATACCGATGTTTTTGCAGGGTACAGCACCGTCAAGCGGTCTACCTGCTCGTTTGCCCCCTCGCGCTTTAACTTCTGCAGAACGCGACATGTATTCGGCCTCTGACTTCGGTGGTTCGACGGCGGGTGCAACAGGTTTTCTAAATTTGGGTACGGATGGTTGAGCCATTACAAAACCCCCTTTTCTATCAGTTCATCAATCAAAATTTGAAATTCGGTGGAGGCTTTATTTTCCCCTTTGCTTGGCACTTCCCACACGGCAAAGCCGTCATAGCCTGATTGTAGCCATGCCTTCCGGTGCTTGATTCTGCTGTCAAGTACCACGGCTTGACCTTCGTACAATTCTGCAAGCCCTGCAGCGGTGGCCGGGGCTGTTGAATCATGGGGATCGCTTGGGGCAAGGTTGACGAGAATAAAAGCCTGCAGGGATTCGTTAATGCTTTTAGCTTCATCCACGGCCTGAATCATGTAGGCCAGTGCGTCGGTCGATTCCTGTCCGGTCGTTGTCGGGATCAGTACGTTATCAGCAGCAAGCAAAACTTGCCGCATTGTCATTGAATCCCTGCCGCCGACATCGACGATTACCCTGTCATAACCCTGCGCTCTGTGAAGTATGTCGCGCTTCAGGCCGGTTGCCTCTGTTTTAACGTCACAGTCGAGGTCGATCCGATCCAGACGTTCAGCTCTAGCAGAAAAAAACGATTCAAGGGATTTTTGTGGATCACAATCAAGAGCCAGCGTTTTCAGGCTGTTTGCCTGACAGACAAGTGCCAAGTTTCGGGCTATAGTGGTTTTCCCTACGCCCCCTTTTGAGTTTGCAACAGCAATTATTTTAGGCATATACACCCCCTGTTTATTATAAATAATATAAAACTAATACATTATATATATTATATTACTGCTGCCGTCAATACAATACATGTGTTTTATGTTATAGATATAATATATTTTATACAGGGAATCAGGAGGATCTTGCCAACAGGGTACACAGCACCCCGGCACCCTGCCCGTGGGGGCTGGCTGGTGCCGGAGGCTATGCACTTGTTGACAATCAGGATGATTTCTTTTCGATGGCTTCAGCTATGAGCTGTTCTACCAGTGCCTTGATTGTGATACCGCGCTCTGCAGCAGCTTCTTTCAGAGCGTTTTTTTGTTCTTCCGTTATTCGTAGGTCGAGCCGAGCCGGATGATTTTCACGGTATCTTCTTTGTAATTCTGCGTTTGATTTACGCATTTTTATTTATCCTGACGCATTTTGTTTACCCAAAGCTACTGAAAGTCTTTTTTTGTAACAAAAATGCTTCAAAAGCAAGCCTTTACTTCAAAACGAGCGTATGTTTAACAAAATCAATTTTAAATGAATTGAAGTTTCTTAAAACATCAAGTCCCAAAACCCCTCCTACACCTTCCAAACTGGATTTAGAAGCATCTGAAGACAACACAAGTTTTTCTTTCAGCGGCACATTTGCAACCACCATTTCATCTAAGACCATAGGTTTCATCTCATAAGAAACCAGCACCTTTTTACCATTAAAAAATTCTTCCTTTTGCGCGGCAATCAAAGGCGGTTGTATGGCAGGAAAACCAAGTTCCGTTGCAAGCTCTTTTGAAATATAGCTGACAGGTGCAGCAGTGTTCAAAATAAATACTGAATTTACAACCTTGCCCTTAAATTTCAGGGTAACAGGAACCGTTATGTGATTATAATTGTCAGTGCCAATCAATTTTTGAAGTGCGCTGATCGGGACATAGGTAAAAGTTTGTGAATGCGACGCATTAGCGTTTACCATATACACAACAGCAGACAAACCGCACACAACAATAAAAACAGTAATAAAAATAAGTTTTTTCATAATTAATTCTCCTTGATTTTGTTTAAATTCACCACATTGCGCTTATGGAGCGGGCAATATTTTAACTGTTACTGTAGTTGGATCACTGCCGTCGATAGAATATTTAAATGTATCCATTATTTGTTCCGTTACTCCTGATTTTGCAGTATAAACAATGTAAGGAAAACCGGAATTTAACTCATAAACAACTTCTACTGTACCATTTTGAGGCTGTTCAGTAATAATCATACTTTTATTTATTACATTTAAATCATTCATTGTTACAAAAAAACTATTAGTGCTGCCCGTATAAACATCATATGAGTCGGCAACGGCAATCGTTGAAACCCGTACAACGCCGATGATAAGATTTTTTGAAGCCCCCCCATCAACACTGTAGCTAAGAAAATCAACCCCGGAATAACCAGTAAAGGCAGTGAAAACAATTTTATTATTCACTACATTTGCTGTTCCGTTGTTAGGTTGTTTTGTTATTTTGACAATGCCGCTGTAATTAAAGCCCTTAAAAACATCAATTTCCGTAGGCGTTCCTGCAGATGATGCCAGCACAATGTCATTATTGGCTATTGAGGTGTCAGTAATAATAACAACAGCCGTTGATTTAGTACCATTGACATCAATCAAAAAGCTGTCCACACCTGTTTTTTGACCTGCAGTGTAATTAATTGCTGAATCAACAACCTGAGTTGTTCCAAACTGAGCGGGCGTAATAATTGTAATTTTGTTCGTTGTGCCGCTTTTAATGGGTGACAGCAAAACTGAGTGACCAATGGCAACAGTGCCAACTACATCAGCCACAACATCAGGTGCCTTGGTTATGGTCTGAACCGTGGTGCCTCCATCACCACAACCACAAGCCATCAGAAACGTAACTCCCAACAAAAGCCGTTTTGCCGTTTTCAACATGGTGGTGTCCTCCGTTTTCTAAAATTTACAGGGAGTTACCCTGCTCTTAAAAATATTATACGGTAATATTCAGAAAAGGCAACAAAATATTATACGGTAATGATTTATATTTATTGGTTCATAGCAGGCGTTTTAAGCGTGTTTCAAGGTTTAGACATCCTGACGGCTGGCTTGAGTATTAAAAAGCCGTCTGAGCGGCCAGAATTTAGCCTGAACGGTGTTATCGTTCAGGGTCGATGGTAAGATTTTTAGGTTTTGGATTTTGTTTTGCCATTAAGTGCGGTTTTAAAACGGATGATGGCGCCGGGATCATGGCCGCAGAGCGATAGCGAAAAGAAATTAAGAACTATGGGGGGGTGCGTTCCCCCCAGGACGGCAAGCCGTCCACAGGGGGGCATTTTTGTTTGTGGCCTTTGGGGTTAAAGGGGGGTTGGTTCCCCCCGGCTGGCGAGAGCCAGCATTGGGGGGCATTTTTTGTTGGTCGGTGTCTACTTCTATTTATCTACAGCCTCTATATACTTCGGGTAAACGTCGTTAACCCCCCTATTTTTACAAAGCAATAAATTCAATAACTTGCAAAGCGCCAAAAAAGTGACGAGGTAAACGTCGTTAAGGGGTGGGGTAAACGTCGTTAAGGGGTTAATAATTTTTACCCCCCTGAGTTATCCACAACCCATAAACGGATTTTACCCCTCTCTATTTTTTACCTTCTTTATTTTTCTCGTCCATTTTTCTAACTAAAATGGCTTCTTCTGTGTCTAAATTACCATTCATTATATCATGCATACCTTTGAGCATAGCAGAACCGTCGATAGTATTATTTTGCGTGCCTATGTTATTATTGCCATTAATTATTGTTAAATTTTCAATTATAAACTTTTCAACCGTTATTATTTGTAATTGTCCATTCTCATCAAGCCCCTTCGATACATAATTTTTCAACTCAATCATGGCATCGGTTACAATGGATGGGAGATAATCAAAGCTGGCTGATGCAACCGTATCACCAGTTGCACTGTCTCCAATCTGAAACTTTTCAATCAGCGTGTATTGAGTCTTCTTGCCCGGATTTTTAACTGTTCTAATATATCCTAATTCTTCCAACTCGTTTAGACCTTTAAAAACTGACGGCTTTGACAGACCGGAATATTCAACAAGCGTGTCAACAGATGGAAACGAACAGCCAGTTTTCCAATTTACAAAAGATTTTATAACCGGATAAAGAGATTTTGCAATTGGGGTCATATTAGCCCATGTTTTAGAGCGTATAATCTCTTTGAACATGTGGAACCATGAAGTTTCAGCTTGAAACAGTTCTTGTTGATCGTCTTTATTGCTCATGTTGCCGTCCTCATTTCATATTTTTTATAAGCATGAGTTCCACTACATGCTGGAAATTTAGAGCAACCCCAAAATCTTTCACCAGTACCGGAGTTTGTGCGTAAAAACATGTCTGCATCACACTTTGGGCAGCAAGCCTCTACTATTGAACTATTTGCATTGAGTGATTTATTTAATTTAGATCGCACAGACGTTCTTTTTTTTCTTCTTCTAACTTGTTTTTTGTATAAATATAATTTTTAAGGCGAATTAACCGCTTTAGTTTTTCTTGGATTTCATTTAATAAAGCACTGCTCCGTGTCGTTGGTATTTTTTCTATCGCAGATAAGTAAATTTTGATTGATTCAAATTCACACCAAATTCGATCAGTTCTATTTACTCTATCTGGCCCACTAATACTTATAAACCTGTATTTATTGCTACCCCAAAAAATTTCACCTTCATATAAATTTATTCCTGCCAAATACCATCTAAAAAACAGCATATTCATTAAATTAGATGTACTTTCAGGTATCATGTTTTTACGAAAAACAAGAATTATAATTTCATGCGATTTAAGTTTACCTATTAAAGCACCATTCAAAACCATTTTTTTTAACATACACCTGAAATAAATTGCATTTGATCTATTTATATTTTCTAGTTCTATTTGTAGTTCTTGTTTTTTTAAAAGGTTTTCTGCTTTTCTTGCTTTCAATGCTTCGCCCCGCAAAACCACCTTTCCACTGGCTTCAGCTTCTTCAACAACTGATATTTTGAATGATTCACTCCAAGATAAGTGTTCTTTGTTTTTATTAATAAACTCTACAACTGCTTCAAAACAGCTAACATCAAACCATTCTGTGAAACCTTCTTTATTCGTAAAGACAACATTATGCTTCCTAAAAACACGATGCAGTATTTTTTCAACAACAAATGCCTCTTCACATTCTATATAAAATGATTTTTCTAAATCAAAATCGCCTCCAAGTTGTTTCATTCTCTGATTAGTATTGACACTTACACCTATTTTAAACACAGGTTGATTTTTATTTATCAAAAAATAAATATATTGTTTTTCATTTTGCATAATCTATTCACCTGTTGATTTTTTCAAACGATCAGGCCGTGTGTATCTCTTCACGCTTTCTTTAAAAAAACTTGAATCAACCGAAAACTGCATTATTCCGAGCTTGTCTAAAAATTTCATAACAGTTGTCAAATTTGAAAAAACCCGTACATTACCCCTGTGTGCTGCCAATGTTTTTTGAGACGATCCATATCGGAACATGATAGTCCAACCTCCGGGCTGACCCACAACATCAGCACCACGGATCGCCCCGGCATCGACAAGCTGTTTAAGAACTGCATAATTGATGGTTTCTGACATAACTAGCCCCTCTGTAGTTGCAATACTATATTGCGTTTATATACAATATTATATTGTTTGTCAAACAAAATTTAAAAGAATAGGGGTTGTACTTGTCATAACAACCCCTTATGGGCGAAGTCCTTTGCCCCTTTATCGTCGGTGATATTCTATCACCATTTGCAGCCAGTTGGCCCCAAGCCGATCCAGCGCGTCAAGAGGATGCTCATAGCCGGTCGGCAACCAATCCATACGGTTGAAGACAAAAGCCGCTGCAATCTGCTCTCCGCAGCTCATGACGCTGACATCTTCCCCGGCCTGAATCCGTTCAACAACCCTTTCAACACCATTCACGGCGCACCTCCTATCCGGCTCAGTGGGATTGAAACCTCTTCCCGGCTGTGGTTCAGTATCCGTTCCAGCTTTTCCCCTGTTGACACCCACAAGTCAACGTCGAACAGGGTATAGTTGTCACCGATACCGCCTTTGATCGGCCAAAACGGGTCAGTGGCAAAAGCCAGTTTGACGGGGAACGGAATCACATTACCGGCCTGATCGTGACGGTTCTGGTTGTTATATTTGCTTTCGGGCCTGATGGTTGCGTAAATCTGACGTTCTTTGACCATTATTTATATACCTCCCGGCGGTTGCCTATTTTGATGATGTAGATTGTGACCTGGCTGTCCTCAATTTTGCTGATAATCCGGTAATCGCCAACGCGGTACTTCCAAAATTCTCCAAGCCTTGAGCCTCTTAACGCCTCCCCAATGCTGCGGGGATCGTCGAGGGTGGCAAGACGGTCGTGCAAAAACTTCAACAGCCTCCGGGCAATCTGTGGATCGAGCTGGCGAAGGTTTTTGACTGCCTGTTCTTCCAGCTCAATTTTCCAGACCATATTCTTTCATTACCTCTTCCAATGGGATTGTTTTTGACTTCCCGGCCAGCAGGTCGGCATAACGCTTTTCAGCGAGATACAGGTCTTCCAGATCGTCAAGGCGATCCAAGATTGCTTCTTTCACATAAAAGCTCTTTGTGCGGCCTGTCCGGGCGGCTAGGTTGTCGAGTCTGGTTTCAATTTCGGGCGGCAATCTTAGTGATAGTGCCATGTCTGAATCTCCTTTGCTATACTTGTATTACATGTATAGCACTATCGACAAAAATAATCAGTAAT
>JGI24728J21555_1000437_pt1 | contig 21770 bp, 23 predicted proteins | sample EPASupsiteSAE305_FD_21555 | JGI IMG/M metagenome (IMG submission 21555) | reverse complement strand
TCCGGGTTGCGTTCCTTGACCACTATGTTTGCCCTCAGCGCAGCCCTTGCCTGGTTCAGTGACTCTACAGCCTGGAAGAAATGGGTTCTTTTCTTGGCCGCAGCCCCTATCGCCATCTTTGCCAATATCGTTCGGCTTACCGGAACAGCAGGCCTCGCCAGCGTTTACGGGGAGAAGGTCGCGCAGGGTTTCCTCCATGAATTCTCAGGGCTTTTTACCTTTGTGGTTGGATTGATGCTCCTGGTCCTGACCAATAAATTACTTCAGGGCAAGGAGTAAAGGCTGGTGCTCCCTTTCCCGCCTTGTCGTCATTGCGAGCGAAGCGAAGCAATCTCCTGCCATGAGCAAGGACGGTAAATGCCGAAAATTCTTTTTTGGAAACCGGTTCAGCCCCTTAACTTGACCTGCTTTTCATAATGAGATGGGATTGCCGCTCAGCTACGCATCTCGCAATAACGAAAAAGAGAGAATGAAACCCAACACTCCCTCTACCGTCATTGCGAGCAAAGCGAAGCAATCTCGTACAATGACCAGAAGAGCATTTCTGAGTAGCTCGCTCATCCCTCTCTTCTTGTTGCCATCTTTTTCTGGCATAAACTTATCGCATTGGTGACTCAAATTCTTTCGCGAACTAATACATGGCGCTTCCTCAGGTGTTGCCGCTTAGAAATATAGAAAAAATTCAGACACCTTGGATGTATTTTGATGACAATAATCAATATATTATTTTGGCTTTCTTTCTTCTTTATTGTTTTTACATATATAGGCTATCCTTTAGTCCTGCTTGCATTAGCCCGTATTTTCCCTGAACCTGTCAATAAAGCGAACGGGCTTTTCGATCCTTTTGTTTCAATTATTCTCGCCGCAAAAAACGAGGCTCAAGGAATTGAAAAACGGCTAAGGAATCTATTAGAGCAAGATTATCCTGCAGATAAGCTCGAAATAATAGTAGTATCGGATGGATCAGTAGATGCTACTGAGTCAATCATTCAAAAATTAACGGCTGATTTACCTCAAAACCAAGCACGAATCATCTTTCATGCCTATTCGCCATCGAAAGGCAAGCCAACCGCACTTAACCTCGGCGTAAAGCATGCCGTAGGAGATATTATTGTTTTTGCGGATGCCAGGCAGCAGTTTGAAAAAGGCACAGTTTCGCAGTTGGTAACCAATTTTTCAGATCCAACTGTCGGTGGGGCTAGTGGTGAGCTCGTTTTTCTGAAAGAAAGTGAAAGTAAAATCAAGGCCCAAATGGGAGCCTACTGGACGTATGAAAAAACAATCAGGAGGTCGGAAAGCATAAGTGGCTCAGTAGTTGGTGCCACAGGAGCTGTTTATGCTATCCGCAAGCATCTCTATCAAAATTTACCAGCGAAAACAATTTTAGACGATGTCCTCACCCCGATGAACATCATAATGCAGGGGTATCGAGTAATCTTCGACGGAGAGGCTGTAGCGCATGATACGATATCGAAAGATGTTGGGCATGAATGGAAACGAAAAGTAAGGACTCTGGCTGGAAATTGGCAGCTTATTTCGTTGCGATCCGATTTGCTGAATCTGCGGAAGAACGCTTTATTCTTTCGATTTTGCTCTCATAAATTAGCGCGTCTCATTGTCCCATTTTGGCTCCTCCTGTTGTTGCTTACAAGTGCTTTGCAGCAAGGTGTTTTCTTCGGATTGGCGACATTCGTGCAGTTCTTGGTTTATCTCACCGCTGTATTGGCCCACTTCTATCCGAAAATTCAGGGTAATGCGCTGGTGAAAACAATTTATTTCTTCTGTGCGCTGAATTTGGCGGCTATTGCAGGCTTTTTTGTCTGGATAACCGGAAGGACTACAACAATTTGGACAACGAATGATCCCCAATGATGTAGTTCAGGTCAAAGAATTAGAGTATACAAAATAGTTAGTCTCGGTCCCTAAATTTTATTGCAGGTGTCTAATGAACGCGTTCTCAAAAATTTATCATGCACTCAATTGGCTGCCTCATTATTTTCAAAGAGAGTTAGATCTTTTGGTAAAGAGACAGAATGTAGGGCATCTCTTCTTCGGTATTTGTGATCATTTCGAACCGTACTGGCAAAATGCTTCTGATAAGCAGGCCCGGCAGCGATTGGATAAGTGGGTGACTGCATATCCAAAGGTTGCCGGAAAGTATAAAGATTCAGATGGGGAAATTTTGAAATATTCTTTTTTTTACCCAGAAGAAGAATATAAAAAAAACGATCTCGATATCTTGTCTGAATTTTGTCACGCTGGTTGGGGTGAGGTTGAGGTGCATCTGCACCACCACAACGATACTTCTGATAATTTACGTAAAACATTACTCGATTATAAAAAACGTTTGCATGAGGTGCATGGCTTCCTGCCTATTAATAAAAATACCGGTGAAATTAGTTATGGTTTTATCCATGGAAATTGGGCGCTGGATAATTCAAGGCCAGATGGAAAGTGGTGCGGAGTCAATGATGAAATAACAATTTTGCAAGAAACAGGTTGTTATGCCGATTTCACCATGCCCTCCGCTCCCAGTGATACCCAAACCAGAAAAGTAAACAGCATTTACTATGCAATAGACGACCCGCATAAACCCAAATCGCATGATTGGGGACAAGACGTCACTGTCGGTCAGAAGTCAGCGGGGTTGCTCATGATTCAAGGGCCATTGGGACTGAGATACAATGGCAATTTACAATGGAAAATTGAAAATGGTGGGCTTCAGGCCAATAATCCGCCGACAAAGAACCGAGTTGATTACTGGTTCAATAGAAACATCCGCATAACAGGGTTTGGAAAAGGTGTTTTTGTCCGCCTTTATACCCATGGGGCGCAAGAGGCGACAATGGAAATGCTTTTTAACAAAGGTGGCTTCAGCCAGTTGTTTTCCAGCTTGGAAGAAATCGCAGAAGAAAAGCGTTTAACGCTCCACTATATGAGCGCGCGCGAAATGGCCAATATAGTTTTTGCAGCGGAAGATGGCCATAGCGCATATTCACCACAGTGGCGTGATCATTTGTTGCTTCAAGGCGGCATTAAGTTGAGCTGAACCGCTTCATTCACCCAAAAAGCCATCACTTTTGAAATAATAGCGGGTCTATAAAATGCGTTTTGGTTTATGTTGTCTTTTTATAGTGCTGTATCTCATTCGGCCGTTTGAGTTCCTACCTTCAATGTATGGTGTTCCCATTTTGCTTGTTTGTGGCGTGGTGGGATTATTGTGTGTTTTGTTTGCGTTTATCAGTGGTCAGGCTCAATGGTATGAAACCGATACGCTGATGGTTGGTTTTTTCTTGGCGATTTTACTTTCCCATGCGAGCCATATCTATTTTGGAGGTATACTTTCTGCATTTCAAAAATTCCTCCCTGTCTTTTTGGGATATTTTTTGATTGCCCATTCAATAACAACGCAAAAACAATTTGTTGTTTTTTTGTATGTCTTCACCTTTTCTATTTGTATTGTTGCCGTCGAAGGCTGTTTTCAATACCACCAAGGAGTCTCGTATTTTGGCATTGAACCCCTCCTGGAAAATTATAATGTCGACAAGGAGCAGTTGTCGCAACTCCGCATTAAATGGCTCGGGCCTTTTTCAGACCCCAATGACCTCGCTCTGCTGTTTGTTATACCTGTACCGTTTCTGATTGCTCGTTTTAAACAAAGTAAAATCGTCTCGTTAGCTGCAAGTACTTTATTGATCCTCGGTATATTCTATACTAATTCACGGGGAGGAGTCTTGTCGCTTATTGTAGCTATTGCCGGTTATTATGTCCTTCGTTATCGCAATAAAACAGGTTTGGCCCTTGGGGTATCTTTGGGTATTTGTCTCTTGCTTGTGGGGCCAAGCAGGATGGGACAGATGTCAGCCGTGGAGGATTCAGCCTATGGTAGGATTGAGGCCTGGTACGAGGGTTTTCAAATGTTTAAGCAAAGTCCATTTTTTGGGGTGGGCATGGATATGTTCACTGAATTTCATACATTAACTGCCCATAATTCTTTTGTATTGGTTATGGCAGAATTAGGTCTTTTTGGATTATTTTTTTTTATAGGTTTATTTTGGGTGCCGCTAAAAAAAATAAAATTTTTTCTTTGGGGGGAGGGCAGAAACTCATTGCCCACTGAAGCTATCGCTCTTTTTTCTGCCATGGCAGCCAGCCTGGCGGCTGTCATGACGGCGATGTTTTTTTTAAGCAGATCGTACACTCTCATCCCTTATGTGCTGATAGCTTTAATAGTCAGAATGCTATGTTTCTATAATTCCGAATTAGCTGATATCTTTCCGAGTGGCAAAACGTTGAAAGAAGTTGTGGTATGTACTGTGATGGGCGTTATCTTTATAAATATTATTATCAAGGTTTTGCTATGATGCGTGTATCCTTTCCGTTGGATGCAACCACAAGAGGAGCGTACAGTGTCTCGAATCGGTAAGGTTGCCAAAAATTCAATGATTTTGGGCCTGCAACATGTGGTGGCGAATCTCCTATCTGTGTTTGTTGTAGGCTATATCGCCAGAAAGCTGGGTAAGGTTGATTATGGTGTGTTTTCGTTCGCCTTTACCTTCACGGTTATTTTTTCGTTCATCGGCGATTTTGGTTTGCGTACGCTTACTATCCGTGAGGTGGCAAAAGAAAGAGAACATTCCAGTGAATATCTTAGCAAAGTTATTCCTGCACGGCTTTTTTTAATAGCCTTGATGACGGCCGTTAGTCCTCTTGCTGCTATTATATTACACTATGACGCAAAAATAGTGGGCATCGTTGCCATAGCAGCCTTGGCGGCAATGTTCGAACAACTCTCCCGCATAATAAACGATATCTTTCAGGCCCATGAGGAAATGGGCAAAGTCGCCTTCAGGGATATATCTGTCAGGGTGTTTAGCGGCTTGGTATCGATAGCAGTTCTTTATTATGGATATGGGCTTGTTGCTGTTGGTTGGGTTTATGTTATTGGCACTATTATGGGCCTTGCCATTAATATTATTTTGTATAATAAACGATTTCAGTGGCCGAAAATTCAAATTGATTACGCGTTTATATGGAAGAACATACAAGAAGGGTTAAGTTTTATGATTCTTGGTATGGCATCCACGATGTATGCAAGCATTGATGTCTTCATTATTTCTAAATTGCTTAATATGGAATCTGTAGGTGTTTATAATGCCAGCGCTTCCCTGTTTTACCGGCTAAATATCATAGCTGATGCCGTGGCTACTGCCAGTTTTCCTGCAATCGCTCAACTCTACTGGCAGGAGAAGCAAGTGGCCGACAATGTATTAACAAAGTCGCTTTGTGGAATATTTGTCATTTCAATTCCAACAGCAGTCGGCGGCTATATATTGTCTGGCGACATTATTGCCATGATTTATGGGGGTGATTATGAAGGTTCGTCAATTGTTTTTCAAATTTTGATAGTCTCTCTTCCGTTAATGTTTCTTTCTATTCAGTTGAATTATGCACTTGGCGCTATAAGATTACAAAATAAGCTGTTAAAATTTATGCTTACCTTGCTTTTTATTAAAATAATTGCCAATTTTATATTGGTTTCAATTTTTGGATTGGTAGGATCAGCTTTGGCAACTTTTTCAACTGAATTGATTGGCTTCTGCTTTCTTATTTATTTTTCGAAGATATATTTCGAGTTTGTTGGTTTGCTTAAATCGTTGACAATAGTCATTATTCCGCTGTTGGCGATGATCGCTACCGTTTTATATGTAAAAAAATTTGGTCCTATAATAGCTATAGGAAGTGGAGTTGTTTCCTATTGTGTGACTCTTTTTCTCTGTGGCGGTAAAAAATATATTTTAATTTTAAGAAAATGAAAACCTTATCGTATTAACAACTGTAGAGAATTCATGATTAATATATTACATATTGTCCTATCTCTCAATATTGGTGGCTTGGAAACCTTCGTCATTGATCTGGTCCGTAAAGGGTCGAATGCAACGAAGGGGAATGTCGTCTGTTTGGAGTCTTTAGGATTACTAGGTGAATCAATTGATGATATTGTAATTTTTTCACTAGGAAAAACGCCTGGAATTCAGCTCGAATGTATAGCAAAGATAAGAACTATCATAGAGAGATATAATATAGACCTCATCCATACCCATAATGAGGGGGCCCATTTCTATGGTGCTATCGCAGGTTTTTTTAGTAGGGTCCCTGTTGTTCATACCCGGCATGGGATACATGATCCGGGAGATATAAAACTGAAAATGCTTGAATGGTTTTCAAGCCTGCTGTCAAAAAAAGTAATAGGGGTCTCACGGGATATATCAAATCTCTACATCGAGAAGATCAAAATTCCGCGATCTAAAGTAACAACCATTCTTAATGGGGTTGACCACGAGTTGTTTGTGAACAGAGCAGGCAATCGAGAGCTAATTTTTAAGACAGGATCCTTGTCTGAGGTTATCCTTATAGGCATAGTTGCGCGGTTAGCATTAGTCAAAGACCACAAGACATTGTTTGCTGCTTGCAGGATAGTTGCCGAAAGCCATAAAAATTTTCGGTTGGTGGTTATAGGCGATGGTCCGGAAATGGACAATTTGATGGAGTTCAGTCAGCAGCAGGGGTTGAGCGAAATAATCATTTTTACAGGGGCCAGGCGTGATATTACTGATTTGTTGAATTGTCTGGATGTTTTTGCGCTTTCTTCGCTCAGTGAAGGTGTGTCCATGACACTCCTGGAAGCCATGGCTTGTGAGTTGCCGGTAGTTGCGACTCATGTTGGCGGCAATCCAGAGGTTGTTGTTGATGGAGAAACAGGGTTTCTTGTGCCTCCGGCGAATCCGACCGCCTTTGCAGAAAAATTGCTTTTTCTTATGAATAGTATTGGTCTCAGGAAAAAAATGGGGCTTGCGGGTAGGATGCAGGTTCTTGAGAATTACAGTATTCAGAAATCAATATGTGAATATGAAAAATGTTACAGGCAGGTTTTAGGAGGAAGGGATTGAAAAGGCGACTTCTATTCATCTCTACAATTTTCCCGAATAGGCTGGCTGGTAAGCATGCTACGTATATGCTTCAGTCCTTACGGGCGCTTCAGGAATTTTTCGATATAGATATTGTAAATCCAGTGCCTTGGCACCTGCGAATTAAACATCGCATTGCCTATAAATACGCCAATGACGGATTTGAAATGTATCATCCGACATATTGGTACCCGCCAGGAATTATGAGGAGCCATTATGGGCTATTCTATTATTTGTCAATTCGATCATGTGCGCATAAACTGATCAAAGCAAGACAGCATGATGTCGTTTTTTCCTCATGGTTATATCCTGATGGTTGGGTAGCTTGTAACATTGCAAATTCGTTTGCGATTCCTTCGATAGCAATGGCTATCGGAACAGACGCAAACAAGCTGGTTAAAGACAGTCTCGTTACTAATAAGACAATTGAAACCATAGCTCTTTCAAGAAACACTCTATGCGTTAGTGAGGCGTTGAAGAATAAATTGGTAACATTAGGGGCAGATCCATTAAAACTTTTCGTATTATATAGTGGTGTGGATCGAAATATTTTTTATAAAATGGACAGAACATTAGTTCGTAAAGAGCTAGGCTATGCTCATGACGATGTTCTGATACTGTTTGTCGGAAACCTATTGAAAACAAAAGGTCTCGATGAGTTGGCTGATTCATTTAAAAATATCTGCACCGGCAATTATTTCAGAAATACTAAGCTGATTGTAGCTGGATCAGGAAAATATGAGATAGATTTCAGTAATATGTTGAAATCATCAAAAGTGTTAAATGATACTGTCCTTTTGGGGAGTTGTACCTTGCCTGATGTGGCAAAATTGATGAACGCCGCAGATGTAGTCTGCTTGCCCAGTTATAACGAGGGGCTTCCCAATGTTGTGCTTGAGGCGCTCTGTTGTAATGCTAAAGTTGTTGCAACGGAAGTCGGTGGCATCCCCGAGTTGGTACCGCAGCACGGGAACCTTTACCTTGTGCCGCCAAAAAACACGGAGGCCCTTTCTTCTGCCTTGGTGAAGGCTATAAAGGCTGACTGTGCTGCTGACCCAGCAGAGGATATTGGATCTTGGGCCGAATATGCCAAAAAATTATCGGAGTGTATGTAATGCTTATTATCCAAGTATATTGGCACTATTTCCACTAAAGTTCTTTATCGCTAAAGGGATTTTATGAAGAAGGTAATTATTATTGCCTACGCTTTTCCGCCAGTTGGTGGAGTCGGTGTCCACAGGGTTACAAAACATGTGAAATATTTAAAAAACTTTGGATGGGAACCGGTAGTACTGACAGTTGCTAACCCCTCCGTGCCTATTGTCGACGAAGCACTGCTACAGGATATTCCGGATGGAGTAATAGTTTTTCGCGCTAGATCCTTTGAGCCCTCATATGCTCAAAAGAAGAACTTTGCCGAATTAAGAAATGGTTGGAGTGCCCAACTTAAGCTTTTTGCAAAGAACGTGCTGTCTGGTTTGTTATTGCCGGACATTCAGGTACTCTGGTGGCCGGGCCTCATTTGGCGTTTGATTAGCATGGTGAAAAATGAAAGGCCGAATTGTATATTTGTGACGGCTCCCCCCTTTTCAGCCTTTATTCCGGTTGTAGCAATCGGGGCCTTCTTCAAGGTACCCGTTGTCGCGGATTTTAGAGATGAGTGGTCTTTCTCCCGTGCCCATTGGGAAAATTCAGCAAAGGGAAAAATTGCCAAAACCCTTGATGTTTTTTTTGAGAAATACGTTGTGTCAAAAAGCACGGCTATAACTGCCGCCACACAAAGCTATATTAATACTCTTGATCGCAACTATCAATTACCCTCCGGCAAAGGTACTGTAATTACCAACGGCTTTGACGAAGACGATTTTGTATTTGACCAGCATCTAAGGAAAATCTGCAATAATAAAATTTCCATTGTTTATTCCGGGACCGTTTGGAACGGTTCCTCTTTAAAGTGTTTTGCTTCTGCTTTGCATGAATTATTGGATACTGATCCTGTCCTGCAGCAAGCTTTTCAAATTAAACTTTTTGGAAGAGTGGTAGACACGGAACTCTCCTATCTCAAATCATCAGATTTAGAAGAGGTTATTCAACTGTTCGGGTATATCGACCACTCAGATATCATTCGAGAAATGTGCGAGGCAGACATTCTTTTGCTGGTTATTAGCGATTTGCCTGGGGCTGAAAAAATCATTGTTGCAAAAACATTCGAATATATGGCTACCGGAAAACATATTTTTGCGATGGTACCAGAAGGAGAAACGAAAACACTGCTTTCAGAACAATACGGAAACGTCACATTTGCAAATCCAGGAGATGCTTCCGACATAAAAGAGAAATTTTTAAGTATGATTCAATCTTTTGATGAAATTAAGACTGTTGTAGGCAAGGACGTGATGCAATATTCCAGAAGATCTCTCACTGGTCAGTTGGTTGATGTATTTAACAGGGTTACTTCCAGTTAGTTTTTTATGTAAAGTGAATGATTACGTCTAAATAAATACTTGCTAATCCAATTTTTTTAAATCCTTTCTAAAACAGTATCTGATCAATGAAAATAGCAATTATAGGTTGTGGGCAAATCGCAGATGCTCATATTCAAGAGGTTTCAAAAATAGCCAATGCCAAGGTGCTGGCTGTTTGTGATTCTAACCGATTCATGGCAAAACAGGCAGCGCTCCGTTTTGCGATTCCAGGGTGTTACACAGATGTTCGGACCATGCTGGTAGAAGTCAAACCGGATGTTGTTCATATCACCACGCCACCTGCCAGCCATCTGTCCCTTGCAAAAATTTGCATGGAAAACGGAGCGCATGTTTTTATCGAAAAGCCGTTTACTCTCAACCTGCCGGAAGCCGAAGAACTCATCGATTTTGCGAAAAAAAAAGGGTGTTTAGTTTGCGCGGGGCACAATTATACCTTTGATCCTGCGTATCAAAGATTGCTTGATATGCACAATGAAGGAAAGCTCGGTGAGGTGACTCATATCGATGCGGCGATGGGCTATAATCTTAAAGGTCCCTTTGGTTCGATTTTTATGGGCGATCCACGACATTGGCTTCACCGTTTACCAGGAGGGGTTGCCCAGAACAATATCTCTCACCCGATTTCTCTTATTCTTGGATTGATGCCAGCCGGGAATGTCCTGGTCAAGGCCTTGGGGTTTCGGGTCAGGGGTGAGCGGTATAACGATGCTAGGGATGCCTTCTTTGATGAGGTCAGAGCTGTACTTGTGGCTGGTCATGTGACAGCTAATTTAGTTTTTTCTTGCCGGTCTCGACCCGTGCAAACCTTTGTCCATGCATACGGTGCTCGCTGTGCTGCTATTGCCTGCCTTGAATCTCGTACTGTCCGAATTACCCAAGGGGTTAGGATGCCCGGCCCCTTTGGCAAGGTTCAATGGGCCGCTCAAGACGCCAAAGAGGCTGGGCGGGAATTTTTCCGGAATTTTAAAAAAATATTAGGGGCGCGCTTACATTATTTTGCAGGTATGGAGTCGCTTATTCGCCAATTTTATGCGGCCATTGAGGGGAAGCAGGAGATGCCTATTCCCATGACTGAAGCTTTGCGGGTGACGTCTGTTATGGATGCGATTATCAATGAGTGCAAAGCAAACGACGATAAAGGTTGTTTTCGAGGTGGTGTATGATCTTGGTCACGGGTGGGGCTGGGTTTCTTGGTAAAGAAGTCGTTCGCTTATTAGTTTCGCAATATCAACAGAGCATCCGTTGCCTTGTTCGTCCAGGGACGTCTGATAGCGTATTTAAAGATCTCTTCGGCGGCGAATTGCCTGGTTCAATCGAAATCTTTCCTGCAAGTTTTAATGATCTTGAATCGCTTCGAAAGGCGATACAAGGCGTAGACATTGTTCTTCACCTCGCGGCCTCACTGACAGGAAGTGTGCCCGCGCAAATATCCAACACTGTTGTCGGGTCTGAGAATTTATTTAATGTTTGTGTCGAAGAAAAGGTATCGCGGCTTGTGCTTTGCAGCTCGTTTGGAGTCATTGGGGCTTCGCAGATTTCCAGAAATGGTCTTATTGATGAATTCACACCTATGGAAGAGCACCCAGAATTTCGTGATCCCTATTCTTTTACCAAACACATGCAGGAACAGTTGGCGTGGCAGTTTTATCATGAGAAACAGTTACCCATTGTGGTGGTTCGGCCAGGAGTGGTGTTTGGTCCGCCTGTGGATATCTTATCCTCTCGCGTTGGATTGTCATTGTTTGGTATGTTTCTCCATATCGGAGGAGGGAATTTGATCCCGCTGACATATAAAACAAATTGCGCCGATTTAATCATCAAGGCTGGGTTGGTTTCTGATATTGAAGGGGAAATTTTTTGTGCCGTCGATGACGATTTACCTTCAAGTAGTTATCTGCTCTCACGGTATAAGAAAGAGGTCAAACGCATTATGTCAATTAGAATTCCGTACATCTTGCTTAGGCAATTGGCCAAGCTAAATGTCTGGTACAGTGTCAAGACTCAGGGGCATTTACCCACGGTATTCACCCCGTATAAGGTCGATGCAATGTGGAAAGGGCACCGATTTTCTAATAAAAAAGCAAAAGAATTGCTTTGCTGGCACCCAATTGTTTCTATGCGAGAATCCCTTGGAAAGACTCTCGGTCATGAGGCACAATCGTGACGAGAATGTCTAAGATCTTTTCTGATGAAATTTACGGCTATTATTACTCTTATGACTGAACTTAAAAAAATTAAATTAACTTTGCTTGGTGAGGATATTGACCATAGGCATAGTTTGATAGCCATGCTTAAGGGGCATTGCCACTCTCTTGGTTGGGTACAAGACTCCCATAGCATGAAACAAAAGGGGCTCCCTTTAGGGCTGCTAAGTCGTATTAGTCGTTATTTCGATCAGATGACTTATACACGAGATAAAAATTTTCTGAATAGTATCTGCCAATATTTAGATCAATCTTGCTCAAATATAGTAGTGGCTTACTGGGGAACAAATCCTTTGTCGGATATTGTTGCGATAAAGCGACTGCGCCCTGCTGTCAAAATTGTATTAATGGTACTTTGTCACCCACTTGCACTCGATAATATTGGTGTCCTTCGGCAAAATTTGATGATGCGTCGGGCGGCAAAATGGCTTGACGGTATACTCTACCCTAGTAAGGTTATGGCCGATTATTTCCACAAAAATGTATTCAGAGCTCAATTTGATAGATTGCCGCATCTCGTATTGCCGCCATGTTGGCCTATGTCATATCAATGTGCTACGAACCCTCCAAGAGGGGGCAATTATGCAAACATAATATATGTGGGGCGGACCGACTTGTCGCATCATACCGTCCACGTTGGGGATGATTTACGGCCCCAGATGCGGGCCATCCTGGATGCTGGGATCGAATTACATCATGTCCGTTCACCTGAAACAAGCGATGAGCATCCGAACCGCCGTCCCTTCTCGCCTTTGAGCCAGAACGATCTAATCGCAAAAATGGCAGTGTACGATGCGAGTCTTATTTCCTACAACATTGATGCCTGTAATCGTCCTGATCGTTTCGAATTAACTATCCCGGACCGTTTGATTACAAGTGTTGCAGCCGGTGTGCCGATAGCAGTTCCTGCTAAGGGTTACGCAGGAGTGAAATCCTATTTGCATGAATATCCTGCTGTTTTCCAGTTTGAAACTGCAGTAGATCTAAAACTTCAGTTAGATAATAGATCGAGAGTTGAATCGGTTCGTGATAGAGCCTGGAACGCTCGCAAAAATTACGCTGCTGAATCTCATGGTGAGGCTTTGGCGTCTTTTTTGACGCAGTTCGTTTCGTAGGCTTTTGACGGTCATGAAGTTTGATCGAGATATCGTTGCCGTCAGTCCGAGTTGCACCTGCGGCTATCTCCAAGCCGGGAAAAGGTTTGGACGCCTCTCTCAAAAAAATCCGCCCGCCAGCGGTAGGATACGGTCGGTTCCAGATTTAGCTCGTCGCAAAGGTTTGATGGTCATCCAATGGAAGCCAGAAATCTCTAAAATTGGCTGTCTAGTTTTGGGGTGAAGGTCAGGTATTAATCAGTTTATTGGTTGCCGAACACGAGCCAATGGGCAAGTGGCTATTATTGCATGCGTTTTAACAATGTCGAACGTTCGCTAATTTACGAACTAGTTAATATATGAACCCCATGGAATTTGAAAAACAGCAGTTTTGAAAAAAGCAGCTTAATAAAACGTCTACTTTTATTTGACCACGTCATGCACTATGAAAAACACATTAGCATTAGTTGTTGACTTTGTACCTGACGGTAACCGGAGTTTTGAAGCATTTTTGCTAGGGTTTTCAGAAAAGATGGTGTCTGCTGGCTGGAGGCTTGTGCATGTGTATTCAGGAGAGCCAGGGCCGCGATTTCTCAGTCGTTTATCGGAAATGAATGTTCCATACATTTTGGCTCCAAAATCGCTTACTTTCTCAGATGCTTATAAGCTTGGTTCTGAACTTAAAGTATATTCTCCTGATGTTATGCTTACAGCTTTTTATAATGCTTTTAATCCCGTCATGTGGCAACTTTTTCGTTCTTCAAGTGTTAAACATTGGGTAGTTAGCGATCACTCAAGTGGTGTTGTAAATTTTAAAAGAGGATTAGCAAATATATTGGCAAAACTTAGAGGGGCTATTGTCAGTCGCTTTGTTGATAGAGTTATTGCTTGTTCGGATTTTGTTCGGATAAGAGATATTCAAAGTGTCTACTTTCGTGAATCTAAAGTAAAAACGGTACATAACGGAATAGATGTTAATCGTTTTGCCCCTAGGGAGCAGCGGGAGAATAATCCGGTTAAAATTGTCTATGCTGGTCAACTTATCCCAGAAAAGGGTGTGGCAACTTTATTGCGTGCTGTGGCTGATTTGAGGACGGAGGTTAAGCCGAGGTTGTTGATAGCAGGAACTGGATATCAACAGGTAGAATTGGAATTGCTCGCTTATGATTTAGGGTTGGAACCTGAGTGGCTGGGGCGGATTGACTGGATACCTCAGCTGTTTGCAAGCTCGGATATAGCTGTTTTTCCATCAAATTGGGCAGAGGCTTTTGGATTAGTCGTAGCCGAGGCAATGGCCTGCGAATCATGTGTTGTTGCTTCAGATATCGGTGGCATTCCTGAAGTTGTGGGTGAGGGGGGAGTAATTGTTCCACCTGGGGATGTCAAAGCATTGCAAGTAATACTTGATAGATTGATTGAGAACCCTATTCTTCGTCGTCGATTAGGAGAGGCTGGGCGTCGTCGTGTATTGGAAAAATTTACGATTGATAAAATGATTGACGGGTACGCTATGGTAGTAAATGAAGTAATACGATAGAATATCTAACGTAATCGAGTTGAAAAAACTCTCTCGTTTTGTTTTGTGAATATAAAACTTCACCATTGAACTTTGTGGCTCTGAATGAAACTCAGCCTAAACCGTTGCCCACTCGCCCTGTATCAGCATTTACGCATGGGTGGGAAGATGCCGTTAACTTTTGGTCTCAAGACCAACTTGGGCGGGGCTTCACATCAAATTGTGCTGAGTTTTGTTCATAGCCATTTTGAACTTTAGTGAAGTTAAATTATTTCAAATTGTTAAGCTGAAAATTTTATGCAAACAAAGCGCTCGATTGCGGGATTTGTCGTCGTTTTGCAATAGGCTTAAATCGTTTATTGAATTTTTAATATAATGGGTGCAAGCTTGTAAACTGAGCCTGTGTATGCAAACGCTCCAAGGTCGCCAATATTTGTTCTTGCCTGAGTTTGCAAGTGCGCAACATATTCCATGTTTGGAGTTAGGTCGAGGCCAAGATAATTATTTGTAGCTTCAGGCGGAAGGGGACCCGCCGTATTAATCACTGGAGATGTTTGTAGCAAGTGGTAGTTAGTCGCAGAGGTAAATGCAGGGTTTGCGCCTGAAATGATATTGCTAGCCCCTGTTCTAGTTGCGATTGTTCCAAGGTCATACCCTGTTTGTGCCCAGTTTGCGCCAAAAGCGTGATTTGCGTTGTCGCAATCGTCAAAACTAGGGACCAGTTGTCCAGACCCTGCGGATATACTGGCGAAGATGTTGTTTCGCATATCTATTATTCCAGGCATGGCTTGAGACAGGCAATCCCCAGAACCACCACGACTTGAAACAAAATGGTAATAACCGTCCCACTCGTCTGTTGCGTTGCTAACATCTACAACCGTGTTATTGTAAAAAAGCAGTTTTCCGCCTGCAATGGTAGCTCGCCCTTTTGTTTCCGCTGAGTTGTCACCGTTCCAATGAATCATAAGAAAGTGATTTCTTGCCTTCCTGAAAACATTGCCATAAACAAAAGTCTGCTTGTAAAGATTACTGGTCCCTATGACATCCCATCCGTTTTCAGGTTCTACTAGGTCCAACATCCAGCCAGCCTCTGCATTATCCTCAAAATAGTTGTATCTTATAACCGTTCCCCCCGAGCGCTCTTTAATCTGCGACCCCCAAGCACCAGAAGTGTTTTGCCCTATTCTGTTGTATTCAATTGTGGTGCGTAAAGCCTCTGTGTATATTTGATGTTCCCCCCACCCCTGATATCTTCCGTTATCATAAAGATGGTTTCCGCGAATAATGATGTCTGTAGATAACCCGTCATAAGTCTCCACACCGGCCCCTGTCCAATTGTAAACTCCCTGATTGTTCCCGTGAATCTTGCAGTTCTCCACCAAAACGTGTTGCGCTGATCTTATATAGACAGCCGGGGCGAACGTGCTGTAACTATGGGTCGAACCATCTTCAGCGGTGAACGTGTTTGCCGCCCTTACCCCCGTTATCTCAAGATTTTTTATCTCTACCCATGAAGGCAGCACGGTAGAAGTAGGCGTTACAGAAACAAGCACATATATCTGGAGCTGTGTTGGATCAGACCATCTATAGTCAGCAGATGATGGCGTTGTCGCGTTTGCCCCATCTATTACGGGCCTGTTTCCTTCACCGTCAAGCACCCCAATAACTCGGATGGGGCTTGCCTCCGTCCCACGGCTGCTAATATTTATCTTTTCGTGGTAGGTTCCTGGATGGATATAAACCGTATCTCCAGCAACAAGGGAAGACCATGCAAGCTGACCAATTGAAGCATATTTCTGCCCTGACCCGATATGGTAATCAGTGGCATTGGAAGAGATAGGGATGAACCACAATAATAGAGCAACAGTATATCTTTTCATAAAGCCCCCGCTGACAGGTTGTCTATACGCCAGTCTGTATTAATAGTACCTCTGCCGGATCCAATTCCCACATAATTGCCAACACTATATGTGATATCCGTCCACGTCCCTAGATCCTCGTTTGCATCCGAAATATTTCCGTCATCGTTTAAGTCAATATATGCATGAATGGTAGACCCGAATATAGTTATTTTAACAGTGTGATAACCGGGGGTAAGCCCCGAAATATCTTTCTGTCCAATACCTTTGACTGTTGCCCCTGAAAATGAGGATAAATGTATCCGGTTCGAGACGGAGTCTACGTTTACAAAATAGCCTGTTGTCCCATTGCATCGAAACAGCAAGAATGATCCAGCATCGGTGCTACCTGTCCCAATTTGCAGTTTAGCTTGCACAAAATGGTCTGCAGAACCGGTAGGTTTTTTATGATACGCGTAGTTATCAAACCACGCCATTCCTCCTCCGGCCGTTCCACCGCTAATGTTTAATGATCCCTTTATAGCTGTGTAATTTGTTGAGGTTTCGGTTGAAAAATCGTCTACAATATTACCAGGCACTGTGTCAAGTACTGGGGTGATCGTTTGTTGATTGAGGGCTATTCCATTATTATTATCAGTAACGGTTAATGTAACCTGGAGATTAGCTGTTCCGGTGAAAGTACAGGTGGCATTTGCGCCTTCGGCCGTTGTTCTGTCGCCGAAGTCCCATTTGTATTTAGTGATGTTGCCATCTGAGTCGGTTGAGCCGCTGGCATCGAAACTAACCGTATTGCCGTTGACTGCATAGGTGAAGGCTGCGACAGGTGGTTTATTGGTATTTGTGGCATCAGTGATGGTTACAGCCTTGAGCCTGCCGGAGAAATCGGCGGCGGTGGCTGGGGAGAGCAAGGCAAGGAAGAGGCAACCGGCCAATATGGTGGACTGTGCGCCCTTGATGCAGCGGGGGGCGAAACGGGTCTGTGGGGATTGGGTGGTGACTATGGGGGAGGCGGGGTTGGTGTTCATTTTGCTCTCCTGGTGGATTGTAGGGGGGTGAGGTTGTTTTGGTTTGCTTGGAATGATGGGTATTGGGTTGAGATTGCCGCGCTGCGCTCGCAAAGACGGTAAGGGCGCGCGATTGCTGGCTTCGTTTTTGTTGGGTTTTTTGTGAGTTTCATTATTCAGCCTTGTCAATAACCAGGTAGCCGACTGCTTCTGCCGGGTGGGCTAATTCGGTATCCTTGGATTTTTCTTCCTCAACCTTCACCTGGAAACCGGTTGTCGTGATGTTCTGTACTCTCAAGGCCGAGGTGTCGGTGTTGCTGGTAGTCTGCTGGTCGGCCAGTAACATGGGCGGCTGTTTGAATGCTTGTTTGAAAGCAGGGGCGTACCAGGCTTGGGTGACCGCCTTGGCGGTAGTGGCCGCTTTATATTGCACCGAGCCGATGGTTCCTTTGCCGGGTTGCCAGGCGATGAAGTTCATGGTTTCTTTGGAGTGAGTGTTTACATTCTTCTCTTGTTCGCGGAAATAATAGGCAAAACCGGAGAGGCCGATATTGTTGTGGCGACCGCTGATCGTATCAGCCCCATTGGCGAAAGCAATGGTAGTCAGGATCACCGGGGCTTTTGCGAACGACTTGCTGAACTTAATGGTCGCGAAGCTGGTGGTTCCTTGAAAAGTTCCTGCTTCAACTCTGGAGCCATCCGGCAGGATAATGTAGCCTTGTTCCATGACAGTGTAGGTTGTCGTCTCTGCCTGGAGCACTCCATTCTGATAGTCCCGCTCGGTATTTTTAAAATCAAAACCGGTTGGGCTAACATTGCGGCGACGGATGATACTGGGCGCGGGGCTGTTGAACCCTGGAGGTTTGCCAATAAGGAGTGCCTGGTCGGCGGATTTGGTGATTGTTTTCATTGATGGACTCCTGGTGCTTATGGGGTCATTTGGGTGTGTTGGGTTGGGGGGTTGCTTGTGGCTTTGCTCGCAATGATGCAGAAGATGATCACCCATGAAAGGTAGGGGGGAACCGCTTCGCCACGCTCCCGAAGACCGACTTGGCTTGCAATGATGTTTTCGTTGTTTTGTTTCATGGCGTGTAGGTGATGCTGTTTGAAAGTGTGCTGGTGCTGCCGGTTTTTTCGATCGCCTGGATGGTGAAGGCGGTTGGGCCGGAAGGTTTGCTAATTTCACAGCTGAGTTGTCTGGCAGTGGCGGTGTCGCTGGTGCAGATCGGCTCGCCGTTGCCCAGAATCTGGAAGCCGGTGATAGTAGCTTCAAGAGCTGCGTCGAAGTCCCAAGTGAAGCTGGCGAGAACCTTTTCTTCCGGCTGGTTGAGTGAAAGGTAGCCGATGATTTCTGCGGTGTGGGTTATGTTTGTGGACTTGGATGTCTCCTCTTCTGCTTTCACCTGGAAGCCGGTTGCGGCAACTTGCTGCAACCTTAGTGCCGTTGGATCGGTATCAGCGGTGGTCTGCATGCCGGCCAGCAACAAAGGTGCCTGGCTGAACAAAGTTTGGTACGTGGTGTTATACCAGGCGTTGGTCACGGATTTGACGGTGTTGGCGACTTCGAACTGCACTGATCCGATGGTTCCCTTGCCGGGCTCCCAGGCAATGTAATTGACCGTTTCGTTGACATGGGTGTTCTTGTTGAGCTCCTGCTCCCTAAAGTAGTAGGCAAAGCTGGAGGTCGTCACGCTCTTGATGCGGCCGCTGATGGTGTCCGCCTCATTGGCTGAGGCTATAGTGGTCAGGACGACAGGAGCCTTGGTGAATGGTTTGCTGAACGGCACCGTCTTGAAGCTGGTCGTGCCCGCATAGGAGCCGGCTTCCACCGAGGACCCGTTGGGCAGGGTCTGGCGTCCTTTCTCCATGACCAGATAGCTGACGGACTCTTGCGGATGCATGCCGTCCTGGTAATTCCACTCCGCCAGTCGGATGTCGAAACCGGTTGAGTTGACGTTGCGCAGGCGCACAACGCAGGGTTCGCTGTTGTTGAAGCTGGGCGGACCGGCGATCACAATGGGCGAGCTGAAGGATGTGGTCAGCGGCACCCGCACCCAGTCGCTGCCGACCATGATTTCGCCGGTTTCCATCTTCACTTCTGTTGTCGGCTCTTCGGCCTTGGCGGTAATGGTCACGCTGGCGGCGCCATTTTCGCCTTTGTCATCAGTCACCTGAAGGGTGGCGGTAAAGGTGGCCTCGGTGGTGTAGGTATGGCTGACCGTTTTGCCGGTAGCCGAACTGCCGTCGCCAAAATTCCACACATAGCTGCTGATGGCGCCGTCGCTGTCGGTGGAGCCGCCGCCATCAAAGGAAACGGTGAGCGGAGCGGAACCACTGATTGGCGTGGCGCTGATCACTGCTTGGGGTGCTTTGTTGGTGACCACCGGTGCGGTGACGATCACCGGGGTGCCGACTTCACTGGTCTGTCCTTTGCTGTCGGTGACGGTCAGAGTGGCGGTAAAAGTGCCGGCCGTGGTGTAGGCATGGGAGACCTTGGAGCCGGTGGCTGAGCCGCCGTCGCCGAAACTCCAGTTGTACGCATTCAAGGTAGCATTGGTGGCGGTGGAGCCGGAACCGTCAAAGCTGACCGTGATCGGCGCCGGGCCGGTGGCCGCGGAGGAGGAGATGACCGCAGTTGGCGGCGTAGCAGGAGTAATCGGAGCGCTGGCGGCTGTGACGGCAACGGTTGCGGTGTTGGTCTGGCCGACGTTGTCGGTGAGCGTTAGTCGAGCCGTGTAGGTGCCCGCATTTGTATAAATGTGGTTGACGGTCTGGGTGGTGGCCGTTGATCCGTCGCCGAAATCCCACAGGTAGGAGGCTATTGTGCCGGTGGAGGTGGAGGCGTTGAATCCGACCGAAAGCGGTGCTGGGCCATTGGTGGTGCTGGCGGTAATAACAGCCTTGAGTGCGGTGGTGTCGGGTGCGGTGGTGTCGGGTGCGGTGCTGTCGGCGCTATAGGTCAGGAGGTTGGAAACGGTGGTTTCGCTGCCGTCCGGGTTGATGGCGGTGACGCCGTAGGTAACGGCGCCGCTGGTAATGTCTGCCGTGCACTCGAGGGTTCGGGCGGTTGGGTCGCTGGTCTCGCCGATGAGCTGGCTGTTCTGGTAGGCGCGGAAGCCGGTAATGGTCGTGCCGGTAGGGTATTCCCAGGACAAGGTAATCAGCTTGGCGGTGAACATCTCCGGGTAGGCTGTCGGATCGAACACCAGCAAATTGGACGGAGCGCTTTCCACACCGGTGGCGGCGACCTGGGTCATGGAGAAGGTCATGGTGCTCTGGATGAGATCAGCCCGGCAGGCGAGGGTAGTGGCTGTTGGGGAGGTTGTTTCGCAGAGTAGGGCGTTGTTGAGATAAATTCTATAACCAGCCAGTGACGCTTGGTCTGCAGTTGTATCCCAGGAAAAGGTAAACAGCTTGCTGCCGGATCCGGTTACGGCTGTATCGGTATCGGGAACTGGAGTCTTGGGCGTGGTGTCGTCGTCAGGGGTGGTGTCCGGGACAGTTGCGTCGGCTGTGGTAAAGGCAAANGGCGCTGAATGCGGGCTCTCGGTGCTGTCGCTGAAGCTGGCGGTCAAGGTGAAATTGGTGGTGGCGGCGGTTAAGGTNACCTCGCAATCCATGGCTGTGGCGTTGGGNTCCTGGACCTGACAGGCNGACACGCCTTCTTGATAGAGCTTGAAACCAGTCACNGCNGGNTCGCTTGGCGGGGTGTANCCCCATTCAANATGGATAGANTGGGTTGCCGCCGAGGCAAAAATTGGCAGCCAACAGAAAAAAGNGACAAGTANGCGGATTAGGGTGAGTTGCATCGTTTTCCCCGCATGAAGAGGTGTGTGGGCCGAAAAGTNGTTGAAANAAGAGAAGCACAGATCGTGCCATCNTAAANANTAACGACTTTTCAGTTATTACAGCATGTTGCGCTGTAATGGGGAAATGTGTTGGGTTGCCTGNTTACCATGTTGAAATTTGCGGAGCTTCCATCNTNGTGCGTGCAACATCCGGTCAGTGCGCTTTGGAGAGTGCCCATTGCGTCCATTCATACTGGTTGGACGAAAGATCATCCTTTTTGTTGTCGATGAATTTTGCCAACGAGGCCGTGGAATCAAAGGAGATGGAATAGTAGCCGTTGGCGTGCGCGCCTCGACCGAGCAAGGTGGCTTTTCCGGACTGATCAATGCCAACCATCAGATCGTGATTTTTATAAATGACTGCTTCGGCGGTTCGAGTGACAGAGCCGTATTTGGCTTGGATGTAAAAACGGTAGGTGAAACCGGCGACAACGAGAATCAAAACGAGCGCCAAGGTCGAGGCCACCTTAGCGTAGCGGGTATAGCTCTGCGGGTTAAAAACATCGCTCAACGACAAACGAAGATGACGTTTGATCGCCTGGTGAATTTCCGTCTGCCGAGCCAAGCAGGGTTGCACGGCCTTGCCGGTAAAATTTTCGATATCGGTTATTGCCTCGCTGTCAGAGGGATCAGCCATCGCCACCTTGAGAATAGTGTCGCCCTCCAGCCCCAGCGGCAATACTTCATATTTGCTGCAGAGATATCTCGGAAGCACGCCTTTTGTCGACGGGTCATGTTCCTGGTCGGGGTCGATGATTGGGAGTTGAAATTGGCTGGACAGCGTTTCTAGT